>WNGH01001381.1_pt1 | contig 26256 bp, 26 predicted proteins | sample 5400631 | NCBI WGS metagenome assembly WNGH01 (sample SAMN13153373, study PRJNA577476) | soil metagenome | isolation source: 115 cm soil or saprolite under Garry oak tree replicate 1 | place: USA:California | collected 2016-06-15
GAGGCTCCATGAAGATATGTGTTTACGACGACAAACCCGCCTCTCCCACGAGGGGGCAACTCGATGAGGTGATTGCTAGCGGGGAGAACCTCCAGGTAGTGCGTGTACCAGGCCACTACTGGCACGGTACAAAGGCGTTGGGGAACAGGCCCTCGCTCACGGGCTACTGTGTTAATCGGCTCTATGATGCGAAGAACCCTGATGAAGAAAGAAGAGCATGGAATGATCCTTCCATAATTGATCCTAGGACATCGAAGCCTTTCGACTGGAATAAGCTGCCCCACAAGTAGCGGGGAAAACTCTGCCTCATGCGACCGTCAAGGATTGCCTCTTCATCTCCTCGATTCCTTCTTCGACGGTCATGAATTTCATCCCAAGTGCACTTTCTGCCTTTTCAACTCGCAGGCAACTGTTCTTTGGTCGTTCGGCGAGCTGTTTAAGTTCGCCCGTAGAGACGGGGCTGATAAGCTTACTCGGATAGCCAAGAATCTCAGCGAGCTTGATTGCGAACTCGTATCTGCTAAGACATGATCGACCAGCAGTGTGGAAGATGCCGTTTTCTGGATGTCTCGCGAGATTGAGAATTGCCTCTGCCAGATTATCGGCGAATGTCGGACTACTATATTGGTCCCTAACAGCCTTGACACTCTCCTTCTTCCGCAGCTTGTCAATTACGAACATAGCGAAGTTGACTGTCTTGCCTGAGCTGGAGGGAATCCCAGTAGCTTCGAGAGGGTTCCATCCGTAGATCACGCTTGGCCGGGCAATCGCGTAGCTGTCACACCGTGACACTACTTTTTCCGCGTCGAGTTTGGTTTGAGCGTAGTAGTGGAGTGGGTGAGGAGCATCCATTTCGGAATAGTGGCCTGAGACTCCGTCGAACACGTAGTCTGTTGAGAGATGTGTGAGCCGGCTCCCATTGGCTTGAGCGGCCTCTGCGAGATTACGCACGCCTTCAACGTTGACCTTCTCCGCTTCTGCTCTGTGCGTCTCGCAATAGTCGACGTTGTGCAACGCGGCCGTGTTGATAATTGCTTTCGGCTGAACGTCTCTCACAACGCCGAGAGTCTCATCGCGATTAGTTATGTCCAAATGATATGTTCTCTCTAGGGATGCTTGTCTTGCGTTCTGTGTGCAATGTGCTTCGAATCCGTGTATTTTCGCGAGAAGGGCTAGTTTGGACCCGACGAGGCCAGTGGCGCCTATTATCAGCAGTCTGTCCAATGCAGTACCGCGATCTCAAGGCGTAGGTTTTTCAAGGTTGGGTCAAAGATCCCCCGACTTACTTAGAGGGCAAAGATGGTAATTCTCGTCACCGGTGGATGCGGCTACATTGGATCCAGACTGATTCGAGAACTGGCGTCGAACAGAAAATTTCAAGGAAGCACCATCAGAATCCTGGATAACATGTTGAGAGAGCGCTATGTCGCCATAATGGACCTGCCAGTTGATGGCCGTTTCGAATTCATAGAGGGCGACACACGAAATCAAAACGACTTGGAGAAAGCGTTTCAGGACGTAGAGACGGTCGTGGACCTCGCTGGAGTTACAAACGCCCCCGCATCGTTCGAAAGAAAGGATCTCACCTTTGAGGTAAACGTCAACGGAGGAAGAAGAGTAGTTGACCATGCGATCAAAAAAGGAGTCGAAAGATTCGTCTACTCGTCTACCGCAAGCGTCTACGGTCCGACAAAGGGAGTTGCAGATGAAAGATGGCCTTGCAGACCCATCAGCCCTTACGGAGAGTCGAAGCTCGAGGCAGAGAAGGCATGTGTTGATGCAGCGGAGCGGAATGGCCTGAACGCGACCGTACTCAGGTTGGGCACCGTCTACGGGTATTCGATAGGAATGCGCTTCGATACAGTCGTTGATAGATTCACCTACCTTGCCTGCATCGGCATGCCCTTGACAGTCTGGGAGTCAGCCCAGAATGAAAGACGACCCTATCTTCACCTCTTGGACTCCGTTGACGCGCTAGCTTTCGCGCTCACAAGGAAGGACATGAAGGGAGAAGTCTACAACGTGATAGGCGAGAATGCTTCGATAAACAGAATCACATCGGTTATATCCGTGGAAGTGCCTGACACCCGAATAGTTGTAACCCCGACTCCCAACCTCAACCAGGTGTCCTACGAATTGGACGGGACCAAGATTGAAAGAGTCGGATTCAAACCTAGTCACAGCTTGGAAGAAGGAGTCAGAGAAATAGTCGAAAGGTTCAGAGGACTCTTGGTACACCGCAAACAAAGGAGCCAGACAGCCCCATCAAGCACACCGCGCAAGGCCCCTCATAGAACGTTATAGTGGCCCAGATCGCTCTCAGCGTCCCACGCCCTCAGAGTCGCAGCTGGATCGGATCAGCAATGATTCAAGATTCTCAAATAGCGATAAGTCTAGTCGCTTTCTTCACCCGGGTGAACCGCATTCGTGGGCCGAGCTGGGAGCCCGACGGGTTGACCCTCTAACAGAACGCTTGCCTTGGCCAATGCCTCCTCGAACTCATGTTTCTCAGAAGTAGTAATCATTCCATCCCGGTCCAATAGCTTGGCGAGGCTCTTGGCCGTCAGCAGGAGTAGTGGGTATAGCACTTCCTGCTCTTTTCCCGGAATGATCTTGTAGATGTACGGGTTTGATTCCGTAGACACCGACGCGTCCGCCGCATATGCTCCTGTCTTCTTCATGTGGTAGAGACCCACTCCGATGCTAATCGGTACGGCGACAAGTAACGCAACGACCGTGAAGAGGGTAAGGGTTGGAAAGATCACCGAAAGAAACGTGATGTCTTGGACTCCCAGTCTGTAAAGTAACAGAAGGTTGCTTGCGACTCCGATTAGTAGGGCGATATATGTGCCGTAGCCGACCCTGAAATAGAACCAGCTTCGGAACAGTATCCGCCTTAAGCTGAGACCCATTCCTCGTTCAGCATTGAAGACCGATGAACGTTTATATCAATATTCAAGGAAATCGAACTGGTGCCGATGCAAAGGCGAGTTCTCCTCCTACCGGTGATCTGGGGTGCTTATGGGCTGGGGGAAGTTCTAATTCTAACATATCTTTTCGGACCAATTCTGAGCAATCTTCCATACATTCCCAACGACAAGCCGATCGGCGGTTCCTACTTTCCAGCACTCTTCTACAATGTCGCAGCGTTGCTGGGCATGATTGGTCTTAGTCTCTACTCGCTGGGAATATGGGATATTGACCTGTCCAATCCAAAGCTGAAACGCGACTTGGCAGCTCTCGGGGTTACTTTCGTATCTGGTTTTCTCGTTTTCTTCTATCCCATATTTCTCGCTCCTCTTGCAGTAGCTTTGCTGTACCTTCTCGCTACTAACGTAGAGTAAACTTGATTGATCCGGGCCACAGTCGTCATCTGCGCTCATAATGAAGAGAAATATATCAGAGCCTGCTTGACTTCAGTACTTGCCAATACGGCTCGACCAGAACTCGTCGTCGTCGTAGCTGATCGTTGCACCGATCGGACTCTGGCAATTGCGGACGAATTGTTGACGGAAACACCGTCGGTGGTAGTCGAGAAGAACAGCTCATCGTGGAGAAACAGCATATCCGAGAATCTCCAATTTGGACTAAGCAAGGCTATAGGCGACGCCTTGGTAATTGTTGATGCAGACATTACCGTTCCCCCGAAGTTCCTCGAAACCCTTCTTTCCCAACTTCCGGGCTACGCGGTTGTGTCTGCTGTTGTCCGGACCGACCCATCACAGGGGTTGCTGAATAGACTCGTTGCCCTCTGGGAGCTGACTTACGCGCTGACCCCGTTTGAGGATCAGCCGCGCGGCGGGGCCCGGGCTATATCGATCAAGGCTCTCAATGATGTAGGAGGTTTCAGAGACGTGTACGCGTGGGAGTCTGACCTTGACAATCGCCTTCGAGGAGCCGGATTCAGGGTTAGGCTTGACAGGAGGGTGAGCGTGTTGCATCACAGGAGGATGACTCTCACCCGTTCCATCGCCTACCAGATCAAGGCTGGAAGAGCCAGGAAGGAGTTAGGTGTCTCTTCGGTACGGACTCTACTGCATTCCATCATCAGAATGCGTCCCTTCGTGATTGTCGGATATCTCAGTCAATAGCCGCCTGCACCCCAGATCCTCTTGGCGACCATCTACAGGCTTACGAAAGTGCTCTCGCCTACCACAAATCTCCTACCGGCCGGACGATATGTGCGATCCGACACGATCTTCGAATTTCGACCGATTATGCTGTCCACTATCCTCTCCCTACAATCAACCAAGGTTCCGTCGAGGATGATGCTATTCTCAATCTCTGCGCCGAGAATCTTCACGTGGCTCCCGACAGACGTATACGGTCCCACATAGGCTCCGCCTCCTATTTCTGAATACTCGCCTACGATAACGGGGCCCCGCAGCGCGGTTCCTCCGCGAACTACTGTCCCTTCGCCAATCTCTACGCTGCCCGACAAAGAAACTCCCTCCTCTATCTTCCCCCTTAAAGACCCCTTCAAATCCTTCAAGACAAGCTGGTTGGCTTCCAAGATATCTTCGGGTCGTCCGGTGTCCTTCCACCAACCCGAGACCTCATGGTAAGCGATCTTTCCACCACTGTCCAACAGGTTCTGTATCGCTTCGGTGATCTCCAGCTCATTCCTCCAGCTTGGTTTCAACCTTTCAATAGCTGGGAAGATGGTTGGCCGGAAGAAATAGACACCTGCTAGCGCGAGGTCGCTTACGTACTGCTTGGGCTTCTCTACGAGCTTGACGATCTTTCCGTTCTGGATCTGGACGACGCCGAATCGGGTGGGGTCCTTCACTCGAGTCAGGACCACAGTAGCGTCCGAGTCGTCTCTTTGAAACTCTCCAGCCAGCTCTGGAATGCTATCTTTTAACAGGTTATCTCCAAGATGCACGATAAATGGAGAAGTTTCTAGGAAGTCACGGGAGATCAGAACCGCATGAGCTATCCCTTTCGGTTCAGGCTGATCGATGTAGGTGATCTTGACACCGTACTTCGAGCCATCTCCGAGAGCATCGACTATTCCTTCCTGTAAGGGTCCGAGGATGACTCCGATTTCCTTGATGCCGGCGGCTCTGATCTGGTCGAACCCGTACATTAGCATGGGCTTGTTGGCTATCGGGAGCATGTGCTTGTTCCCGGTGTAGGTTAGAGGACGAAGTCTGGTCCCGTGTCCACCAGTTAGAAGAAGCCCTTTCAAGCTCGCCTGTATCCCTTGATAAGCCGCGACTCTTCGAGGGATAAATGGCTTCAGAGGCGTCCAGGATATTGCAGGAGGCCTTTCAGGATGTTGTGGGTTATCTCGAGATGGGCATTATCTCGTTCACGGAGGCGTAGTAGAGTCCTGACGTAGCCGTTTGAAGCGTGACTGTTAACTTTACCAGTTGGGGCATTCCCCAGCTCTGAAAGTTCCATAACGACTGCGGGTCCAAGGTAATGATCGTCCATTGGGACACTGTAATTGGCACGATGACAGTCACATTAGTAGAGTACCGCGTAGTTATCTGTTGACTGGTCTTGCTCGATAAGATGTAGTAGATGGCGTGCGTTCCGTCAGTGATGCTCGCGAGAAGCATGGACTTGGTTGTTGGATCCGTGTTTAGGGCCTGGTTTAGACCCAGTCCGATCTTTGTGGAATTGAAGAGTAGTCTCTGCCACATGACTAATTGCTGCAGGGGGCCTCCAGCAGATGTGTAGTTCAGCGTAAACGCGACGCCGCCCGTGCCGTTGACTCCGAGCGGGCCAATGCCAGATGTCTTCGAGTCGACGTTGGCCATCGTAAACTTCCAGCCGAATGGTGCCTTCCTGGCGATACTCTGATCGAGCACCCACCACTTGAGTCCCGGATTCACCACTCTTGGAATCGGGATATTTGCCAGCGAGGCAGAGGATTCGCCTAGTAGCTGGTCGGTTAGGTTGTCGTAAACGATGACGTGGAATGTGTCTCCTGCGGGAATCGCGCTGTAGGCATCTGGAGCACTGATCAGATATGCCCTCCCTGACCGACCGCTCAGGTCCCCAGTGGAGTTGTAAGTCCAGTAGTAAGGTAGGGGGCTGAACTTTGCGAAGAAGTTTGGATGGACCGATGTGAACAGAAGATTCGTAAGAGTCACATTGATGAGCGTTGCCGCTCCGATGCTGTCCGGGTCCGCCGTGCTGTTAACCTGAATCTGGAGCTTTGGAGTAGCCACCTGGGAAACGTAGGCTCCAGAGACTCCAGCGATTGAGGTTGTCAGAACTAATAGCATGACTAACGAGGGCGTCAACCGTTTACCTAAGGGTCTCAACATTGTCAGGGTGGATGGCCGCCACGAAAGTCTTGCGAGGCCTGTGGCAAGGAAGAGTCTGATGTTTGGGCCTCCAAGGAGGCAAATGTCCAAGGCCAGTGGAAACATCCAGTAGAGCATGTAGTTCGGGAAGGAACGGTAATAGAAGAAGAAGATAAGGACCGGGAAGGCGAAGACCAGACTGTTCAATCCCCGATAGTGGCGAGCGTAGGAATATAATAGAAGGCTCGAAGCACCAAGCATCGTGACGAGATAGAAGGACGAGGGAAGAGCTATCCCAAGGTCTAGAAGGATGTTCGAGAGACCGACTCCCCCGGGCACTTGAGCGGGTGAGTTCGGCAAGTATGGAGCGACAATATCCGCCCACCAGGCCGAGGGTGAGGCTATCATGAAGGGAAGGTTTGGAACGAGAAAGCCGATGACCATCAAGCCGAAAGCAGTGCCCAAGCTTCGAGGTCGAGACTCTGTCCTCTCGTGCCAGAGACGGATCAAGAGGAACGGAGCAATTACAACGGCAACCTGCTTCACCGCCACGGAGAGACCCAGAGTGACCCAACTAGCCTTCGGACGCTGGTACCAGAGAATCGCAGTGAGAACGAGGAAGAACGCCCAGACGCTGTCAGTCCAGCTGCCTGCGATAAGGAAGGGGAATAGGCCGAATGGAACCATGCTAACGCTCTTCAGTCTGGGAGGTGCCAGTCCGAAAATCAACAGAACAGAGACAATGTGAAAGAGGAATACTGCGTCACGCAGATCATGCATCCCTGCAAGATAGAACGGGACGAGAGAGAGGAAGCTCAGAGACGGGTAGGCGAGATGAAAATCGAAGGCTCCGTTGACGCCGGGCGTGTAGTATGATGATGAGAAACCCAATGAGTCCATGAGAGGCTTGATCGAGAAAGAGTATGGGCTCTGCAGCTGGAGCACCTTTAACACCCCCATGTAGGTTCCAACAATGGTATCGGTAGTGTAGCCTACCGTCACGATCCGAGACAACACGATATAGAATGAGAATACGGCAACGAAGTGACCAACAAGCGAGAGTCCGTTCGCCCAACCGACCGATAGTTTCCTTCTAAGCGCCGAGACCATGTTGTAGAGTCCAAACAATAACAGTCCGATTGAAAGTGTGATCGTCCAGAGGAAGGTAGGTTCGAACGTCAGAAGCCAAAGGCCGGCGAGAATCAACAGGCCGCCTGAAATGCCGAGTCCAAGGCGCACCCAGCGTCCAGCTTTCGCGTTCTCCCCATTCGCCCCAAAGAAACCCCCTACCTTAGTTCCAAACCAGCGTAGCACCGCTACAAGAGAAAATGGAACCAAAGCCGATCACATCCAATATGTCCGGGACTTATCTCGAGTTCAGCATCGATTCTTCCCTCTTAAGAATTATGTGAGAAACGCACCTGTGGATCGGTACATGGAGCCAGTCATTCTTGACGAACCCGGAATCTCTTTAGACCCGTTCGGATCTGCTCAAGTCTTCGGGTCCCCCAGGCTATCAGTGTAGGATGGAAGACTGCGACGACCCATACTGGCCATAGCGCGAAGTTGACGCCAGTGTGTATGGTGTTGAACATGAATGTCTGAGTGCTCTGACAGTCCGGGGGCATATAGAGGATGGGAGTGCAGACGGCGGACTTCCAGTCCCATAGTAGAAAGGGCAATAGGAACAGGGCAGACATTACCACCGTCACCCCCGCTTGGCTCCAATCCTGGTGGGCCAGATGGTAGATGAAAACAAAGATGTTTGCGAACTGTTTCATTCCAAGGGAGAGAATCTCAGCTGCTCTGGCCGGGCGGCCTTTGAACGTTACGAAGGCGAGGGTTAGGAATAGTAGTGGGACGAGATCGTTGAACCCGCTCGCAGCCATAAGCGCCGGGTACTGTGCGCCCAGAGTTATTGAAGTGTAGTAACGTCTCCGTACAGCGTAGACCATGAGACACCACATGATGAGGGTGAACCATCGATAGTCAAACCAGGAAAAAGGCACTTGGATGAACGGTAAGAGTGGCAGGTAAACATTCCAGATGGACGTACCCGCCCTCAGAGGTAATGAATACCAGTCATGTCCTTGGAATAGTAAGGACACGTATTGTGGAGTAGCCCACCACTCATCTGTGAGGTTGTATCCGGTTAGTGTAGAAAACACTAGAGCGGATACTGCAACAGCACTCGAGCTTCCGATGAGGAAGAGACGGAGTGTCCTTCGGTGTCCGAGACGGTAAGTTCCGATAAGATATGGAACTGTCAACGTAGCAAGGCCCAGTAGAGGGCCTGAAAGCAGTGCAAGCGATGTAGACAACAGGATTCCCTCTATGCATAGGGGGGAGGCGGCGAGCATGCAGACCAAGACGTACTGCCAGCTCTTTGCCATAGGGGAACCCGACGAATCTTCTATCAACCACTTATCCCTAAGTCTTCAACTGGAGAGAATCTTCTTAGGCACTTCTCCATCCTTATGAAGGAATAGTACGGCAGATGAAAGTTATCTTCGTCTGCGAACGAAACCGCGTTTGCCTGTTTTCTCTAGCTAGTCAATTGTGTTGTAACCGATCTAGTTGGCTTTGATCGAATAGCTTCGGCGAGTGCGTTGTTGAATGTGCCCGTAGTCTGTTCCCACGTGCCGCTCCTAGTCGAACTCAGGTCAGAGAGTGACAGTTTCCGGGAATTGGCTTCATCTGTCAGGAGAATTCGACAGCCTTCGGCCATTGCCTCAGGGTCACCGAAAGGTACCCTTATGCCATTTGTTCCGTCCCGGACAACCTCTGCTGGAACACGATCGGTTACGACTACGGGAGCTCCAAAGGCGTTTGCCTCACTGACTAACCACTGCACAGATAGGTTACCGACCATCCTCGACTAGCAAGCCTCGGGCACGCCTCGCTGAGGGGATGTCTCCGCCCGCGAATTGCGGATTTTTCACGTCTCGCCTCGCCATCACTAGGAGTCTCAAGAGTTTTCATATCCATGTCTTGGTAGTCAGTAAGTGTTTGTTCGACTAGGTTACGTTAGAGCCTCTTCAACGAGTTCGCAGACGATGTGACCTATCATGATATGGCACTCCTGTATCCTCTGAGTATCGTCTGAGGGTACAATCACACTGTGATCACACAACGAGGCAAGTTGTCCACCCCCAGAACCGGTGAGAGCTATTGTCTTCGCCCCGATCCTCCGCGCCTCCTCGACGCCTTTGATAACATTCGCAGAGCGGCCGCTCGTACTGATACCTACTGCAATGTCGTCCGGCTCCAATGTCGCCTGGACCTGGCGCAAGTAAATCTCATCAAAACCAATATCATTACCGACGGCTGTCAGAATGGATGTGTTGGTTGTAAGGGCAGATGCTCTGAGAGCAGGACGAATCCTCTTAAACTTCCCAACAAGCTCCGCCGAAATGTGCTGAGCGTCGGCAGCGCTTCCACCGTTTCCAAAGAAGATCACCTTTCGACCCTTCTTCAACGCGCTCGCCATCATGTGGACCATCTGGATGATGTCATCGAGACACTCCGTGGCGACTCGTTCCTTTGTTTCGATGCTCCTTCGTATTGCCGCCAGTGCCAAAGACGCTTCGCTATCTTCTCTGACTGGTTGCTTGTGAGCTAGTGGGCTCTTTTGCATTGGTATCAGAATCCTACTTGGGGGTTCGCCAGGTTTGCAAACCTTCAAGATCGAATCTGACTGGGAAGGCCTTGCCTCCGAGACGTTCGACTGTTTCTTCCACATGGACCTGTTTACCGGGCTCACAGTAGAGGAACAGGAATCCTCCGCCTCCGGCGCCAAGGAGCTTGCCGCCGATGGCCCCGCTTTCTCGCGCAGCGTGTAGAAGCATATCGACCTCATGAGTGGATATAGCAGAGTCAAGCGCTTTTTTCGTCACCCATTCAGAGTTTAGCAGTCTAGCGAACTCTGTAAGGTTGCCAGTGAGGAGGCAGTCCTTCATCTGAAGAGTCAACTCTTTCATACGCTCAAGAGCATTCATGACTTTCGACTCTTTGTGTTCGTAGGACTCTATCTGCCTCTGAAGGATACCACCCGAGCGTCGCGTCGTCCCGGTGAAGCAGAGGAGACTGCTGTATTCCAGCTCGTTCAAGGTCTCCCGCTTTATGCGAAGAGGATTGACGATGTTTGACTCCTTCTTGAACTCGATCAGGTTGAAGCCCCCAAAAGTCGACGCGTACTGGTCCTGCAAACCACCAGGAATGCCAACATCTCTCCTCTCCACATCATAGGCAAGGTTCGCAATGTCATAGTCTGTCATTGAGGTGCCCTTCCATTCCCGGAACGCGCCTATGAGAGCGACGCACAGCGCCGATGAGGATCCCAGCCCGGTGCCTGGGAGAGCGTCGTATCTGAGATCTGCATCAAAACCCTGTTCCACGCCAAACCTCTTGGCGACAGCACGGACGAACTCGACTTCTCCACTCCCTTTGAGTTCGCCGAGTCTCTCGGGTCTAGTCGAAACATTCTGGTCTTCCCTAGAGACGGTAACCATCCCATCAGAGCGAGGGGTAATGGAGCAGTAAGCATAGTTCTGGATGGTGGAGGATAGAACTACTCCCCCCTTCAGACCGGGGTACGGGGGAACATCCGTTCCGCCGCCTGCATAGCTTACTCGGAGAGGAGCTCTAGCGCGAATCTTGCTCATGCCGTCTCCCCATTTCCATATTTCTTTTCAGCGCAGATGATACTTGAGACAGCCTGCTGCAAGTCTCCTAGGTTCGTCTCGACTCGGACACCGCGACATCCAGCCCTTTCGGCCGCCTCAAGATCGATTTCTTTATCTCCGATCATCCAAGACGCCGCAACATCGATTCCCAAGTCATTTGCGGCCCTTAGAATCAGTCCGGGCTCGGGCTTCCGGCAGGTGCACTTGTCTTCAGGAGTGTGTGGACAATAGTAGATTCCATCAACGTAGACACCAGCTTTTCCAAGTTCACTACGCAACTTTTCGTGAATTCTTCCCATTTCTTCGTCGGTCGTGAAGCCTCTCCCTACGGCGGACTGATTTGTAATCACGACTATCTGGAATCCTTCTTTCTGGATTCTTCGAAGCGGCCCTTCTACTCCTGGAAGCAGTTCAAGCTCCGCAGTGGTTTTGACATAGTCCAATTTTTCGCGTGTCAGAACTCCATCGCGGTCTACGAATACTGCCTTGCGTCGGTCCAAGGCCGACCTCTTATAGGATAATTCAGCGCAAGCTGGGTTAATAGTGGTTTCGAAAGGGAAGGGTCTGTCCAATCGTCAGCGCCAGGCGAAGGTCAGTGGCAATATTAGCTCTCCAAGACGTTAAGGAACCTTTCTGAAAAGGAACTGGGCGAGAAAAATGTCGAGCGTGTCCTTGCAATCTCTGAATACTCATGGCGTAGAGATGAATGATCCAAGAGATTGGTTATGTGATCTGCTAGACCAATCGGGTCCTCGAATCCAAAGCCGTACCGACCTTGTTCAATGATATCGAGCCAGGGACCGCTATTGCTGCCTGCGTAAACGACCGGAACCGCACCAGCCGCCATGCCTTCGACGACCGAAGTTCCGAATGGCTCGAATCGAGCAGCATGTACGATTACGCTCGCTTCGTCTAGAAATTTACGTATCGTGTCTCTGGGCACGCTCGGCAAGACGCTGACTCTGTTCTCCAGGCCTTCGTGTTTAATAAGACTGACCAGGGAACTGTAGTATAGTCGATCTCTGAGTAGGCCAAGAATCAATAATCTGCAGTCAGATTTTACTAGTTTCATAGCTCGAATTATTTCAGCAAATCTCTTGTTCGGCTGGATTGGTCCTAAAGCGACCACGAGATTCGTTTTCTCGACACCATTGTTGATAACGATGTCAACAGGTGCATGAACGACGGCGATATCTTGTTGGTCAAAGACCTCCATCATATGTCTCTTTGTAACACTGGAGTTCGCCATGGTTCGATCGACGCACAGCTTCTCCATTTCAAACAGCCTCTTCATGAAAGGTCTAGCAAGCCCTTCGGAAAGTGTCCGAGTCATCGACCTGGACTCCAGCGCATCGCGCTGAATACTTCGGCGACACGCGTAGGGAAAGTTTGCATACAGTGCACTGGTTCTCCCTCCATTGAGAGTCTCGACCAGCCTGGGGATATCGTCATTGAAGACTATGAGTTGAGGATCGAACGTTCGAATTGCCCGCGCTAGTATTCGGAGGATGGAGAAGAGTACAGCGCCCGTGTATGGAGTAAGAATGTGACCCACAGAAGGTTCTTGGGGCTTGCTACTTTCGAAAAGAAAGAAGGACTTGATTCGCGAAAGAGGCAGTCGGACCCCGAGGTCTTGGACCATAACCTCCGGGCGGGCTCCCCACAATGAAACAATTCCTACTTCGGAATCTGGGGATTCGGACAGAGTCTCAACGATCCTTGCGGCGATGTAAGCTCCTCCGCCCAGTCCGAAACTGGCGCCACCATTTGCGCCAACGACGAGAGAGCGCTTTAGCCTCATGATAGATTCCTATATATTTGCAACAATCGTCGTGCTACCTCACTGGGAGAGTTGTTTTTGAGCGCGCTTGCTCTCGCATTTTCTTTCATCCTTCTCCTTAAAACGTGATCGTTTGTCAGAAGCGCAATCGTTGACGCCAGACTTTCAACATCGGAGCTCAAGAGGAAACCATTGTACCCTGAGCGAATGACGTCGCTCAAGACAGGAAGTCTAAACGCTATGACGGGTGTACCGCTGGCCAATGCTTCAACGACAGTGAGCGGCGACATTTCGGATACGCTGGGAAACACCAAACAGTCAGCGGCGGAGAATAGTCCGGGAAGCAACTGCGTAGGAACTGCCCCCAAAAAGCTCGTGGATTTTCGAATTCCCAGTCTCTTCGACAAGTCTATGAGAGATCGCTTTTCGATACCGTCGCCTACGATGACCGTGGTTGGCTTTGGGTCTAGCCTTGCGGCCGCGAGTAGAAGATTTCTGGCTCCTTTTCTTGGGTCGAGTCTCCCGACAAAGAGCACGTATGGGCCGGAGAGTCCGAAAGTTTCTCTTGCTTGTCTTTCGTGAGCAGGGTCCGGTCTAAAAAAATCCGTGTCGATGGGATGAGGCACCACGCTCACATGCTCCTCGTCCAGGCCAAGGAGGCTGGTGAAACCGTCGGCGACCGGCTTCGACAAGGCTATGAAATGGTCCGCTTTTCTAATGACTTTTTCCGCGACGACAGCAGAAATCATGCTTCGGGCTAGCCTTTCAGCATGAGACGAGACGTTTCCGACCCACGGTGGCGGGTTGTGAAGCGTAAACACGACCGGCACTTTTGCCCGCATTTCCAAGTACAGTAGTGCCGAGGTTTCTTCGTGAAAGTGAGCAGCATCAATAGCCAATCTTGATGTGACACCGAGACTAGCCCTAGCGGATAGAAGCCCACCTAACGCATGAGTGACGACCCACCCCGGAAAGGGTACTGGAAACTTTCTTATCGGAGCATGCACTGGGTGACCAGTTACATTTGCCTGTAGACTCGCTCCTTTTCGAAGATCGCTGACGTAGTGTACAGTAGCCCCTTCCTGGCCTAGGGCGTTTGCGAGAACGAAAGTGTGGCTTTCTATTGCGCCGCCATAAATGGGGGGAGCAGGAATTATTCCGGAACTCACTATCATTATAGACTGCGTCAAGGACGGTCTTATGGTACGCTTAGTATGACAGCTCTGGAATTACTAAAGACCTGACCAAGGGCCGTGTTTTCTTGGAATCTTTCGAGTTCAGGTTGTTGGGACTTGTCCAAGAGCAAATATCTGACGTTGTAGGTGGAGAACAGGTTTGAAGTGGACATAGGCTGGATTGGAAGATTGAACGTCACATTCTGGAACGTGATGATGATGTCAAACCCGAGGTGGGAGGACTGGGCCGATGCTTCAACAACTATCGTCGGGGACCCGGTAACGGAATCGTTCTGGTCAAAGACTATGGGCGAGGCAGATCCATTTTGGCTGCTCACCGAGATAGACAGATCTACAACGGACTGGTCCTGAAGCGTGGCTTCAATGTTTGACACGTTTGCATCTTCAGGAGTGTACTGAATATTCACGCCGCCGAACCTTTCAATGCGCGAGGTGAAGCTGAGGCTCATGGAGTTTGGTATGTCGACTTCGTATCGTATATCGAGTGTCCTCGCTGACTCTACCGTGACACTGCGTTGAACGGACCCAAAGGTCCATGAGTAAGCATAAGTCAGAGTATTGTTTTGTAGCCCACCGAAGGTCCTAGAGGCGTTAGTGAGTCTTTGTGTAGTTGAATTGTAAGTTACGTTTTGGTAGTAGTCGTCGAGGAAGAGGAGACCTGAACTCCCGGAATAGTCGTTTACATAGACAGCTGGATTCGCATAGCCAACCGGAAACAAGTCGCCAACAGTGAGCTGTCCTCCATAGAGGACGTAGTTCCCCACATTGATCGCGTTAGCTGCAATTGTTCTGTCATAATCCGGCTGGGTAACCACTGTTCCGAGAGGGCGGGGGGACAGTTCAGGTCTTTGGCTATAGCCAGCAATCCATGCGCCCAGTCCATTAAAGTTGGTGTATATTGTATCGTTCGGACCTGTGTTAGACGATATCCAGTTTAGAGCTTGAAGTGTTTGATCGGTTATGCTCATGTTGTAGACTTGAGACGATTGCATCTGACTGAACGATGTGAGGGTAAGTCCCCCGATGACGAGTGCGGCGAGCAGGATTGCGCTTCCTTTCCATTTGATATTACTTTTTGCAGTGATTCTCAGAAGCTGTCTGTGAAACGAAGCCACTAAGAGGAAGATCGGGATTGGCAGGAAATATGCAGCCCTGACGTAGATCGTTGGATTTAGTAAGGGGACTAGTATTAATGCGGCCAATGCTGAGCATCCGACAATCATGAGCGACATTTTGTCCCGTTCACGAGTGAGGCATACGAGTCCGAGGACTGAAGGTAAGGTCAAGATGACCGCCGATTCAAAGGTCGACGCGAGGGGGCCAAAGACGTTTGCAATCGACTGGTAAGAGAACGCTGGAGGCGAAAGCGTTTGAATGGGCGAGGATCGAGGGGTGAACAGGTTAACTGTGGCAGCCAGTAGAGACAGATATGTGGGTGCATAGGGCAGACTGAGGACCACAGTAAGCCCGATGGATTTTGCGTATCCCTTGGTCGTCGGGGCTAGGCCCACACGCGGCAGGTACGAGGCTCCTAATACAAGTATGACAGCGAAGGTTGTGTACAGCCCTGTAAGCTGATGTGTTCCTATCGTGAGCGAGAGGAAGACTGCTGCGAGAATTCCGTCTGTCGCGTTCCACCGGCGAGCCATTCGAATAGTATAGCACAACGTCGGAATCGCAAAGAATAGTGCGAACAGGTTCAGAGTTCCGCCCCACCCGAGCATGACATTGAAGGCCTCAGAAAAAGCGAACAAGTAAGAGCCTATGAGAGAGGCCGACCTGTCACGAATAATCAGTTTGCACAGAAAGTAAAACGGGAATATGATGACTGAAGGAACCAGGGAATCAACGATCTTCATTGCAAACATTGTGGGAAGAACAGTCGTCAGTGGAAGGACCACGAAGAAATGGTAGATGGGAGGATTCGCGTTTCTAAACCACGGAAACACTGGGTTCTGCTGAATATAGGCATGCAGAACAACTAGGTCTCCTCCAAGATCTTCACTAGGCGGGCCTGCCCACTCGATAATGTTCAGCAGTCTCGCGAGAAAGATTGCGACAAAGACTAACGTCAGCGCAACCGTGTATCGTGATATTCGTCCAAGAATTGAGGATATGAATGTGCTGAGTCTCGCTCTTATGTCGCTCCACCGGTTCACGTTGGTGTGTCCCCTATCACTCGTTATGTTAATTTTCCGCGTGTAGGGCAAAAGTGAGTGGGGCATCGCGATTCTTCCCGTCCGTGAGGGACACAAATGTCCACCGAACGGGTGTCGTATCTGAGCTTCTAATTAGAGTTAGGTTCAGTCCAGACTGTTTGATTCAAACACACTGGTACAACGAGGAAGTGTCAGACAAACGTCCCATAAATCGAGCTAGCATTCAGACCTCTCGTCGCGCTTTGAGAGATGTCGCCTTCGTTCTGTTCTGATCCTCCATCGGGACTTCAGCAAGAAGCCCAGGACTGTCAGACCATCCCGCCAGAAGCTGAATTTTGATTGTGACTGGGAGTGACGTGGCTGGTATCGTATAGGCACTTCTAGCGGCTCGATCTGCATTGCATTTGCGATGACCAAGATCTCGGAACTGAGGGTCATTCCATTCTCGTGCAGCAATTGTCCAATCCTAGCCGGAAAGACTTTGAATCCCGACTGGGTGTCGGCGATACTTCGGTGGAAGAGTCCCTTGTAGACCAGCGACAGGACCCTGTTTCCCATCTTGTGGGACAATGACATCGCTTCTCCGCTAGAACCCACCCTTGAACCTATTACCACTCTTCCGGTCTGTGCAAGTTGCACCATTCGCGGAAGTGATGTGAGATCGTATGTGTCATCTGCGTCCACCATGGCGTAGAAATCTGCGTCCACACTCTCTATTCCAGTCCGGATAGCGCGCCCGTAACCCCTCCTCCTCTCAACAATGACTGTAGCTTCCGCCCGTTCCGCCTTCTCCGATGTCCCGTCCAGGGAGCCACCATCGACAACAACAATATTGGCTGCGGGGGCCGCGGATTTAACTTGCGAAATTACGTCGAGCACGGTGTTTCCCTCTTCCAATGCGGGAATGATGACGGCTACCCCATACCCATCGAAGCCATCCTTCAGGTTCTCCCTCGGAATCTCTAGAAAGGCCGGCTCAACATTGGGCGAATGACCCTTGAGAGTCTCACTGAAAGTGACCGCGAGGCCCAAAGACTTCCAAACTGTTGGACCAGGCCTTGTCACCATGAATCCCGAACTTTAACGCCGTGCGGTCTAGGGCGATATATGAGGAGTTTGTCGGGCATCGAGCTATGAGCGGTACTTGTTCGAGCCTCAGGTCTTTCCAGACAAAATTAGTTTGAGTGGTCTCGATCATGGTCGTCCAGGTCTTCGGAGCGAGATGAGCTGGACAGGAACATGTTCCGCTGAGTCTGGTGAGCTGTTTGATGCAGGAGGTGCTCGCGGCCGGTTTCTTGCATGCTCGACCACTTCTTTCGATATCGCAAAATTGAAGCTCGCATGGCCGATTGTTGTGTTAAGTCTTTGGGCTGCACACAGCCTCGACCAATGCATCCTTCATTACGTCGTTCCAACATGATGTCCGGCCTCCAAAGAGACTTATGGGTCTGAGGCTCCATTTGTGTCCCTTGAGCCGACCTCGGTGATACCCCTTACCTCTCAGTGAGGCTTCCAGCTCCAAAAAAGATGCAACCGTTAAGGCGCACAGCGTATCCTCATAGCTTGAAACTCGACACTCATGTTGCGATTAAAGTGGCGCCATATTCTTCCTGATTAGCAGAGGAAAGCCGACTCGCTCAAATTACTGCCCTGTACTCTCAACAATTTTTTTCGATTGTCATCGCCGGAGATTGCTCAATCCCAATATTCATGATATCTCTTATACGATGCATCCTTTATGAGGAAATACGGGCAGTTGCGACGCTTTGGTCGGGATTCAGATGAGGATGGAACCTTCCGTGGCTGCTGGGATCGGTGGAACCCAAGTGCGATTTGAGAAAGGTGCTTCTAGGATTTGAAGGCAGTCGTCACTGGAGGAGCAGGGTTCATCGGATCCTGGCTCTCAGCAGCACTGAGCAGAAACGGATGGGAAGTAACCATCTTCGACAATCTCAGCGCAGGATGCGGGGATAATTCTTCAGGGCTGATACAGGACTCTGGGGTCAACGATCCTAAATTGATTGTAGGGGATTGCCTTCAGCCGAACAGCCTCAAGGAAATCATGCAAGATTCTGACATAGTCTTCCACTTCGCCGCCAATCCGGAGGTGCGAATGTCACTCAACAACCCAGAACAATGTTTCCGCCAAAACCTAGTCACCACCCACAATGTTCTAGAGTCCTTTCGAGAAAGCAAGGCCGACACAATCGTTTTCGCTTCCACATCCACAGTCTATGGAGAGGCAAAGACACTTCCCACTCCTGAAAACTATGCGCCTCTGGAGCCCATATCAGTCTATGGAGCGTCCAAGCTAGCCGGGGAGGCGTTAGTGAGCTCCTACAGTCACACCTTCGACAAGCGCGGCGTGATCTTACGCCTCGCCAACGTCATTGGTCCAAGGAGCAAACACGGCGTTGTTAGCGAGTTCATAACTAGACTTCGTCAAAACACCCACGAACTGTCTATTCTGGGAGACGGCACGCAAAACAAGTCATACATCTACATCGACGATTGTGTTAGTGCAATCATGGCAACGCTGAAACATGTCGATGAGCCAGTCGAAGTGTTCAACGTAGGTTCTGAAGATAGCATTAGCGTCAAAGAGATTGCCGATACAGTCGGGAGGATGATGGGCCTGCATGATCTTCAGTTTAAGTTCAATGGTGTACTCGGCGATGGAAGAGGATGGATTGGCGATGTCAAGAGGATGCTACTCGATGTGACCAAGCTGAAGTCGACGGGGTGGAGTCCAATGCTCAACAGTCGAGCTGCGGTCGAGCTGACGGTGAAGCAGGCTCTTCAGAAAGAGCAAGTTGGCCTATGCTGAAATCGATTGTCTGTTGCCATCCCCGATTCAAAGGCAAATAGAGTCGGAATCTCAAGTCCGAATCGGATGTTCAATCAACCAATAACGAGCTCGAGCACCATCATGAAGATCAGCACCGTGATCATGCTATACAATGAGGAGGAGGTGATCGATGAATTCTCGGGCCGGCTAATCAGATCCCTTGAAGCTCTACAAGCTGATTACGAGATAATCTTCGTTATAGAAGGGACTGATGCAACGCTCCAGAAGGTGACCGAGCTTGCGAAGAGGAATTCGCGGATCAGCGTCGACTACAATGTGAAGAGGCTTGGGCTCGGAAGAGCTACGAAGAAGGGACTGAGCCACGTCGATCCCAAATCGGATTACGTACTGACGATGGACTCGGACTTGAACCATGATCCTGAAGAGATCGAACTACTGCTCGAAGCAACAAAGGAAGCTGATGTGGTGGTGGGTTCTAGGTCGACGACTCGCGGACTGGTGCAGGAACTTCCATGGTTCAAGAGAATGGTGAGCGCCACGACCAACTGGGTATTGAGGAACGCGTTCAAGATGAAATCGAGCGATATAACATCAGGCTTCAGGATCTACTCGACAAAAGCCATCGAGAGCGTAAGAGACGATCTTGTCTCCAAGAACTTTGAAGTAACAGCGGAACTTCTGATCAGAGCGAAGAAAAAAGGATTCTCGATCACAGAAGTCCCGATTACGTTCAGCCGACGGCCGAGAGGAACCAGCAAGTTAAGCTTCGTCAAGAGCGGCGTCGGATATATCGTGCTCCTATTCCGCCTAGGACTGTAGGCCCAGAGGACGATCATAACGCGCGAAGCGCAGTCGTAGTATTTCGGGCCACGTCGGCGAGATTGCTTGCTGGGGATGTGCTATGGGCGGGGTCATACGAGTTTAGAAGATGCAGATATTGAGGTTCAGATTCAGCTTTGAAGACGGTCAGGGGTTAAAGCCCCGAGGGATAGTCCCGCGGCTGCGATCCAGTCGATGGCCAAAGCGAGATCCAGTGTTTCTTCAGATATCTAGAGCGATCCGACAAGAACAGTCGTTCAGGTTTGAGAAGGGGTCTCAAGAAGAACGAGCTAGTTCGATACCTGAATCCGAGATGGGCTTGGATTTGGGAGATTGCTCACGGACTCTTACGTCGCTCTGGTCGGGAATAATTGATATATCTCTACTTGGCTTGCCCGCTGGGTTCTTCTCTCTTCAAAATGGGTAAGGAACCCGAAGCGGTGTCAGAAGTGGTCGACTTTCGTATCATGTTGATCAGGTGCTGCTCAACGTGGGGAGCAAGAACACTCTCAGACTCGTGACTCTCCAAACCTGGACCCTCCGCCACTGCCAGGTGCGCGAGCTTCCTCCGGGTCTGTCGTAGCTTCATGAACAACCCTGTGGCAATTGCCGAGAATATGCCTACGCTACTCGCCGCTACTAGGGCAAAACCACCGCCTTGGAGGCTCGTGTTAACGTACGCTTGGAAGTAGTAGTTGTTGAGATACTCCTCTAGGCTCCAGAAGATGAAGTAGATGATAACGATGGTCTGGACGATAATCAACAGCTTCGCATAGCTGGGAGTATGTCTGGTCGAAGGTTCAGCTTCCTCGCTCGTCATAGCTCACCGTGAATGGGAGAAGATCTTGCTCCTATCCTGTGAAATCACTGGCTACGCGTTCGATAAGGGCGGATTGTGCCCAGGAGAGAGATAGAGAGTATCCGGGAACGATTCAATCCCGAAGGTCAGTCTGAGAGATGTTTCTAACATCTCTCCTAGGCCTAGAGTGATAATACCAGATTAGACCCTGTAAGACACCGAGAGCGAGTAGCGCGCTGAGTAGGATGTGGCCGATGCTGATGACTGTGAGTGTCTTCCTTGAGAAGGCAAAGGTCGCGAGGGGAATGTTCTTGTCGCCAGCAAACAGTATCGTCAGCGTATCGATCGCCACCAAGGGTATTGCAAGCAGGAGCCCGTCGCGCGACGGCTTGAGCAGGAGTCTGTAGTCTCCGTTTTGAAGCGCGTAGAGCATTGCGAGTCCAAACGCGCCCATCTCAAGCAGAGTATCAGCTAGGCTGGGAATCCCTAGGTTCAGCCCGACGTTCCAGTCCGGATAGACTGGATAGAGTATGGGGATCGATCCTACGAGCGAGTCTCCCACGAGGTGGGAGAGTATTCCGATGGAGAAGGCTAGGCCGAAACGGCCCAGGAAGTATGTCAAGACGATGGCTGTCGGGATGATTACGAGGAGGGAATGAGTGTACGTGTGATGTACTAAGCCTATGGGCTGGAAGTAGATGTCAAAGTCGGGTAGGACCCCGGCGAGCAGGGCGAGGTAGGCGGGCATGCTGGTTTTGAGCTGTCGGGCGGAGGCTTTCGAGAAGAGATAGCTCCAGCAGGTATGCCCGAGCAGAAACAATCCGGATCAACAGCCTCCGCGAGCCTCCCGCTCGCTGGCAGGGAGTCTTACTAATGATTGATGCTGACCCTCGCCAGTCAATAGCTCGCCATGATTGCCCAGAAATACTCCCGTCTTAGACGTCTGAAGAGAAGCTGACGGGTATCTAGTCATGGCGATTACCGATCTCATCACACTTCTAGTCGACGCGTTCGCCCAGCTCGGCTATCCCGGAATTTTCGTCTTGATGGTCATGGAGAGCGCCACTCTTCCCGTCCCAAGCGAGGTGGTCCTGCCGCTCGGAGGATATCTCGTCTATCAGGGCAGACTCGAGTTCTGGTCCGTCGTGGCGGTCGCCACTCTGGGCAGCCTCATCGGCACCATGATCGACTACGGCATCGGCTACTATCTCGGCCGTCCCGCCGTCCTCCGCTACGGCCGGATTGTACGGTTCAGCCACGAGCGGCTTGAGACTACTGAGAGATGGTTCAACCAGCACGGCACGAACGTCGTTCTACTGGCGAGGTTCGTCCCGTTGCTCAGGACTCTCATCGCATTCCCCGCGGGCATAGTCCGGATGGAGCCGAAAAGGTTCCTGGCATACTCGGCGGTCGGTATCCTCGTCTGGGATATTGCCCTCGTCTATATCGGGTTCCTGGCCGGCCAGAACAGCGCCCGGATCAGCAGTATCTTGGAGTCGTATTTTCTGCCTCTGGGTCTGGCGTCGATTGTGATTGTAGCTGTTGTCGCCTATCGGTCGTTCAGGAAGAAACCATACTAGCGGCGACAGGGGTAGGCTATCGCATCGAAGCTTTCGCGGTGAGGCTACCACTAGCCTCGGCGATCCTGACTAGTGCCTCTGGGGTCCTGGACTTTAGCTGGAACAGGTAGGAGGTCACGCCCTTGGCGACGAGGCGTTTGACAAACTCCATCCTCTGAAGATCTCCCTGTCTATATCGATAGTCGTTGTAGACGGACTCGAGTACTGCCCAGTCCTCTTCTGGCAGCTTGATCATTTTCGAGAAGGGTTCCCAGACCCTGCTCGGTTTTGCATCGCCCATTTGACAAGCATCACTCTCGGGTTGAGCTGGAACAGGAGCCTGACGGGATGGAATGAAAGGGTACTGTAACCCTCGCGGAGTCGATGACTTTCTGCGGCGCCGTCCAGATCGACCAGTTGTTAAAAGGGGACGGGTCGGACACGGTCTGCTCGAGCTCGCCTCAAGATTCTTCTCTTGAAGAGATCATTCGTAAGAATGATAGTCGGGTTATCGAGCCTCTTTGGCTTCATCATAACGACGGTGCTCGTCGTCTCCGGGGTCTCACAGAACGCGGACCTAGGGGCGGCGTTGCTCGTCAACCACAAAAGGACGAAGTTGTTGGCAGTGGAGCTTGTGGCGCTGTTCATAATAGGCATACTCGTCGGCGACTTGGCCAAAATGCTGGTCCAGAGGCCGAGACCCGACCTGGCAAGCGGTATTGTCTTGCGGGTTCCGTCTGAGACGGATCCATCCTATCCTTCGGGTCATGTGCTCATCGTCTCGATCGGCGCAGCATTCGCCATTGCAAGGTTTCACAGAAAGATTTTGGCTGCCTTGCTGGCTTTGGAGGCGGGGCTTGTCTGCTACTCGCGGGTCTACGTTGGGGTCCACTATCCGCTGGATGTTGCTGGCGGGGTTCTGCTCGGAATCGCGATCGCGCTCATCGGCGCAACTGCCGTCGAGAATCTTCTCGGAACTTTTTTGGAGAAGCTCTTGGAGCCGATAATGATGGTGCTTAAGGCGGGACCGTTGGATATCTGACTGGGGCTGGTGTGGGTCCTGAATCCGATACTATGGCTTTGTCTCGCGGGTTCCGTTCTTCTTAACAGAGAACGCGGTGCTGGATTCCCATTGGAATAGGTTCTCGGTTGGGAGCAATGACATCGGATATTGTCACGAGGTCTGGTCTCGCACGGCATGGCCGTACAGTCATGTCTATCATTCTGTTCCAGACTCTCCTTATTGTCTGGCTTTCTGTCTGGGCTGTCGAGGATTATCTGAACAATGCGTACGTCCGAGCCTATGTGGATCTCAGCATCCAGACGGAAGGATGGATCCTTGGAGTCCTAGCATTCATCGGTGTGCTCGGGTCGGTCATGGGCTTGGTCGTTAGCAGGAATAGGCATGCGTCAACGACTCTCGATTTGGCCACCACAGGGACGACGGTTCCGATCTCTACGCCGGCCACGATGAGTACTTCGCCTACGGGTTCGAAGCCGAGTGTTGAGCTTCATCCGGCGGTGGCCGCGTTGAAGGCTGAGCTCTCGGAGAGACGGATGTCTCTCGGGTTAGAGTCAGTCGCTGCGGGCCCGGAGAGGAATGTCAGGCCCAGTGAAGGGTTCGTGGGTCAGCGGTCAATGATTGGTACACCGTCTTCTCAAGTGATCCAGTCGCCGATGGCTGGTCCAAGGCCGCAGCCTGGGGTTCTGGGCACGATGCCACCCGCTGTTAATCGTCCGATACCGCCTACAGTAATTCGTCCGATGCTGCCTTCGAGAGGTTCAGTTGTTCCTTCGCAGACGCCGCCTGTCCTCAAGGTTGACCGCGGAACTGCTCCTGTCCAGGCTGAACCGGGCTCGGGTCTTGGGCCTGACGCGTCGCGGGACTTGTCCACCGTGGTGACGGGTGTTCTGTCGGTTCAGGAGAAGAAGAAGGACACGGATTCCCAGGCCGGGCAGAGTAGTCCTCAGCAATAGCCTTCTACCAGCAGAGGGAGCGATTCTCTGTCAACTGGTGCTAGTGGAGCAGGACGTGTCTTTTCTCTGAGAGAGTAGAGGACGAAGCCGAGAGCTAGTATGCCAAGGGTGCGGTAGACTATGCTGGCGGCTGTTAGGCCGTAGAACGAGTCTATGCCGGGTAGGGGGCTGGTGTTGGGCCACCATGACCAGTATGAGATACTGTCGCCCAGTTGTAGTAGTCCCAGGATTGGTATTGTCTGTATGATCCGTCCGCGCATGAGTACTGGTATGATCGCCCACGCCAGGTAGTGGGTGTACTCGATCTTTAGTGGGATGAGCCACGCGACGAGTCCGAGAAGTATGATGTCGGTCGTGTTGAGGCTCCTGGCTCTAGACCAGACGGTCCGGACGATTACAGTGTAGAGCGCGAGTGTGATGGTGATCCATTCCTGGTTGGCGAGGAGGCTGGCGGGCGTGGTCTGTAATTGTACGGGTAGAATGTTGTTGAAGAGGCCGAGAGTGGCATCGAGTGTTGTTCCATTGCCATTGTTGGAGAGGTTGAAGCCTAGGATGGACTGGGCGTAGCCGGGGATTGTTAGGGGTAGTAGTAGGCCGAGGGTGAGGACTGTGCTGGTGGTGAGTATGCTTGGAATTGTTGCGCGTAGTCCTCTGGTGCGTGCAAGCCAGATGAGGATGAGGGGCAGCGCGAGGATGGGATGGATCTTGAAGACGGTGGCTGTTGCTAGGAGGCTGGTTCCGATCAGATATCTCCGGGCTGCGAGAGCGACGAGTGATGCTGCGAGGATTGGGTAGCCGAAGGTGTCGCTGTGGAAGAAGTAGAGGGGTGAGATGCTGAGCGCGGGGAGGGTTAGGAATAGGCTGGTGGAGATTAGTGGGGTTAGTGGGTGGGTGGTTTTTCGTCTGAGGCAGATGTAGATGATGATGGCGACTGTGGCGTCGGCGACTAGGCCGGCGATTCTAATATTCTGCGATATAGCGTCGACTGAGGATTGAGGGTTGAAGAGGCTGGCGGTTCGGATTATTCCAGAGTCGACGAGCAGGAGCAGTGGCGGATAGGGGCTCGCCCACGGGTTAACAGAGTAAGGGTTCTCTCCTTGTAGAAGCATGAGGCTTTTTGGAATGTCCGCGCTGACAAGGTCGCTTCCGCCATTGCTCAGCTGTATCAGCATGAGGCCGTGGATTATGATGAAGAGGATGAGGCTGGCTAGGATTAGTGGCGAGGCTTGATTGAATAGATGGGTGATTCTTGAAGAGTCGCGCGTGAGTCTGAGCCGGCCCACCGAGAACATTTTCCCAGAACTGGATCGGGATCGTCAATCGATAGATATGATTTCAGAAAGGAGCATTGGATCGTCCAGAATCAAGGCTAAGCTGTTGGGCTGTGATCCGGGCTTATCCTGAACGATTCCCATGTCCGAAATCTTTTCAAAGGGCACGTTTGTGTCGCGGGATTTTTTTTATTTCCAAATTCTAGGGAGGGTCGTCTCGCCGTGTGAAGTGTTTCTGGGCGAGATTCACGGTTTATCCCGCAGAACCTGCTGATCGGCGTTTTTCAGTAAGTGTTGGTGAGGGCCTTTCAAGCGCGAATAAGGTGTTCAGTGGGACCCCCCTCCCGGTTTGCTGATCTGGGCTTATTCTGAACGATTTCTTTTATAGAAACCTATCTTGGTTCGGCGAGAAGGGCGAGATATTCTCAATCATTGGTAGCACGTGTGTTCACGTGTGGACGTAACCTATTTCTGGTTTTTGAGTAGAGATGGTAGGAGATGAGGTTCCCCTATCCCTTAGACGACTGCGCGTGCGGACACTACAGGATCACTCACGACTCCCAGACTAGGTTCAACGAGACAGCGTGCAAGGCGTGTAATTGCACCCGGTTTAGTCTCAGGAACTCAGACGAAGAGCGGAGCATGGTGAGGAACCAGGCTTGATGGAAGAGCCGGAAACGACGCTGACGGCCAAGAACGTCCAGTTCAAATGTCCAGATTGCGACCGAGTAGAACAGGTCATCTACGTAGGCGGTCCCCGGAGCGGACTCATACAATGTGCCCACTGTGGAAAAGTACTCTGGCATGGCAAATCATCGGGCCAGAGTGTTCGGCGCCGCTAACCTGGCAAACTTATTAGCATGGCATGAGAGAGGTATTACCATAGGTGCCGAGTATGGCAGTCTCCAGAGTGGATAAGATGGGACGTGTTTATCTTCCCAA
>WNGH01007578.1_pt1 | contig 26221 bp, 23 predicted proteins | sample 5400631 | NCBI WGS metagenome assembly WNGH01 (sample SAMN13153373, study PRJNA577476) | soil metagenome | isolation source: 115 cm soil or saprolite under Garry oak tree replicate 1 | place: USA:California | collected 2016-06-15
AACTAACTGCCGATTATGGAGCGCACAACTTTTCTCGAAGACTACCGCATCCGCACTCACCGTGACGGCACGCCAATTGAGCTCCGCCGAAGTGGCACCGCGGTCACGTACGAAGCCGCAGACGAAAGGGCCGGAGAAACAGTTGCCCTCACCACTATCCCGATCGAGAGCGTTGATCCGGCGGCACAACAGCAGTTTAAAGAGCACGCACGCGCTCTCCAAAGGCTCCGGCACATCAATATTGTCAAGCTTCTGGACTTCGGCCGCGAAGGCGAAAATTTCGTCTGCGTCTCGGACTACCTCCAAGGCACGACGCTCGCTGCATGGGTGGGCCAGCACGGCCCGATGCCGCCGGACGCCACATTGCGAATGGCCGAGCAAGTGGTGAGCGTGCTGTCATCTGCCAATTTTCACAAGCTTGCATATCCAGCCATTCAACCGTCCAATATAATTGTCGTCCCGGGCACGACTCCCGAAGGCACCTGGCCGCTGATAAAGTTAACGGACCTCGGATTGCTTGGGTTCAAGGACGAAACAGGTACAACGGAGAAAGACGAAGAAAGTTTTCCCACTGCGGGAACGGTCGATTTCCGTTCACAAATTTATTCTCTCGGCGCGACCATGTACTTTCTGCTCACGGGCTCAGCGCTTTCAACGCCAGTCCGCCCACGGCAGTTAAGAGTGTTTCCGAAACCGTTGCGGGGTTTGCTCTCCCAAATGTTGCGTCGCAATCCCGACCAACGCCCAAAAGACCCGGTCGCGGTCGCTGAGATGATTCGCCAATGCCTGCTGAAAACTGAACGCCGGCAGAGATTCGCACGCCGATTTGGCATTCCGCTTATTGCAAAAATTCCAAGAACAACACCGCAACGACCTAGGCGGCTGCGGCGAGTCGCGCTGGCAGCCAGCGCCCTCATTGTATTGGCCGCAGTCATCGCGGTATTTCTATTCCCGCAGCGCATCGGCGGGATCTGGCGGCATCATCGTGGGCCGAAGACAATTGGTGTCCTCGTGGGCGTCCCGGAATCTTCCCCCGCGCCGGCGCCGGCGGCCCAAAATGCTTCGACCCCGGTGACTCCAGAGATGGCGCTATCGCAGGCGGCTAAGTCCGCGCTGGCGTTCGGGGAGCAGTCGCCACCGAATACATCGACGGCGACGAGTTCAGGTCAGGCTGCATCGCCAAATGTTCAGCAAGCCCAGACATCGAGTGCGCAACCCGAAGCCACTGCGAGCCCCGCCAATTCGCCAGGCGAAAGCCCAAATACTCCAGCAACCACCGCGGAAAACTCAACGCAAGTGAACGCTACACCGCCGCCTGCCGCCGATACAGATCAGACAGGTCCGCGCAGCAAAAAGAAGCGCGTTGCTTCGTCGCAAGGTCGCGCCGGTTCAACGCGCGCTCGGATGATTGGCATCACCTCTAATGGAAGGCTGATTTACCGCTTGCCCTCCGGCCGCACTAGGGTCATCGCGCCGGATGGCGAGGAAGAGGAATCCGTTCCGCGCCGGCATCGCCGCGCCTTCATTGAGCGGGATGAGACGTTCATGCCGGCTCAACCGTTTGAGCCAAACTTTTCGCCTCACGATTAGCCGCTTCGACCTGTCACGTATCAAGCGCGCGATCCACGATTGTCACGGCGTTGGCTTCGCTGAAGGCGAACTAGTCGGCGCGACCGTCGGACCTGCCGGCGGAGAACCAGCCGGGCTGGGAGTTGGAAATGCAAACGTCGGCGACGGCGACGCGCCCGGGCTTGCCGAAATGACCGGAGATTGCGAGACCGTCGGCGTGGGAGTCGGCGGAGGCGGAATAATATTTTCCCAGTGATGCACCGGCGCGGTCGCGCCGCCGATTTCTTTGGCCAGCGCTTCGCAACGCGCCTGTAGTTTATCCAGGTTCGGCGGACCAAATGGCTTGTCTGCCGTTCCCGGAAAAATGAGGTACGTCACCTTGAGATCGCTCACCGGCCGACTATAAGGCGTGGCCAAGGGATTAATTTGCTTCGCGATCCGCAGTGAGGCTTCGCCAACCCTGTCGTTAGGCCCGATGTCGCCCACGATTGCCGGATAAATCCCGTCCCCAAAAACGACCAGCACATAATCGCCCACTTTGACGCCATCCTTTCCTTGCGCGAAAGCACTTGGAACTACGACGTAGGGATCCGTCGTGCCAATCAGGAAACTGAATTTCTTTAGTGTGAAAACTTCCGCTCGCAGTTGTGCGATCGCGCTGCGGAGCTCGTGTTTGCGTTCCGGAGTAATCGTCTTGAGCGCATACTCATCCTCGGCGCGTTTCAGCTTTTCTTCAGTCGCAGCGAGATATGGGTTGGGCGCTGCGGTTTTCTTTGGCCAGTGATAACTCGTGGATGGCTTGAAATTGGTTGGCGCGCCGGTCCCAATGGGCATGCGGTCGGCATCGGAACCATCGGCGTCCACATCCATGTCCGCCTGTAGCAGGAGCACTTTGCGGTGCGTCTGCGGATGCTGTAATTGCAACACTGTTTGGCAATCGAAAAAATTGTGCCGCGAGAGAAGTTGATCGAGCCGAACAAGATTATCACGCAACACTCTTAGCTTTGTGTCGTAAAGCTGAGCGTAAAGCGGCGAGACTGGGTCGGCTGTGAGCATGGCTGCCAACCCAGGCAAGAGCGCCGGCAGTTGCGGACTAACCTTGGCCAGCTCGTCGATCGTCCTGTTTGGCGAAGGCACTCGTGCCTGCAATTTTAAATCGAGAACGTAACTGTTCGGATCAACCCGTTCGGTGGTCGCGTCGGCGCCCCGAAGCGGCTCGACCGTGGAGTGAAGCGTGATTCCGTTGAATAACTTACCCGTCTCCAATTTGCCAGTGATGACGGGCGGTCGAGTCGGTGTCGGCATCGGTGTCGCGACTACTTCCACTGGCGCGACGTGCTGCAGGCGCTCCAGCGAGATCCAGCGATAAACAATGGCGGCAAAGAGCGCGCCGAACAAAACCAGCACGAGCCGCCGCCACGTCCGGAGACGAATTCTTCCCACGCGATTACTTTTTTATCCAGGCGACCAGCGCGACGATGAGCCCGATCGCGCTCAAGATCGACATCATACCGGCAGGCATCAGTCTCCCTGTCCGCAAAAATTTGGGGATGAACTGCGCAGCAAGCAGAAGAGACACGATCAACGCAGTCGCTAACCCCGCCGCGCGATGTTCAGGCAACAAAAATGCGGCTACGAGCAGCAAAACTCCCGTGACCGAGCCGGCAATGATCGACGCTACGCTGCCCGCTTTGACGTAGCCCATGATGCCGCCGGCAATCGTCAAAACGCCAAAGACGATAAAATAAATCTTCGTTGCTTCCATTGGAACGCGCGAGCATTCGTAAGCCAACTGCTCGCCGCTGTCCAGCACGACTGGGTACGGACATCGCGCTGCGATGTCCAGACGCCGCGGCGCGGCGTCCCTACCAATAGGTTGCTACAACGCGCGCTCGCTGGCGTCATTGTAAAATTCGATCTGCCGTCCTCCGAGGCGACGGATTACACGCCAGCCGTGACTTGCAGCAAAAGCAGCGATTTCGTCTTCCGACATTCCTTGGAGAACTCTTAACTCCGCAGGCTGCGTGACAAGGTATTCGGGCCGGATCGACAGTGCCGCTGCGATCTTCGCAGCAAGTGCTGGCAAATGCTCGTGCATAACATCTGTCAATCTACCGGTCGATCCGCCGACGCGCGCTGGAGAAATTTTTCTTGATCGGCAGGCGCGGCGGCCGCTTCGGTTTTCGGTTTAATCTCTCTTGCAAGGCAAGATGCGCTTTGCGGCTCGGAGAAGGCCCACGTGCATTTGGTTTTTCCATATTGGTCTTTTGTCGCTGTAGAGGCGTTTGTGCCTGCCGCGCCGTAGCCTTGGCGAAGGCGGGCCAAACGCCTATCTATTAATTACAGTGCTCGCCGCGGCGAGCGCCGCTACAAAAAATTCTCCGAGAACCGAAAGCTCGCCGCGTACGCGCGTCCCGTGAACAGAAACCGATTATCCTAACTGGATCCGCTAATCAGTGGCTCACTAAAGCTTGTCGCTCGCGGGCGTCACCGACGGCACGAGCGCGATCCTTAGCCCTCCCGAGAACGGCAGATCCGGCTGGGGAATCTTCACGTGAAGAGCGGGGAAAAACGGGTGGCACAGCCGCACGATCACGGCCTGCTTGCCGCCGCCGAGAAAAAAATCGCGTACGGCATAGCTCAATGGACAAGCGGCGTCTAACACGCCGAACTGCCGCTCGAAATCGGCAAAACTGTTGATCACAATCGGATCATCTACCGGTCCTTGCTTGGCCCGGCCGATAAACGTCGTAATCGAGGTGGCGACGCCACTGATGCTGTGCACTCCACTGGGGATTTCTTCAATATAGACGCCCGGATAATTGGGTGAGAATGGCATAGTGAACTCCCCGCTCTAAACAAAAACGCTACTCATCTGCCTACCAAAAGATCGCGTTGGCGGGCGGAGAGATGAGGAAAACAAACAACGCCGATATGGTCAACACATAATACTGGGATATAATCGCCGACAATCTCAGCAAGGCCGGTTGGACTTGGGCTGTGTCCTAGCCATGGATTCTGGGGGCGAACGATCTTCATTGCCGACGCGCATCGCAGCGATGGAAAGCGTTTCGTTGTGCGTGCCGATGAAAAGTTGACCGCGTTCGTGGAACTGGAATCGACGATTCGACGAGATCGGAAGCGTCAGCATCATTACGATTCGTGAGCGGAACAATGAAAACCTTACTGCTGTTTTTGTTTTCGCTGGCGACTAGCATCGTCGTGTCCGCTCAGGATCCGGCAAAGCTCGCGCCGCAGAATTACAAAGTTCTTTTCGAAAATGACCAGATACGAGTGATCGAATACCGCCTAAAACCTGGCGAGAAAGAGCCGATGCATTCGCATCTTTATGGTGTGTTTGTCTACTTTTTAAGCGATGCCAAGATCAGAACAACCTTCCCGGACGGCAAGACGAGCGAAGACTCCAAAAAGGCTGGCGACACGGTTTGGCGCGATCCAGTAACACACGCTGGGGAGAACATCGGGGACGCAGAAGCTCACGCTCTGCTGATAGAACCACGAAGATAAAAAGGTAAAAAGTTACCACTCTTTGAAATCGCCCGTGTGCTCGTGCGTTTCGATCAACTTCCCAGCTTCATCGTAAACGCGGATCACCGCGCGATGCGACCGGCTGCGAAACTTGGCAAAGCCGATTGCATTGTTCACGGCATCTGGTTCGGCGTACCCTACTGCCATAGTAATTTTATGCTCAGCGTAATAGCAAGATAACAGAGCACCCAAAGAACCACCGGGCCGGAGGCGCCGCGAAATTTGAATCCAAGCGCCTCGAACTCAAGTTTTCCGGTAGTCTCACGAAGAACGAGGATAAGGAGTAGCGCTACGACGGCAGCGACTGGCAAGCCAACGGTAACGGGGAAGTGTGCTTCAAAGAATGCGGCCAACTACGGAGAAATCCCATGGTAGCTAAGAAAGGCAGCCTTGATGGCGAAATAAAGAGTGATAATGCACATCCCGAGAATGACGAAAAAGAACACCCATGTAAAAATCCGCCTAAATTTACGCTGGTCCTCGTCTTCCAGCGGTTTTGGCTCTCTCTCTGTCATCGAGGCGATTTTAGCTCGATCCTGACGGCGGGAAAGGACATTAGCGTTTTCTCAAAGCAACGAGATCGACGCCGCTTTTATCTTTGCGTGGGCGCACTTTGTAAACGTGTGCAGAAATCATCGCTGGCAGAAACGATTCTAGCGATGTGCAGCGATGTGAAAAGGGCATTATCGTTTGGAAGCAAGAGCGTTAGTCGAAGCGGACACCGACATAATCGGCAAAAAAGAGCTGGCTTAGAATCTCTTTCCAAGCCAGCTCAGCGGATTTTGTGTCCTATGTCAGCTTAGTACCAATGGTGGTAGTAATGATGACGGTGGTGGCGATAATAGTAACGATGCCCGCCGTACCAGTAGTACGATGGTCCATAATAGGTGCCATAGTACGGATATGGTCGGTAGTATCCATACGGATAATATCCATAGCCGTAGCCCGGATAGCCAATTCCGACCGAAATCTGAGCGTCAGAACGCTGCACGGCAACGAAAGCCAATCCACTTACCACCAATATAATTAAGAGAAGCCTTTTCATATAGTTTTCCCTTCTTGTTTGTTGTTTCACGAGGGAATGGAAAGCTCCTGCCAAGGATTTCCTCGACGCTTTTAGAATGCGCGCCTCCCTCTACTGTAATAATCGGATGTGGACGGTCTGGCGGTTGCCGTTGTTCTGCTTTTAGAACTCGCGCAATTCGCTTCCTTGCTCGTGCGTCTTGATCACGTTGCCAGCTTCATCGTAAACGTGGATCACGGCATGATGTGAGCGGCGGGGTAACGAAGGACCCTATTCTTTCTCGACGGACACTTCAGTCGCCTTGATTACGGCAAAGACCTTGTCGCCCTTTTTGAGATTCATTCGCTCGACTGAGCCAGTTGTGATAATTGATGTTATCTCTCCAGCGGCAGTTCGGATGACAAGTTCTGACACGACTTTGTCAGAAACGATTTTCTCAATCGTACCGGGTAGGCGATTTCGGATGCTCGTGCTCATGGTAGCTTCTTTTCCACACTCGGCTCAGGTTTCAAATGGCGCGTTTTAACACGACCCTTGGTCGCAATTCGCCACCATGCGGCTCTTTTTGCGCCGGTCAGCCAACCGAACGATCAGCAATCAGGCTCGCGGTTAGCGCTCTCCCAGTGCGCCGGACGAACGTTCGAAGGCGCTAATTGCACTGCGGGTCTCCGGGCCCATGATTCCATCGATCGCGCCGTGATAGTAGCCTGCTCGAGCTAGCCGACGCTGTAACTGCTCAACCGAAGATCGATCGCCATAGCCGTTGGCTTGATTGTCGTTGCCGCGGCCTTGATCGCGGTATCCGTACCCTTGACTGCCGTAGCCCTGATTGCCGTAGCCGTAGCCTTGATCGCCGTAGCCATATCCTTGATTGCCGTAGTATCCGTACCCGTAAGCGGGAGCGCTGTAATTATCATAGCCGTAACCGTACGGAGAGTCATACCCGTACCCATACGGGTACGAACCGTAGCCGTAATAATTGTACGGATAATAGCTGTAATAGGGATACCCGTAGAAGAACGGAAAACCAAATCCGCCGATAAAAATGGACTGGTTGCCGCTCCAGTTGCCACCGCTCCAATTACGACCAGTCCTCCAATTACGGCCGCTCCAGTTGCCACCGCTCCAATTACCACCAGTCCTCCAATTACGGCCGCTCCAATTGCCACCGCTCCTCCAATTACCACCAGTCCTCCAATTACCGCCGCTCCAGTTGCGGTATGTCCCCGATGTGCTCCGACCGAATGTCGCTCCGCCTCGGGTGAACGCGTGTCCGCCTCGCGGCGACATTGAGCTAAAATGCCGGCGACCACCGCGCGGATCAGCGTTTACTACAGACGCGGCCAACGTCACCGCCGCGAAGCAACTTAAGAAAAGTATGAATTTTGCGTTCATGGAATGTTTGAGTGTCTATGCATTATACACCCCAAAACGGGAAGAGTCTTAGATTTTTCGCCTTTCCACTGAAAATCTCGCCGCAACTTTGAGTGGCCTTTCATTCTCGGGCTCACTGGCGCGATCGGTATCCTCGGCTAAATTTTGCGGATGTTTTCGGAGACGATCGAGTTGCGCGGTCATATCATCGATTCGCTTATTCTGCCGAAGGTGCTGGATCAAATTCTGACTCACGGCGCAAATTTCAAGATAGGCGAGATCAAGATCGGCAAAAAACGTGCCGACCAAAGCTTCGCACGAATCGAGGTCTCTGCTGAGACGAGTGAAGCGCTCGATGAATTGATTCTGCGCCTACGACAGCACGGCGCCGAAGTGGCCAAACGCGCGGATGCGCAGCTCGCCAAAGCACCAGCGGACGGCGTTTTTCCGCGGGACTTTTACGTGACGACCAACCAGCAAACCTTCGTCCGGTTTGACGGCAAAGAGATCGAAGTGCGGCCTGCCATGATGGATAGTGCAATTGCGGTAGATCGAAAAAGACGCGTTGCCCGAGCCGTAAAGTTCTTCGACGTGCACAAAGGCGACGAGATTGTGGTTGGTCACCGGGGCGTGCGCGTCGTGCCGGTGCAACGTGCGACATCGCGCACAGATCTTTTTCAGTTCGTCAACGCCATCATCGATGCCGACGAACCGAAATCGGCCATCATCCGCGAGCTGGCTCGTGAATTGCAACGCGCGCACGCGGCGAAAGGGAAAATCGCAGTCGTCGCTGGGCCTGCGATTGTGCGGACCGGCGCCGGCCAGCATCTGGTGCGCCTCATCGAATCGCGATACGTCGGTCTTCTTTTTGCTGGAAACGCGTTTGCCGCTTACGACGTGGAACGGGCATTGTTCGGCACCTCTTTGGGAATGAATCCCGATCTGGCGTTCGCACGCGGCGGACACGAGAACCTGATGCGAGCGGTCAATACAATTCGCGAGGCGGGAGGGATCGCCGCAGCTGTTCAAAAAAAGATTCTAACCAGCGGCATCATGCATGCCTGTGTCCGTCACAACGTCGATATCGTACTGACCGGCTCGATCCGTGACGAGGGACCGATTCCGGGAGTAACAACAGACGCGATCGAAGCGCAAAAAGTCATGCGTGAAAAACTCGCCGATGTGACGCACGCTTTGCTGCTGGCGACCATTCAACATTCGCTCGCGGTGGCGACCATGCTCGCGCCTACCGTGAAAACTGTCTGCGTTGATATCGATCCCTCGGCAGTAGAGAGAGCAGTGGAGCATCAGCCGTTGCAATCAATCGGCCTGGTCACAGATGTGGAACCGTTCCTGCGCGAACTCGCCGATTGCGTCGCCGAAGCCGAATCCTCTAGCGCCGCAAAAAGTAGCTGCGAGTAAATTATCGATCTTATGCGCGAGTTGCTCCTTTGTCCGCCGGACTATTACGGAATCGAATACGAGATCAATCCCTGGATGAGCCGCGCCCGCGGCGCCGAGGCCGCCCTTGCACAAAAGCAGTGGAACGAACTGCACGCGACGCTTTCGAAACTGGGTTGCAAGATTCATTTGATCGCCCCGCAGCGTGGACTTCCTGATATGGTTTTCACAGCCAATGCGGGGCTCACGATTGGTCGCAAATTCATTCCCAGTAATTTCCGGCACAAAGAGCGCGCGGGCGAAGCGCCGCATTTTTCGCGCTGGATGGAAGAACACGGCTACCAAGTCGCGTGGTTGCCGGATGATCTCTACTTCGAAGGCGAAGGCGATGCTCTCTTCGGCGGCGACGTTCTTTTTTGCGGTTACAAATTCCGTTCCGATATCCAATCGCATCGCGCCGTCGCGGACATGCTCGGTTGCCTGGCCGTTTCAGTTGAGCTTGTCGATCCGCGTTTTTATCATCTTGACACCTGCTTTTGCCCGCTGCCCGATGGCGCGGTGGTCTGGTTTCCAGCGGCCTTCGATGAATACGGGCAACGCGCCATCCGCGAACACGTGGCCGACTTGATCGATGTCCTACCGGAAGAGGCGATGCATTTTTCATGCAACGCCGTCGTGCTCGAGCGCGACATCGTGCTCCCGGAAGGCGCGCCAAAACTCGTCGCAACTCTGCATGAACGCGGCAACCGCTGTCACGAGTTGCCGATGAGCGAATTCATCAAGGCTGGCGGCGCATGCAAATGTCTGGTGATGTTCATGCCGCAACGGGAGAGCGCGTCGTAGCAAACGCGGGCGCGCTCGGCGATCGCGCCCTACCGTTCCCGTTTTGCGCGTACCGCATGCTCGATTTTACCCAGCGGCAAACAGTTCATCACGTCCGTTTTCGTCAGCCTGCCTTTGCGCGCGATGCCGATCCCGAACCATAAATCCTGCAAACGCTCGGCGCGATGCGCGTCCGGGTTGATGACGCATTTGACGCCTTTTTGCTTCGCCATTGGCCACCAACGCCAGTCGAGATCGAGCCGTTTGGGCGCCGCGTTTAGCTCGATCCACGTCCCGGTACGCGCCGCCGCGTCGAGAATGGCGGGGATGCTGATCTGGTACGGCTCGCGTTTCAGAAGCAAACGGCCGGTCGGATGCGCTAGCATGGTGACAAACCGATTTTCCATCGCGCGAACCATGCGTCTGGTCATTTCCGCTTCGCTCAGACCCAAAACAGAATGAACGGACGCAACCACGAAATCGAGTTGCGACAAAATTTCATCGGGAAAATCAAGCGAACCGTCGCGAAGAATGTCGCATTCGACTCCTGCGAAGAGCCGAAAGCCGTCGGATTTGCCGAAAGCCGTCGAATTTTTTATTCAGCTTTCGAATCGCGGCGACTTGCGCGAACAATTTTTTCTCGTCGATCCCGTGCGCTTGAATCTGGCTGCGGCTGTGATCGGCAATGCCGAGATACTCCAGCCCGAGCGCCTGTGCGGCTTCCGCCATTTCTTCAAGGGAGTTGTGGCCGTCGCTCGCCAGCGTGTGGCAGTGAAATGTGCCGCGCAAATTTTCCTTCTCGATCAATTTCGGAATCGCATTTTTTTCGGCGGCTTCGAACTCGCCCCAGTTCTCCCGCAGCTCCGGCGGAATGAAATCGAGGTCCACTGCCCGGTACAAATCGGCTTCATCGCGTACCTTCGGAATTCTCTTGGGCGATTTTTTCTTCTTCGCTTTCGCGTCGACCGGAAGCGGGGCCAGCCGGTACTCGTTAAGTGTCCAGCCCCGTTTGAGCGCGCGGCTGCGTAACTCGATGTTGTGCTCCTTATTGCCAGTAAAATAAGCCAGTGCAAACGGGTATTCCGCGGTGCTCACCACTCGCAGGTCACACTGGACTCCGGAACGAAGCCGCACACTCGACTTGGTGGGGCCCTGCGCGATGACCGATTCCACCAGCGAATGGCCGACGAAAAATTTCGTGATCGTTTCCGGTTTTTTTGTCGCCACCAGAAGATCGACATCGTGCACAATTTCTTTTCGCCGCCGATAACTGCCCGCAACCTCTGTATGGAGCGCGTCCGGATGAGCAGCGAAATCGCTTCTTAATGTCTCCGCTTCATGTGCGATTTGGCCGAATTGGAAATAACCGGAATGCCGGGTTCGTTCCTCGATCGCTTTGCAGATTTTCGCTTGCGTCGTTTCGCCAAAGCCGGGTAGCTCCGCGACGCGGCCGGTTTCGCACGCTTTTAGCAATTGCTCAATCGAGCTGATCTGGAGTTTCTCGTAAAGGGCTTTGATCTTTTTCGCGCCGAGACCCGAAATCGAGAACAATTCCAGGATGGCCGCCGGAAATTCCGCGCGCAGCTCTTGCAGATATTTCAGCGAACCAGTGGCGGCGAGCTCTTTGATCTTGAGCGCGATGCTTTTGCCGATGCCGGGAATTTTTCCCAACGCTTCTTCATCCTGCAGGTCCGAGATGTTTCCACCAAATGTTTCGATCGCGCGCGCGGCGTTGACGTACGCTCGAATCTTGAAAGGATTCTCGCCTTTCAATTCGAGCAACGTGCCGATTTCCTCCAAAACAGCGGCGACTTCACTTTTGGTCATTACTCAACTCTTAGCGCAAAAAAACGTCGCACGCGACGCTCTCGCGCTCGCCTGCGTCTAAGTCTGCAGAACTGGAGCTAGATGCGTTCCGCGAAGCGCTTTAACCGACTAATGGTTCGGGACTTATTTAAGGCGCGACCACGCTCCAACCGGCAGGAAGAGTGGGGCCGTACGCGGCGCTCACGTAAACGTTCTTATTGAGATACCATATGAGGGTTTGCCGCGTGCTAGAGTTGTAAAGCAGATAATCCGGTTTGCCGTCGCGATTGAAATCGGCTGTCCCGATCAATTCATAACCACTGGAAAGGGTCGGGCCGGACGCGCTTGCGATGTGCGTCACTCCTGACAGATACCAGATCGCTGTTTGACGCGTACTTGGATTGAACAGCAAGTAATCTGGATGACCATCGCGATTAAAATCAGCCACAGCCACTAACTTGGAGCCGGCCGGAAGAGTCGGCCCGTATGGGCTAGCGATGCGAACGTTGTTATTCATGTAGTATATCGCTGTCTGCTGTGTGCTGGCGTTGTAAAGGACCCAATCGGGTTTTCCGTCCTTATTAAAATCGCCTGTCCCCACGATCTGCCAGCCACTGTAGAGAGTCGGCCCGGCCGCGCCTGCGACATGCGTCACTCCTGACAGATACCAGATCGCTGTTTGACGCGTACTTGGATTGAACAGCAAGTAATCTGGATGACCCTCGCGATTAAAATCAGCCACAGTCACTAACTTGGGGCCGGCCGGAAGAGTTGGCCCGGTCGCGGAAGCGATGCGAACGTTGTTATTCATGTAGTATATCGCTGTCTGCTGTGTGCTGGCATTGTAAAGGACCCAATCAGGCTTCCCATCGCCGTTAAAATCAGTCGGCGCAGGAGCAGGCGAATTAATCAGGTTATAACCGATGACATCGAGGTTGATGGCTTCCGGCGACGTAAGGGTGACGTCGGAATATTGGCCCGCACAGCTAAACGCATTCTGCACATACGGCTGCGCTTGCGGGCAGGCCGTGCTCTGCCAATCACCGAAGTCGCCATTGGAGTTCTGATCGAAATAGACGATCCTGCTAGTGCCGCGATTGATCGAGAAATAGCGTGTGCCGCTCGACGTGAGATTTCGGACACCAGCAGAGGACCAACTGAACAAGTCTTGTGGGCGGAGATCGCTCCCGCCGATATTTAAGCGGGATCCAAACCCGAGGACCTCGTCCATCTCATGCTCAGTGGCACGCTGCCCGTCAAGATTGCTGCCGCTGGTAGGCCGACTGAACTGAAACCGCACCGAGGAGTTCAACGTAACGATTCCATCATACGACCCGCCGATCGTGCCGCTTGCAGTTAGCCTTCCGGGCGTGTTCAACCGCACCGCTCGCCCGTTCGCACTCGTCGGCCTAATGTTAGCGGATAACGCACTCGTCGGCAGGCTCGTGTTCGCTGTGGCGTCGTAGCCGGTAATTGCATCCGCTACTAGGGCATTGATGAACGTATTCCACGGAATTGTGTAATAGACCCAGTCACTTCGCGAGATCCAACCCGAAGGGAACGGTTTGCCGTTTGGCGCCTGGGTCGAGTAGCGGAAAAGAATCGAGACTGTGATCGGATCGCTAAACAGCGACTCGTAAATTGCGATGGCCCGATGGATTGTTGCCTCGATTGCCGCCGCGTTTGGATTGCTGGTAATTGAGAAGTCGAATGTTGGGTTGATGATTAGTCCAAGACTAGCCGAGGTCGTGGCTGTCATTACATCCGAGTAGCTGACTGTGCCGGTCGCATCATAAGCGCTCACGCGATAGTAGTAGGTAGTGCCCTGGCTCAGGCCGGTCACGACGCGTTCAGTCACGTTCCCCACGTCCAAGTCGTGGTAACCGTCAACGTAGCTATCGAACGAAGCGCTTGTGGAGACATCCAGTCGATAGTCGATCGCGCCGCTTACTTTTTGCCAAGCCGCCATAAAGCTGCTGCGCGTCGGCGGTATCATTTGCAACGGGCCACCTTCTATTTGCGCTTGGCTTGGCATCGCGTTTTGCAAACCGAGCGCGCTTTCCGAGTCGGCCCGCGTTTCATGCGCCCCCACGGCCGCCGGGAATTCAGGCAGATTAGGATTCCGCCTTGGCGAACTCGTGTCCGCGCCGAGTGCAGCGAGTCCCAAGACCACGCCAGCAGCAAAAATAATTGAACCCGTTATTAGAAAGCCCCACCGCTGCATCGTTTCGCTGCGAAAGCCCGTAGCGTAAGTGCACGATCTCATTACGCAAAACGAAAAGATCCTGAAGAACACAAAGCACGCACCGGGAAACGCGCCTGTTGGTTACATTCGCCCACGCCGCTGGTAGAATTTGTAGCGCTCCATGATGGATTCGATGTAATTTCGTGTTCCGGGAAAATCGATATTTCGAAGGAACTTCTTTACCGGAATGTCGGCGACTTCATTTCCACCGGTCCACCGCTGGGCACGGCGGGCACCGGCGTTGTATTCCGCTAGCGCGAACGGCACTGGATCGGTTTGATGTTCCCAGTGCTCCAACGCGCGACGCAAATACCACGTGCCGGCCTCAAGATTGGTTTTTGGATCGAAAAGTTGATCGGCACGAAAGTTGTCGATTTTCTCTTCGCGCGCCCACTCGCTGGCCGCTCTTTCGCTTACTTGCATCAGCCCGCGCTCGCCGGCGGTACCATGTTTTCTCGCATCAAACCGGCTCTCCCTCCACACCACCGCCTTCACCAGCATTGGGTCGAGATGATGTTGCAGCGCGACGGCGCGAATCAACGGATCGTACTGATGAAACCGGGCCGGACTCATCCATTCGTAAAATGTATAAATCGGATCACTGGATTGGAGGGCCAGATAAGCAAAACCCGCCGCTACCGCGAGCAATACGCAAAGGATCAGCTTGAAGAAAAATCGTATCACTTCGGCATCAAATCTCGTGCTCCTGCTCGCCTGAGCAATTAAATTAAGCCAGTCCTTCTCATGGCAAAGCCCACGTACGCCCGTGTCATCATTGATCGGGCGATCCATCGGGAGCTCGACTATTCCGTGCCGGAAACTTTGACCGAACGAGTCGGAGTCGGCTCCCGCGTACGCGTGCCGTTCCGCGACAAATCTGCGTTGGGCACGGTCGTCGCCGTTCTCGAGGAGAGCAAAGTGGAAGGCATCCGGCCGATTGAAGCGCTCGTTGGCGAGGGACCGATTCTTAGCGAGCAATTGCTCGAATTGGCGAAATGGATCGGCGCTTACTATTGCTGCCCGATCGAAACCGTCATGCGCAGCATGCTGCCTCAAGTTATCCGGCGTGCAGAAGTCGGGTGGAAAAAACAATTGTTCGTGCAGCCCGGATGTAAGATCGATAATGACCAACTCGAAAAATTGCGAAAACGCGCTCCGCGGCAGGCGGAACTTCTGGAAGCAATCTCGCAGCTGGAAGCACCGATGCGCGCGGCACAGCTTCTGCGGCGAACCTCTCTCGACAACCAGACTCTGCGTGCGCTGGTGAAACGCGGCCTTGCAGAGTTGCGCGAGGAAGCAGTGGTCCGCGATCCGCACGCCGACGAAGAATTCATTGCAACGTCGAATCTCGTCCTGAACGAGGAGCAATCGTACGCACTCAAGGAAATCACGCAAGCACTCGACGCGCCGGAAAATGCGCGGACGATTCTGTTGCACGGCGTAACCGGCTCCGGCAAAACAGAAATTTATTTACAGGCGATCCGGGCCGCGCTCGACCGCGCACGCACCGCGATCGTTCTCGTACCGGAAATTTCGCTGACGCCGCAGACGGTTGAGCGCTTCAAAGGCCGTTTCGCCGAAGCGCAAGACGCGGTCGCGGTGTTGCATAGCCATTTATCCGAGGGCGAACGTCACGACGAATGGCATAAAATCCATTCTGGCCGCGCGCGCATCGTGATCGGCGCGCGGAGCGCGGTCTTCGCGCCGCTGAAAAACCTAGGCCTCATCGTCGTCGATGAGGAACACGAGACGACCTACAAACAGGAGGAAGCACCGCGGTATCACGCGCGCGATGTCGCAGTCGTGCGCACGAAGATCGAGAAATGCGTCGTGGTTCTTGGAAGCGCTACGCCATCGCTCGAGAGCTATCACAACGCTGCGATCGGAAAATACCGTTTGGCCACGCTCACCCAGCGCATTGACGAAAAGCAGATGCCGCTGATACGTATTGTCGATCTGCGCCAGGAACGACGGAAGGAAAAGAAAGCCGCTATTCTGTCGGAAAAGTTGTCGCAAGCCATTGCCACTCGTCTGGAGAAACGCGAACAGACAATTCTGTTTCTGAACCGGCGCGGCTTTTCCACATCGTTGCTTTGCAGCAATTGCGGCGTAGCGCGCAACTGTCCGAATTGCAGTGTCGCGCTTACGTTTCACCGATATCCCGCTGTCGCCGGACGGTTGAGCTGTCATTTGTGCGGGCATACCGCGGCCGTGCCAAAGAAATGTCCGGCTTGCGGAAAAGATGCGCTGATTTATTACGGCTTTGGCACCGAGAAAGTTGAATCGACTGTAGCGCAGATTTTTCCGAAAGCCGTCGTGCGCCGCATGGACGCCGACTCCATGACGCGAAAGGAAGCGTATCGTGAAACTTTAAGAAATTTCCGCACTGGCAAGATCGACATCCTCGTCGGTACGCAGATGATCGCGAAGGGCTTGCATTTTCCGAACGTTACGCTCGTAGGAATTATCAATGCTGATCTGGCTTTGCATTTGCCCGATTTTCGCGCAGGCGAACGCACCTTTCAGCTTCTTACGCAAGTTGCCGGGCGCGCCGGGCGGGGCGAAACATCGGGCGAAGTGTTCGTGCAGACGTACACGCCGTTTTCGCCCTCGATTCAGTTCGCGCGGCACCACGATTTCGCCGGCTATTTCCAACAAGAACTGGAGTTTCGTGAGCGCTGCGATTTTCCGCCGTTCAAGCACGCAATCTTAATTACGGTCCGCTCGCCGCACGAAGGTCGCGCAAAACTTTCAGCCGAAACGTTAAAGCGCCGATTGAAAGAAGCGCTACCGGAAGAATTCATCCTAGGCGATGCGGCGCCTGCGCCACTGGAAAAACTGCAAGGCCAATACCGGTTTCACATCTTGATCCGCGGCGAAGCCATCATGCGCCTGAGTCGGCTCGTCCGCGAAACGCTGGACAAACTGCCGTTCCCCGAAGACGTCACCGTCACCGTCGATGTCGATCCCTACCAACTGCTGTAATCTTCTGGGGAGCGCACGCGCCTCGCGTGCTGGCGATCGCGCCCTCGCGATCGCGAACTTCGTCAGCTAAAAGGGCCGCGCACTGCACGAACAGCGCAGCTATGATAGTCGTAACACGCATCGAGGACTGCGAGGAACAAGTTCAGCCATCTGCCGTCGGTTGCAAATAGCAGGCAGAACGCAATTCATCTTCCGGGCGAGGCCGATGGCAATACCCGGCCATACTCGGATGTCTTGCCGTGCATCTCGAAGTAGTGGTACGCCTCGAGAGCGACGTCGCTAATGGCGCGCCCCGCAGCTTTCTCGTCGCGGTCGTAAGCGGTCATCACGCTGATGGCAAACGGACGGTTTTGCGCATAAACGATTCCTGAGTCCGTCCGCACAGCTTCCAACTCTCCGGGCTTGTTAGCCACCTGAACATTCTCGGGCAAATAACGCGGAATGTAACTCTGCTTCGATGTTGAAAGCTGTTTGATCAGCTCAACACTCAATTGCTTGTTTAATATCTTCTCCTTGTGAATAGCTTCCAACAGCCGAACCATTTCCTGCGCAGTGGCGACGTTCTCTTCGCCACGCCGAGCGGCTGCGACATCCATCATTTTTCGACGCAACATCGTTTTCGACAGTCCAAGGCTATGAAGCATTGCGTTTACGTTATCTTTGCCCACGCGATCGATGAGAACGTTGGCGGCAGCGTTATCGCTCACTGTAACCATGAATTGAGCCAGGTCGCGGTTGGTAACGCGTGTCACACCGGCAGTGAGACCAGCCATGATCCGGCTGTCTTCGACAAGGTCTTTGGGATCGAAGGTATAAATGTCGTCCAACCTGGCTTTTCCTTTTGCTCCTGCGCGCGCTTCTTGGTCCTGACGATACAGTTCCAGGAGGATCGCGATTTTGATCGAGCTGGCAGCGGGAAACACGCGGTCAGCGTTGCGCAAGAGAACTCGACCGTCGGTGAGATCGAGAATGGCCACACCCATCACGCCATCGAGTCGGTTGGCAATTTCATCAACGCGCGTCTCCAGCTTTTTCCAAAGCAAATCGCTGCCCGTGTCGCGCGGTGCTGCTTCAGGTTTCTGCTGACCAAAAGCGTTCGCGGCTAATGCGAGGCCAATAGAGAATGCGATGACCCTCATAATTCTTTGGGTTTAATTTTCAGTGCGACAAAAGCGGAAACGTGTCACCGATTTTGCCCGGAGCAGCGTGGTCGGTCGAGAGCGATTTTAGAGTGCTACGCCGCGATCCAAACGCCGCGGTTGAAACTGCATCGTTACAGGGATAGCATGAAAAAATTAAAACTGGAGGTCATAATGGCAGCACAAAGAAAATCGATCGATTGCAGAAATTATCCGAGCGAAAAAAACTGTTCGCTGAAAATTTCGGGAACGGAGCAAGAAGTCCTCGACGCCGCAGTGCAACATGCGGCCTCGGCGCACGGGCACGAGAACACACCGGAACTGCGCGAGCAGATCAAATCGATGCTCAGGGACGAGTCTCGAAAGTTTGCCTGACCACGACGCGCCTACAACGACCGGCGGAAAATCCGGCAACCGCAAAACGCGCACGCCCGCAGAGGGCTTGAAGCCGGGGACCGCCACTGCCAAGCCGATGCCGTACCCGCTGGCAACGTAACGTTCGATCAAACGCGCCGAGTTTACCTCGGTCCCGCAAAACCATTCCGCTCCGAGACGCTCAAGGCCGCGCTGAAAACATGCATGAACGGGATCGGTCCGGGGAAAACTGACCAGCGTCTCTTCGATCTTATCGCGTTTCCACAACTCTTCAGCGCGCGCCAGCTTAGATTTTTTGTGGACCAACAGAATCAACGGCAGCTCGAGCAGCGGTCGCACCTGAATTCCAGCGCGCGATTTTTTGTCGATTAGCATGATGGCAAGATCGACATCGCGAGCCAAAAGTAATCTTTCCGCTTCAGCGCGAGCCGCTTCGTGCAGATAAAGCCGAAACGCGGGAAATTTTAGCCGGAGGCATTCCAAGATTTGCGGCAGGTAATCGTGCAGCACGATTGACGGAGCGGCGATGCGCAATTGCGGCGAACTGTTCTGGCGCAGCCTTTCGGCGACGATGTCGATGTTATCGAAGAACGGTTTGATGAACTCGAAAAGCTCCGCGCCCGCGGGCGAGAGCGCGAATGGCCGCCGCTGAAACAGCTTGATGCCAAGTGACTCTTCCAGTTTCGCGATTTGTCCGCTGACCGCCGGTTGCTGAATGCCATACGGAATATTGCGCACCGCGGCTGCGATGCCGCCGTGTTTCGCGACGAAATAGAACAACTCGAGGTGATGAATGTTCATGATCGAAAGCGTCGATGAAATCCGCCATTTTTATCAATTAACGCTCACTGCGCAAAGCAGCTATCCTCTCTCGCTAGCCCGGATTACGCGGCCAAGTATAACAAACAAATGGAACTCTTTATTCTGCTCATCATCGGTCTGTTAATCGTGATTTTCATCCTGCCGTTTGTCGCGCTCGCAAAGGCGAACACAGTAAAGCGCGGCGTTGACGACCTAGTCACTCGACTTTCATCCCTCGAAAACGAAGTGCGCAGTTTGCGGCGGCAAACCGTTCCTGTGCCGAAGTCGGAGGCGGTTGAGGCCACGGCTGAGGCCATTCCGCCACCGCTTCCGACCACAATCTCCGCTCCGGTCGTGGAAGAGAAAAAATCGGTACCACCGCCAATCTCGCAAAAAATTGCTGAAGCAACTGTTCCTCAAACCGCGAGACCGGCCAAACCTTCAATGGATTGGGAGCAGTTTATGGGCGCGAAACTGTTCGCGTGGATCGGCGGGCTGGCGCTTTTCCTCGGCGTGGCGTTTTTCGTGAAATATTCGTTTGAGCATAATCTCATCCCGCCGGAGCTGCGGGTTGCGATTGGATTCCTCGTTGGCGCCAGTCTTCTCATCGGCGGTCTGCTCCTCAAACGGAAGGAAAACGCGGTCACTGCGCAGACGCTCTGCGCGACTGGAATCCTTGTGCTCTATGCCGTGACGTTTGCCTGTCGATCTTATTATCACTTTCGGTTCTTTGGTCTCATTCCGACCTTTTTGTTGATGTCGCTCATCACGGTCGTCGCGTTTCTGCTCGCCGTCCGATCGAATGCGATTGTCATAGCTGTGCTCGGCATCGCAGGCGGTTTTCTCACGCCGGTATTGCTTTCAACGGGCCAGGATCATCCGCTCGGACTTTTCATGTACATCGCGCTGCTCGACATCGGTCTGCTCGGAGTCGGGCAACGACAACGCTGGAATGTGCTCCCCATCCTGGGCGCGGTTGGAACTTCGCTGATGCAATTCGCCTGGATCGCGACGTTCTTTGTTTCCGAAAAATATTTCGCCGGAAACAAAGTCCTTGTTGTCATGGCCGTGTTCGCCGGATTTCAGGCGTTGTTTCTCGCGGCGGCGGCGTGGTCGAAACGGACCGCAAAAATCAACCGTGAACTTCTCACCTGCGCCATTTGGCTCGCCGCGGTCGCGATGTGCTCGGCGTTTTACCTGCTCTCGTTCCAAACGATCGCGCAACGGCCGACGCTGCTGTTCAGCTACCTGTTTGTTGTCGACCTTGGCTTGCTCGCGCTAACGCTAATTCAAAGCAGGCTCGTCATCGTTGAAGCGTTGGCCGGGCTGGCGGCGTTCATTTTTCTTGGCACGTGGACAGGAAACTATCTCACAACCGCCAATCTTTATGTCGCGCTGGCGTTCTATTTTGTCTTCGCGCTTTTCCATGCGACGGCGCCACTCGCCCTGCAACGTCTGCGCAAGATCGAGATCCCGTGGTGGAGCCATGCATTTCCCGCTCTCGCGCTGCTACTGGTGTTGATGCCGATTTTTCAACTCAGCCAGCTTTCGATTTTTGTCTGGCCGTTCGTGCTGATTGTCGATCTTCTCGCGATTGTTCTCGCTCTAACGACGGCTACGCTGCTCCCGATTCTTGGCGTGCTCCTGCTCACGCTTGTGACCATGGGCGCGTGGCTCTGCCGGATTCCGAGTGAACTCACCGGCTTACCAATAGCACTGTGCCTCCTCGGCGGCTTCGCGATTTTCTTTCTGCTCGCAGCGAGTTGGGCGTCCCGCCGATTGGTTGCAAGTGGCGCAGTCACGCGCGCACCAAATCTTTTCGGCAACATCGTTGACCCAGTAAATCTTTCCGTTCAACTTCCCGCGCTCTCGGCGACGCTGCCGTTTCTGCTGCTCATCATGGTGACGCTGCGGTTACCGCTCGCGAATCCGTCTCCTGTATTCGGCTTGGCGTTATTGTTAGTCATTTTGCTTCTCGGTATGAGCGAAGCCTTTTCGCTCGATCTGCTCCCGACGGTCGCACTCGTCTCGGTGCTCGCGCTGGAGCACGCATGGCATTTTGAACATTTCGATCCAACGCGTGCCACGCTACCACTGATTTGGTATCTCGGATTTTACGCGCTGTTCACCATCTTTCCCTTCATTTTCTACCAAAAGCTTGCCGGAAAAACGGCCCCGTGGGCAACAGCCGCGCTCGCGGGTCCGTTACATTTTTATCTGGTGTATCAACTTATTCGCACTGCGTATCCAGGCGGAGTTCCCGGTTTGGTGCCAGCTGCATTTGCAGTGCCTTCGTTACTCGGACTCTTCGTGCTGCTCAAACGCACACCGCTCACGAGTCCGGCACGCAATGCGCAGCTGGCGCTCTTTGGCGGAGCCACCCTGTTTTTCATCACGCTGATTTTCCCGACTCAGCTCGATCGCCAATGGATCACGGTCGGTTGGGCGTTGGAAGGCGCAGCGCTTTGCTGGTTTTTTCATCGCGTGCCGCACTCGGGACTGCGCCTGGTGGGCGTCGGTTTGCTCGTCGCCGTGTTCGCGCGCCTCGCGTTCAATCCGGCCGTGCTCACTTATCACCCGCGCGCCGCATTCCCGATTCTTAATTGGTATCTTTACACCTACGGCATCGCGACAGTGTGCCTGTTCGCCGGCGCACGATTGCTCGCGCCGCCGCGCCATCTAATTCTCGGTCGAGATGTGCTGCCGTTGCTTTACACGCTCGGAACCGTACTCGCATTTCTGATCGTAAACATCGAGATCGCCGATTACTTTAGTACGCCGGGCACGGTCACGTTGACATTTCAATTCTCAGGAAATTTTGCGCGCGATATGAGCTACAGCATCGCATGGGCGTTGTTTGCGCTGTTGCTGCTCATTGTCGGAATTCGAAAGCGAACCGCGCCGGGGCGTTACGCCAGTCTGGCTTTGCTCGGCATCACCGTCGTGAAGCTTTTCTTTCACGATCTTTCCCAGCTTGAGCAACTTTATCGCATTGGCGCGTTCGTCGTCGTCGCCGTGATCGCTATCCTCGCATCGTTTCTGTATCAGCGGTTCCTTGCAGCGGCGGAGAAGGACAATCAACCGAAATCGACGATTTCACCGACTAGGTAAACCGCTGCGCCTTTGTATTGGCGACGATTCTCTCCACGCAGACGTCATTGTCATTCGAACCTAACGAGTGGCGCCAGACACAGGCGCTCAACGTTCCAACGGCGAGCTTGATGCGCGTGAATCTTCACGTCGCGACGTTAGACCTGGCGCGGCCCACACTCGAAGACTTCGCATGTCGATCCAACTGGAAACCAGCTAGCTTACCTGCGCGCAGTCATCAGTTAAATCAATGATGACGCAAAAGATTATCGATTAACGCATGGCGCGCTCGCGAGCCGAGCATTTGCGCATGATTGCGAAGAAATTCGCACTCGCATTTGGCATCGCCGTTGTTTTTCCGGCGATGATTCGCTGCGGAGTAAGCAAATTCTCGCAGAGCGGCGATGGCAGGCCTACCATATTACACCGCTGATTGATTCAAATTCTGCGGAGTATCAGAAGAAGGACGCGGAGTATAGAGCCGCTGAGAAAGTGTTCGAGAAGCATCTTTTCGCATTCGCCGTGCCGCTGGGTCGGCGCATTTCTGCCTATCCCGGCTATCGGCACCGGACTGATGTTCGGTGGTATCTTCAGTGTCGACGATGGTTATTTTAATTACTGGTCAGAGCTTTCCGCCCAGCCTAAGTTTTCTTCGCTTCTCGCGGCTTTCATCGTCCTGCTCGTCGTTGGGTATCGGAAGCTTGAGAAGAAAGAGACCTGATAGTTGTGCGCAACGAAGGGGCATGCGCTGTTTCGAAACGGTGACTCCGCTAGGAACGCAAAAATGAAACAGCTACTTGTCACCTTCGCGACGTTGGTCGGCATCGCCATCATGTGTGCCATTTCCGTTGGATGGCTGCTCGCGCATCCGGTTCAAACCCGGATCGGAAATCCTCCCACCGACCTAGCCGCTCAACCGGTCACCTTTGCGAGCGATTTGGGCGCAAATGTCCACGGTTGGTGGTGTCCAATCCAAAATCGTCGCGGCGCTGTCTTACTTCTGCCCGGTATTCGCGCGAATCGTTTAAGCATGATTGATCGCGCGCGATTTCTGCATCGTGCCGGTTACTCGGTCCTGCTTATTGATTTCCAGGCAACCGGCGAAACCAAAGGCGATCACATCACGTTTGGGTGGAAAGAAAGTCGCGATGTGCTTGCTGCGATAAATTTTGTTCGCCATATCGATCCAACCGCTCGCGTTGCGATTATCGGCAGTTCATTGGGCGGCGTAGCTGCTCTGCTCGCAACTCCGCCGCTGAGAGTTGATGGGCTTGTGCTCGAGGAAGTCTATCCCACGATTGAAATCGCAACTCGCAACCGGATGGAAAATTACCTCGGCCGCGTCGGCCGAATCCTGACGCCCGTCCTGTTGAACCAATTGCAGTGGCGGCTTGGCGTTTCGGCTTTGCAATTGCGCCCGGTCGATCACATCGCCAACGTCGAGTGCCCGGTGCTCATCATGAGCGGGGAAAAAGACAGAAACAGCAGACCATCCGATACACAGATGCTGTTTGAGCGCGCGCGATCTCCCAAGCAACTTTGGTTCGTGCCGAACGCCGGACATGTCGATCTTCATAGAGCGGCCCGAGTTGATTATGAGTCGCGCGTCCTTGCCTTCCTCGAACAGATGTGAAAGTGAAGATTTCCGCTGGACAGCGCCTCTTGCTCGTCGTTGCCGCTGTATATTTCGCTGTGATCCTCTTCAGTCATTTGCCGGATCATTTGATCTTATTTCCAACAAGAGCGCCGATCGCTACCGGCGGCGCGGTTCGTAAAGCGATCCCGTTTCAGAATGGGGAATTGGAAATCTGGACAGCGAAATCGCAGCGAGCACAGAAACAGGGCAGCGCGGACGTTTACATCTTCCGCTTTTATGGCAATGCGGATCGCGCGGAGCGCTGGGTCGCGGCGGAGGCGGAAGAATGGAATGGCCGCGCCGTAGAAATCTGGGGAATGAATTACCCCGGCTTTGGCGGCAGCACCGGTCCGGCGCGGCTTTCCAAGATCGGGCCGGCGGCGCTTGCGGCGTTTGACGAATTAAAACGTCACGCGGTTGATCGGCCTATCATCACTTATGGGGCAAGCATCGGCGCAACCGCTGCGCTTCATGTGGCTGCGCAGCGCCCGGTAGCCGGATTGATTTTGCACAATCCTCCGCCGCTGCGCGAGATGATCCTGCGTCGGTTTGGTTGGTGGAATCTGTGGCTGTTGGCGGGTCCTGTCGCGTTGCAAATTCCGCGAGAGCTCGACAGCATTGCAAACGCTAAGGCGATTCATGCGCCGGCAATTTTTTTGTTGGCGGGAAGAGATGAAGTAGTCGCGCCTCGTTATCATCGGCTGGTGGTTGACGCTTACGCTGGGGAAAAGCGCGTGATTACACTCCCCGGCGCTTACCACAACGATCCGATTCAAGGCACAGCGCTGACAGACTTCTATCGCGCTCTTGATTGGTTGCTGCCGAAGGCGAATTCACATTCCGTACCGCAGTAGGACGTCCGAATCTGTGCGGCGCCTCTCGTCCGCTGCACCGGCCGGGATCAACGATCCCGACTACAGTCCGACCAGGTCCCCGATGACTTTTTCCATCGCGCTCACGACCAGCGTGAAACGATCGTAATCGAGTTTATCGGGCGTGTCGGTGGACGAATGATAATGCGGATAGCGAAATGGCGCGGTGTCGGTGATCATGATGCCAGGGTAACCGTGCCGCCAGAATGACCATTGATCCGACCAACTGACGCCGGGAATGAACGCCGGGAGCGCCGCGCCTTCGGATGGAATCTTTGCGTGTTTGCGAAAGAGCGCGACGACGCGGCGGAGCAGCGCCCGCGAATGAACGTTGCTGACGAATCCGATGAAGTTGCCGACCTTGGGATACAAAATGCCCAAGCCGGGCGCTGGATAGGTCTGCGAGTGCGGCGCATCGGAAAAATAGCCAATGGTTTCGAGGCTAATCATGGCGTCGATTCGATCGCCGCGCGTTTTGCATCTGCCGGCGTAAACAAAGCTTCCCATTTCATCCGACAAAAAATAAGGCGGCTCCTCGTTCACGAATGCGACGAAGCGCACCCTGTGTTGTGCGGTTTTCCCAGCAAAACGCCGCGCTAATGCAAGAAGCGCCGCGACCCCGCTCCCGTTGTCGTTTGCACCGGGCGAGCCAAAGACTGAATCATAATGTGCGCCGATAAGGATGATCGGCGGCGGTTCAGAAACCGCCGTTGCTTGCGCGCCGGAAATTTCTGCCTCGATATTGTAGCAGGCCTGCCCGTGCATCTCATAACTGTCCCGTCGCGGGCGAAGGCCTGCGCGTGTAAAAGAATTTTCGATGAAGCGCAACTTCATCTGGCGACAGCGGCGCAGCCTTCGAAACATTTTTGCCGGGCATCCTCACTCCAAACCACCAAAATAACGCCAAAACCGCGGGGACGGCGATGGCAATGCGCAGGGCGCTAAATAGAATTTTGAAGGCCACGTGGCCACTAAGGTACGGCGAGATCTCAGAACCGGAAGCGTGTTCGCAGAACTTCCGGGTAGCGCGCAGAGATCACCCGATCTTTTTTCGAAATCGCAAAGCGCAGAAAGCGAAGAGCAAAATCGACATCACGATTAGAATGGCCAGGTTCGGCCAGTATTCGAGGAGATTTGCGCCGCGTAGAATGATTGCGCGCATGAGCGCGATGAAATAGGTCGTGGGGAAGAGCGCGCCGAGAGCGTAAAAAATCCACGGCATGGTTTCGCGTGGAAAAATGAATCCCGAAAAGAAAACGCTCGGCAACAAAAATACCATCGACATTTGGAGCGCCTGCATTTGATTTTCGGCTTTGGTTCCGACGAGCAAACCGAGACTTAGCAAAGCAAAGACGTACACCAAAGTGGAAAACATCATCGCGAAGACATTGCCCACGATTGGGACAAAGAACACGAACCGCATAATCGTGAACAAAACCAACGCCATGGCCATGCCGATGCACAAATATGGAACCAGCTTGCCGAGCATGAGGCCAGCGCGGCTCAATGGGCTCACCAGTAGTTGCTCGAGCG
>WNGH01002216.1_pt1 | contig 26175 bp, 31 predicted proteins | sample 5400631 | NCBI WGS metagenome assembly WNGH01 (sample SAMN13153373, study PRJNA577476) | soil metagenome | isolation source: 115 cm soil or saprolite under Garry oak tree replicate 1 | place: USA:California | collected 2016-06-15
GGACGAACGACTCAAGATGAAGGCGTTCGTCGACGAGGCGATGCGCGCGGGCGCGTTCGGGATGAGCACCGGCTTGGTCTATCCTCCCGGATGCTTCGCGGCGACGGAGGAAATCGTCGAGCTCGCACAGGTTGTCGCCGGCCATCGTGGCTTCTACGCCTCTCACATCCGCGGGGAGCGCGAGACGATCCTGGACGCCGTCCGAGAGTGCATCGAGATCGGTGAGCGCGCCGGGTGTGCCGTCCAGATCAGTCACAACAATCCGAAGTACGGCGGCATCGGCAAGGCAAAGGAGATTCACGCGCTCTGGGAAGCCGCGAGGGCGCGCGGCATCGACGTCCTCGCGGACAACGACGTCCACACGGACTTCGGGCCGCCGCTGAGTCACGCGCTTCCTCAGTGGACCCAGAAGCTCTCGACGGACCAGCTTCTAACATCGCTGCGGGATCCGACGCAACGGGAGGCGCTCAAAGCCGAAGTCAAAGCGGACAAGCGTCCCGGCGCGGGATACGTGGGGCTGCTCGTGCACGAGCGATTCGATCGGATCTGGCTCTTACGGTGCCCGGAGAATCCTTCGAACGAGGGCAAGACGATCGCGCAACTCGCGAACGAGAGGGGCGTCGACCCATGGACCAGGTACTTCGACACAATCGTCGAAGAGCGAGACCGTGCCGTGGGCCTATTCGACTACATGGACCCGGAGGAAATCAAGTCCACTCTTCGGCATCCCCTCGTGATGATCTGCTCCGACGGCTGGGTCGCGCCGAGGGAAGAGCGAACGTCGCCCACCGCCCCCTACCAACCGTGCACATACGGCGAGTTCCCTGGCGTGATCGAGCGATTCGTCGTGAACGAGAACGTGCTCCGACTCGAAGAGGCGATTTACAAGATGACGGCCTTGCCGGCCTCGCGGCTCGGACTCGTAGACCGCGGCCTCGTTCGACCCGACTTCTGGGCGGATCTCGTCATCTTTGACTTGCCGCGTGTTCGAGACCGCGCGACGAACCGATGGCCTCACACGTATCCGTTCGAGAACTACCCCCACGAATATCCGGAAGGAGTCGACTGGGTCTTTGTGAACGGCGAGGTCGCCGTGGAAGACGGCCGGCCGACAGGCACGCGTGCGGGGCGGGTCCTCCGACATACGGAGAGGTCATGACGGTTCGACCCTTGGAGAAGACGTTCTCAGATGAGCGAATCCGGCGCAGCATTTCCCGAATCCTTCGAGAGAATGTCTTGTGCTCAATCTCGACCGTCGCGGCGAACAATCGAGCCCACATCAACACCGCGTATTTCTGTTACACGCCCGACTTCGCGCTGTATTTCTTGTCGGACCCAGACTCGCGGCATTGTCGGAATCTCGCACGAAACCCCTCCCTGGCGATGACGATCTTCACGTCGGCCCAAGACTGGGGAGGCCAGGATCGGGGGCTCCAGCTGTTCGGTAGTTGCCGGCGGACCATGGGACGAGAAGCGAGGCAGGCGGAACGATTCTACGCGGCACGGTTCGCGGCGTATGCCAAGTGGATGAAGGGTTTGACTCCGGCCGAGCGACGGCAGGCGGCCCTCCTCCGCTCGTATTCGTTCTATCGATTTCTTCCGAGCCGCATCAAGATCCTCGATGAGCGGGAATTTGGCGGCGCTATCTTCGTGACGGCCACGGTCGTGCGAAGTCCGCGTTCAAAAACCGCCGTGCGCTGGAGCGCCACAGAACTGCTTTCGCCCTAGGTCCTCCCTCACCGGGACGCGACAAGATCCACCGCCTTTGCATCGTCAGAGGACCAATCTGGCCCACTCGATCGCTCGGTCACTTTGCCAAAAGCTATCAAATAGGCGTTGTCCGGATACGGCGGCGATGTCTCCCCTCATCATCGAAGACCCCGGCCCCCGGCGATCCCACGTCGGCTCTCCTCGAGCACCTTCCCGAATCGGTATCCTGTCAGCCGCGGTGCCCGTCATACGTCAACGCCGGGACTAGGCCCGCGGCCTTCTGCGAGGTGAACCGGTGACCAAGCAACACTTCCATGGAACCGAGCCACGCGGTCTCCAGACCGTCGTGCGATCCGCGATGTTCGAGGGTCGCTTCGGACGCATGTTCCGGAACCTGCCGCCGTTCCTGCCGGGGGACGCGGCGCTTCGCAAATTGGCGAAGCAGATGGTCGAGCCGGAGCCGAAACCGGGGACGGAGGACGAGAGCGGCGACAATCCGGACATCCCCGCGGGGTTCACGTATTTTGGGCAGTTCGTCGACCACGACCTTACGTTCGACCCGACATCCCAGCTGCAGCGCGACAACGATCCGGACGCCTTGACGGATTTCCGGACGCCGCGCCTGGACCTCGACTCGCTCTACAGCCGCGGGCCCGACGATGTCCCCTTCATCTACGACTCCGACGGGATCCACCTCTTGATCGGCCGGAACGCCGAAGGAGACGACGACCTGCCCCGCAACTCGAACGGGCGGGCACTGCTCGGCGATTCGAGGAACGATGAGAACCTGATCGTGTCGCAGCTCGCCCTCGGATTCCTGAAGTACCACAACCAAGTGGTCGATGCCCTTGCGGAGACACCCGCAGACGAGCGATTCGACGAAGCGAGGCGGATCGTCCGGTGGCATTTCCAGTGGGCGGTCATCCACGACTTCTTGGTGCGGCTCGTGGGGGAAGACGTGATTCGCGATGTGCTCCAGCCCGACGCGTTCACGGTCCCGACGGACCGCGGGAAGAAAATCGTGAAGACACTCAAGGTCGTGCTGAAGTTCTTCCGATGGGAGCGCCGCCCTTTCATGCCCGTCGAATTCTCTGTCGCCGCGTATCGCTTCGGGCACAGCATGGTCCGCGGCGAGTATGAGCTGAACGCCGAGGTGCAGGACGTCCCGATCTTCGCGAAGCCCCCCGACCCCGACCTCCGGGGCTTTCGCGAGCTTCCGGCGGGACACGTCATCCAGTGGGGCCGGTTCTTCGAGTTCACGGGCGGACCTCGACGTCCAACCCTCGCGGCGGATCGACACGAAGCTCGCGTTCGGCCTCAGCGTCCTTCCCGAGAGCGTGGCGAAAGGGATCTCGGCGCTAGCGGAGAGGGACTTGAAGCGCGGCAAGGCACTCGGCCTCCCGTCAGGCCAAGCCGTCGCGCGGGCGATGGGGATCCCGGAGGACCTCATCTTGCGCGGAGACGAGTTGAAGCCGCTTCCTCCGGACCTGATCAAAGCATTCGGAGTGGACACGCCGCTGTTCTTCTACGTCCTCAAGGAGGCGGAGGTATTCAGTCATGGCCGGAAGCTGGGCCCGGTCGGTGGCCGAATCGTCGCGGAGGTCCTCATAGGCCTCATCCGAGGAGATCCGGCGTCGTTCTTGAGCGTTCAGCCGATGTGGCAACCGAAGGCCGGGGAATTCGGCGCGCCTCGGGATGGCGAGTTCTCGGTGGCCGACTTACTACGCTTCGCGAAGGTAAGGATCTCTTGAGTCGGCGCCAGCCGGCCGGTTCATTGCGCAAATCTCAGGCTTCCTATTCATGAGCCCCCAAGTCATCAAATAGGCGGCCTCCGGATACGAGGCGATCGTGTCTGCGTTGCTCCTGACAGAAAAGGACGTTGAGGGTCTCCTCCGGATGGACGACGCGTTGAGGGCGGTCGAGGAAGGATTCCGGGCCTTGGGGCGAGGCGAGGCGACAAACCGCCCGCGGCAGCGGGTCGGAACCCGAGAGACGTCGATCAACGTGATGCTTGCGTCTTGGCCGGCGCGCGGCTATGCCGGGTTCAAGTACTACACGGCGTCCCGCGGGGGAATTCGCTTTTGGGTCCACCTGTTCGACATGGCGACCGGCGAACTCGTCGCCGTGATTCAGGCGGACCGCCTCGGACAGCAGCGGACCGGGGCCGCGTCCGGAATTGCGACGAAATACCTCGCGGGATCCGACGCGTCGACCGTCGGCATCGTCGGCACGGGATGGCAGGCGGAGAGCCAACTGGAGGCGGTTTGTGCGGTCCGCCCCATCCGGCGAATCCGCTGCTTCGGACGGGACATGGTACATCGCGACGCCTTCGCGAAGAAGATGTCGTCCCTCCTCGGGGTGAACGTCGAAGCGACGGGGTCGGCCGAAGAGGCAATCCGTGACGCGGACGTGGCCATCGCGGCGACGAACGCGCCTCAGCCGGTCATCCGCGGAGATTGGCTCCGCGCGGGATGTCACATCAACGCCATCGGAGCGAACCGACTCGAGACTCGCGAACTCGATGACGCCGCGGTCCGACAATGCGAGTTCGTGGCGACCGACTCAATCGAGCAGGCGAAAGCGGAGAGCGGCGACCTCGTCGAGCCGATGAAACGCGGCGTGATCACGTGGGACCGCGTCCACGAGATCAGCGAAGTCGTCGCGGGCAAAGTCCCTGGGCGGACGAACGCCGACGACATCACGTTGTTCAAGTCCCATGGAATTGCTATTGAAGATGTCGCGGTGGCCGCGCTCGTCTATGAGCGCGCACGGGAAGGGGGAATCGGCAAGTCCGTGTCCCTCTGACCGCCACCCCAACGATTGCACGTCCGAAGATCGACCCTTTGTCGCTTGGTCCGGATTGGCGCGGTTGGTGGATGGGTCACGGCTCCGCGTCCCGGAGACGCTCGAAGTATCGATTCACGGGGTTGAAAAAGATGAAGATCGTCGGCAAGGCGAGGTAGATCACCAACGCGAAGGTCGTGCTCACAAAGGAGACTGCAATCGCCAGCGGGGTGATCAAGGGGCCGATTGCGAGCCAGACCCGCACTTTGTGGACGAGCTCCAGGTCAAGGCCCGGTTCGATCAAGCCCCGATCTCCGGTCAGGTACCACCAAATCAGGTATCCCAGGGCCGCCAACAATCCGAGGACCGCGCCGTAGAGGCTGAGGGCGATCGGGTCCTCGGTGTGCGCACCCATGACCGACGCGGCAAACGGGACGAGTGCGATGCCCATCAGAAAGAGGATGTTCAGCCACACCAAGGTTCGGTTCACGCGCAGGACGAAATGGAACACTTGGTGGTGGGCGAACCAGTAGACCCCGAGGACGATGAAGCTGATCACGAAGGTCGCGAAGCGCGACCGGAGATCGAACAGGCCCTGCGCCAAGCCTCCTGGGCCGAGCGGATCGGGAGCGCGGAGCTCGAGGACGAGGATCGTCATCGCGATCGCGAACACGCCGTCGACGAGCGTCTCGAGGCGGTTCTTCGGTAGCCCGTGAGCCGTTGGCCTGCCCAACTCCGTGGTCCTCCCCCCTGCGGTCGGCACGTGGGGGCGGAGCTTAAAACATCGGTGCGGGCGAATGTTCAGCGGCTACTTCGGCGGCGAACCGGGACAGACCGCACCGCGGCCGCCATCGCGTCGATGAAACCCGGGTCCGTGTTTGGCGAGTCCGTCCGATCGAACGCGAGACATCGCTTCTCCGCGAACGCACTCGCCTCGATGTCCACGTCGTAAAGGATTTCCAGGTGGTCCGAAACAAATCCAAATGGGACCACGAGGACGGCCCGCTCTCCGGCTCGGCTGATCGCGTCCAAGGCGTCCTCGAGTGGCGGGCCGAGCCACGCCTCTTCGGTTCGGCCGGCACTCTGCCACGCCATCCGAGCCCGCAGCGGCGGCAATCGCCGGAGCACTAAGGCCATTGTCTCCGACAGCTCCCGTTCATACGGGTCCCCTTCATCCATGAGCTTCTTCGGGAGACTGTGGGCCGTGAACACGACGATCGGGTCGGGAAATCCTCGCTTCGCAAACTGCTCGAGACCGTAGCGGACCTTCGCCGCGAACATCTCGATCAGCGCGGGCTCCGTATTCCAACTCTCCACGTACGCGACGTTCGGTCGCGCGGCGATTCCCGAAAGGGCTGCATCCACCGCGGCGAAGTAGGCCCCCACACTCCGCCGGGAGTAGTACGGCGTTAGGGGTACGACCACGAGCTGGTCGAAGCCGTCGCCAAGGATTTCCGGGATGACGTCCCGGATGTACGGTCGCCAATTTCTCATGCCGACGTAGCATCGGTAGGCCCCACCCGTACGGCTCAGCCGCGCCTCCAACGCCGTCGCCTGAGCCCGCGAAATATCCAGGAGCGGCGATCTCCCGCCGATTCGGCGGTATCGCTCGCGAAATTCAAGCACGAGTTCGTCGCTTGTCGGGCGCCCCCCGCGGATGTCGAGGAGGAAGGGACCGACCTCATCGAGCGAATTCGGTCCGCCGACGGCGGTCAACAGGACGGCCGTCGGGAGGCCGTCGATCTTCGCCACAACAGCCTCCTCACGTCCGTCGAGTCGATTCGTGCACGAACCGCACGAGGGCTCGCAACTCCTCTTGTCGCGTCTCGGGAAGGACTCCGTGGCCCAGGTTGAAGACATGGCCGGGACGGTTTCCGATTCGGCGCAAGACGTCCGCGGCGGCCGGCCGCCATGCATCGTGCGGTCCGAGGAGGGCTGCCGGGTCGAGATTCCCCTGGATGCCCTGATCATCGCCAATCCGCTGCCATGCCGCATCGATCGGGATCCGCCAATCGACGCCGACCACGTCCCCTCCGGCAGACGCGAAAGATTCGAGGAACCCCGCAGTCCCGGTGCCGAAATGGATGCACGGGACCCCCGCGTCGCGGATTTCATCGAACAGTCGGCGCGTGAACGGGGACACGCTCGTGTCGTAGTCCCGCGGGCTCAATGCACCGGCCCAACTGTCGAAGACCTGGAGGGCTTGAGCGCCGGCATCGACCTGAGCCCGGAGGTACGCCGCGGTCCCGCTGACGAGGAGCTCCATCAGCGCACGCCACTCCACGGGATGGTTCTGAAGGAAGAATTTCGTCGCGGCGAAATTCTTCGAAGGGCCGCCCTCGATCAAATAGCTCGCCATCGTGAACGGCGCGCCGGCGAACCCAACGCACGGGACGGCCGCGTGCGCGCGCGCCCGTCGGATCGTCTCGAAGACGAACGCCAGGTCTCTTTCTGGATCGAGCGGCTTCAATCGATCGAGGTCCTCGGGCGTCCGGATTGAGGGCTCGATCACCGGACCCTCGCCGGCGTCGATCCGGACGCGGACCCCCATCGCCTCGAGGGGCAAGAGGAGATCCGCGAACAGGATTGCGGCGTCGACTCCGAGTTCCTGGACCGGTTGCAGGGTCACCTCGGCTGCCAACGCCGGCGACTTCGCGATTTCCAGCATGCCGTGCTTCGCGCGGATCGCGCGGTAGGCGGGCGACGATCGACCGGCTTGGCGCATGAACCAAACCGGCGTGCAGTCGACCGGCTCACGCCAGCACGCTCGAAGGAAGCGATCGTTCAAGAATTCCGAACCTCCCGAAATGCGGCCGCTGCTGCGTCGATCGTCATCTCGACCTCCGCCGGACGGTGGGCGGCCGACACAAACAGGCTCTCGAACGGAGCGGGCGGTAGGTAGACGCCTCGTCCCATAAGAGCCCAGAAGAAGCGTCCGTACGCGCCCCGGTCCATCGCCTGCGCATCGCGGTAATTTCGAACCGGCTCGGGCTGGAAGAAGAGACCCATGATCGACCCGACGCGAGGTACCTGCACCGCCACGTCGGCGTCGTCTGCCGCATCGCGAAGTCCCCGTTCGAGCTGATCACTCCGTCGTTCGAGTCGCCGGTACAGTTCGGGACGAAGTTGATCCACCGCGGCGAGGCCGGCCGCCATGGCCAACGGGTTCCCCGAGAGGGTTCCTGCCTGATACACCGGCCCGAGGGGCGCCACGCACTCCATGATCTCCCGGCGTCCTCCGTAGGCTCCGAGGGGCATGCCGTGCCCGAGGACTTTTCCGAGGCAGGTCATGTCCGCCGCCACACCATATTTCTCCTGGGCCCCGCCGGGTGCGACGCGGAATCCGGTGATGACCTCATCGAAGACGAGCAGGCTGCCGAACTCCTCCGTGATCCGGCGCAGCCCCTCGAGGAATCCCGGATCAGGTGGGACGACGCCCATGTTCCCTGCGATCGGCTCGACCAAGACCGCGGCGATGCGATCGGCATGACCGCGGAAGAGATCCTCCACCGAGGCCAGGTCATTGTACCGCGCCACCAACGTGTCCCGCACGGCGTTCTCGGGGACGCCGGCCGAACCCGGGAGGCTCGCGGCGGCAAGTCCCGAGCCGGCTTTCGCGAGCAGTGCGTCCGCATGCCCGTGGTACGCCCCCTCGAACGTGACGATCTCGTCGCGGCCGGTGAAGCCCCGCGCGACGCGCACGGCGGACATCGTGGCCTCTGTGCCGGAGCTGACGAATCGGAGGAGATCGATGCTCCGGAACCGGTGCTTCACCGCCTGGGCCAACCGGACCTCCGGCTCCGTGGCAGTACCGAAACTCGTGCCGCGGCCGGCGGCGCTCCGGACCGCACGGACGACCGCGGGATTCGCGTGACCGAGCAACAACGCGCCCCATGACATGCAAAAATCGAGATACTGCCGTCCGTCTGCGTCCCAGAGAGATGGGCCTTTCCCCCTCACCATGAACCGGGGCGTTCCGCCGACGGACCGGAACGCGCGCACGGGACTGTCAACGCCGCCCGCAAGGCTCTCTAACGCTTCCGCAAAGAGTCGCTCCGATTCCGACGCCGGGGGCGCCTCTCCCGGTTCGGATCCCATATCAGATCCCCAGGGCGTCGAGCATTTGCTCTGGCGTGGAGAGGATACACGTGAAGATCGGTGTCTCTCGCTCCGTGTACTTGCTCGCCTCGCTCGAACGGAGCTCCATCACGAGGTCGAGGAAGTCAAGCGGGTTGTCCGCCTCGAACGATAACACGAACTCCTGATCGTCCAGGCCGAACGAGTAGGCGGTGTGGATCTTCACGTCCGGATACTTGTGCCCCACGCGGAAGTGATCCCGCATGATGCTCTGCCGCCGTTCGAACGGGATCGAGTACCACTCCCGTTTCTTGACGAACGGGTACACGAACAGGTACCGGCTCCCGAGCGGCGCAGGACTTGTTCCGAGGCCGTCCTGCCCCTTGTGCGTGTGGCCGCCCAGATACTGCGAACGCTTGCTCGCCGCGAGATAGGCGTACACGGTCTCGAGGTGGTGGCCGAGTTCCGTCGAGGAGATCCGCCGGGCCATCTCCCGGAAGGTCTCCAGGCGCGGATCGATTGCCCATACCATGAAGTCCGCGTCGGCCCGGATCCCTTGGAGCGAGTAACATCGGAGGGTGACCTCTTCTTCGAGGTCGTGGACGAGCGCTGACAACTCCGACTTCTGTTTCTTCTTCCGCTCCGAATCGAGGAGCCGCCATTCGGGTCGGACCTTGTAGAACGTGTACTTGAGGAACTCGCGGGGTCCACTTTCTTCCCCGGCCGTACCGGACTCGTGCGCCAGAGACGGCTCCGTCATGCGGGTCCCTCCCGTTGCCACCGGGCGAACGCTTTCGCGTGGTATGTCAGGATGAGGTCGGCGCCCGCGCGACGGATCGCGGTGAGCGTCTCCTCGACGACCGGGCGTTCGTCAACCCATCCCCGTTCTGCAGCCGCCTTGATCAGGCTGTACTCCCCGCTCACGGAGAACGCCGCGAGGGGCGCGTCGAACCGCTCGCGGGCCGCCCGGATCACGTCCAGGTACGCGAGGGCCGGCTTCACCATGACGATGTCGGCCCCCTCCTCCAGGTCGAAGGCGATCTCCCGCAGCGACTCGCGCAGGTTCGCCGGATCTTTCTGATACGCGCGGCGGTCGCCGAACCGGGGGACGGAGTCGGCGGCCTCCCGGAAGGGACCGTAGAATGCGGACGCGTGCTTCGCGGCGTACGCGAGGATCCCCGTCTCCTCGAATCCTTGGCGGTCCAACGCCGCACGAATCGCGGCGACCTGGCCGTCCATCATGGCGCTCGGAGCCACGAGGTCCGCGCCCGCCCGCGCGTGGCTCACCGCGGTCTTCGCCAAGAGCTCGACCGAACTGTCGTTGTCAATCCGCCCATCTCGGAACACCCCGCAATGACCGTGGTCCGTGTATTCGCACAGACAGACGTCCGTGATCACGACGACGTCCGGCGCCGCCACCTTGATCGCCCGGATCGCCTCCTGGACGACCCCGCATTCGTCGTACGCCCCCTGTCCTAGCGGATCCTTGTCCGTCGGCAGACCGAAAAGGATCACGGCCGGGAGCCCGAGGGCCGCGAGTTGCTCCGTCTCCGAGACGGCTTCGTCAATCGTCAGCCGAGAGATCCCCGGCATCGACGGAATCGCGGCATCGGTGCGAGGATCCTCTCGGACGAAGAGCGGTTGCACGAGATGGTCCGAATCGACCGACGTCTCGCGGACGAGCGCCCGAAGGGCTGGCGTCCGTCGGAGTCGTCGGAGACGAGAACGGGGACGCGGGAGGTCAGCCATGGGCTCGAACCTCCGCGACGCTCTCGATGAGGCCAGTCACTGTGTGTTCGCGGGCGACCGCGCCGATTCGGAAGCCGACGGAACGCGCTACCTCTGCGGTGACCGGACCGATGCACGCGGCCTTGGCTTCCTTGAATAACCGTTCTCGCACATCCGGTGGCAGGAGGCCGACAAGATGGGTCGCCGCAGATGCGCTCGTCAGGAGGACCACATCGATCCGGCGTGCCTGCCGGATCAAGTCAACCTGCGGCTTGGCCGGAATCGCGTCGTACGCATCCGCTTCGATGACCTTTCCGCCGCGTCCTCGCAGCGCCTCCGCAAGGCCCCTCCGAGCGATGCGGGACCGAGGCAAGAGAATCGTCCGCCCGCGCACGTCTCCGAGGGCTCCCGCGATTGCATCGGTCAAGAACTCGTCCGGCATGGAAGAAACCAAGAGACCGGCGGCTTCCGCGGCGGCTTTTGTCGCGGGTCCCACGGCCGCCACGTTCCCCGGGAACGGCGTGAGTTCGACGCCGAGGGCTTTTGACCGCTCGACGACGGCCTCGACTCCGTGGGCGCTGGTGAAGACGACCCAGTCCAGGGTCCGCCAGATCCGAAGGCCACGGTCCAGCGCCGCGTAATCCTTCGGCGGAATCACTCGAATCGTTGGGAAAGGGATCGCCCTGCCGCCCTTGTCCCGAACGGACCGGACGACTCGGTCGACTAGATCCTCCGACGTCACGACGAGGAACGTCCGCCCGCGTAACGGGAGTTCGTCCATCTACGCCCCTCCGGCAACGAGGTCGGCGCCGCCCTGCTGAACGAGTTTTTCCCAGACCGAGTCGACGACCTCCTTCCAGTGGGACTCGTCGCCGTTACCCTGGGAACGGACGAGGCGACGGCCTTCCGAATCCGCGAGCACCGCCTGCAGGGTGATGTCGCCGTCGAGGGTCGCGAGCGCGCCGAAGGGAATGTTGCATCCGCCGCCGATGCGCGCGCTCAGGGCTCGCTCGGCATCCGTCGCGCGCCGCGCTCGGGGATCGTCAATCGCGGCCAACAGGCCAACGACGGAACGGTCTCCCTTGCGGGCTTCCACGGCGAGGGCCCCCTGGCCGGGAGCAGGAGTCATTACGGCCGGCGGCAAGGGGTAGGTGATCCGATCCTCGATCCGGAGCCGTCGCAGGCCGGCCGCGGCGACGATCACCGCGTCGAAATCCCGCGAATCGAGCCGACGTAAGCGCGTGTTCACATTCCCATGGAGGTCAACGACTTCGAGGCCAGGCCATCGGGACAAGAGTTGCGCACGACGGCGGAGACTGCTCGTCCCAACGCGCATGTCCGGACCCAAATCCTCCGGGGTCAGCTCGTCTCGGGCGACGAAAACGTCTCTCGGGTCCTCCCGCGGCGGAATCGCAGCGATCACGAGTCCGGTGGCCACCTCGGTAGGCAAGTCTTTCAGGCTGTGAATCGCGAAGTCGATCCGACCCGCGAGAAGGGCGTCCTCGATTCGCTTCGTGAAGGCACGCTTGCCGTCCAGGGCACTGCCCAAGTCCTCCCGGTATCCGTCGTCGCCGTGGGTTCGGATCACGACCGTCTTCGTCTCGAGGTCCGGGTGGACGGAGCGCAGTTGGCTTACGACCTGTTCCGTCTGCGCCAGCGCGAGAGGGCTCCCGCGCGTGCCGACGCGCAGCGTCCCGGTCATCCGGATCCTCCCTGCAGCCCGACGACCATCTCTCGGACGATTTCAGCGCGTCTCTGCTCCGGGAGCGACCGCAGGCGCTCGGTCGGGCCATGCAGAAAACGGTTCACCAACCGCATCGAGAGTTTGTCAACGATGGCCCGGTCCTCTTCGGAGAGATCCGGGAGCCGGGCAAAGGCCTCCTCCAGCTCACGCCGTCGCACTGCCTCGGCGGTCTTCCGAAGAGCGGTGACATCGACGAACGCCTCCGGGCGCAGCGATTCGATGAGGCGTTCCGACTCCTTTCGAATCCGATGGTCGACTCGCGCGAAGGCCGCGGGCGACGGGGGACGTTGACCCCAGGGCGCGAGGCCGTCAAGATCCAACAGGTGTACTCCGGGAAGACCGCGACAGCCCGGATCTACGTTCCGCGGAAAGCCGAGATCGATGAGCCACATCGGCCGGCCCTGGCGCCGACGAATCGCGGCGCGGACCATTTGCTTCGTGATGAGCGGGCGCCGGACCGCGGTCGCGGCAAGGACAATGTCGGCGTCGGCGAGAAGGGTCTGCAAATCGGCCCATGGGACGGCTTCCCCGTCAAGACTCTTCGCGAGCTCGCGGGCCCGTGGATGATTCCGATTCACGACGCGGATTTCGGCGTGAGGCCGAAGCTCCTTTGCGGCGATCCGAGCCATCTTCCCCGTCCCGATGACCGCGACGATTCGATGCTCAAGGGGTACGACCGCCTCGAGGAATCGAATGGCCGCGTGGCTCGCCGACGCGTCTCGCGGGGTGACGCCAGCAAGCGTTCGGATGGACGGGGCGACTCGTGCGGCTTGGAAAAACACGGCGGCAAGGTGGCGCTCGGAGGCCCGAGTCGGTCGCCGCGACGGGGCGCTCCGGACTTGAGCCGTCACCTGCTCCTCGCCTTCCGCCGGGGAGTCCAGGCCGCTGGCGACCCGAATGAGATGAGCCGCTGCATCGCGGTCTTCGAGGACGTACAGCATCCGCTCGTCGAGGGAGACGCCGAGGGTCTTTCGAACGAGTTCGGCGGCCCGAGCAGGGTCTTCCGTGAGTGCGTACACTTCGATTCGATTGCACGTGGTCAGGAGGACGAGATCGGACCAAGGTGGTCGCGGTCCGCCCGCCTTCCGCAAGGAAGCGTACGAGGCCTTCCGGAGAAGCCGCTCACGCGCGTCGAGGCTCGAGGTCCGATGGTTGGTCCCGATGACGATGAGGTGAGCCGCGGCAGCGCGTGTAGGCAGGTCCGAGCGACGGGGAGAAAGGGGCGACTCGCGATTCATCGACTCGCAAGCCGTGCGACCCAACGAGCCTATAAAAACGTGCGGGCAAACGATTCACATCGTAAGGCTAACTTCGGCGGCGATCAGACCGATCCCGATGATGTGGGCAGAGAGGCTCGACCGCGGCGCGACATCTGCCCCACTCGGTTGTTCTCAGGCCTTGCGGTGGACGGAGACCAAGTGCTGGACGTACCCAACGAAGCCCCCGGCGGACATGTAGTTCTGCGGGTTCCGGAAGAACGGGCAGCCCAGCGCCGCGGACACCGCGCCCAACGCGATGAACGCGAGAAACCCGATCGCCTTCCAGTTCGGACGCTTCATCATCACCCCGATTCCGGACGAGCAGATATCCTTTGCGGGTTCCGATTCGAATGGGGAGTGGCGAGTGGAGCAATGGACTCACATTGAGCGCATACGAACATGGGCAATCGTCATCACCGACCTGGGCCTCGCCACCGCGGCTCAGTAAGACCCATATAGAGTGCATCGGATACAATGCACTATGAAGGCCGCCCGACTTTTCGCTTACGACAAGCCTCTCCGACTCGTCGACGCCGAGACTCCACGCCTCAAGAATCCGGCGGACGTGATCGTGCGGGTCACCGGGGCGGGCGTGTGCCACACGGACCTGCACATCGTCGAGGGCGTTTGGAAGGAAAAGGTCCAGGTCACCTTGCCGTACACCTTGGGCCACGAGAACGCGGGAATCGTCGAGGAGGTCGGACCGGCGGCCACCTCCGTGGAGAGGGGAGAGAAGGTCATCCTCCATCCCGTGATCACGGACGGCCTGTGCCGAGCCTGTCGGATCGGCGAGGACATGCATTGCGAAAACCTCGTGTTCCCAGGGATCACCGCGGACGGCGGCTTCGCGCAATTCATCCGCACCTCCGAGCGCTCCCTCGTCAAGTTGAACGAGCTCGACCCCGCGGACGTCGCCCCCCTAGCCGACGCCGGGCTCACCGCGATCCGCGCCGTCAAGAAAGCCGCGAGCCGCATGACCTCGGGCAGCAACGTCGTCGTCCAAGGGGTGGGCGGCCTCGGTCATATCGCCCTCCAGTTGTTGCGATGCATGACGAACGCCTACATCACGGCCTCCGACATCGCGGAGAGCAAACTCCGCCTCGCGGAGAAGATGGGGGCTCACCGCGTCATTGACGCGCGGCGGGATCCCGTGAAGCAGGTGATGGAGTTTACGAAGAACCAAGGGGCGGAGGTCGTAATCGATCTCGTCGGCAACGACCAGACCCTCGCCAACGGGATGCGGATGCTCCGGAAAGGCGGCTCGTTGATCATCGTCGGTTATGGCGGCACGGCGAACCTGAAGGCCATCGACATGATCTTCTCCGAGTTCTCCGTCCTCGGGAGCCTCGTCGGGAACTGGGACGAACTACGCGAGCTCATCGAGCTGACGCGACAAGGCAAGGTCCGCGTTCTCACGCAGAAAGGGAAGCTCGACGAGGTCAACGACATGCTCGACCAGTTGAAGAAAGGAACGCTCGAGGGTCGCGGCGTCGTGATTCCGTAGCTTCGAATCCCGTCAACGCCGCGAGCTTAGGGCGACACCGGCTTCGAGCCGTGCGGCAGGCGGATCTTCGGCAGGAACATCGGCGTCTTGCTCGCCCACGCGTGGAACGGTTGTCCGAAGGTCTCCGCAAGCATGGCCTCTTCCCGCTTCGCTTGCCGGTAGTAGAGGAGGACGAGCACCGGCCAGAGGCTTGCCGTGGGGATCGTGGGCCACACGATGAACTGACCGAGGGTCACGAGGAGGAAGCCGAGGTATTGGGGATGCCGCACCACCGAGTAGATCCCCTGGGTGACGAGGACCGTGCCCCGCAGGAAGACAATCTCCTTCCAGCCCTTGTAAATGAGGACGATGCCGATGATCACGAGGGGTGACCCGACCAACTGGCCCACTCGCCACACGTATCCGGAAAACAAGGGCGAAACCGGGTAGGTCGCGCTCGAGAGCAGGTACACGGTGAGCGGAAATCCGTACATCTCTGCGAACAGAGAGACCATGAAGCCCATGTACGTCCCGTGGGCCTTCCACGATCCTCTCACGCGGAGGGGCACGAGGGCCAGGAAGAGCCCGACAAGCACGATGTTAAGGACCGCGACGCTCCACCGGTTGAATTCGAGGGACGTCCCTTCAATCACCGGGAACGAGCCGTACGCATACGCGTAGATGCTCGCCACGATTTGATCGAACTGGTAGAGTCCGACGAAGATCAGGGCGACAATCGCCGCGTAGCCTAGGAGGAGCCGCTTGTTCAGGCTCCGACGGTCGAAGCCTCCCGGTACTCCCTGCGGCGATGCCATGGTCTTGGAATCGGACGACGGCTCAGGACCCCTCTTCCGGCAAGTTCAGGTAGTACTCCGGAACCGGTGTCATTGTCTCCTCGAGGACGTCCGGAAACTTGCGCCGGCGCTCCGGGAGCCAGGCGATGATGAGGAGGAGGGACCCGATGAAGAGGATCGGTAGCCCGATGATCTCCGCCGTAATCGCCGAACCGGTCCCGTGGGGAGCCTGCACGACGAACCACTGGGGCAGGCTCGCAATCGTGGCCCCCGCGACGCACAACAGCCAGCCGAGGTATCCGAGGGGGAGGATGCTCATTTCCCCTTTCGTGCTCAGGTTCATCCTCGTGCCCCCTTCCTCTGCTCCCAACGGCCATACCAGAACATGATCCCGATGAACACCAGACCCATCAACACCTGGGCGACGAAGCCACCGACGGCCCACGACCAGGGCGTGAGCAGGAGGAACGTCCCTTGGAAGGGCGATCCCGCGATTGTCAAACCCTGAAGGGGCTCGACGACCGGTCCGGTTGCGTCCGTGAACGCACCGTACAAGACGGGAATCGGCGGATTCCCTGTCACCCCCGCTGGTCCCGGCGCGGCCGGGATGTTCCCTACGTTTTGCACGGAGACGCCCACATGGAGGTGTCGGAAGGTCGGCTGGATTGAGCGCAGGACCAAGGTCACATCGTATCGCGCGCCGGGCACGAGTAGGAACGACGACGAACCGATCCACGTGTTCGTTCCGGTGCAGTCCGCGGTCGGAGGTTCGGGGGCCGGAAGCGTACACGTGACGTAACGGCCAATCGTTGCGAAGTCGAGACCGAGCCGGGTGATCCAGAATAGGTCGCCTCGGACCGCGTTCGCCGCAACGTAGTTGAACGTCCACCTAATGACCAGGAATTCACCCGTGTTCAGCGAGATGGTCGGATAGCCCTGCGATCCTAGGACGGCGGTCGTCGGAGTCCCGCTTCCCGTGAGCGGGAGCGTCTGGGTCGCATAGTGCGCGTAGATCGGGGCACTGGGGACGCGGATGTTCGCGTAGGCCACTTCCCAGTCCACGGACGTCTCCTGTTCGTGGGCCCGAACGCCCCCTGGGAACACGAGGAATCCCAACAGGACGACGCCAAGGACGATGGTCACCGCAATTGGAAGCGCTCTCATCGTCTCACCTCCACCCTTGCCGCTTGAGGGCGGCATAGAACTTCTCCGAGTTCTTCATCCACTTCAGCACGAAGTAAGCGGTCGCAAGGCCCGCGATGACCCACGACGCTGTGCCGACAATCGCGTTGAAGCTCGTGTCGTACCAGGTGTCCGGGAAGCCCACGAGCGGAATCGTCGGGAGGATCATCGCGCTCACGCCCCCGCCGGCTTGACGAAATGCTTGGTCGTCTTCTCGACGCCGTAGAAGATCGCCTTGATGAAAATATACGTGAACCCGGACCAGACGACCCCCATAATGCCCGTGAAGCCCGTCATGATGATGTACGGGTCGTAGAACGACTTATACGGCAACGGCCACGTGAATCCTTCCGCGATGTACGACGGAATCGGCGCCTTCGGGATGACCATCCGGATGAGGGACCACACGGGCATCACATGGGTCGATCCCGCCGCGAGCGGATCCGGATAGACCACGTTCGACAGTAGGAAGGGCGTGTTGAGGAACAAGAACTGACTCGGGACTACGAGGATGGCGGCGAGGAAACACGCGACGAGGGTGTACAACCCCATGTGCTTCTTGAGGCCGAACAGGATCAGCGTGAAGTCCGTCGCCATCGCTGGCAGCATGTACGCCGGCAACTGCACGTAGTTGAACGGATAATTGTTCATCCCGACGTAGAACAACTGCACCATCAACGTGCGCTGCAAGAACCAGAACATGACCACGAGCGTCGCGCCGAAATGGATCTTGAAGAACTTGTTGAACACCCACGAATAGACCGGGAAGTGGATCGCGACGAGCCACGTAAAGACGAACGGCGCCCACGCGTAGTCCTTCCAGTCGATCCAGAACTCCCAGTCGCCGACGCCGATCTGCGAACTCACCGACAGCATGTTCTGCGAGAAGATCAGCGTCGCCGTGAAGGCGACGATGCTGATTGCCTTCGTCGTGAAGAAAGGGGCGCGTACCGTCTCTGCCGCTCCCGCGGTTGCGGTTGCCATGAAACCCCCCCTACTTCCTCGCGACGGGCCGACCCGCCCGCGCCGGCACACCGACCGGCATCGGAGCGGGTACCTCCGCTGCGACGAGCTCCTTCGCCCTCGCCTCGAGCTGTCCCATTCGGAGCAGCACCCGAACGACTTCAGGCACGCCGACCGCGTAGATGAACATGAACGTCAGGACGAAGTTCCAGTGGGTCGGCATCGAGAAGAACTCCTCCCGGAACAAGAAGATGTGACCGATTTCGTTGGTGAGCATCGAGCCGAGGGTGAACCCGAAGACCGTGATCGGGAAGACCCACAGCGTGATCGGGATGTCACCGCGAATATACGGTTGCGCTTTCTTCAGGGCATAGAACTGGAACACGATCGCCTCGAACATCATCAAGGCGAAGAACGGCCCGAAGATCATCAGGTGGGGCGGCGTCCATGTCGAGTCCCGCACCAGGAACGAATGCTGCGCGGGATCCCAAATCACGGGGATCGCGACGGCGTTGTAGGTGACCGCCGTGATCCACCACATCCACATGAGGTTTCGAAGTGCCCTTCCTTCATCCGCGATACTAAAGACCGGCTTCGTTGCAGACGCAGACTCCTCCATCGACCCCGGATACTCTTCGGGGGGTGATAATCGTTTCTCTTGCCCTCGTACGGCTCTTGCATCGCTTCCGGCGCCATGGTACGGTTGCGCACTTCCTTGAATACCTGCGCGAAAGCCGTTCACTTTTGGTCCCGGGGTGCGGGCGCCTCAACGGCGGCCTGGGTCTCCTTCGAGTCTTTGCCGCCGACATCGGCCCACGGGGGAGGCCGTTTTCTCGCGCGGACATGCGCCGCCGCCCCTGCAATCGCCACCAGCACGATGACGGCCGGTACGACATACAGCGGCCACACATCGGGCTGGGCGGGCAACAAGACGAACGAATAGGTCAGGTTCACCCTCGTCGTATTGCTCAGGTTCACCCAGTAGACCATGTATCGGTCCGTCGTTTGAGAGGTCCACGTCCCATTGCTGACCGATGTCGCCGTGGTGTTGTAGTACTTGAAGTAACCCCCGGTGATCGGGTGGGAGTGGATCTCAAAGTAGATGGGCGGGCCGGACCCGTTGTTCGCACGCCACGAGAAAATCAGCGTGTCCCCGCGGATGATCGGAAGCCCCAGGTCCGCCAGGTATGCATGGAGCGTGTAGTTGTTCGTCCGAAAGGGCGTCAGGAGATAGGAACCGGAGGCGTTTGAGATTCCGGATCCGGTGCCATCGCCCATCGCCGTCGGGGAGAGCGTACAGGAGGCGGCGAACAACAGGACCCCGAGGAGTCCAATCGAAGTTCTCCGGAACCCGGCTCCGTAGACGAAAGGGAACGGGGCCACACGGCCGGCCAAGCAGTGGACCGAAAAAAAGGTTGGCCTAGGTACCGGCCTCGCGCGGAGGAGCTCTGACCCCAATGGCCGTTCAGGACGACGCTTGTCCCAAGGACTGCCAATTCGCCTCTCAACCGGCTCCTGCGACGGTAATCATTAAATGACTCGGAAGCGAATGCCGGGCCCGAGGGGGAGGAATCGCGTGGCTACGCCGACGGATTTAGTGGGTCTAGGTCTGATAGGATTTGCGACGAACTGTTTGATGGTTGTCTTCAATACGAGTGGTATCGAGAAGAAGGACACGGACAAGCTGGGAGGTGGATGGGGACTTGCGCACCTGTCCCTCGGGAGCATGATGGTGATCCTCGGGGTTTCGGATTACCTAACTGGACCCTTGGGTGTCCTTTCAGGCTACACCGGGATTGCGCTCGTGTTCTACGGTTTCTTCTGGATCTTCCTTGGCGGCAGCCTAGTTCGGGGCTACGACTTGCGGCCTGTTGGCCAAGTCTCGATCGCGTATGCGATTGTCGACCTCTGGCTCCTGTACGAGTCTTGGAAGATCAACCAGGCGACGGGGACGTTCTACAGCCTGACGATTCTCCTCGTGGTCCTGACCGTCGTGTTCATCGTGCTGTACGCTGCAGTCCACGGGAGACCCGGGCTCCTCAAGGTGAACGCCGTTTTGCTGGTCATCTTGGCGCTTCTGGGCTTCTACATCGGGTTCAGCCTAGTTACACCAGGATACACGGCGTTCTAGGAGGGGGGCTCCCGAGCCAGCCGGGCACTCAGAAGGGCCCGGCACAGCTCGGCGTTCAAGCTGAAGTTCGACTGGGACGCTCGGGCCAGGGTCAGCATCGAGGTCAGCTCTTCCTCTGGAGGGCGTGTCCCGTCGAGGTCCCAGATCACCAGGGGGCCGTCCGCCTCTCGACTGAGGCCGTCCAGAAAACTCAGATAACGAGCCACGCGTTGCACATCGGCCGGGTCAGAAATTCGATGCGCCGTCCCTCGTGCGGTCACGAGGAACGAGTCGCCCTCCGCAGCGATGTCGCTCCGGGAAACGCCGAGGAGATCCGCGGGAGCCACGCCTGACCGGGCCATCGCAGCCGCCATCGAGTGCAGACGACTGCGGAGCGCCCTCGTGCGAATCATCCGATTCAGCTCGTCGAGATCGCCGTTTGCCTCCGATGCATAGCATTCGGAGAACGACTGGCCGGAGTTGATTCCGCCGTTGATTCGGTTCGAATCGTGATGGCCCTCCAGATGCACGCGGACCCCCGTGATGCCAGGAATTCGGCAGACGACATCCCGAGCTTCCTCGAGCATCAGGTAGACGAAGTTCGGGGAACACCAGAACGTCGACGTGACGAGGTCCAACGACACCTCGCCTTCCTCCGAAACAGACAGGTCCTTTACGAACCCCAAGTCGGTGATCGCCTCGTCGAGCTCCGGGTCCGTGACCGTGGAGAGGGCCCGAAGAATCCTTTCTTTGAGGTCTCCTCGGGCTATCTCGGCCATCGCTCACCTGCGCAGGGAAGCCGTCCTATCGGGCGAGGGGCTTTCCCTTCTTCGCCGCCTCGCCGATCTTGATCGTCCGGGGCTGGATGTGGAGTTTCTTTGAGAGCTCGTCGTTCTTCAGTTTCTTCTTCTGCTGCTCGATGTCGATGCCCCACACCTTCGCCGTGTTCTCTCCGAGGATCTTCTTCTTGATCTCCATCGTGAGGTCGACCCCGTACTCCTTCTTCAAGTCCTCCGGCATTTCGAAGTTCAAGAAGTCCTGGATGATCCACTTCGGATGCCAGAGCGCGTAGTCCGCGCTGAACAAGATCCGGTCCGGGCCGAGCCAGTACAGGAGGTTGGCCATCATCTCGGCGAAGTACCGCGGCCGGTTGTGAACGAACGCCATCGCCACGGCCATGCCTGCGTAGATGTTCTTGTCCTGCGTCGCGACCCAGCAGAAGTCGTCCAGCCGCGGGAGTCCGATGTGCGTGACGACAAACTTCATGTCGGGGAAGGAGGTCGCCGCCGTGTCCACGTCGCCGATGTCGAACGCGTCCTTGTCGAGCGGCCAGACCGTGGGGCCCTTGTGCGCCACCTGGACGTTAATCCCGAGTTCGCGGTTTTTCTCCAGGAAGTCGAATGCTTCTTTCGAATCGAGCCGCCAGCCCCGCGACATCCCGCCATTCTCTTCCTTCCATTCGGCCGTGTAAAGTTTGACGTTCCTCATCTGGAACGGCCGGATGCGGAACTTCTTCACCTGCTCCTCGAGGAGGGCCTTGCCCTTCTCGCCGTCCCGCGGGTCCCACCGGCTTCCCATGACGAGCCGGTCCGGCCACTTCGTGACATATCCCCCGATCGCGTCGACGTTGCTGAACCCCTTGTGAGTTGATCCATCCCTTCGCCAGGTCCGGCCGCAGCCAGTTGTCCTTGGCGGCGTTCCAGATATGGAAGTGGTAGTCCGCGACAAAGATGTCCTGTTTCTTTCCGTCCGGTGTCTCAGCAACGATCAAGGACAGCCCCCTGCCCGGACCCGATGAACGGAGTCAAGCGCCTTAAAACTATTCGTCCCATGGAGGCTACCCGAAGAATTCCGGGTTGCGATGGTTCGTTCGAACCGGCCCCGCGGGGCATCCCACGTCTGGTCGCAGTGCAGTCGCAGAAGAGTTATGGCGCCACACAGAGTTGACCGTGTGCGATTCGTTGGGTGGGAGGCGATACAATGGCGCCGAGCGACGACAAAACACGCGTTCCAGGAGAGGGGGATTCAGAGGGGACCGCAGCGACGAATGGGGCGAGCCGGTGGGCGGAGTGGACACTCAACCGGGTCCTCGTTGTCGCGGGGCTCGTCTCGACGGTCCTGGCCCTCGCCGTTCTCGGGAGTAGCGATCCATCGTTGGTCGGCCCTAGCCTCATCCTGCTGCTTCCGGGATTTGTCTCGACCGGGCTGCTGATCTGGAGGCCCCGACCGGGGTTCTTCGCGTTGGCCGGAGTCGCGAACTCGCTGCTCGCAATCATCACGATCCCGTTCGGCCTCATCCTCGCCCTCGGGGACCCGCTGGCCGGACCGATCTACAACGCGGTCGTCCTCGCGATGTTATCCCTCCTCCTCGCGCTTCCCGCGGGAATCCTCGGATACATGGGGGGTCAGGCGGGTCGCCGTGAGCCTCCCTTCGCCGAAGGCATCCGAAGCTTCCAGGGCCTCACGGTGGTTGCGGTGGTCGCCGTGTGCATCGGAGCAATCGCCGCTGGGTCCCTGGCTTACCAGAACCTGAATGCGCCGCCGAGTGGCGGACCCGTGTACGACATCCCCCAGACCGCGAGCATCTCGGTGCTCGCGTCGAATTCCCGCTTTTCTCCGACCACGTTCAACATCACAATCGGTCGGGTCACGAAGATCACGGTCCTGAACGAAGATGACGGGCTCCACACTTTCACCTACTCCAACAACGGGACGCCGTACAGCCACGACCTCCTACCAAGCGGCGGGGTGACGCGATTCTACGTCCTATTCTCGAGTGTCGGAGACGTGCCGTTCGCGTCCACCCCGTCCTCGGACGTTGGCATGAACGGGACGATGAGGATTGTTGCCCCGTAGTGGCCCGAGCTCATCGTGGCCTGCCGATCCGGATGCGCGAGGTCTCGATACGAAATGCAGTGGGCTCGACCGGATTCGAACCGGTGACCTTCGCCATGTCAAGGCGATGTCATAGCCACTAGACCACGAGCCCGCGCCGCGGCCTAACGAGCGCGCACGAGGGCCGGGACAGCGCGAGGGTCTTCGAACTTGCCGAGCACGCCTGCAGCGATCACGCGCACACCCCCGGATTCGTCCTCCTCCAAAAGACGCGCGATCCGTGGCACTGCGTTCATCGCTTCGAGCCGCAGCAACGCGATCACCGAGGCCCGGCGCACGGTCATCGCAGGATCCGCCAGCGCGCGGATAAGACGGGTGACGGCCCGCGAATCCCCAATCCTCCCGAGTGCGTCGGCCGCTCCCCCGCGCTCGGCGGCGGTCGCGGCGTCATCCAGCCTTGCGAATAGGGCCGGGACCGCCATCGGACCCAAGCGGGCGAGGAGGACGACGGCCCGGTTGCGCGCCGTCACGTCGCGCCAACGGAGGGCGGGAAGAAGCAGCTCGAGGCTCCGGGTGTCATGACGTCGGACGAGAATCTCGGCGCGACGAAGCACGCTCCGCCAATCCGTCGGAGCGCGGACCATTGACGGCGCTCACTTCGTCAAAACGGAAACGATGGCCCGACAGAACGCGGGAAGATCGTCGGGGAAACGCGACGTGATGAGGTTTCCATCGATCACGCATTCCTTGTCGGCCCAGTCCGCGCCCGCGTTCAGACAGTCGTCTCGCACGCTCGCGTACGAGGTCATCCGGCGGCCTTTGACGATCCCCGCGCTAATCGGCACCCACGCCGCGTGGCAGATCGCGGCAACGACTTTGCGACCTTCGTCCATCGACCGGACGAACGACAGGATTTCCTTGTGCTGGCGCATGCGATCGGGGCCCGCGACGCCCCCGGGAATCACGACGGCGTCGAAATCCTTCGCCTTCAGGGTTGCGGCCGTCACGTCGACCTCGCAGGGGTACGAGTGCTTCGACGTGTAGGTCCTCTTCTCGTGACCAGCGAGGACCACCTCGGCCCCTTCCTCCACGAGCCGGTAGTATGGCACCCAGAGCTCGACATCCTCGTATCCATCTTCCGCGAGCACGACGACTCTTCTTCCTCCCAGCGTCATGGGTGGGCCATCACGGACCGCGGTCAAATCTCTTGCGCAGCGCTCGTGGCCGCGGGATTCGACCAAAATCGATATGAGGGGTGACGGCCTCGGTCCGCCCCGAGGGAGGACTCGATGACGTCCAAGGACAACTTCGAATTCGCCCATGAGCACCGCCACGAGGTCGCCTGGATGTCCCAGAATACGAACACCCTCCCGGTTCATCCGTCGATCCTCGAGGCGATCCGCACGAGCGCCGACGAACGCGAGTTCAATCTGTACCCGAGGAAGGCGGGGATTTCCGGACTCGCCGACGCGATCCGGGAGGACCTGGGCCTCGACGACGTCGACATGATCTTGACGAATGGTGGGATCGAGGGGGAATACATCGCGACCCGAGCGCTCCTGAAAGCCGGGGACGAGGCGCTCTCGACGGACCCCGCCTTCCTCCCGATCCACGACCAGGTGGCCATGACGGGAGCTCACGCGATCGAGGTCGACATCTACCGCAAACCATACGTCCTCACGCCGGACCTCGCGCTCGAATCGATCACCCCCGCCACGAAAATGCTCCTCGCGATCGACCCGAACAATCCGCTCGGCTCGGGATATTCGCGGTCGCAGATCAAAGGTCTCGCGGACATCGCGAAAGACCACGGCCTTTGGCTGATTGACGACATCACCTATCGAGACTTCAACGCGGACCACGTCCTCGCCACGGACTTCTACCCGGAGAGAACCCTCCTGTCCTACTCCTTCAGCAAGGCGCCGGGCCTCGCAGGCCTTCGGATCGGAGCGATCATTGGACCGGCGGATGCGATCGGGACGCTGCGGCGATTCGACACGAATGTGCTCGGGGTGAACGTGCTCGCACAGCGCGCCGCGCTCGCGGCCCTGCGGAGCAAGAAGGAATGGCTCCCGGAGATCCGGCGAATCTGCCGCAAGAATCAGGAGACGATCCGCCACACGGTCGCGAAAGTCGACGGGGCCTCGCTCCCGGTCTTTCCATCCAAGGCGAACATGTTCGTGATCGACCTCGCACCGACCGGCGTCAACCCGGAGGTCGTCGAGGAACGCTTGCTCTTGGATCACCTCGTCCACACGCGTGCGGGCTCGTACTTGTCGAAGAAGCACGGGGGCAAGTTCCTCCGTGTGTCCTTCACAGTCTCCGAGGACGACTGCCGACGCTTCGCGGACTCATTCCCGATCGTCATGGAAAAACTCGCCGGCTGATGCCCGACAGGCTCATAGCGGTCGACGCATCTGCGGGGACCATGGGCTTTCTGCAAGAGCTCGCGGGCCGCGTCGAAGAAGTGGCCGCGGCCGGTGGCAAGTTCGCGGACGCGTTTGTGCGGACGGCGGGGGCAACGGTCTCCGGGGCCTTGGTGTTCGTGGAGCGCGAGATCGGCTACGCGCAAAAGGCCGCGAAGAAACGAGGCGGCGAGAAGACGGAAAGCCGCAAAGGCCCGAGCCGCAAGTAGACCTCTTGACACGGACGCCGCAAACGGTCACTGCGCGGCACTACTTCCGTAGCGCCTACGATCCGTCTTGGGATTCGTCCTCTTCCGCACTGGGAGACAGCCAGGCCCGCTTCCCCGAGGCCTCGGGAATCTCGGCCGCCGTGACCATCACGGTCTTTGGCTCCCTTCGCCGGGCGGCGTGCTTCTTTGGTCGGAGGCTTTTGCCTTTCTCTTGCGGAGGATTCCGGAGATGTGACTCCGCCTTCTGGATGTCGTCAAATTCACGGTCGCATGAACATTTGTAAATCGTTCGTTGCTCGACGTAGATGCTGTGCGCCTTCATGTCATCCCGTGGGTTCCGATTCATGCCTCCCACACTTATAGTATTCCGAGTGAATATCGCGTTTGGAGAGAAAGATGGGGGCTTCGACTGCCAATATGCTCGAGGGGAATCGTTGTTTTGTGCTCGCTCGCCCGAGCGCGCGAAAGCTACTTAGCAGGCGGTGACCCTAACCGCTTCCACCGGGGGCAATCGAGTGGGCAAATCGGAGTATCTCAATTACGTGAACGGCGCATGGGTCCCGTCCCACACCGAGGCGACGTATACCGTCATCAATCCCGCGACGGGCGGGAAGATTGCTGCGGTGCCGCAGGCGGACGTTGAAGACACGCGAGCGGCGATCGACGCGGCGAGGGCCGCGTTCGACAAGGGGAAATGGCCCCGCATGACGCCGGGCGATCGCGCCGCGGCGCTGTTCAAACTGGCGAACCTGATCGAGGCCGGCATGGACCACCTCGCGCCGATCGAGGTCCAGAACCAGGGGAAGACGATCAAGCAGGCGCGGGACGCCGACATCCCGTTCTCCGTCGACAACCTGCGGTTCATGGCGGG
>WNGH01000951.1_pt1 | contig 26158 bp, 26 predicted proteins | sample 5400631 | NCBI WGS metagenome assembly WNGH01 (sample SAMN13153373, study PRJNA577476) | soil metagenome | isolation source: 115 cm soil or saprolite under Garry oak tree replicate 1 | place: USA:California | collected 2016-06-15
GAGCACGTCGTTCTTGCGCCGACCACCGCGGGAGAGCTCACGCACCCGTGCCGTCGCGGTCGTTCGGACGTCGACCACGGTCTCTCCACGGCCGATGAGCCACTGGGCCAGATGGCAGCCCAGGCCGCGGGCGTTCTCGGGGCGGTGGTGGTCTAGGCGGGAGACGAAGTCGCATCGGGAGCAGGGACAGGCAGCCCCCACCCGAGCCACGAGCCCTGCTGGTTTGGTGGGATAGCAGCAGCCCTTGAACGGCAGCTTTTCCTAAGAGGGAGGCCCCACTGGGCCTAGCCGCCGCAGCCTCGGAGAGCGTCCTCACCTTCTCTGGACGGAGGAACCATGTGGAGGTCCATTGCCTACCGGATTGGAGCGCTGTGGTCCAGAATGCAGGGGAACCGGGAGGCGATGCGCTGTGTGGACGATTGAACAGGCCGTCGAGGCCGCCGTCCGCGCGGCGTACGAGGCGTGGCTCGGCCAGGGTCCTGGGGCCAACGATCTACCCCAGGCGCGCCCGACCCATCCGCGGTCGGAGGCCGCTCGCGTTGGCTCCCCCGTACCGTCGAACGTGGTGGGCTGGGACAGGATCCTCCGGTGCGCGGACGCGGCGGCCGACATCGGCCCCCAGATCCAGGCAGAGCTGGCTCGCGCTGGCATGGACGGTGGGCCGCACCGGCCCCGGGCTCGTGGGCGGCACCGCCGGCGAGGCCGCCATACAGCGGCGGCGTAGCCCACACCCATCGCCATGCCTGTTCACGCGGACCGAACCGTTGCGACTGCCCCTTTGGGCCGATAGCACCAGTCAGTCCACTATCCCGTAGCCTTGCTGCCGGCTTGGAACCGTACGACACAGGCGGAAAGGAAGTTGGGGGCTCTTGGGCGCCCGCATCATCAACGGCGATCCTCGTGCGTGGCGTGGCCGGATCGGTACGCGAGTAACGCCATGGTCGTGGCGAGATGGTCCCGCATCCGCTCCAGCCGTTGACGCCTGAAGTCCCGTGTTTCCTGGGGATCCAACAGAAAGCCTCGGGCGGCGCGGAGCCACCACAGCTCATCGTCCGCGTCGGCGCGCTCGAAGAGGGCATGGAAGGCTGCATATCCAATCACCACGCGGGTGGAGTCCCCAATAATCATCTTCTCCCCGATCGCTCGCTGCTCTTCCCTGAAGATCAGCCGGTCGCTCCACTCCCGCCGGTCTGACGCTTCGTTCAACTGCCCGTCAGCCAAGTCGCCTCGGATCCCTTCCAAGCCCTTCTCCAGGCGCTCGTTGATGGCCCGTCGGCCGGTGTCGAGGAACGTGAGCTCCTGCCGGTAGAGTTCCAGCCATCCGAGAAAGGCGCAGAGTCGAAACACCGTACTGACGAGCCGGTATCTCTGGAAGTAGGGATCACTGGCCAGATTCGCCTCGAGCTGCTTAGGGTGCTGGTCGAGCACCGACGATCGAAGGTACGCGGCGGGGTACTGTTCGCAGATCTCTGCCACGCGCGAGCGTAACTCCTGGGCAGCCAGGAGGAGTGGGTCACGGTACTTGCGGTACACGGACAGAAGGGTTCGGCGTTCTTTCCACCGCTCGAACGAGCGGACGAACAGGAATTCCTTGAGCCAGGTCCCGAGGAGGTTCCCAACAGTCGTTACGAGTGCCGCGATTACCGACAGGCCAAGGATCTGGGGCGCGGTGAGGCCGAATACGGCGACCATGGCCACGTCACAGGTTGCGGAACCACCGGATGATGGCATCGACGAATACCGCGTCCCAGACCGGGTCGGTCAAGGCGTGTGTGGCCCCCGCGATTACTTCGTGCTTCGCTTGTGGGCAGGCGTCGAGGTGGGCAAGGATTTGGGAATGGGGAATGCGCTCATCCAGCTCGGACTCGAGTATGAGGACAGGTCCAGTGAATCGGGAGAGCGCGCTGAGGCTGTCGAATGCGTCTGGACGCCCGGCGAGGTATCCGGGGATGGGTGTTCGCTCGGGGGCGGGGAACTCGACGTCGCCGGCCACTGCTGGCGCCCGCAACAGGAGGCGCTGGACGGAACGATGCTCGGGGAGCAACGCCGCGAGATAGGCTCCGTAGCTAGCCCCGCAGGCCCCGATCCTCCCCGAATGGGGGTTAGCCTTGGCCGCGAGGTAATCGCACGCGGCAATGACGTCCCCGATGTGGTCATACACCGAGAACCGGTCCGCGCTCGCCCGATCGTGCCCGTGTCCACTGAGGTCGAACGTAAGACACCGGATCCCGAGGTTGTCGGATACTTTCCGCGCCCGATCAGCGTACGCAGCCTGGCTGCTTCCCAGACCGTGGACAAAGAGCAACGCTGCATCTCCGGTCTGACCGTTCTCGCGGATAAAGGTAGTGCCCTTCAGAGTTCGATCCCCTGAAGGGATGCCTTCGTCTTTACTCGACGCCATCGGCGCCCTCCCCGCTCCTGGGTTGGACACCCCAAGTCTAGGGCGCGGAAGGGCGATGCGGAAGCCGCAATCGAAGGGGAGCCTCGCGCGTGGCTCCACAAGCGTCGATGCCGACATCGGCAGGCGTGGGAGCCCGGGGCAGACGATGCATGCTGCTTCCGGCCCATATCCGTCCTTCGGGCACAGGACAGGCTGGACTGTCCGTCGGTCGCTTCTACTACGCCGTGATGAAGGGGGCGCCCCAGCCACGACGAAAGCACGTTGCCAGCGGCCGATGTTCCCCACGCAGTGGCCAGGGCAGCCCACGGGGGCCGGGGCGATGTCATCGCACGAAACACCATGGTGGCCCGGTGACGGATCGACGCCGCCGTCGCCCGTGGCGCTGGATGATGCCGAGCCTGGTGGGAGCCCCCACAGATTCAGGCGGTGTCGCCCCCAATACGCTTCCACTCCATCTGAGTGAACGGTTCGCTCCCGCGGTGAAACCGGTAGCCCTCCGCCACGACATGAAGCCGCCACCACGCTCCGCACAGAGGGCATGTCCATTCGAGGAGCTCGTCCTTCTGGAGGGGTTCGTCCGTAGGATGGCCCTCCTTCGGGGGCTCGCAGGAGTGCTGGTCCGCGGCAAAGGCCGGCTGAACCTCGACGGCGGGAGCCACGCGAGAATGAAGGCGGTCGACAGGACGTAGGGGACGGGTCGTGCGCGTACCACCGGAGAATCCCACCTCCTTGGGGCCGGTCCTCGGGGAAATACTCCGCTTCTCTGCAGACACGCCCGAGCTCGCCGAGCAGGGGTTGATTCGTCACGGCGCCGGAGAACTGTTGCTGTCCCACCTTTGCAACCGAGTTGGCTTGACCCGCGAATAGGCAAGCCGCAGCAGCGTTTGGTGGCCTGGCTGAGAACGGCACCGGACGTCGGCTACGGCGTTCCAGTGAGGGGCTCTTCGCCACTCGCCGACTTGAGGTATTCGGCGAGCCGAGCAAGCGACTCCATACCCGTTGTCCGGACGGTGAACTTGACCCCATTCTCCTCGAGGACATGGTTCGCCTGCGCGGCCAGCACTACGGCGGTCGCAGCTTGTTGAGAGATCCGGTGAAGCCGCCACCGCCGCTCCGGCATAGCGTCGAGATCGGCCAGCACGCGGGCGCGAGTTCGAACGGCGTGCTCGCGAGCGTGGTCGAGGGTGCTTGTCACACCGTTCGGACAGCATCCCTCGTCGTCGCACATGAGCTTCGGCCGCAGAGGCATGCTACCGAGGAGGGCCTCGGCAACTTTGGTCGGAACGCTGCGTCCGAGAGGCTGGATGTAGACGCCGTGAGTCGCCCACCCCTGTGAATTCTTCGATCCCGGCCGGGGCGGTCGGCGGTTGCTGACAAGAGACGCGACGTTGCACTGCTCCCGTGTACCGATGCCGGTCTCGTAGCCCTGGATGCCGGCGGCCAGGAGCGCCTCTCCGTAAACGCCTTGGCGCCAGGCCACGACCCGGGTGCGGGCGCCCCGCAGCCGTTCCGCCGCCTGGAACAGGCTCACGAGCTTTGTGTACGAGTCGTTTCCATCGCCAAGCGGGGAGAGGCAAAGCGCCAGGAGCTGAAGCTCATACTCGGTGGCCACGGCCCGGAACCGGTCGATACCGGAAACCCAGGCTTGCTCGACCGTGAACCGCTGCAGCTGCGCGCAGAGCACAGGTACCAGTGGGAGGCGAAGGTTGTTCTTGGACAGGTACCTATCGGTCAGGCGGATCAGTTCGAGGGAGAGTGAGAAACGGGGATCGTCGGGGGAGGCAGAGTAGAGGTAGGGCGGGATGATGGCGGTTGCCCCGCTCTCGATCTGGTAGTCGACGACATCGGCGACGAGCCTCTGCTGACGGTAGGGCACGGCGAGATCCGCTGTAGAGATAGCCTCCGCTTGGCCAAACGGCAGCTTGGCCCACGCGTCCTCCTCGCGAAGCTCACCCTGAAGAAGTGGGGTGAGCGGGTCGACGAGGAATGGGATGCCCGCCTGAGATGCAGCTTCGGCGAACTCCGGACGTTGCGCGGCAGTATGAGCATCGACCACGAGGCGAGAAATCAAGGGCCCCTGCTGGCGGAGCGCGGCCGAGGCTCCTCCGGGCGCCAAGAGATCGGCCACGACCTTGTGGTCGGAGGGTCCAGGACGGACGAGGAGTTCTCCCATGACATTGCCTCCTTCACGACTCGGTGCTATCCTACATGCAGTTTCCTATGAAGTCACACATGTACTGGAGGGAGAAGTGAGCCGCACACAGAATCTCGCCGAGTCGGGTCTCTACTCCCGGATCGTGACCGGGGTTCGCGAGGGCTCGATCACGAGCGCCGAGGTCGCCGAGATCACAGGCGTCCGAGAACGCCAAGTCCAGAACTGGGTGTCGGGAACGCATCGACCCACGGGGGGCACGCGCGATCGACTCCTTGAGCTCCACTACATTGTTGAAGAGCTGCGGGACATCTATACACCCGAGGGCATCGACATTTGGATCCACGGCCGGAACCGGTCGTTAGGCGGTAAGCGGCCCATCGATCTCCTTCGCGAGGGAGCCTTCGAGGAGGTCCTCAACGCGGTGGAACAGCTTGCGACAGGGTCGATGTGACGGTGGACCGGTCGCTCGTCGTCCGAGTCGCGCGAGGTCGGATGACAGAGGTCGAGGGGGTCTTCCAGCGCCACGTGAGCCCAAGGGTTCGAACCCTGACCGGCACTGCGGCCGGCGGTCGCTGGGGGTTCCCCGGGACTTACCCCGTCCTGTACCTCGGACGTCCGAAGGACTCGATCGTGGTGGAGGCGTACCGCCTCCTCGTCGACGATGTCGAGGGGATGACCGGGGATATGGTGGGTCCCCGCCGGCTCCTGACGTGCGAGGTGTCGGTCTCGAACCTCCTCGACCTTCGCGATGCTGCGAGTAGGAAGGAGGTCGGCTTGTCTCTCGATGAGCTACAGGGTCCGAAGGAGCCGTGCCAGCGTATCGGTCAAGCGGCGCACCAGCTCGGGCTACACGGGATCATCGCGCCGGCCGCGACGCAGCTGGGAGAGACGCTTGCTCTCTTCGAACGGCACCTCGCTCCTGAGGAGCTTCCGGTGCTGGTCGGAGACGAGCTGTGGGAGCGGCTGCCGGCGGACCCGCGCAAGCTCCGCGTCATCCGGACCGAGTCGTGATCGAGGCGTCGCGCCCGCCAAGGCACAATCGAACGTCAGTTCGATGCCACCTCATTGAGGCGAGATCCATAAGAGAGATAAGGAAGAACGATGAGTAAGAAGAGCGATCGCCATGTGGTGAAGGCTCCCGGAGGCGGGTGGAACGTCGTTGCCCCTGGTTCCGAGCGTGCCAGCTCGCACAAGGACACGCAGCAGGCGGCGATTGACCGAGCCCGCGAGATCGTGCACAACGCCGGCGGTGGCGAAGTTGTGATCCATGACCGTCACGGTCGCATCAGGGACTCGGACACGGTCCCACCGGGTAACGATCCGTTCCCGCCGCGGGACAAGCGCTAGCTCCGAATCGCGCAGCTCGTCGCCAGCCGGTTTCCATTAAGGAGAGATAGGGTCGTCATCGGGCTCGGCGACCACGATACCGTCAGGGATGCATTGGAGCTGGCCTTCTAAACCCCGAGCGACTTGTCAAGCGTTGCCACCGCGGCCTCCGCCTCCTGCACGGCGTCGTCCGGTGGATCGAAGGCCTTGATCGACTGGCCCACCTCGCTCACGCTCCTCTCTCCAACACCGCGTCATGAGTTGTTGGTGTGCAACGCTCCGACAAACAGACTCACCGCGGCAACGGCATCGTTGGCGAGAACATCTCTGTCCAGCTCCGAATGAAGGCCGACCATTGTTGTGGCATACGCAGTGGTTCCCTGCGCTGACGCGTCGGCGAAGTTGGCGGCGAGTTCACCCAATGCGGTGCTGGTGGAACCGCCGAGTGAGTCGCCAAACCGCTCGCGAACTCTCCGCGCAGCTGCTTCCGGCCCGCCGTCGTCGTTGTGCAGAAGCACGTAGGCGATGTCGTACCAATCCTTCGGAAGGCCGCGGCCGTGCGCCGCATGAATCTTTGCCAGCAGGTAAGCGGGCAGTGTCGCAACGCGCAGATGGATAGTCGTCGCGTGCCCGTCAATGGCAGCGGCCACGCTCCGCAGCTCCCAGTCCTGGGAGGCGAAGCCGGTACCGCGCAGGTTGATGGCACCCAGGTTCTCACAGTCATCGAAGGAGACGGCCTGATGATTGGCCACGTCCTTGAGGTCGGCGAGAAACTCCACCTTCACAACCGACGCCGGTACCGTCTCGTCCTTCCAGCGCCAGACCCGAGCGGTGTCGGGAGCGAAGCCGGCTTGCTGAAGCGCGTGCTCCAGGCGAGATGCGTTCACCGATCCGCCCTGAATCTCCAGATCCACCTGGAGATCCACATCTGTTGTGCCGACGTGTGTGTACGCCGCGCTGCTGCACAGCAGATCGGGAACCAAACCCCCGAGGAGGACGAACTCGGGGACGTCGCCATAGGCATGAGCCAAACGGACGAGAGCTCGTTCTGCGAGCTCTCGCGCCTGGCGACTACGTATTGGGTCCGACACCGCGTACCTCCCGCAGGTGTTGAGCCGCATCAGCGAGGCGTCCGCCCGCGACCATGAGGTCGGCATACACGCGCGCGGGCAGCGCCACCTGAATCCCTCCGACCTTGGGGCCTCTTGCGCTCATGGGGGTTGGCAGCTCTCGCACTTCGATCACGTGGCCTTTGTCGACGATTCGGCCGCCGAGAAGGTTGGCCAGATGATCGCGCTCGGCGAACAGGTCCGGATCGACGTAGAGATCCAGGATGGTGACGTCGCTGAGGTATGGGGCCAGAAGGGTCGAAGCAGCTGCGCCGGTGACGGCCCATGTTGTGGCCTCGGCTGCGAGGGCAGGGACGACGGCGATCGTCAGCGCTTGCAGGGGGTCAGCCTTCAGCCGGTGAATGCGGATGACCTTCTGCCGCGCGCGAAAGGTCCCAGCAGCCGTGGCGTAGTCGTCGACGAAGGCATCGATATTGACCAGGCGGCGAGAGACTCCGCGGCCTCGCTTCTTGCCCGGCCGTTCGAGATGCCCGCGCCGCTCCAGCCGCGCGAGGGCGTTGGCGGTGGCGCCGCGGGAGATGCGGGTGGCCGTCTCAACAGCTTCGACTGTAGGGGGAATCCCGGCCAGAATGGCTTCGGCTGCCGCAAGCATCGCCTGCGTCCAACGATCCTGGCTTGGAGCCTCTGCCCGGGTTGTTACCTCCCTGGACTCCCTGGAGACAAGCAGCCCCGAGGGGCGGGCGATGACTACATTGCCGACCTCGTCAACCCAGCCGACGCCGCGCTCGATGAGCCAGGCTCTGGCTCCCTCAGAGAGCTTCTCCGCGTAGACCACGTCGAGGTCTGGGACGATCGCGAGCAGACGTTGGACATCGGCTGGCCATCCCCTCCCGGCCCAACCGCCGGTGAAGTGGTGTTCAGCACTGCCGGCCCGGACGATGATGTCGAAGGCGGGCATGCTTCGCGCGGGGCGAGAGTGCACCTCGACCCTGATGTCCGGGGGCAGGACCGCCGCGGTCGCGTTCCGGACCCGGGCGCGAAGCTTGGCCGTGTCCTTCATAGTTCAGGAGTATCCCATACTTCACCGTTGAAGTGAAGTAAACGAATACGTGAACCTAAAGCCCCCCGCTTGCCCGGGTGGAGACCAGCGCCTGACCCCGCCTGAGCGGCTCGGGGCGGCAGGCCTTAGACGCCCAGCAGCTTGTCCATGCTTGCGACCGCGGGCGCGCCGGCGCCACCGTCCAGTTGCTCGTACTTGAGAGCCCGGAGAATGGGTGGGCATCTTCGTGAACCCTTCGTGTAACGACCCCGGTGGATGGCAAGAGGCGGCGTCAGGACATCCAGGAGGCACGGCCGGGACCGGGCCGAGCCAGATTCGCGACCCGAATCGCTGCCGGCTCAGGTAGCCCGGGGCCTGGCCGGAAGGCCGACGGTTCGTGAACCCTTCGCATAGGAGCCTTGCCCCCTAGCGTGGAGACGGCCGGGGTGCCTGCCAGAGCCTCAGCCCCCTATCGCACTGGGGTGCTCTTGGTGGAAGCGCCTTCTTGGATCGAACACCTGTTCGTTATGGCCCGAGCGGCCCCGATTGAAACTGTCGCTCTCCGCCAATTCCAGCCAACATTGGCCACAATTAGCCACCCCCCTCCCCCCCGGCAACTTGGATCGAGTTGTGCCACCGCCCGGGGCCGTGGCGCGCGTGGCGAGCGCGGAGCAGGCCGGCGGGGTCGCCCCGACGTCACCGAGCGGGCGTGAGACCGTGCTTTCGAAGCCTCTCGTCGACCAGGTCGGCGACCTCCGGGGGGATGACGATCGTCACCGGCCGGGTGTCTTTCTCCTCGGGGGCCGGCACGAGCATCCCCGAGATCTGCAGCAGGAACCGGATGGCCCCGAGCCTCCCGTTCCAGTGGGGGGGAGCGTTCCTCATCTCAGCCACCATCACCTTCGCTCGCATGGCGTCCTTCGACTGAGACAATCTGACCGGCCACGCTCCGCTTCGCTTTCATGGTTGATCTCAGCCGGTCACTACTGATGGATGCAGCCATGCCTCGTCCACGGTCGCCGTGTACCGCTTGCCGCGCCACAGCGACTCGCCCGTCCAGATACTCACCTGGTCGTACGAGAACCAGCCGGAGTCCTCGTAGTCCACCACTGCGAGTCCCTTGCTGCCAGTTCTCCGGGTTCTCGATGGGCCGTCCGTGGATGTCCATGCCGCCGTTCGTTGATGGCACGACACCGGTGATGCGACACAGGCAGCCCGGTGAAGCGAATACGTACGAACGTGGTCCCTTGGTGGTCTCTGCCGTCTGGTCGATGCGCTCAATCCTGTGGATGTGCCCGGCGATCACCGACCGCCAGTTCTTCCTCGCGTAGACGGACATAGTCGCCGAATCGGACCGAACGTACTTCCCGTGAATCGCGCTGATCCATGGGTTGATCCAGTGCCGCCCACCTGGGTAGCCGCTTAGGTACTCTGCATTCTGCTCATCGAACCGCGGCCTTTCCTTCTTCCCCACTGCTTCGGAGGCGAAAATGGGCGCGTTTCCCCAGCACATGGGGGGTGAAGCGGTGGAAGGTGTCGGATTCAGCGGTACCCTCACACCGAGGTTCGGCGCCAGCATCCAGAGCCTGACACCGCATCATCCGGGGTCGTCGGCCCACCCGTGGTGTTAGAGGCTAGGCGGGAGACGAAGTCGCCTCGGGAGCAGAGACAGGCAAGCCCCGACCCGAGCCACGAGCCCTGCTGGCTTGGTGGGATAGGAGCATTCCTTGACGCACCACGGTTCACGAGCTGCTCGACGATCAGTCGCCCTCCGCGATCCTGGTCGCCACGTCGGCCTCCGCGGCTTCACCTCGCAGCGAGTCGGGCCGCCCTCTAACCCCGGGTGCAGCGCACGGTGAGCGTCCTCCCGTGGCCGTTCTCCTGAGCGAAGCCAACGGCCCACAGGTCTCCGGAGGGAGATTCCGAGACGTCGGAGAGCCAGGCCTCGCCGGCGACCCCGGTGGGAACCTCGTCCCATCGCGTCCCGTCCCACCAAAGGAGCAGCGGAGCGAATGAACCGGAAGCACCGGTCGAGCCCACCGCCCAGGCCTCATCCGCAGCGAGACCCACGACGCTGACCAGGCGGCTGTCGGCCGGAAGCGTCACCGAGACGCTCCACTGTTGACCGTCCCAGTGCTCGATCAGCGCTCTGTCGCCTCCGCCGAAGATACCGGGCTCCGAGGCCGCGATTCCGACCGCCCACACGTCCTGGGGAGTGACCGCCGAAACGCCGAGCAGATGGCCGTAGACACCGCCCTGGGCCGCGACATCTGGCGTCGGGGTCCGTGTCCAGGCCATACCGTCCCAGTGCAGGGCAACCGTGTTGGACTGGCCGACGGGAGCGACGTTCTCCGTTTGTCCGGTCGCCCACGCGTCCGCAGGCCCCAGCGCATCGACCGCAGACAGACTCGGGTAGTTCTCCGCGGTGAGGGGCTCGGGGGAAGGACTGGGGGCTTCGACGACGCTCCAGCTCGACCCGTCCCAGTGCTCCACGAGAGATCTCCCCGAATGCCCGGTCGCCGTGTTCCCCACCACCCACACGTCGTCGGGTGCGAGAGCGGAGACAGCCTCCAGGTGCCAGTACGCCGTCCCGGGATCGGCGAGCGGGACCGTGCTCCACGCCTGGCCGTCCCAGTGGAGCGCCTCGTGACCGAGTCCGATTCCCCAGATGTCTTGGGGGGAGCTTCCGTCGACGGCGAGCACGTCCTCGTGCCCGTAGGAATCGGGCACCGGGACGATGGCCCACGAGGCGCCGTCCCAGTGCAGGGTCAGAGGGAAGTTCTCACCGCCTTCCTGGTTCACGTATGCGCTCCCCACCGCCCACACGTCGTCGTCGGAGAACGCGACCACGGCATTCAGCTGGTTGTCGAGACGCTCGGGCTCCTGATTCGGGCTCGAAACCACTTCCCATGAGCACGGTCCGAGACTGGCCGGCACCCCGGTGGATGGCCGAGTCAAGGCCTGCACGCCGACGAAACCACCGTAGCCGACAAGTGCTGCGACCAGCCCAAGGATCGCGGCTGCGCGAACACGTCTCCGGGTGGCCCGGCGGAGCATGCTCGGGGGAACGCCCGACGTGGAGCGAACCTCGTCGGCCATCCGCTCAAAGAATCTCCGGATGTCGTCGGACACGTCACTTGCCTCCGATGTGCGCGCGAAGCCCAACGACCCCTCGAGACAGGAGCGACTTCACCGTCCCCGGCCGGCACCGCAGGATGTCGGCGATCTGCGTCTCCGAGAGATCCTCGTAGTAGCGGAGCACCAGAGCCGCTCGCTGCCGAGGCGGAAGCGACAGGAGGGCCTGCCGCATCTCCTCGTAGGCGGCGAGGTCCGGCAGCACAGCGTTGCGTCTCGGTTCGCGGCGCTCACGGTCCAGATAGGCACGTTCGACGCGTTTTCGCCGGAAGTGCATCCGCGCGAGGTTCACGACGGTCTTGCGCAGATATGCCTCGAACGCCCCGGGGTCGCGGAGATCCGCGAAGCGCCCTGCCAGCTTGACGAACGCGTCCTGCACGAGGTCCTCCGCGAGCGAACGGTCGCCGGTCATCAGGTAGGCGAGCCGGACCGCTCCGTCGCTGTGGCTCAGGTACAGCTCAGCGAGGCGTCTCCTCTTCTCGCTCTGCCCCGACGCCACCGTCCTGATCATCCGCTTCTGTTCTATGGATGCCCGCCGGCCCACATCGGTTGCAGCAGGAAGGCACCACCGGGGCAGCCGGGAGCCGCGTCTCGCCCGAATGATCTGCGAACTGATCGCTAGGGATGCCCACGCCTGCTGCTTCCCCACCAAACCAGCAGGGCTCGTGGCTCGGGTGGGGGCTGTCTGTCCCTGCTCCGAGGCGACTTCGTCTTCCGCCTGGCCTCTACCACCACGGGTGGGCCGACGACACCGGATGATGCGGTGTCAGGCTCTGGAGGCTGGTGCCGAACCTCAGTGTGAAGGTGGTACTGAACGCCACACGCTTCACCGCTTCATCCCCCATGCGCTGGGGAACGCGCCCATTTTCGCCTCCGGAGGAACGGGGAAGAAGGAAGGGGGGGAGCTCCTGGGCCGTGGGAACTTGAAGGGCTCGCCTGTCACTGTCGGATCGCTTCATGGCAAACATCATTTGACGGGCGATCCTCATTTCGGCAAGCTTTGGAGCAGAAGGCGAGGCAGCAGGAGGGCAGCATGGCACGGAACCCTGCATCCACCAAGCGCAGCGCGCGCTCGACGACGAAGCCCTATTGCGCAATCGAGCGCCGAGTCCCCCGACCACTCCCTGACAACGTCACGGCTAATCCGCGACGCGCAGCGGCGATCCTGGAGACGTCGTCCAAGTGGGTCAACAACACGGTCCTGCACTACTGCTTCTTCAAGAGCGGGCACTTCTCGGTGCCGAAGGCGCAGGCGGACGCGGTGCGACGCGCGTTTCAGAAGTGGAAGGAAGTGGGCATCGGCCTCGAGTTCGCCGAGGTGGACAAGTTGAGCGAGGCCGAGGTGCGCGTCGGGTACTCGGAGGCCGACGGGTCGTCCGCTTCGGCCGTCGGGCGCGACGTCCTCAGCGTGCCGCTCAACGAGCCGACGACGGTGTACGGCTGGAACCTGAACACCGCCTACGGAAGCGGCACTGCGCTGCACGAGCTGGGTCACGTCCTCGGCATGGAGCACGAACACCAGAACCCCTTCGCCGGGATCGTGTGGCACGAGGAAGCGGTGTACGCGGCGCTGGCCGCGCCACCGAACAACTGGAGCCGCCCCACCACCTACCACAACATCCTCGAGAAGCTAAACCCGCAGCAGGTCCAGGGCTCGGCATGGGATCCGGACTCGATAATGGAATACGAGTTCGAGCCAGGACTCATCGACGTACCCGACACGTACGATGTCCACGGCCTCGTGCCACCAGGGACCGTGTCGCAACTCGACAATGAATGGGCTCTCAAGTGGTACCCGCCGAAGAAGAAGTCGGGCCCGACGGTCCTCGAACCGTTCAAATCCGTGGCGATAGAGTTAGCAGCCGGGGAGCAGGCCGATTTCGCTATGACGCCGACGGAGTCACGCGAGTTCACGATGTCGACAAAGGGAGCGTCGGACACGATCCTCGTGCTCTTCGAGGAGATCGACGGTGAGCCCCGCTACCTCTCGGCCGATGACGACAGCGGTCAGGATCGGAACGCAAGCATCACCTACAAGCTCTTCAAGGAGCGCACGTATCACCTGCGTCTGCGCCTCTACTACCCGGGACAATCGGGCATCACTTCGGTGATGTACGGCTGATCTCCCTTTTTGAGGAGAAAGAGCAATTCGGGGCCGCGCGGCGACCCTACTGGCGCGGTGCACATTGACGGCGCCACGACGCGAGACTTTCCGGCTCTGTAGGGATCAACGGTGCGGAGGAGGACGTACGCGTGGGCGTCGACCGGGATCCCCGTTCCCCCGGGCGATGACTCCCGCCGCGCCGCGGGTGCCTACGCGGTCTTCCTCGGCGTTCGCGTCGGCTACGCGTCGTGGTTCGAGCGGGTGCGCGGCTTGGCTCACGTGGCATGGACTCAAACGGACCGAACAGCCCCTCGGTGGACCCCAAGCAAGCGGTGGACCACACCCCGCGCGGGCGCACGGCTCAGCTAGAGGGTGGCGCCCAGACTGGCCCTGTGAGCCTCATCGGCGGCAGGCGGCCGCGGAAGCACGAGCCGCCGCCAGCCCAAGTACGAGCGAGTTCATCGAACTGTCGCCCGGCCGATCTGCTGGCCGCACGCGCCGATCCTCCGGCCCTCACCATGTCCGATTCCACATCGGCGACCGCCGAGCCTGGCTGTAACCATGGCCGGCTTGCCTTCGGGCACGCGCCGACGGGGGACAGGGGGGCTGGCCGGCGGCGGAGGCTCGAGACGGGGGGATCCGCTCGAAGTCAGTCGAAGTACACGAGCCGGTGGACCCGTCCCCGGCCACGGGGGCGGGCAGCCTGGCGGGCCTTGCCGGCCTGGAGCTCGGCCAGGGCCAGGGCGATCACCGCGTCCTGGACCAGACGCGCGTCGTCTCGCTCGTAGGCCCGCACCTCGTCGTCCATCCACGGCCACACCTGCGGGTCGTACCGGAGGGTCTGCTGCTCGAAGGCGAGGGCCAGGGAGTCGATCAGGTGGGGCTTGGACTTGGCGGTGGTGGCGAACCCCTCCACCCGGTGCTCCGGGAGGTCCAGGTTCTCCCGGATGGCCCACCCGGGGCCCGTTGTCCTCCACGGTGACGAGGCCGGGGTAGGCCTCCGCTAGCCGCTCGATCCGCCACTGGACGGGCAGTGCCGGAGCGTCTCCGAGTACATCCCGAACTTCGCCGCCATCGAGCAGGTCGCCGCCAATTGCGAGCGGTGTTCGTCCTGGTGGTCGAACACCATCCGCACCGCCCGGTCTCCCAGCTCCTGCGGGGTACCGCCCCTGTCTGGTCATGGCTCCATCCTCCGGGCAAGAGTTGGAGCCTCCCCATTGGGCAGCAACGATTTGCGCGCGGTTCAATCCTCCGCCTCGATGTCCATCGATCGCACCTCTTCGGCCCCCGCCTGTTGTTCTCGCAGAATGGAGGCCACGAGCATGATCGCGACGAGCGCGTTCTCGACAGAGAAGTGCGCCAGCATCGGCTGATGCACAACGACATGGCGGGACAGGAACTCCGGCGGGGGGTCGCCTCCCTCCGGAAACCACGGGGTGAAGAATCGCGGGATCGGCGCCATGAGGACCTGCTGCTTGAACACCAAACGGGAGACGTCGAGACCAACAATGCCAAGCTCATCCTTGGCCCAGTGATACTTCTTCTTGAAATTCTTACGATCCTTTTCCCACGCGTCCCTATCTGCCTTGGAATCGAAGCTTCGAACGCGTCCCTTCGACGCCCAGGTGGCAAGTGGCTCCCCGACGCTCACGGCGAGCGCCATCGCCGCCTCATGGTGGCCGTCACGGTAGGCGGCGATAGCCTTCCTCGCCAGTGTCACATCGTCGTCGAGCCAGGGATCGCGTGGCACTCGTCGAGCGCCTTCCAACAGTCCTCCACAATCTCCGCCTGCCGATCGAGCAACACACCTCGTCGCGCTGCACCGTCCGGCGCCGCAGCGAGTTCGCGAAGCGTCGCCGCCCGGGGGGACCCATGCGACCGGAATCCCATCGTCGCGGGCTATTGAGAACAGCAGCTTCGGGTCGATGCAGGTGCCCCACCAGTTCCGAGGTCTGGCCATCTCCAGCGCGTGGTGCAAGGCGGGGTTCGTGGCGATGCGCTCCAGGACATCTGGATCGTCTACGTGGTCGAGCTGCGCGATCACGGCGCCGAACCTCAAGAAGGGCATGGTCTCAGTATGTACGGCATGCGCCTTTGCTGACGTTGCTCAGGAAGGATGACGGGTGGGACAAGGAGCGACGCACGGCCATGCGGGTCGGCAGGGACAAGCCCCAGCGGGCCGATGGGCGGGCAGCGCCGCCTGCCTGGCGTCGTATTCGTTACCGGTGCAGACCGATAGATGAACCATCGAGGCCACACCACCCTCTACGTGCGGCTTTGTCTTTCCCCGCTGGCCCCAACCTTGAGCCGCGGCCCCAACATAGGCTCCTGAACCGCCCCGGGTTTCACGGAGCCTCCAAGGAACCCGGAGCGGTTCATGACACTGGCGTCGGCTGGTGTTTGACAGTGCGCCAGCCCGTCTGTGTGGTGCCGCGGCCTGCTGTATCGATGGCTGCGAGCTTCGTGGTCAGCTCGATGCGGTGGCCTGCCTGTGGAGGAGGAGGATGAGCACGTACCCCCCGATCACGGCACCCACGACGATGAGCATGATGGGAAGCGTGGCACCGAGGTGCTGCGTGGCCCGGTAGTGACCGAGGTGCAGGATCGTCTCGCAGATCAGGCCGGCCCCCACGAACATCGCAAGCCCGATCACGACGGCCAGAGCGGGACGGCCCATGCGATCTCGGCGGTGGACGCCGGAGCGGGCAACCAACGCCAGACCGAAGGCGGTGGGGAAGACCAGCGGCCACGCGTAGATCCACACTTCCCAGGGCTGGTTCGGCACGGTGCGTTTGGGCTGGTAGGCATCGAGCGGCACGTGGAGGTGCACCTGGACCTGGAAGAGCGCCACGAGCCCGGCCATCCCGATCATGGCGCCGAGGATCGACAGCCACTCACCGTCGCTTCCATCGGGGAGCAGACCCACCACGAGCAGATACAGGCCGAACACCGCGACGAACGCCGGCCAGGTGCTGCCGGAGTGGAAGGGGACCCGCTGCTGGACGAGCCAGGCGACGCCCACACCGAGGGCAAGGAGGCAGGCCGCGGCGAGCTGAAGTCGGTGGGTGCGAACCCTCCGCGGGTCCTTCGGCTCGCACGTGCGCTCTGTGCCGCGTGCGCTCACTGCTCCCGCATCCTGAAGCGCGCCGACTCTCCGGCTTCGGCCTCTGCGATCTGCGATCGAAGCGTCCTGTAGACCTCCAGCTCGTCCGTCTCCTCGTCCACGCCACCCTCGATGTCTGCCAGCGCCCGATCCGGCCCGGGCGGCGTGGAAGCGCCCGCCATCCGCTCCGGCGGGACGCCCCCGTTGATGGCCAGCGCCACGATCTGGATGCGGATCGAGGCCTGGGCGAGGCGACTCTTGACCTCTTCCGCGAACCGGTCGTGCTGCTCTTTCGGCATCCACCGGGGACGAGCGTCCCGAACCATCCTCGCCAGGTGGTCGGTGGAGGACGTGATCGCGTCGGAGGCCTCCACGGCCTCCTTCAACAACGGCTCGAATTCGTCTTCGTTCATGCTGAGCCTCCGCCGCTCCACCCCTCGCCCACGACCTCCGTCAGCACCTTCTGAAACCCCTCTCCTGTGCGGGTCTCCAAGCACGGCTCGCAGTTCCGCTTCTCGGCGATCTTCTTCCTAAGCGACTGCACGTTTGCGTCTACGAACAGCGGTGAGAAAGCGTCCCGCTTCTCCACCTCGAAGGTCCATCCCCCACCGACGTCACGGATCATGGCCGCAGCGATCGCTTCCCGCCCCTTGTGCAGCACGTCGTCGGGGCTCGGGTGGGCGGCACGTCGTCGGGTCTCGTCCATCCAGCATGCGCACCAGTTCGCGTAGTTCATCAGGACCGGGATGCTGGTCTCGTTCTGGACCACCCACCCTTCTCCCTTCAACGTCTCGGCGAGCGTGCTCGAGTCCGCGATCTCCTGCGGATCCTCGGTCAGGAATTGCGCCACGGCCCGATTGACCCGAACGAGGGTCTTCGCGGTCTTCTTCTCCTGCGGATGGCGCTTGACCATCCGAGGGTTATCGAGGGCTTCGAGCGCATGGGCGTATTCCTTCGTCGCCAGCTTGGCATAGCAGCGTGCGCACGCTCCGTCGGCGTCCCCCGCGGACACGGTCTCGCTCATCATCACGTACGTGTCGCCCAGGTTCTGGTACGGCTGGTAGTAGTTGCCCACGAGTTGCTGCGCCCTCAGGAACTCCCGGGCTGCCCTGTTGAAGAGGTTCACGCGATAGGCCGGGAACACCTTCCGGAGCCCCTGCAACAGCAATCCGATGTAGTTCCGAACCAGTCCCTCGATGAGGTCCTTTCGGCCCTGGACGGTGGCTCGGTACCCGTCGTACAAGACGTCGGTCGGGGACAGGCGTCGCGTGAATGGCCGGCGCGACTGCCGGTCGATCATCTCGTATTGAAGGAGCTTCAAGGCAAGCATCCGAGTGGTGTACCGAAGCAGATCCACATAGCGCCGCTGTTCGTCTGCTTCAGCGAGAACGCGCGGGAGACCGTCCCTCGCCACGGAGCTGTCCGGGCTCTTCTCCAGCGCGCTCTTGTACTCGTCCTGCGCCTCTTTCAGGTCGTGTCCCCGTTCGAGGGCAGCGGCGGCGGCCAGCAGGCCTCGAACCTCATCGGGGTCCGGGGGAGGGGCGAGGCTCTCCACCCTCGCCAGGGCCCGGGCCGCGTCAGCGTTCTCCGGAGCCAATGCCTGCGATCGCTGGATGTAGGCCCTGGCCTCCGCGTACCGGCCGATTTCTGTCAGCACATCGGCCGCAGCGGCGAGGTTGGCGGCAGCTTGCGACCGGCTCTTCCTGAGGTGGTCCGCCGCGTCGGGCGCGTCGTCCTCGGCCGACTTCTGCAGCAGGGCCAATCCCTCGTCGAGCAGATGCGCTTCCTTCAGGTACGCATCGCCGAGTCGTTCATACGCACGGCCTTGACGCCGAGGCCGTCCGTTCAGCGCTGCCTCCCACTGCTCGCGAGCTGCTTCACGAACATGTTTCCGATCCGGCAACGCCTGGACGTAGGCGTCGATGGCCTCTTCCGTCAGCCCGGCGTCCTCGAGATCCTTCCCGCGAGAGAACACCGATTGCGCAGCGCTCTGCACCGCCAGCTCCCGCAGGATCCCGGCGAGCTCGCTCTTGCCGTGGGGGGTCGCATCGGCCCGAACGGCCTCCCCCGCCAATCCGGCGGCGTCACTCAGCGCTTCGGCCTTCCTCAGCAGCGCCGCAGCCCGCAACAGCGGATCGGGTGTGGGCGCTCCCACGGGCGCCTCGGAACGCACCGGGTTCGACTGGGCCTCGGCCTTCCCACCGGCAGCGGGGGGATCGCAGTCGGGGTTTGGCTGCCCCGGATCGCATTCCCGGGGCTTCTCGTTCCGCGCCTCCCACACGGTGAACGTCTCGATGCCGCGCCCGTCCCGCAGATCGCTCATTGCGAACGTGATGCCGAGGCCGTCGGCCCCGCCACCGCGACGGTTGAGCGTCGGCGCGACCTGCGTTCCGCTGGGTCGGAACACCACGGAGGTGAGCGCCTTCAGGATCGGCCCGGCTTCCTGGCCCGCGAGGCTGGAGGTGGCGTCCTGGAGCGAGGCCAGGGTGGTGTCCGGCTGGGAGCGAAGGGGGGCCTGCAGTGGCAGCGGCGCTTGCAGTAGAGGCCGAGCGGTCTTGTCCCGGTCTCCGTCGAGCTCCTTCACCCTGCGGGTCAGCAGGCGCAGCTGGTCGGCGGCGTTCTCTCGGATCAGCTCTGCCATCCCGGCCGACCCTGGACCGGAATCCGAGCTCGACTCACCGTCCTTGGCATCGAGCACCACAAGCTGGCGGCGGCCAGCCAGGCGGGACAGCTTCGCCACGACATACCCGATGACCAGGACCGCCAGGACCGCCACGAGGGCGGCGAGGATGGTCCAGACGAGCGATTTGAAGCTGCTGATGTCGTTGTTGGCGCCGTCGAACGGCCCGGGCGACGCATCTGCAGCCATCGCCGCCGCCGGCAGGAGGACGACCGCGGACGCCACGAGGAGCGCGAAGAGAGGTCGGGTGCCGACCCAGTGCGAAGCGCGGTCTCGTCGCGGATCCATCTCCCGCCTCCACCTCTCTCGAGCTGTCTTAACGGATGGTGAACCACCATGTCAAGGATGGGGTATCTCAAGCCCTGGTCTTGTACTACGCCCACCTCGCGCCAGATCGGTGCGAACCGAGATCGGAGGAAAAGGCTGAGCTTCTCTGCAGCATCGGCGATGAGGCACCCGAGCAAGCCATCCCCTTTACGACCCAACGTATTTCGGCACCCGCGGCGGTTCGCCATAGTGCCCTTGAACGCTCCGTTCTAGTAAGTCTGCGGCTGCCTTGTCAGGATGCTCCTCCCACTACACGACCCATTACACGACGGAACTACGCGGAATCTTCGCCGACCTCGAGATACGGTCTGAAGGCTGGGTGTATCTCAAGGCGGACCTCACGGCCCAACCGAACTGCCAGCTTCCGCGCCAGGACATCGTCACGCGCCATAGCGGAGGGCGAATCCTCATAGGAGAAGCGACCCTCATCGACCTCTACTCCCAAGAAAGACAACTCCCGGAGTCGCGTGAGCACGGTCTCAACCCTCTCCGGGGAGATTCCACCACGCTGGATTGCCTGCTGTGCCTCACTTGATGGTATCCGATTGGAGAAACCGGCGAATTCGTACAGCACATCCTCCACTTGCGCCATGCTAAGCCCGTTCTCAACTAGAATGGCCTCAAACGCAAACTGTGAGTAGATGCGCTCCGCGCTCTCGATGTCGGTTGTCTCAACGACTGTGTGGCCTGCATTGACGGCGGCCGTGACCGCCTCATTGCAGAAGTAGACCAAGTCCCTAGGGCGTGCCAGGATCCGGCTGAGTATGTAGTCTTTGGTGCCTTGTCCTTGGACATCGGGTGCGAAAAACCGTTCCCACAATTCGGATCCAGGGGTTCCCCGCTCCCTGCCAGCAACGTAGCGTTGTTCGATTAGACGCAGGAGGGTGTCGGGATTGTTCCATAGGATGGTGGTAACGGGGATCTTGTCGGGCTCTCGGGCGACGCGTGCGACGTGCCTATAGATGTCGCTTCGGAGAAAGACGGCTAGTGTCAAACCTAAGGGTTCGCGCCGATCCCCATTCTCCAGCTCCGGGCCAAGTCTTCCCACAGATACAAGAAGTCCCAGAATCATCCGGGCAAGTTGATCTAGCTCGCCGGACTTGTCCCATGCCTTGTCCAGGTTGTCCACAAGGACGGCGACTCGGCGCTTCTCGGTGAGCGCCAGCGACAAGCGCCTGCGAATCTCGCGGAGCACTCCGCGGTGAAGCTGCTCAGAAATAGTGCGGCGCTCTTCCCCGAGGGAACTACCGCTCTCAAGAAAGTCAAGGCCCGTTACTGCCGCCTCCAGTCGGACTGCAAAGTCGTCCGTGAGATTGGTTCGCGGGTCATCCACGTAATCGATCAGCTGCTGTTGTGGAGTCCCCGAACGGGCAGCGAGAGGAATCTTGACGAACTCATCCCTCGCAGCCTTGGCAATCTCCGTGTACAGTAGATATTTCCATAGGGTCTCGATCAGGTAACTCTTCAGGTCACGTTCGTCAAACCCACGAAGAAGGCGGAGCAACCCCTGCAATTCGTAACCGTAGGGCTTGATTACGACCACTAAATTCCGCGAGTCTGCGCGGAGTTGTTCGGCGGCTCGAATCATGTTCGCGGTCTTCCCAGTTCCCTTCCGACCGACGAAAACGGTCTGTCCCCTCCTCAGAACTTCGACGTAGTTTGCGGTCTCAATGAAATAGTCGCTGAGGGCATCAGCCTCATTCTCGGCCACGGGTTCGCCAAGCCGGAGGGATCGAAGTTCGGCGCCAAGCCGAAGTGTCGGTTCGGCGCGGGACGTCAGTACCTCTTCCCGGCTGGGCAGATGGGCCTGGGTCCAGGTCGTTGCATGGTCGAGGAGGGACCGTATGTTCGGGTACACGAATAAAAAATCACGGTAATCGAGCGGATCAGAGTAATCCTCCTCCGCCAACATAAGAATCTGTCGTCCCATCCCCACTGCCAGTCCAGCAATCATCGCGGAGCGTGGATTGTAGAGTCGGGAACCAACTCTCCAGTCCGCGCCGAAGTGCAAGACGACTCCCACCGAGTTGTAGATTTGCCTGGCGTACCATGGGAGCGTGTAAAAGGCTGCTTCATCGGGATCGGTAACGGTCACGCTCAAGCCCCGGCCCTGGGCATCCTTATGGAGAAATCGGGTCAACTGGCGCGCTGGCTCGGTTTCCTGCGCGCTCGGTATGTAGAAGAGCGTTGATTGCGATGCAGGAGGGAGAGTATGTTCGATCAAGTCTTCGAAGATAGTGGTTGGGCGTGTGTGCGGCATATCCGCCAAGAATGCTCCCCGGATATCGTCGGCGTTCGCATATGGCGCGTAGCCAAGCGTCGTGAGGGTCCTGAACTGCTTCCATGTGTCCTTGGCGGACTGATCAGATTGGTCGAAGGTGGCCCAAACCTGCTTCCCGTGACCGATCGCGTAGCCCAGCTCGAAAAGGACATTGGAACTCAATGCCGTAATGTCGAAGATGGTGAGATCAGCGCCATCGATAGCCTCCAAGATGGCATCAATGAGGATGCGGCCACCGACTCCAAGGGCTTCCCAGGTGCGGACCTCAAGTTGAGGCAGGGACCCGATGTAAGTGGCCGCTACTGCGAGGGTCTCGCGGCGCACTTCCGGCCTTGACGGGTAGCCGAAGAACACCTGTGTCGCCATAGCTTCGGAATCCCCTAACTCATCACGTGGAGGCCCGGAGTCTATCCTGTTGGGTAAAGAAACTCGATCGCAGGCGCACTCCTCGGGGAGAGACCACGAATGGTGCTGCCTCTTCGACCCGTCGTCCTCGATCGCCTATCCGGATGTGGATCTCAGCCAGGGGCTCGAAACGCATCACGGGACGAACGCTTGTTCGATCTAGCTCGGGGGAGCCCTCCAAAACTGTGGTTCTCTGTAGGTTCTCTGTAGATTCTCCGGGGTGCGGCTGCGGATCGTGTGGTGGCCGGTCCCACCGAGGCGACGAAGACGGCGCTTCGATCGCTGGCCAGGCGGTACATGGCCCTGCGGGAAGAGGTCCGGGCCCTGGACCAGGAGCTCAAGCGGCTCGCCCACGTGGCCTGCCCGCCCCTGCTCGGCATCTTCGGCGCCGGGTCCGAACTCGACCTGGTAAAGGATGCCCCCCCGATAGTCGCCCCCGTCCGTCTGAAGGATGATGTCCCCGTCCACCAGGGTCTCGTAGACCACACGGGGGCCGGGACGGCCGCCCAGTCTGGTCAGCGTGTCGAGCTCCAAGGTGTGGCCGGAGTCGTCACAGGTCGAGGCGATGGCGATCCCAGGGCGGACCGCGTCCACCACTCGTGTGGCCGTCCCGCTGCTGCTCCCGTGGTGGGTCACCTTGAGGACGTCCGCCCGGAAGTCCTCCTCCCCGAACCGGTCCAGGAGCTCCTTCTCGTAGGGGCAGTGGGCGTCCCCGGTGAACAGGAGCCGGGCTCCCCGAAAGCGTAGGTCGAGGAAGATGGAGGTATAGGCTCCGTCGCCGCTTTCGGCGAACAGGTGGGCCCGGACCTCGTCGGCGATCATCACCTCCCGGTGGGCGTCCCGCAGGCGGAGTACCTGGACTTGACTCCCCAGCGCGGCGATCTTCGCCCTGAGGTCATTGAGCCAGGCCCGGTCCAAGTCCCAGGTCGGGTCGTCGCTCTGGTAGATGGTCATCGAGGGCGCGAGCACCGCACCGCCCCGGTCCAGGATGGTGGCCACCCCCCCCACGTGGTCCACGTGGGGATGGGAGGGGACGAACGCCTCCAGGGCAAGGTGGCGCTCGGAGAGGTAGTCCACCAAGCCCTGACCCAGGATCTCGTTGTGATCAGGGCTGTTGGTGGCCCCGCCGTCGATGAGCCAGGCCCGATTCCCGGGGAAGACCAACAGGATGGCCTCCCCGGCGCCGACATTGAACATCCGGACTTCGAGCGGCGATTGGTCGAACTCCAATTGGCGTTGGGAACTCGGTCGGGCGTTGTGGGCCTCGTCCTCAAGTACCCTCAAGAACCCCGCCATCTCATGCCTCCGTGGGGAGGAACACCGGCCCGACCAGACCGAGTGCATTCTGATCTCAGCTGCATGGTCGTCGAGAGACGATGGCAGCGTCAAACGCACATTTTCAAGAACGCGAACCTTCCGAGCGCGTCCATGAGAGCTCGGCCTTGGGGGAGCCTGTGTAATGTTCCTTTGGCATGGGGAAGCAGCAGTCCTGGACGCCCGTGGCGATCAGCTCCTGTCGAGTCTTACACGAAGGGTTCACAAACGCGCCCCACCACCGCACCCGGTCCGCGATTTGGGAGGTGGGACGAAGTCCTCAATTCGCTGCAAGAGCTACCCGGTTCACCGGCGCGGTGGGCAAGCCTCGAGCAAGGCGACGTAGGAGCGATTAGCAGTTACCCCTGTTGTTCGATATGTCACAGAGAAGACCGTTTGTAGCGTAGGCCCACACCAATGAGCTGCGTGGGTTGGTCCCATCCACGCGATTGCCGAATACCTCGCCCCTTGAATATCCGGTGTCGGCCTTGATCCAGCTTCGATACTCATGGAGCACAGAGTTCGAGTCCGTGATCCAGTAGTTGTAGAAAGCAATCGCGAGTGGAGAAGGCGTGTTTCCCTTGGTTGCCCCGTTGAGAGGATCGTAGACCCAACTGCTCGTGACACCTTGAGCGTTCTGATACTTGATGAACCAGCACACGAACTGCGCTCCGCCTGGCACGTTCCACTTGCAATTCCGTTTTCCCATCCCTCCCCAGCTTCCCACACTGGTGTCCTTGGTCAGGTTGCAAACGGTGTCGGTCGCTGAACAGTAGATCGCTTGATAGATGTTCTCGCACGTTGTTGAACCGCAGGCCAACCAGGGCCCCCAAGCGGCTGCGCGACGCTGCTGTGCAGTCCCACTCGTATTGCAGTACGTCGAAGCCATCGTGGCCGCTGCCTTGTTGGATGCGGAGCTGGTGTTGATGCTTTGGAAGGCAGCCATGTGGGCAGCCAGCCCGGCCGGGTCGAGCTGCCAGGCACCGATGCCAGCGTGCCAGAAAGCACGGGGCGTGTTGTCGTACGAGTAGAGACCCAAGCCGGCGTCGCCTCGACCGAGGGTCATCGGCGATGGGGCGCTCGTCGAGCCGCCCGCAGCTTCGGGCCACGTCGGTGCGAACACCATGGCTGCGAGCTTGCTCGTCGTCAACCCCGAGCATTTTGTGGTATTCGTCGCGGCCGTGATGACGTCATTGTATGGGTTGCTGCCGAAGGAACGGGCAGATGCCTGTCCTGTCCCGAGCACTGGAGCGGACATGACCATTGCAAGCGCGAGTGATCGCCGCCATGCGCGTCGCACGTACACCACCCCACTTTCTCTAACTCTGCAGGTTCCCGACTGCCCACAGCATCAATTCGAAATGCCTTGAAGGGTCGCTCAGCTCGGAGCCCGCCTCGGGGTCGGTCACCACCAAGAAGAAAGGGCCGAGCAGCCGGGGGGGCATGAGGGCGGGAAAGGTGGCCGACTGCTCTGGATTGAACGGTATCCCCCCGGCTTGAGACTCCGCGACCCACGCCACCCGCCCCGCCTCGTCTAGCCAGGCGCCGATCACGTCGGGCTCAGGTGTTGATCCGCCGGTCAGATTGTCGACCGCGCCTGCTACGACCAGGGGATACGGGGGCGGCCCTTGCGGATCAGAGTAGAGGGCGGACTGTGCCTCGCGATCTCCGTAGGGGAGGGCCCAGTAGCGCAGAATGTCAAAGGACCGGCTGCTGCCCAGACCCGGCGGAGTTGCCACCACAGACCAGCTGACTTGGGCAACATCCACCGCCGGGACCAGTGAGGTCAGGGCGAACGGCCCTGGCTCCCCGGGACGAAGAGGATCCACTGGCACGTGTCCCGAGACGGTCTCGATTAGGCTCCCGTCAGCGGCGGAGAGAGAAGCCTGTACATCAGCTCCCACTGGGAGCGGCCCTTCATTACGCACAAGGCCCCATGCCCCCCACGAACCCTGCGATGTCATCATCACCGAATCACTGAGGAGCGTGAGCTCACCGGCGCTCAAGGTCTGGGTGTAATAGCGGCCCTGGAACCCGAGGAGCGACTGCCACGTGTCCGGCCCGGGCGTTGGATCAACTGTTCCGGGGGGCTCAGGAGCGGGGCAGACATCCCCTCCCTGTTCTTCTGGGAACTTGGCGCACCCGTTGGAGTCAAAGAGGTCTGGCTCCAATACCCAGATCGGTGGCAGAGTCGGTAGCGAGACGGTGACGGCAGTGGACGGCGAAGGCAGGGCGGCGGGCCCGGTACTCTCAGCCTTGTGCAATCTCCCGCAGGACGCCGCCACAAGGACGACTGTGACAGAGGCTGCAATCCCAGCGACTAGGTGTCTATGCGAAGCTCGGTTGCCGCCCGAGGTCCCTCTCCGCTCCCTCTGGTTCAGCAGGTTAGGCCGTCGACTCCTCCACCCACGGATGCTCCGGGTTGGTCCGACATGAAAGCCCGCGCCCATTGGACACCTCCTTCAGACGGTGAGCGGGCGGGGGGTAAGACTCGCCACCTAATGACTTCCTCGCTTCGCAGGGTGACAGTGTTGACAGCCGCAAGCTCACTAGTCCATCCGCCACATGGAGGATAAACGGCTGGCAGCGGCGTGATTCAAGAAACATGGAGTCGACCAGCATGCCGGAATTGGTGGTCGGCGAGTTGGTGCGCCATACCGCGCACTCCTATCGCTGTCGGGGGCCACCGCCGTTAGATGCTGGCGCCGCACAGCTCGGACTGACCTGACGGCAACTCCTGGTAGGAACTGACCGGAAGATCCTGCGTACGCAGTACATCGAGACGTGTTCCCGCCACGGATACCACGGTCTCATGCAG
>WNGH01000952.1_pt1 | contig 26157 bp, 19 predicted proteins | sample 5400631 | NCBI WGS metagenome assembly WNGH01 (sample SAMN13153373, study PRJNA577476) | soil metagenome | isolation source: 115 cm soil or saprolite under Garry oak tree replicate 1 | place: USA:California | collected 2016-06-15
CGCTACCCTGGCACCAGCGTGCACGCAGCATGAGAAGACGATCCGTAAGCCGTGTGCGGGTAATCCGCACGCACGGTTTGAAAGGGGGATTCAGGAACCCGGGCCCGCAAGGGCACCGCGCCTGATTTCTACCAATGCCGGACCCGCTGCCCGTCGATGCCGCGCTGTCGATCGTCCTGAAAGCCGCGCCGGTCCTGCCCTCGGAGCGGGTCGGCATGGACGACGCCCTCGGGCGATATCTCCAGGAGGAGATCCGCGCCGACCACGACTACCCCGATTTCGACAAGTCGCTGATGGACGGGTACGCGGTGATCGCCGCCGACACCCAGGACGCGTCCCGTTCCCTGCGCGTCGTGCAGGAGATCCCGGCCGGTATGGATCCCGCGGCCCTGCGCCCGGTCACGCCGGGCACGGCGTCGCGCATCATGACCGGGGCCCCGATCCCGCCGGGCGCTGACGCCGTCGTGATCGTCGAGGAGACGGAGCCGGCGGCGGGCGACGCGACGGCGATCCGGCCGCTCGGCGCCGTGCGGCCGGGGGCGAACCTGGCGCGCCGTGGCGTCGACGTGCGCGCCGGCGACGTCCTCCTGCGCCCGGGCGGGCTCATCGGCCCGGGCGAGATCGGCGTCCTGGCGTCCTGCGGCCGCACCACGATCGAGGTCGGCGGCCTGCCGCGCCTCGCCATCGTCGCGACCGGCGACGAGCTCGTCGAGCCGGAGATTGCGCCGGGTCCGGGCCGGATCCGCAACAGCAACGGCCCGCTCCTGCGCGCCCTCGCGCGCCGCGCCGGTGTCGTGACGCGGTATCTCGGGATCGCCCCCGATGAGGAGAGGGCGTTGCGGGGGATGATCGAGGATGGCCTGCGCGACGACGTTCTGGTTCTCTCGGGCGGCGTGTCGATGGGCACGCACGACCTGGTCGGCAGGACGCTGCGCTCGCTCGGGGTCGAGATCCTGTTCGAGAGAGTGGCGATCAAGCCGGGCAAGCCGTTCACGTTCGGCCGCCGCGGCCCCACGCTGGTCTTCGGCTGCCCGGGCAACCCGGTCTCCACCTACGTCATCTTCCAGGTCTTCGGGCGCGCCGCACTGCGCCGGATGATGGGGCGTCCCGATCCGGCCGCCGCGCCGGTGCGCGGCATCTTGAAGACCCCCGTCCGCCAGCACCCCGGCCGCGCCGGCTACTACCAGGCACGGGCCAGGTGGTCGGGCGGCGTGTACGAGGTCGAGGTGCTGCCCACGACCGGCTCCGCGGATTTCGTGTCCTGCGCCCGCGGGAACGCCCTCGCCATCGTCCCCTCGGAGACGGCTGTCCTGCCTGCCGGATCCACGATCGACCTGCTTCTTCTGGACGATCACGCCGACCGCATCGCGCCGGCCGCGTCGCGCGATTCGTCGCGTTGACACCCTCTTCGAGCGCGTGGTAGCCTCCGCCCGGCACCGCGGGAGAAGCGCTTGGCGAAGGTCACGGTCCTGATCGCGGACGACCTGAAGTTCTTCCTCGAGATCGAAAAATCCTACCTGCAGCGCGGCGGCTTCGAGGTCCTCACCGCGACCTCCGGCGAGGAGGCGGTGGACATCGCCCAGAAGCGCCAGCCCAACCTCGTGCTGCTCGACCTCGAGATGCCGAAGATGGACGGTGTCGCCGCCTGCGCGGCGATGCGCAAGGTCGCGGTGCTGCAGGCGACGCCGATCATCATCATGAGCGCCACCGGGACGCCGCAGAACCGGGAACGCTGCCTGAAGGCCGGGTGCACGGAGTTCGTCATCAAGCCGGAGAAGCCCGACGAGCTTCTCGGGATCGTGGCGCGCATCCTGTCGATCAAGAAACGCGAGGCGAAGCGGATCACGGTGGTCTTCAACGTCACGGGCACGCACGCCTCCCGGCAGGTGATCGGTCAGGCGAAGGACCTGGGGGAGAAGGGGCTCCTGCTCGAGACCTCGACAGCCATCTCGGTCGGATCGGTCCTGGAGCTCGAGTTCTACCTGCCGGGGACGAGATCCCAGGTCAAGGTGAAGGCCAAGGTCGTGCGGGCGGGGAAGACCCCGGAAGGGGCCCCTCAGGCGGGCATCGAGTTCATCGACCTGAGCCAGGCGGACCAGGAGGCGATCCTGGACTACGTGACTTCCTGACGAGATCGTCGTAGACCGAGCGCAGGGCCGCGTCCTCGGGATGCCGCCCCAGTCCCTGCCGCGCCAGATCGATCGCTTCATCCACCCGGTTCATCTCGGCCTTGGCCAGCGCCATTCCCAGAAACGGCGCGCTCCCGTCGTCGCCCAGGTCGCGCGCCCGCCGGAACGCGGTGAGCGCCCGCTCGGGCTGAGCCAGCCTTCTGTACACCGATCCCAGCTTGAGATAGAGGGCCGACGACGGCGAGGCCGCGCAGGCGCGCTCGTACGCCGCGGCGGCCTCGTCCCAGCGCTGCAGCTGGGCGAAGGCCCCGGCCAGGTTCGCGAGGAAGCGGGGGTTCTCGGGGTCGAGCTCCTCGGCGCGCCGGAACTCCTCGAGCGCCTCGGGGGCCCGGCGCGAGCCCGCCAGGAGGATTCCGAGGAGATTGTGGAACTCGTCGATGCGCGGGTCGCGCAGAAGCGCGCGCCTCAGGATCGGCTCGAGCATCCCGCGTTTTCCAGGTGGCAGCAGGGCGAACAGGTGCTGCGCGGCGACCACCCGGGCCGGGTCGGCCTGGAGCGACTTGGCGTAGAGCGCCATGGCGGCCTCCCTCCCGCCCCTGTCCTCGGCGAGGAGGCCGGCGATCGCGTCGTCCAGGCCGGGGCGCTTCGCGGTGCGCGCCGCCCAGCGCCGGGCGATGTCGGATGCGATGTCGCGGCCCCCCGGGCGCGACAGAGCCAGCTGAACCATCCACAGCACGGATTCGGGATCCATCGACTCCATCGTGCGCAGCCCCTCTTCGAGCGCGCCGAGAGCCAGGTCGTGCTGGCCCAGTCCGAGGTACGCCTCGGACAGCAGCTGGTAGTTCTTCGGCAGCTTCTGGCGCTCGTTGGCGAGGCGCAGCTGCTCCGCCGCCTGCGTGTAGTCGCGCCGCTTCATGAAATAGGTCGCGAGGTTGCGGTGATAGAACACCTGCGTCGTGGCGCCGGGGCCGCCCGAAGCGCCTGCTGTGGGCGGCCCGCCGCCGGGAGAGCCGCCGACACCGGCCGAAGCCGGCACGTCCTTTCCACCCGGGCCGGTCGCGGCCTCCTCCGGCTCGGGACCGGTCGCGTGCGCCCCGCCGGCCGGGTCGCCGGAGATGTAGCCGAGGGCGCGCAGATTGGCGAGGAGCTCCTCCTCCGCCTCGCGCGTGCCCTGGCCCGAGGCGACGACGGTCGTTTCGCGCGGCGCCCCGATGCGCTCGTAGGAGGGGATCGTGCGCGCCGGGTGGGCCGCCACGAAGGCCGGATCGATCGCCTCCAGCAGGACGCGACCGGGCATCTCCTCCGAAGCGGGGAGGCCGACCAGGTACAGGAGCGTCGGCGCGATGTCGAACAGTGTGGCGCGCGGCGCCAGGGGACCGGGACGCGCCCCGGGTCCGCTCAGAATGAAGATGCCGTTCTCGCGGTGCCACTCGACCGGCTGCTCGGTCGTGTACGGCAAGACATTTTGAGGCCTGCCGGCGCCGGTCTTGAAGCCGTGATCCGACACCACCATGATCGTCGTCCCGGGACCGGCCGCCTCCACGATGCGGCCGATCAGCTCGTCCTGCTTGACATAGAAACCGGTGACGGCGTCCCGGTAGCGGCGGTAGTCCTCCTCGGGGCAGATCGCCAGGCGCGGCGCCATGCAGTGCTGGAAGCGGTGGCCCATCATGTCGATCCCCTCGAAGTACACCGCCGTCAGGTCCATCCGTCGCGCCACGAGGTCCGAGGCTATGGCCGCGTAATTCTTCGATCCGGCGAGGATCGAGATGGCCAGCGGGACCGGCCGCTGCGCCAGCTTCCGAGTCTCCTTCTCGTCGTCGGTGGCGGCGGGCTGCAGAACTTCGTGGAGCGCCGCCTCGTACTCGGCGCGGTCGATGTGCAGGATCGAAGCGACCTCCTCGTACGTCAGGTCTGCGGCGGTGTGCAGAGCAGGCAGGACCTCGTCGAAGTAGCCGGGCGGATACGTGAGACCGGCGGGTGCCGTGGCGCCGGGCGGCCGGGGCCGCAGGGTCTGGAACACGACCAGGTTCGAGACCTGGACGCCGTCCACCTTCTCCGCCGGGTACGACGCCCACCAGGCGACGAAGGCGCTGGACTTGCCGGCGTCGCCCAGGATGTTCCACAGAGCCTTGACCTTGCGAAAGCGGCTGGTGATCGGCACGCGGCGGCCGGTCGCGTCGTCGATCGCCTGGAAATCGGCGACTCCATGGACGTCCGGACCGACCCCGGTGACCATCGTCGTCCACAACAGGGGTGAGATCATCGGATCGTACGAGCGCAGCGGACCGTGCGCCCCGCCGTTCGCGAGACGCGCCAGGTTGGGCAGCCGGCCGGCCCGCATCAGCGGATCGATCGTGTCCCAGTCGGCGCCGTCGAGACCGATGAGAAGCACGCGCAGACCGGTCGGCTCCGCCCTAGGCGCCGACGCCGCCTCGGCGAACGAGCCCGGCGGACCGATCCGCGCGACCAAGTCGTGGGGCTCGATCCCCGCGGCGCGCAGCGACCGGTCGATCGCAACACTCGCCGATCGCGGCAGGGGAGCGCTCCCCTGCGTCGGGTCGGCGGGCAAGAGCGCCGCCAGCGGCATCGGATCGAGCGCCGTCCCGGCGCGGGACGCCGCCAGGCCGCGCAGTCCGGACGACTCGATCTCCGCCGCACGTCCCGCGAGCGCTCCGGGATCGATCCGGTAGGCGAACGACAGACGGACGCGGACCGCGGCCCCTTCCTCGGTCCGCCTGTCGATATCCACTCCGTCGAGGCGACCGGAGAGGGGGAACAGCAGGACGGGCGCGAACGGCGGCCTGAAGCCTAAGCCCGCCCCGTGCAGCCTGCCGCCGGTCATCCCCAGCATCCCCTCGGGCACGCGCAGGATGGAGGCGGCGCCGAGGAATGCGGCGACGGCCGCGAGCGCGGCCAGGAGGGCGCGGCGCGGGAACGCCCGTCTTCGGGAGTACGAACCGGTGGGTTGCGCCGGGGTCGTGGTGTTACGCGCGGCGGTCACGCTTCGAGTATAGAGGAGACGGAGTCCGCGCGACGAGCGCCGGACAGTACAACGGCCCCCTCGCGGGGGCCGTCCGAATCAGGAGGTACCGAGGTGCGGCGAGCTTCTAGAAATCCCAGCGGGCCGCCAGGCGCCACTGTCGCGGAGCCTGGTACTGGATCGGCTTGAGGAAGTCCGGGTCGGTGACGCCCGCCGTGAGCTCGACGTTGTCGTCGTAGAGCGTCGCCTCCTGGCTCTGGAAGATGTTGAACACGTCGAGCATCACGGTCATCTTCGACTTCCCGAACTGGATCGGGTAGTCGCCGTGCAGGTCGAGCGTCACGAGATCCGGTGTCCGCCCGAGGTTGCCTCTCTTGACCGGGTCGTACGAGAACAGGAACGGTCCGCCGAACGGACGCAGCTCCGGGTCGGCGAGCGCCGTGCCGAGGCTCTTGGTCTTGCGCAGGACGAAGTTGGCCGGATTGTTGGTCAGGCCCGGATCGGCCCAGTAGGCGTAGGTCGGGTTGATCCCGGGGATCTCGCCCGAGTTCTGGTAGATCGGGTGCGCGAGCATCGAGGTGCGCGGCACGCCCGACGCCCAGGAGAAGTTGGCTCCGAGACGCAGCTTGTTCGCGAACTGGTACGACGGGTAGACGTGCAGGACGTTCGACACGTCGGACGGCAGCGGCCCGGAGTTGAACTGTCCCGACATCAGGGGCGAATTCGGGAAGTCGTAGAGCGACGTGATGTTCGGGTCGCTCTGGCCGTTGTCGTTCCGGAACAGGCCCTCGTAGTTCCCGATCAGGCGCGCGAAACGATAGTTGGCGTACACCGACCAGTTGTCGGAGAACCGCTTCGTGTAGATGAATTCCAGCGCCTTGTAGCGGCGCTGCGGCTTGGGGAAATTGAACAGCCCGCCCTTCGGCACGGTCTTCGTGCCGGGGTTGGCGAGCTCGTACGAGCCGAAGGTGGTCGCCGGGAACGTCGTGCTCTGGGGCGTCCCCGAACTGCCGCCGAACGGGTCGTACGGGTAGCCGTACGAGTAGCCGTAGTAGAAATTCTGGATCTGCTCGATGGCGTTGACCTGCACGTCCTCGAGGGCGCGCCCCTGGGTCCTGTAGATGGTGCGGACCTCGAAGGAGGAGTTGGGAGTCACCTCGAAGGCGAAGCCGGCCGACAGCTCGTCCTCGTACGGCAGCTTGGTGCCGGGGACGACGTTGGTCTTGTCGACCCCCTGGGTGAACACGCCGCCCGCCAGCGGCTGGCAGGTGGTCGAGCCGCCCACACCGTCGGAGCAGCCGCCTATGGGGTTGCCAAGCCGTGGCGTGGTCAGGTTGCGATCGCTGAACTCCTGGCGGCTGATGCCGACCTCGTTGCTCAGCGCGCGGATCGCCAGGTCGTTGGGAATCCTCTCGAAATACCGGCCCCAGTTCATGTAGGCGCGGCTCTTGCCGTTACCGAGGACATCCCAGGTGACGCCGAGGCGCGGCGCCAGGTTGCCGGCGAAGACGTACGAGTCGGGGGTGTAGCTCGAGGTTCCTGGAGTGAAGATCCGGTTGGTCACGCCCCCCAGGGTGATGTTCTGCGTCCCGAACGGCAGGGTGAACGAGCCGGCCCCTTCGACCGACTCGGTCGACAGGCGCACGCCGGCCTTGACCGTGACGCGCGGCAGGACCTGCCAGGTGTCCTGCACGAACCCGCCGATCTCGTTCGCCTTGGTGGGCGGCAGCTCGGGTCCCAGGCGCGCCCGGGTGACGCGGAAACGGTTGGGGGTGTCGTACGCGACGGCCACGCTGGCCGCGCCGCCAGAGCCATTGCGCACGCTGACGAGGGCGCCCCCGCGGGTCGGCACGGAGACCGTGTCCTGGATCCCGTCGAGATCGGCGTCGACCGGGGCGCCGGTCGTCGGATCGCTGACCGGCAGCTGGATGTTGAACGACGGCCCGGTGTAGGTGGCTGTGTCCTTGTACGAGATGTCGTCGTACTGCACGCCGTATTTGATCTCGTGCTTGCCGAAGACCTCGGTGACCTTCACCGAATACGCCGTGTCCTTGTCGTCCTGGTTCGAGATGAAGCCGACGCCGCCGCGGCGCTCGGCCACGGGCGACAGGGTGAGCGGCACGGGGCCGCCGCCGGGGTCGTAGCTGTCGGCGCCGCGGAAGAACTCGAGCGTGTTCCTGAGGTCGGTGTAGGAGTACTGATCGAGCGCCGACGTCTCGCGGAACGTCCCGGCGTGGTGGCCGATCTGCGCCTCCATGAAGAAGCGCGGCGTGAACACGGCGCTCCACTTCAGGGTCTGGTTGTTCGAGCCGAACTTGATCTCGCTCTCGCCGCCGCCGGTGGCGAAGTCGCCGTACTGCACGGCACTGCCGCGCTGCGGGCCGTCCGCGCCCGTGGCGGGGTCGCCGAAGAACGAGAACTCGACCTGGTGCTTGGGGGACGCCTGCCAGTTGATCTTCCCCGCGTAGTTGTTGGCCGTACGGTTCCGGTCGAACTCGCGACCCGCCGACGGGAAGGCGACGGCATTGGGGGCGTTGAAGCCGTTCGCGGATGTCTCGTCGAACGCCGACACGCCCGCGCCGGCGGCGATGAAAGCGGGGTCGGACAGGGGCTGGGCGGTCACGGTGTGCGTCGTGAGGACCGGGTTGTAGGCGAAGAAGTAAAAGAGCTTGTCCTTGACGAACGGTCCGCCGACGGTGAAGGCGAAGTCCTGCACGTCCTCGTTGACGCGGTTGGACGTGCCGGCGTCCAGCTTCACGAGCTGCCGCGACGATTGGAAAGCGCTCGGGCTGGAGTACCAGGACACGCTCCCCTTGAAATCATTGGTGCCCGACTTGACGATGGTGTTGATGATCCCGCCGAGGGCCTGACCGTACTCCGCCTCGAACCCGCCGGTCTTGATCTGCACCTCGTCGAGGAACTCGCTCGTGACGCCGGTGCCGAGGGATCCGTAATTGATGTTGTAGGCGCCGATTCCGCCGTAGCCCGTGTTCGTGATGTTGACGCCGTCGATCAGGTACTGGTTCTCCAGGCCGGAGGCGCCGCTGATCGAGTAGTTCCCTTCGCCGGTCCCGAGACCGCTCACGACGCCCGCCGCCACGGCGTAGGTGTCGGTGAACGCGCGGCCGAGCGGGACCGAGTTGGCGAAGTCGCCGTACTTGATGTTGGTGCTGGTCGAGGTCGAGGTGACGTCGACGAGCGGCGCCTGGCCGCTCACGGTGACCGTCTCCGTCTTGCCCGGCTCGAGGGTGAAGTCGAGGCTCGTCTTCTGGTTCAGACCGACTCCGACGTCATTGCGGATCACCGTGGTGAAGCCGCCGGGAGCCTCCGCCCGGACCGTGTAGGTCCCCGGGCGCAGGAACGGCAGGATGTACGCGCCGTTCGCGTCGGTCTCCGCGGTCCGTGTCCCGAACTGGGAGGTCGCGATGATCACCGCCCCTGGTATGCCGCGGCCGGTGGGATCGCTGACTTTGCCCGAGATGGTGCCGGTCGTCAGCTCCTGGGCCAGTGCGGGCGTCACCGTGGCCAGGACGAGCAGAAGCAGCGCCGCCCACGAGAAGGCTGTCCTTGTCATCTTCTCCCTCCGACTCCGTCAATCGACGCCGCCACGCGACGTCGTCGCCGACGCACGGCGCGTGCTCCGATTCACCGGGCCATCGACGGGCCTCGGGAATCACGCAATCGCAATATAAGGCCCGTGCGGGCGAACGCAAGGGACGTACGAGGATTGTCGGAGCGGTATTACGGAGTTGTGATCGGGAGGCGGGGCGGCCGGCTCAGAAGGACAGGGCGGCGCGCAGATCGCGCGCCAGCGCCGGATCGATCGTCTCGAGGCTGTCGCATTCGCGTCGTGCGCCCTCGGCGCGGTGCGCCGCCATCAGCGCCAGCGCGAGCTGAAAGTGGGTCTGCGCGTGGAGCGGCTCGATCTCGAGGGCGTGCGTGAACGAGTCGATGGCGTCCTCGTAGCGGCCGGCCGTGCCGTAGGCCACGCCGAGATTGAACCGGGCGAGGTGCAGGCGCGGGCTGAGCCGAGCGGCGCGCTCGAAGTCCGCGATGGCGGCATCGGTCCTGCCGATGCGGAACAGGCGGCCGCCGCGCTCCAGCATCAGGACATCGGAATCTCCCGAAATACGCGCCACGTCGTCCAGGAGGTGCAGAGCCCGATCCGCCTGGTCGTCGCGCGTCAGGAGGAGCGCCTGCGCCCAGAGCCCCGCGGCGCTGCGCGAGAAGTCGTCCACGGGGCGCGCCAGCGCGTCCGGCACCGGAAGACCGGGGCCGGACGCGGCGACGTCGATCTCGCGGCGATCGATCGGCACGGCACAGGCGAACAATCGATCGCCGCCGGGGGGAGGCGACAGGATGGAGCCGAACAGACGGTGGTGACGGTCGAACAGGAAACCCGATCCCGCGCCGCCCCCGTCGGGGATGCGGACGCGCAGGAGCCCGGGGCCGGCCCCCAGGGCGATCATCTTGTCGAGACGCGCCTGGAAGACGCGCGGCCGGTAACCGTCGCGGTCCCGCAGGCCGACGAGCGTGTCCCCTTCTGCCGGGACGGGCGCCGGGGCGGCTTGTTCGTCCTCGGCACCGTCCCCTTCTCCACCGCACGCCGCGAGCCCCGGGGCGCGCAGGAGCACCAGATCCCGGCTCGGGTCCTGGAGAAGGACTTCGGTCACCTCGATCGGGGCGGGGCCATCCCCCGGCCCCGCCGGTCCGGGATCGGGCACCGTCTGCAGGCGCTGCCATTGAGTCCGCAGGCGCGCCGCGGCAGACAGAGGGGCCAGGACCAGACCGGGACTATCGAGCGCGAAGGCGACCGTCATCAGGATCGTGTTGCCGGAGGCGTCGCGCGCCCTCAGCTCCAGGGCGCAGCCGGCCGGGCCGGAAACGAGCGGCACGGCGAAAGCACCGGCGGGACAGATGAAGAGGCAGGCCAGGATACCAGGAGCGACGATCGTCCGCAGCGGCAGCACAGTCCCTCCCTGGGCTGCAACCGGCTCAGACCGGGGGGCGGCGATGGCCGATCAGCGAATGACGGGTTCGAGTGATGTGTGTCGCGCACTCATCTACGCCGCACCAGGGTCGGCGTCAAGGCGTTTTTTCTCCGCTTCTCGCAAGGCTCGGAGAAGGGCCGCCGACTCGAGACGCCGGCGCAGTGCCTGGGCGAGCGACAGGAACGAGGTGTAGAGGTACCCCATCTGGAACAGGAGGAAGAAGGGAAGGACGGACGCATTCCCCGTGATGATGGCGCAGGCGCTTGCGGCGGTGAAATAAATACCCAGGAGCATTTCCGCGGCCGTCCAGCCGCGTCGGCGGAGCCCGCGGTAGGACGAACGGCTCCAGTCCCCGTCCGTCCCCTGCAGACTGTGCTTCGGGGTGCGCAGGAACTCGACGCGTCTCCCGGAACAGCCGCTCCAGACCGCGCGCGCATTGTTGAGGCTGAGCCCGATTCCCAGGGACATCAGGAACGGCAGGTAGGCCAGGCTCGTCAGCCAGTCCTCGTGCACCTCGCGCTCCGCGCACACGTAGAAGATCGAGATCGAGAGGGTCGACAGGAGGAAGAGCGGCAGGTCGATGTAGACCAGCCCGTCGAGGCCCAGCGCGCGGCGGGCGAGCACGGCCGGCACGATGAGGATCGCCAGGAGCAGCATGAGGGCGTAGGCGCTGTTGTTGGTGAGGTGGAACAACGCCTCCACCTTCACCTTGAGAGGAAGGCGCGCCCGCAGGAGCCGCGGCAGGATCTTCCGGCCCGACTGGATGGAACCCAGGGTCCAGCGGTGCTGCTGCGTCTTGAAGGCGTCGTTGTCGGCCGGCAGCTCGGCGGGGGCCGTGACGTCCGGCAGGAACACGAACTCCCATCCCTTGAGCTGCGCGCGGTACGACAGGTCGAGGTCCTCGGTGAGGGTGTCGGACTGCCAGCCGCCGGCCGACTCGATGCAGGCGCGTCTCCAGACCCCGGCGGTGCCGTTGAAATTGAAGAAGCAGCCGGCGCGGTGCCGCGCGGCGTGCTCGATGACGAAGTGCCCGTCCAGGTAGATCGACTGGATGCGGGTCAGGACCGAGTACTCGCGATTGAGGTGCCCCCAGCGCGCCTGCACCATTCCGACGCGCGGGTCGCCGAAGTGGTGCACGAGGTCGAGGAGGAACGACGGGGGCGGCACGAAATCGGCGTCGAACACCGCGATCAGGTCTCCCTTCGCGCGCGCCAGACCGTACGCCAGCGCCCCGGCCTTGAACCCCTCGCGGCCCCCGCGGCGCAGGTGCACGACGTCGTGCCCGAGCCGGCGCATCGTTTCAACGGTGTCCGCCGCGAGGCGCTGCGTGTCATCCGCCGAGTCGTCCAGCACCTGGATCTCCAGGCGATCGGCAGGGTAGTCGAGGGCGCAGGCGGCGCGGATGAGGCGCTCGACGACGTAGCGCTCGTTGTACACGGGAAGCTGCACCGTCACCACGGGCAGCGGGTCGAGCGGCGCCGGGGGGCGCGTGTCGGACGGTTTGTACCTGTGATAAAGACGCAGAAGGGAATAACGGTGCGCGCCGTAGATCGAGAGCAGGAGCAGCGTCGCGTAGTAGGCCGCGACGATCGTGCCAAGGACGACGGTCACGCGGGGCACCTCACTTGTGGGTCGCCGGGGCCTCTGTTACGATGCGCGGACCTTGCAGCGGTCCCTTTCCCGTCTGTTCGTCTTCGGACTGGCGATGGAGAGCGGCTTCGTCCTCCTGCTCGCGGCGAAACCCGCTCCCGGCCGCACCTCTTTCTTCCTCGTCCTGTACTTCGTCGTGTTCCTCCTCTACCTCCTCGCGGTCCGTGACACGCTCCGGGGGAAGAGCGAGGGGGCGGGTCCTCTCGTCCTCGGACTCGCGTGCCTGTTCCGGCTGACATTTCTCGCCGCTCCCCCGGCCCTCAGTCATGATCTGGACCGCTATCTGTGGGACGGCCGCGTCACTCTGTCTGGCGGGAATCCGTTTCTCGATCCGCCCGCCTCGCGTGTCGCGGCGTCCCCGGACGATAAGGAGATCGCGCGCATCGAGCACGCGGAGATCCCGACGATCTATCCGCCGGCGGCGCAGGCGCTGTTCGCGGCGGGGGCGGCGCTCCAGGCCGGTGTCTACGGCATCAAGCTCCTCGTGATCGTCGCGGACTTGCTCGTGATCGTCGCCCTGCGGGCTCTTCTCCGGGCGAGGGGTCAGCCGCCGGTGCTCTCGCTGATCTATGCCTGGAATCCGCTGGCGGTGACGGAGACGGCCTGGAGCGGCCACCTCGAGCCGGCCGCCATCCTGTTCGTTCTCCTGGCGGCCCGCGCGATTATACAGAAAAGGGAACACCGCGCGACCCTGGCCCTCACGATAGGCGGTCTCGTGAAGCTGTTCCCGCTCGTCCTGATGGCGCCGCTTCTGCGTTCGGTCCGGGCCGGCTCTCTTCTGCTCGTCCCGACCCTGCTGGTCGCGGCGTACTGGCCGTACCACGCAGCCGGGCGGCGCCTCTTCGCCGGGCTGCGAGCCTACTCCGATCGTTGGCTCGCGAACGAGTCGCTGTTCGCGCTGGTCTATGCCGCGATCGACGCGCTCGATCCGACGCCGCGACTCAAGAGCGCCATTGCCTGGACGCGGCGATGCATTCCGCACACGGAGGGACTCGACCGTCTGTACGCCTACGTCTATCCCGTCGATCTCGCGAAGGGCCTCTGCGCTCTTGCCCTGCTGGTGTTCGCCGTAGGGCTCTGGCTGCGGCGCGCCGACCCGCTGCGCGGCTGCTTTCTCCTGACCGCCGCGGCCCTGCTTCTGTCTCCGACCGCACACCCCTGGTACTTCCTGTGGGTGCTCCCGTGGCTCTGCCTGTTCCCGTCGCGCCCCTTCCTGCTCCTCACCGGCCTCGTGTCCCTGGCGTACGTCAACCTGGGGGCCGCGGGCCGTGCCCTGGAGCCGTACCCGTGGATTCGCGTGGTGGAGTACGCGCCGTTCTATGTCCTTCTGGGCGCCGACTGCCTGCGGGAAGCGCTCCGCGCCCGGGAGGAGTCCGCGGCGCGCGTCGCCGACTCCCGGGCCGGGTGATAGACTCGATCGCCATGGCCGCCGTCGTCACCGGTCTCGGCGTCGTCTCCCCCTTCGGCCTCGGAGTGGATGCGTACCTGCGCGGCCTGCGCGAGGGATCGAGCGCCACCCGGCGGATCACCCTCTTCGATCCGGACGACCTGCCCTGCCAGGTGGCGGCCGAGGTCCCGGGATTCGATCCGTCAGCGCACCTCGACGCGGAGGACCTGCCGCGCGTCGGCCGGATCGTGCCGCTGTCGATCGTGGCCGCGCGGGAGGCGCTGCGCGACGCCGGGCTGCCGGTGGACCCGCCCGAAGGCACCCGCGGCGACGTCGGCGTCGTGATCGGCACCGGCGCGGGCGCCGCCGATTTCGCCGAGCGCCAGTACGAAAGCTACTACCGACACGGGATCAGACGCGTCAATCCATTCGCCATCTCGTCCTCCGTCATCGGGATGGTGAGCAGCGAGCTGAGCATCCGCTTCGGGTTCGCCGGCCCGTCGCACGTCCTCAGCAACGGCTGCACCAGCAGCACCGACGCGATCGGCTACGCCCTGCACGCCGTGCGCCGGGGCGATCAGCCGATCGTGCTGACCGGCGGGGCGGAGGCCTGCATCACCCTCGGAATGATGGAGGGGTTCTGCCGGATGCGCGCCGCCGCGACCGGCTGGAACGATCGTCCCGGGAAGGCCTCGCGCCCCTTCAGCCGCGACCGGAGCGGTTTCGTCCTCGGGGAAGGGGCCTTCATGCTGGTCCTCGAGGACGACGGGCACGCGCGCCGCCGCGGGGCGCGCGTCTACGCCGAGGTGGCCGGGTACGGCTCGACCTGCGACGCGCACCACCGGGTTCACATGAGCGGGGACGGCGCCGAATCGACGCGCGCCATGGAGCTGGCGCTGCTGTACGCCGGGGCGCCGGCGGAGGAAGTGGACTACATCAACCTGCACGGCACCTCGACCCGGCAGAACGATCGCGTCGAGACGATGGCCGTGAAGAGCCTCCTCGGAGGGCGGGCGAGCGAGGTCCCGGCCTCGGCGACGAAGTCGATGATCGGCCATGCGCAGGGGGCCAGCGGGGCGGCGGGGGTCGTGGCGACGATCCTCGGGATGCGGGAGGGTTTCCTGCCGCCGACGATCAACTACGATTCACCCGATCCCGAGTGCGACCTCGACTACGTGCCGAACCGGGCGCGCGCGGCGCGCCCGCGCCTGGCCCTGTGCAACTGCATCGGCTTCGGCTCGAAAAACTCGGCGATCGTCCTGCGCGCGGTCGATGCATGATCGGCCGCCAGTCGTTCGACGTCGTGATCGCCGGCGGCGGACCGTCCGGGTCGACCCTCGCGACTCTCCTGACGCGCGCCGGCCGCACCGTCGCGCTGTGCGACGCCGCACGCTTCCCGCGCCACAAGATCTGCGGCGAGTACGTCCCGCCGTCGGCCCTCCCGATCTTCGCGCGCCTCGGGGTGCTGGACGGGATCCTCCTCCTCGCCCCGCACCGTCCCGTCGGCATGGCGGTGGTCTCCCCGGACGGGACCGAGGTCCTGGGGCGCTACGCCGGCGCCGCTCGCGGCCTGTCGATACGGCGCCTCGACCTCGACGGCGTGCTCCTGGAGGGGGCGCGGCGGAGCGGCGCCGTGGTCCTCGAGGGGACGCGCGTCGTATCGCTGCAGCGCCCGGCCGCGGGCGGGTTCGAGGTGACCGTGCGGAGGGGCACCGCCGGCGAGGTGCTGCGCGCCCGGATCCTGGTCGGGGCGGACGGCCGCAACTCGTTCGTGGCCCGCCGGCTCGGATTGAGACGCCCCGAGCCCCGGCATCGCAAGTGGGCGGTGATGGCCCACGTCCGCGGGGCGAGGGTGCCTGTCGATCACGGCGAGATGATCGTCACGCCGTACGGCTACTGCGGCATCAACCCGCTCCCAGGAGGTCTCGCCAACGCCTGTGTCGTGGTCGATCGCGGCGATCTGGAACGCGTGACGGGTGGGCGCGCGCACCTCGCCGATTTCCTGCGCGAGCGGTTCGCCTCCCACCCACTGACCCGCGCTCGCCTGGAGGGGGCCGAGATCGCGGCCGGTCCGTGGGCCACCGGTCCGCTGGCCTGCCGTGCGGCGCGGTGCGTGGACGATGCGGTCCTTCTGGTCGGGGACGCTGCCGGATTCTACGACCCGTTCACGGGGGAGGGGATCGGCATGGCGCTGCGCGGCGCCGAGCTCGCGGCGGAGATCCTGGACGGCGCCCTCGTGCGCGGGCGGACCGGGCGCCGCGCGCTCGAGCCGTACGAGGCGGAGCGACGCCGCCTCTTCCGCTCCCGTCTGTGGCTCGACCGACTGCTGCAGGTCCTTCTGAAGAGCCCGCGGCTCACCGACTGGGTCGCGCGCCGGCTGCGGCGCGACCCGTCCCTGGCCGATCTCCTCGCGCGGGTCACGGGGGACACGACGGACGCGGCGGAGGTCCTGCGCCCCGCCTTCCTGGCGCGACTGATACGCGCGTAGGGCGGCGGGTCGGCCGCTCCGGGTCGTTCAGGAGCGCGCGGGCGTGGCGGCCGGCCGGTCCTTGACCCAGGTCGCGATCTGTTCGACGACCTCGGCCGCGACGTGGCCGGCGACCAGGTACTCGTCGGGCGTTCCCATTCCCTCCCCTTCCATGAACAGGTGATTGAGGGTGGGATAGATCCTGAACGCGACGTCGGTGCGTCCGGCGAGGAGCCGCCGCCAGCCCTCGAAGTCGGCCCGCGTCACCTGGTAGTCCCTCCCCCCCTGGAGCACGAGCACGGGCCCCCTGAGGAGAGTCGCCGCCTCGCCGGCGTCGTGACGCGCGAGATCGTCCCAGTAGGCGCGGCCGAGCCCGAGCGGAAGGTCATCCGGCCGGTCCGCGCCGGAGGCGGCCGTGGAATCGTGCGCAGCGACCCGCTCGACCTGATGCCGTATCGTTTCGAGCCGCGCGCGCTCTTCGGGGGTCGTGACACCGTCGAGCGCGGCGAGATAGGCCATCTGCTCGAGGTAGGCTTCCTGAAGGGGCCTGCTGGGAGTGGCCAGCATCACGAACCCAGCGATCCCCGGCTCCAGTCTCGCGATCCTGGGGAGGGCGACCCCGCCCAGGCTGTGGCCGAGGACGAACACGCGGGAAGCGTCCACACGGCGGCTTCCGCGCAGGAGCCGCACCGCCTCCACCGCGTCGGCGACGGTCTCCTCGTTGAGCGTGAGCCGATCGGACTCCACCTGCAACCGGGCCGCGTAGACCTTCGTCCGCTTGTCGTAGCGCAGCACCGCGATGCCGCGCGACGCCAGCCCTGAGGCCAGGTCACGGAACGGCCGGTTCGGGCCGACGGTCTCGTCCCGATCGAGCGGACCGGAGCCGTGGACCAGCACGACCCCCGGAACGAGCCCCTGCCCCGCGGGAGTCGACAGCGTCCCCGGCAGCGACCAGTCCGGGCTCCCCACGCGCACGTCGGCCTCGCCGTAGGCCCCGGGGCGGGCGTACGCCGGCGGCGAGTATTCCGATCTCGCCGGCGGCGGTACGAAGAACAGCCCGGCGATGCGCTTCGAGGCGTCGAACACGATCTTCGCCTCCAGGACCGCCTTCTCGAACGCGCACGCGACGAAGACCACATGGTAGCCCGACTCCTTCGCGACCCGAGTCCCGGTCTGCTTCTGGAAGTCGCCCGCCTGGGTGTTGAGGCTCTTCCAGACGTCGCGCAGCTTGTCCGCCGGCAGGGCGGCCGTCATGGCGGGATCGAAGCGCTTGACCGCCGCGGCGAAATCGCCGGCCGCCAGAAGATCGACGAACCCTCTGGCGATCCCCTGCAGATCGTCGGCCGGCTGCTTCCGGTCGGCCGCCCCGGCCCGCCCTGCCGCGACGAGGAGAAGCGCGAGACACGCGAGACTCGAGAACCCTCTCATGCGATCCTCCTACGACCCGCCCGAAGGACCGCGGCGGCGCTCGATCGCCTCGATGAACCGCTCGGGGCTATCGGGTGTCAGGACGAACGATTGCGCGGCGCGGACGAGCACGTAGCCATCCCCCCGCGTGGCGTACATCCGGTAGCTGCCGAGGGCCTGGTTGCGGAACCGACCGTAGTAGCCGAACAGCCCTCCGGACCCGAGGGTCCTCGACGAGCCCGCCAGGCGGTCGGATGACAGGAGCTCCACCGATCGAATCGCGGACAGGGGGATCTCGACGGGGCGGAGAAGGCGATCGATCGTGAGGCGATCCCCCGCGACGGTGTAGCCGCGCGGCGCCAGGAGCGCGCCGAAGACGAAGGCGCCGAGCGACAGCACGCCGCCGGCCAAAATCAGGAGGCGACCGGGGCCGGGCGGGACCATCGTCAGCGACACCCAGACCGCGAGCGTCGCGCCCAGGAGAAGCAGCGTCGAGCCCGCGACCGTCACAAGGGTCAGTTTCTGGTCCCAGGGAGCCGAGAACAGGGCCGTGTCCGTCATGAGTGTCCTCCAGGTGGCGGAAGATTTGCCGTCCATTCTATGCGCATCTGCGTCTGCGGGATCACCAGCCGCTCGATCCAGTCCCCCAGGAGCCAGACGTGCTCGTCGAGGTCCGGCGTCAGGTGCAGGCTGAGCGCCGGCGGTCTGAACTCGCGCCCCCCGAGAAGGACCTTGAGCACGCCGGGGCGGGTCAAACGGAGCTCCTCGCACGCCGGCAGCGACAGGAACGCGTCGATGGCTGAAGCGTGGCGCGCCGCCGCGAGCGCCGCGAAGGCGTGAGACGCGAAGCAGTTGTCGACCAGGAGCAGCGGGGGGCGCGTGACGTCGCAGAGGGCGGATCGCCGCTCCGTTCCTGACCGGGACGCCACCACGGCCCTGTCGCGCTCCACCTCCAGCTCGAGAGAGAACGGTCGGGCGTTCACGACGGCCTCGACCGTGCAAAAGCGCGGGCGCAGGTCGGCCGCGAATTCGGCGACGACCGTCTGCCGGAGATCGAACCTATGGATCGCGATCTCGGTCTCGGCGCGGAGGCGGATGCGGCCGCTCGCCCCGGCCTCAGCCCGGACCGTCTCGGAGCCTATCGGCCGGTTCCGGAAGTACGGGACGAACCGGCCGGTCCCGCAGGCCCGGACGATCGGATCGGCCGGAGGGGAGGAAACGGCGTTCATGAGAGGGGCGCCTCGAAGTCCACGGCGTTCCCCTGGAGCTGGCGCAGCATCTGGGAGCGCAGGAGCGCGCGCAGCCGCTCGGGGGGCAGGACCCCTGCTTTCTGGTAGGCCTCCAGCGTCTCGACCGCGGAGGCGATCCGCTCGACGTTCTCCTCAACGAAGGACTCGGCCACCCGATCGCCGAACTCGGGGCCTCCGAGGGCACCGGCCAGCCTGAACGAAGGATTGTGGTCCAGGGATGTCGACAGCCGTGCCTTCTTGCGCCGCCGCCCGCCGCCCCCGTAGGCGCTGGTCGAGATCAGCGCGTAGGCGTAAAGGCTCACGACGGCCGCCACCGCGACCGCGACGACGGCGTCCTGGATCACGGCCACCCAGACCCAGACGGCCGCGAGGCAGATGGCGAGGACCGTGCATGATTCGGGGACCGGGTTGGTGTCGAGGCGCCCCTTGAGACCTTCGAGCTGCGAGCCGATCCGCTGCGCGAGCACGGACGGCTCCGGTGAGCGGATGAGACCACGTCCTTCCAGGGCCAGCACGAAGGCGCGCGGGTCATCCCTGTCGATGGCGGACCGCACGTCCGGATCGCCCAGGGCCAGCGCCACCTTCACCTCGACCGCCTCGGGGTCGAGCTTCACGTCCTCGAGGCCGACCGCCTTGAGGTAGTTCTGCGGGTCGCGGTGGAAGGCCGAGGCGACGTCGGGATTGTCGAACACGTCCTGCGCCAGGAGGCTGAGTGCTGCGACATCCCTCCAGGCCTCGGGCGGAACGTCGGTGCGGCTCATCGACAGCCTGAGGAGATCGTGCTGGAGAGGCGTGCGCGGTCTGACACTTTCGGGCACGCCGTACACCCGGCCCGCGCCGGGCCCCGAGCCTGAGACATTTTTCAGTCCCGCGACGCCGGCCACGAGGGCCGACAGACCGATCGAGCTGCGTTTGAGAAACGTCCTGCGCTTCATGGGAACCCCCTGTGATTTCGCCAGACGACCGTCACGATCCGAACCCGACACGCGGCGGGCCGCCGGCCGGTGCCGGGGGCGCGTCCTGCCGGGCGGGGGCGAAGCTCGGGTCGGAGCGCCGTTCCAGCGTCCGCATCATCTGGTAGCGGAACATCACCTCCGGGACCTTCTCGAGGTAATGTGCGGCCAGGATTTTTCGGACGCGCGGGTTCAGGAACAGCGCGGCGCACGTCTGGCAGGGATGCGTCGCGCCATCCGGGAAGGGAAGAGCGGGGTCTTTTTCCGTCGCGAAGAAGAAGATCTTCTCGGGACCCTCCACGCGGATCCAGATCTTCAGGAAGTCCTCCATCTGGCGGTCGTACAGATCGCGCAGGCGATTCCGGCGCGCGTCGCCGATCTTCATCTCGGGGATGTGCTCGAAGGTCAGGCCGCAGCACGACGCCACCTTCTCGTCTGGCGTGATCACGAGGTTCTCGATCACGTTGTCGCAGCCCTGGAAGCGGTCCAGCCGCTCGCGCGTGCGATAGATCCCCTCCGGCTGCGCGATCTCCACGTCGTCCTGGAAGGGGATCCAGATGTTGTTGAGCAGGTCGAGTGAGGAGCGGGCCGGGCTCGTGCGCATGAATTCGGCGAGGACCGGGTCGGCGAGGGCCTGCTCCATCGTGAACCGGGCGCCCGAGCGCCCCTCGACGACGATGAGCGCCCGGATACCGGACTCGGCGGCGGCGACGGCGCCGTGAACGATCCGCTCGTAGGGGACGAATTTCTGGTGATCGTCGCCGGTCGAGAAATTGAGCTCGGCGAGTCCCGCCTCGTACAGGGGGAGGATGCGCTCGCGCGCCGCCCGCGGCGAGGTGGCCCAGTAGCCGTTGGTGACGCAGCGCGTCGCCAGGCCGCGGCTGGTGGCGCGCTCGATCGCCGCGTCGAGATCCTGGCGCAGGAGAAAGCACTCGCCACCCGAGAAGACCACCAGCCGCAGGCTGGGGAAGTCGCCGGCCGCCTGGTCGATGTAGTCGAGGATGCGCTCGATCGGAATGCGTCCCTGCACGTGCGGATTGCTCTCGAAGCAGCATTGCGCGCAGGCGGCCGTGCAACGGTACGTCGGCAGGATGGTCAGGTGCGTCGGCCCGTGCGCCAGGGGATCGACCTTCATGGGGACCTCGTTCCTGGGGGCGGGGAAGCGATCGCGAAAAAGAGCGGGGCGGGATGTCGGCCCCGAGTATACGACGCGCCGGCGCCAAGTCAACCGAAATCTGCGATCGATTCTCCTGTATTCCTTGGTGGGCGGGTCTTTCAGGCAAGACGTGCGCGCGCCTCTCCGCGCCGTGTCACGCTCCCGGACATCGCCGGCCCCCGGCCGGCCCGATCTGTCCGGTGGCGAGGCGCGGTATCCTGTCCTCGCATGCACGAACTCGAAGCCACGTCGATCGGCTACATCGCGCTCGTCGCCGCGGCCGCGCTCGCGGCGATCCTGGAGCGTCTGCACGCGCTGCGTCATGAGACGCGTCTTCTGGAGTCGGGGGCCGAGGAAGTGGCCCCCTGGGTCTACCGTCTCATGGTGCCTGTCTACATCGCGGTCTTTCCCGCGGCGATCGCCGAGCATGTCGTCCTGGGCAGACGCCCACCCGCGCCGTTCGCGGCCGCGATGGTCGTCCTGTTCCTCTCGGCCAAGGGTCTCAAGCTGTGGGCGATCCGGAGTCTGGGAGATCTGTGGACGATGCGCGTGATCCTGCCGCGGCCGTTGCGCGTCGTCACCGCGGGTCCCTATCGCCACGTACGGCATCCGAACTATGTCGCGGTCCTGGTCGAGGTGACGGTGCTGCCGCTCGCCGGCGGAGCCTGGATCACCGGCTCGGCCGCCGCGGTCCTGTTCCTGGCGCTCCTCCGGGCGCGCGTCCTCACGGAGGAGCGGGCGCTCCTGGCCCGTCCCGAGTACGCGGCGGCGATGGGAGACCGGCGGCGCTTCGTCCCGGGGGGCGGGCGGTGAAGGGGCCGGGGACCGGGGTCGCGGCGCTTCTGGTCCTGTGCTGCATAGCGCCGGCCGCGGCCGCCGGCGAGATCACGCTTCCCCTCGACGCGCAGGCGAGCAGCCTGACCTTCACGATCAGCCGCCCCGGCGAGACGATCGAAGGCACGGCGCGACGGTTCGAGGGGGAGGTCACGTTCGACCCGCAGGATCTGACGCGGGGAGGCTCGACCGTCCTCAGGGTGCAGGCGGTCTCGCTCGAGACCGGCAATCGTCTGCGCGACCGCAAGATGCGCAACACGCACCTGGAGGTCGAGCGCTTCCCGGAGATCGTCTTCAAGTCGACGTCGATCCGGGTCGGGTCCGGGAAGGCCCTGGTCGAGGGCGTCCTCAGCCTGCACGGAGTGGACAGGACGCTCATGGTCCCGGCGACGATCCGGTATGATAGCGGTGTCCTGACAGCCGAAGGGAACGCCGATCTGACCTACAGCGATTTCCGGATTCCGATCCCGCGCTTCCTGTGGCTGGTCATGGACGACGTCATCGCCGCGCATTTCCGCCTGGTGGCGGGGACGGCGTCGCGCTGAGGGGGTCATGGTCCACGTTCGCGAAAGACACTGGGCCGACGAGATCGCCGACGAGATCCTGAAGCAGGGTCCCGGCCCGCACGAGATCTCCACGGGGATCTCGCCTTCGGGGGAGATCCACATCGGCAACCTGCGCGAGGTGATCACCGCCGACGTCATCTACCGCGTCCTGACGGAGCGCGGTGTCCAGGTGACGCTCAACTACGTGGCCGACAATTTCGACCCTCTCCGGAAGGTCTACCCGTTCCTGGACGCCACGGTCTATTCGGGCCACATCGGCAAGCCGCTCTCGGAATTCCCCTGCCCGTGCGGCAAGCACGAGTCGTACGCGTCCCACTTTCTCGAGCCGTTCCTCGCGTCGCTCGAGACGCTCGGCATCCAGGTCAAGGTCTACTACGCCGATCGGATGTACAAGTCCGGGATCCTGGTGCCGCAGATCCTCCAGGCGCTCAAGGGGCGGGACGTCATCGCCCGGATCCTGCAGGAGTGCACGGGTCGCAAGGTCGAGCCGGAGTGGAGCCCCTTCAACCCGATCTGCCAGGCGTGCGGCAGGATGACCGAGACGATCGTGAAGGGGTTCTCCGAGAAGAATCTGACGGTCGACTACGTCTGCAAGTGCGGCGGGCGCGGCACGGTGTCGATGCAGGGGGGCGGCAAGCTCACCTGGCGGGTGGACTGGCCCGCCCGCTGGGCGCGGATCCCGGTGACCATCGAGCCGTTCGGCAAGGACCACGCGACGCGCGGCGGCTCGTACGACACCGGCGCCCTCATCTGCCGGGAGGTCTTCAAGGCCCCTCCGCCGTTTCCCATCACCTACGAGTGGATCTCGTTCAAGGGGAAGGGGGAGCTGAAGAAGAGCAAGGGGAACATCCTGTCGGTGCACCGGATGCTCGAAGTCCTGCCACCCGAGGTGCTGCGTTACCTCATCGTCAAGACCCGGCCGATGCGCTCGATCGGATTCGACCCCGGCCTGCCGCTCCTGTCGCTGATCGACGAGTTCGACGACGCCACCTCGCAGAGCCGCGACCCGCGCGCCCTGCAGCTCTCGGAGGCCGGCCGGTTCCATGCGGTCGGCGTGCCGTTCCGGCACCTGGTGAACGTGGTGCAGATGGCCGATTTCGACCTGGACCAGGCGGTCGTGATCCTGAAGCGGAACGGCTACCCGGTCCCGGACCCGGAGGCGCTCAAGGAGCGGGCCGGCTACGCCATCCGCTGGCTGCGCGAGTTCGCGCCCGAGGACGTGAAGTTCTCGGTCGAGCGCACCCTTCCGAAGGCGGCGCGCGCTCTCGAACCGGCGCAGCGCGCCTTTCTCTCCCGCCTTGCCGAGGGCCTGCGCGAGGGGATGAGCGGCGAGGAGATCCACGCGCTCATCTATGAGGTCGCGAAGGAAGTGGGAATGGAGAAGACCACGGCGGCCTTCGAAGCGATCTACCTGGCGTTCCTGGGACAGCCCAAGGGGCCGCGCGCCGGCTGGTTCCTCGCCTTCCTGGAGCGCGACTTCGTCCTGGCGCGCCTGCGCGAGGCGGGACGGGCGGCCGCGGCATGAGGAGCCGTGCGGCGGGTCTTCTGCTCGCGGCGAGCCTCCTGGCCCCGTTCTCGATCGCAGGCGCCCAGACGCCCCTCAAGGACACCTATCTGAAGCGCTTCGTCGGGAAACCGGCGCCCCCCCTCGTCCTGAAGGACACGAAGGGAGTCCCGGTCAAGTTGTCCGACTATCGCGGCAGGGTGGTCCTCCTGAACTTCTGGTACTCCAGCTGCTTTCCCTGCCGCATGGAGACGCCCGATCTGATCGCGTTGTACGAGGCGTACAAGGAACGCGGTCTGGTCGTCCTGGGAATCAACACCGACCCTCTGATCATGCCGCAGGACGGCGGGGAGATGCTGCGGCGATTCATCGACAGCTACAAGATTCCCTATCCTGTCCTGGTGGCCGATCGCAAGGTGTACGACGACTACGGCCGGGCGCCGATCGCCCCCATCACGCTCCTCATCGACAGGGAGGGCTCGATCGCCCGGGTCTTCTGGGGCGCGACCCGGGGACCGGTCTTCGAGAGTTCCGTCCGCCCCTATCTCGAAGCCCGCGCCGCCACGCCGGGGCGCGTCACCCCCTCGGTCCCATAAACGGCGGTCGCCCAGTCCAGGTAGCGCCTCTCCCCCTCGTCGGGCGAAAGGCGCGGCCACGTGACGTTCCTGCCGCCACCGCCGGCGTCCACGGCGATGCCGTCCCCCCACCACAGCGCGGGGCTCCGCGCCAGCAGGGCGGCCCCGAGACAGGTGGCATCGGGAGACTCGCGCACGACGATCGGACGCTGCAGGAGATCGGCCTGCGCCTGGAGCAGCGTCCGGCACCGCGTCAGGCCGCCAGCCACCAGGACGGGGAGCGGTCCGGAGGCGGAAGCGGCTCCGCCCGGGACCCGGCCCGGTGCCGCGTGCTGCTCGGCGACCCTGATGATCTCCGCGCAGCGGCAGGCGACCGACTCGACCACGGCCCGCAGCAGGGACCGCGGCGAGGCGCCGCGCGTGTCCCCGACGAAGCGCGGCCTGGCGGTCGTATCCCAGCGGGGCGCCCCCAGACCGGCGACCGCGGGCAGGAAATGGACCGTGCGCGGCCGGCCGTCGTCGGCGCCCAGGAAGCGGTCCAGGTCGCGGGTCCGCAGCCGGAGTCTCAACCTTTTGATCGCCCAATCGATCGCGGTCGCGGCGGCGTTCACCGGCCCCTCGACCGCGAGACGCCTGGCCGTCCTCCCCTCGGTTCCCGAATCTCCCCAGGACGTCAGCAGAGTCGTGAGGAGACCCGGGACACGCGCGAGCCTGCGGCCGGTGCTGATCAGCACGAATGCTCCCGAACCGTAGTTGATCGTCGTGACCCCTTCGGCCCTGCAGCCCAGGCCGATCTGGGCCGCCTGCTGGTCTCCCGTCATCGCGCCCAGGCGCAGGGCCCGTCCGGCCACCGCGAGATGCAGGGGCGTCGCCAGTGTCGTGGGGACGAGCGCGGGCAGCGCCGGAGCGTCCAGGAGGGCCGCAAGGCCGAAGGCCTCGAACAGATCCGGATCCCAGGACAGGGTCTCGAGATCGAACAGGAGAGTGCGCTGCGCGTTCGCGTGATCGATCGCGTACGAGGCCCCCTCACCGAGGCGCCAGAGGAGGAAGGTGCCGAGCGTGCCCCACAGCGCCCGACCCGCGGCCACGAGACGGCGAAGCCCCCTGACATGCGAGAGGGCCCAGGCCAGCTTGGATGCGGAATAGTAGGGCGTGAGCCTCAGACCCGTGCGCGCCACGACAGCGTCGTCGAGCCGTCCGGCTCGCCGCATCGATTCGCACAGCGCTTCGCCGCGCAGGTCCTGCCAGGAGTACGCGGGCGTGAGAGGCCGGCCGGTCCGGCTGTCCCAGAACAGGATCGTCGAACGCTGCGTGGCGATCCCGAGGTCGAGGGGCTCGAGACGCCGCGGCATGGCGGCGCGCAACGCCAGGAGCGAGGCGCCGAGGATCTCCTCGGCGTCGTGCTCGACGCGGCCCGCCCGGCCGCGCCGGGTCGCGATCCTGCGGCGCGCAGCCCGGCCCGGCCGGCCGCGGTCCGAAACCAGGACGGCCTTGACGCTGGACGATCCGAGATCGACGCCCGCCGGCATGGGGCGCATTGTACCGCCGCGCGCCGGCGACGCGGCCCAGTCGTCGCCCCCCGCGATCGGGTGCATGACGCGATACGGTTCCTCAACAGCCCGGCGCGGACGAAGACGATGTCGTGCGACCGGCTGACTTCCTCGGGCCCGCGGCCCGGGGACGCGACGCGACACCGAGAGCCGCCGACGAACAGGCCGGGGCCCGGCTCATCGTGTCGCGTATGATATCGGTGAGGCGCCCCTTGGCGGCGATTGCGAACATCCTGACGGTCGATCTGGAGGAGTGGTTCCACATCGACGAGCGGGTCATTCCGCCCGGCGAGTGGGACCGGCTGCCCGGCCGCGCGGACGGGAACACGCGCGCGCTCCTCGATCTCCTCGACGTCTGCCGGGTGCGGGCGACCTTCTTCGCGGTCGGCTGGGTGGCGGCGCGCCACCACGGGTTGATTCGCGAGATCCACGACCGCGGTCACGAAGTGGGGGTGCACGGCTACCTGCATACGGCGGTCGCGCCGATGTCCGGCCAGGAATTCCGCGCCGACCTGGACGCGGCGCGCCGTGCCGTCGAAGCCGGCACCGGCGAGCCGGTGCTCGGCTACCGCGCGCCGCGCTGGAGTCTCGGAGGAGCGGCCGGCGCCGGGCCACGGGGCCGCGCCTCGGGCGTCGTGACTGCGGCGCTGGACGTGCTCATCGCCGAGGGCATCCGCTACGATTCCAGCCTGGCGCCGATCGTCTACCTCGGCGACCCGGCGTGGCCGCATGATCCCTACGGCATCGACCGGCCG
>WNGH01000953.1_pt1 | contig 26152 bp, 26 predicted proteins | sample 5400631 | NCBI WGS metagenome assembly WNGH01 (sample SAMN13153373, study PRJNA577476) | soil metagenome | isolation source: 115 cm soil or saprolite under Garry oak tree replicate 1 | place: USA:California | collected 2016-06-15
CAAAAGACTCGAAAAGCGGCTAATGAACACATAGATACGCGAGAAAAGATGACTAATGCATATTTAGCCGCGCTCGGCGGATCACATATCGTTTGTGCGGTCAGGTCGGCGCAATTGCAAAAAATTCACGGTCTCTGAGGAATATCACCGAACAGGCCGGAGATTCCATCTGGACTACCGACCTGTCCGGACGGATCCTCTATGCCAATCCCGCCGGCTGCCGGCTGACGGGGTTCAGCGCCGAGGAAATGAAACGGAAGAGCACCCGGGATCTGCTCGCCGCCGAAGACCTGCCGCGGCTGCGCGCGCACCTGGAGCAACACGCGGCCATCGACTCGGTCGTCTTCAGCGACTGGCGGCTGCGGCGCAAGGATGGCAGCCAGGCCGACTGCGAGCTGATGACTCAGCGCCTGCCGGACGATCGTTATCTGGTCATCGGCCGCGATCTCACCGCGCGCCGCTTCGCGGAGTCGCGGATGCGCCTGCAAGGCGCCGCGCTGGCCGCGGCGGCCAATGCCATTATCATCACGGACCGGCGTGGCACGATAGAGTGGGTCAACCCGGCCTTCTCGGCTTTGAGCGGCTACAGCTTCGCCGAAGCGGTCGGCCGGAATCCCCGGGAGCTGGTCAGGTGCGGCCTTGTCCCCGCTGCGACCTACGCCGAGCTCTGGCAGACGATACTGGCCGGGCAGGTCTGGCAAGGCGAATTCAGCAACCGTCGCAAGGACGGGTCAGTCTACGACGAGTCGCAGACGATCACCCCGGTGGTCGACAGTGACGGCATCGTCCGCCATTTCGTGGCCATCAAGCAGGACGTCTCCGAGCGCAAGGCCAAGGACGCCGAACTCGAACGCTACCGGCAGCAGCTCGAGGACCTGGTGGCCGAGCGTACGGCGAAGCTGGCCGCCGCCGAGACGGAGACCCGCCTGATCCTCGAATCGACCGCCGACGGCGTCTACGGCCTCGATGCCGAGGGTTGCGTCACCTTCGTCAACGCCGCGGCCTGCCGGATGCTCGGCTTTTCCTCCCGGGACATGATCGGCCAAGCACTCCACCCGCTGGTCCACCACACCCGGCCCGACGGCACGCCCTATCCGGAGAGCGCGTGCCCGATCGGCGTGACCTTGCGCGAAGGCCGGCCGATGACGGTTTCCGGCGAAGTCTATTGGCGCTCGGACGGACAACCGCTGCCGGTCATTTACGCGACGCACCCGATGCTGCGCGACGAGCGCATCGTCGGCACCGTGGTCAGCTTCATCGACGTCAGCGTCCAGGCCGAGGCCGAAGTCGCCAAGGAGGTCGCCCTGCGCGAGATCGAGCGCGTGGTCCGCCTGAAGAGCGAGTTCCTGGCCAACATGAGCCACGAGATCAGGACACCCTTGAACGCCGTGCTGGGCCTGGCGCAAATCGGCGTCCGCAGCAGCGACGGGCGCACGGTCAAGGACACCTTTGGCCGGATCCTGGAATCGGGGCGCTTGCTCCTCGGCATCGTCGACGACATCCTCGATTTTTCCAAGATCGAGGCCGGCAAGATGAACATCGAGAGCCTGCCCGTCGATCTCCCGGCGACCGTCGCGCAGGCCGTCGAAGCGGTCGCGGAGCGGGCCCGGGCCAAGGGAGTCGAGTTGGTCGAGGACATCGCCGGCGATTTTCCGCCGTCCTGCCAGGGAGATCCGCTGCGCCTGTTCCAGGTTCTCGCCAACCTGCTGTCGAACGCCGTCAAATTCACCGCCGCCGGTCGCGTCACCCTGTCCGCCCGCCGCGACGGGGATATGCTGATCCTGAGCGTCGCCGACACCGGCATCGGCATGAGCGAAGATGAGCTGAGCCGCATCTTCACGCCCTTCGAACAGGCCGACGGCTCGACGACGCGGCGCTTCGGCGGCACCGGCCTCGGCCTGGCGATCACCAAGCGCATCGTCGACATGATGGGCGGCGCGATCGCCGCGACGAGCCGGCCGGGCCAGGGTAGCCGCTTCGAGGTCAGGCTGCCCTTCCTCGAGCCGGCGGGTCGCCTGGCCGGACCCCAGGGGCCGGCCGAGTCCGCCGGCGCGAGGCGCGGGGCGGGCGGACTTGCCGGAATCGCGGTTCTCGTCGCCGAGGACAATGCCGTCAACCGCCTGGTCCTCGAGGAAATGCTGCTGGGCGCGGGCGCCCGCGTCGCGCTCGCCGGCAACGGACGCGAAGCCGTCGAGCGCCTGGTACAGGCCGGACGCGGCGCCTTCGACGTGGTCCTGATGGACGTGCAGATGCCGGAGATGGACGGCTACGAGGCGACGCGGCGCATCGTCGAGTTCGCCCCGGGCTTGCCGATCATCGGCCAGACGGCCCATGCCCTGGCCGAGGAACGCGACAAGTGCCTCGCCGCCGGCATGGTCGCGCACATCGCCAAGCCCGTCGACATCGACGATCTGGTGGCGGCGATACGGCGCCATGTCGGGCGCTGAGGCCCCGCCGGGCGACCGGCGGGCGGGGCGCGGCGACGTGCGCCGCCACCCCGGCGCCGGAGCCGCCGGGCGTGCATAGGCGTTCGCCATGCAATTGAATGACAGACGAATAGACGAGCGGAGAAGCGGATGAACACGGAAAAGATCACGGTGCGCGTCACGGAAAGCGGCAAGACCATGGAGGTGGTGGTGCTCGGCAAGCGGGCCGACCGGATCCAGGTGGTGCTCGGGGAAGGAATCCACAGCGTCAAGTGCGACTTGAGTCCGACGCGCAACGGCCAGGCCTTCGCCGGCAGCGTGATGGGGCGGGAGATCGTCTACGAGCGCAGCCGGGAGCAGGTCCAGGCCGACATCGACCGGCTCAATCCGGGCCTGGGCCGGCCGCGGCGGCGCTGATGCGCAGCGGCCGCGGCCGTGCCGCTCAGGGCCTTTCGCCGTCGCAGTGGGCGAGCCGTTCGACCAGGGCGTGCTCGCAGAGCTTGAACACCAGGTAGGCGGCGATGGCGGCGAATACGCTGGCCCACAGCTCGACCAGCTGGACGAAACCGCCTACTTGAATGGCATCCCAGCCATAGGCCAGCAGGAAGTTCGTGTTGGCCGAGACGAACTGCACCAGGTCGAGCGACAGGACGCCGAACGCCATGAATGACAAGGACATGATCAGGAAGGTCGCCGCGTAGTGGCGCACCAGCCAGTCGAAAAGCCGGGAACGGCGACGCGCGGCCGCTGCCTTCGGCACAATCGCCGGCGCGGCGGGTGCCGATGAACGGCTGGCGGCAGGCAGTTCATCGAGGGGCGAAGACCGGTCGTTCGCTTGCATTTCTTGCGCATGATAGCGCTTCGGCGGGCGCGGCGACGGCATCGTGCCGGCGACAGCGACCGCCGCTCACTGCGCGGCGAGATCCGCGGCCGCCACGGTATCGCGGCAGCGCCAGCGCAGCCAGCCGGATACCAGCCGGTCGAGCGCGCCATAGAAGGCTCCGGCGTGCACCGCCGGTTTGGTCGTGGTCAGCCCGAGTCCCGCTACGAGCGGCTGCCACGCCCGGTCGCCGAGCCGCGTTCGATACGGTTCCAGGGTCAGCGCCGGCACGAACATGACGGCGTAGTGCGGCCGGCTGCGGCTCGCCGTCATGCACAGGACGAGCAGCAGGCACAGGGCGCACCGGCCGTGTCCCATCCCTGGCACGCCCCGGCCAGCGTCCACGGCGCGGCGGCGCAGGGCACGGCCGGCACTGCCCAGGGCGGCATGCGGCCCGCCGTCATCAATCCACTTGTCATAAGCAGGGCGGGGCCCGGCGGCGCGAACGGCGGGACGTTGTGCAACTGATAGTCGCAGAGTCCCCAGCGCAGCGACAGGCAGCATTCGCCGCGCCCGGCGATCAGCACGCCGGCCAGCAGCACCCGCCGCTCGAGTGCGCCGCCCCGTGCGTAGAGCCCGCCATAGACCGCGATTGCCCACAGGCTGGCGGCGATCTGCCCGGGCCAGCCGAGTGCTTTGTCGCGGGCGAGTGTGGGCGGGGGCATCGGCGACGGGCGCGGGTCGAGCCGTCCATTCAAATTGGCCGGCGTGTTGCAACGGGCGGGTCCGGCAGCGCCTGGTATTTCGTGCCAAAACCTTGCCGCCGGCGGCGCCGGAAACACCCGCTTGCAATTGATCGACGCCGTTGCCGGCGCCGGCCGCGACGGGGGCCTCGTTCCGGCGTCTAATGTTTCGAATGGATCAATGGCTTCCCGGCAAGCCCGACACGGGGCCGATTCCACCGCCAAGGCGCGATCGACATCGTCCAGGAAAGCCTCGTGGCCGGTCCGGGACACGCGGGGGTCGATCATGAAGACGAGAATCGGATTGGCGGTTGCACTGGCCACGGCGCTGTGGGCTTTGGCGCCGCTGCTCCACGCCCAGGCTTATGGCGGGCCGGCAAGCTCCGCCGCGGCCGTCCGGAGCCTCTCGGAAGCCGAACTTGAGCAGGTGGCGGCACCCGTCGCGCTCTATCCCGATGCGCTGATCGCAAACGTCCTCGCCGCGGCCGCCCATCCACTCGAGGTCGTCGAGGCCGATCGCTGGCAAAAGGACCACGCAGCGAACCTGCCGCAGGGCGACGACCTGGCCGCCGCGCTGCGCGACAAGCCCTGGGATCCGAGTGTCAAGGCGCTGGTTGCGATCCCGCGGGTCCTGGCGATGATGGACGGCGACCTGCAGTGGACGCAAACGATCGGCAACGCCTATCTGACCCAGCAGGCGGCACTGATGGATGCCATCCAGGCCCTGCGGCGCCGAGCCGAGGCGCAGGGCAGCCTGCAGTCGACGGCGCAGCAGAACGTCGTCAGCGACGGCCAGGACATCGTCATCGATCCGGCGACGGCCGACAGCATCGCCGTGCCCTATTACGACCCGGCCCAAGTCTATGGCGCGTGGCCCTGGGCCGCCTATCCTCCGGTATATTTTTCGCCACCCTTCGAGTTCGGCTTCTGGGGTCCGGTCATCGCCTTCGACACGGTGATCTTCGTCGGTCACCACTTCCACCACCACCATGTGGACTGGCGCCGGCACCGGATGGCAACGCTTGCCGCGACCGGCACCGCCGCTACCGGCGCGAGTCGCCGATGGCACGCGCCGGCGGCACTGCCGGCAGGTCCGGCCATGACGGCGGGAAGCGCCGCGGGGCCGGCACACCGCTGGGCGGGCGCGCCGGCAAATATGGCGGCGCCGCCGCATGATACGCAGCATTTCGAGTCGCTGCCGGAGCGAAACCACGCGCCGTGGTCGCAGCGGCGACCCGAGCCGCCGGTGTTCCGCGAGCGGCCGCTTGCGGCCAAGGCCATCGCGCCCCCGGCGGCGGCGCTGCTGCGTATGCCCCCGGCATTTCAGCCGCAGCGTCACGCCAGGGGATTTGCGTCCGCGGCGCCGCACGTCGGCGACCGCTCGATGGCACCGGCATATGTGTTTTCTCAGGCCCGGGAGTCGTTCCCGGCGGGCCTGCGGCGCCGCTGAAAGCGGCGACGGCGCGCCAGCCGCCGGCCGGCGTCGGCGTCAGAAACGCAAACCGACCGACATCCAGATCATGTCGTCGCGCGTCACGTTGAGCTTCGGAGCCGTCGCCGGGAGCATGACCCTGTCATCGAAAGCGCAGATCGCCGAGAGGCCGCTGGCGGACAGCGGTTCGTCGTCCGGCCGGCCTTCGAGAAGGCGTCAGGGGCCGGCGATTTCGCCGACCGGGCCCTGCGCGTGCCGCGCCGCTACTTCGCCTGGCGCGACTTGAACATCCGCCACAAGCCGCTCAGGACCAGGGAGCCGACGCCGAGGCCGATGCCGAGCAGGACGATCGCGCTCATGTGCTCGCGGATGATGGGCACGTTGCCGAAAAAATATCCGCCGCCGACCAGCGTCACCACCCACAGCGCTGCGCCGGCATTGACGTAGGCCAGGAACTTGGCGAACGTCATGGCGGAGACGCCGCCGACGAAGGGGGCGAAGGTGCGCACCACGGCGATGTAGGGCGAGAGCAGAAAGGTCAGGCCGCCGTGCTCTTCGTAGAAGGCGTGCGTCCTTTGCAGCGCGGCCTTGTCCAGCCAGCGGTAATCCCGGGTGAAGACCGTGCTGCCGATGGCCCTGCCGACCCGGTAGCTGACGACGCTGCCGGCGACGGTGGCGACGAACAGCACCGGCATCACGATCCAGATGCTGATGGCGCCCGTGGCGCAGAACGCACCGCAGATGAAGAGCAGCGGATCGCCGGGCAGGAAGAACAGCGGGATGAAGGCGATCTCGCAAAAAATGATGGCGAAGAGCATGGCGTAGATCGCCGCGCCATATTGCGCCGCGGCGCTGCCGACATGTTGATCGAAATGCAGGGCGGTCTGGAGGAGGTGCAGCCAATCCATCGCTGTGTTCGGCCGGGGCTTGCCGCTCCAATGGTAGACCGGCTGCGCCGGACGGACGAAGAAACTTGCTCCGGGTGCGGCGCAGCATTGCTGAGTGCGCTTCAGGAATGCAGTACAATTTTGTTAACGCCTCTGCGTTGCCGCCTGCCGGATTCGGCCTTGCTGGAAAGAAACGCAATGTCTACGCCCGATACGCTGTACTGCTACCACTGCCGCACCTATCATCCGCGGGAGGAGATGCGCCAACTGGAAACCAAGACGGGCAAGCGCTGGCGCTGCATCAAGAGCATCGAGGCGACCCAGCGCGGTAAGGCCGACCGGGACGCCTACGGCAAGCAGATGACGGCCATGAATAAGGCCGAGGCCCAGGCCAAGCTCAGATTGATCCAGAACACCAGCCGCTAAGCCGCAAAGCCTCGCCGGGCCGCTCGGCGTCGGCGCCGAGCACGCGCCCAGCGCGAGGGCTCGATGATCGGTCTTGGTACTGAAAGACCGATGCAAGATGCATAACGCTTAGCTTGCCGCAGGTGCTCGACCGGGAGGCGCAATCCACATCGATTGCGCCTTTTTCATCGCCGCATGCGCAGCCCGTGTCAATGAGGCGGCGCCGCGGCATGAGCGGAAGACCTCCGGCTTGACGCCGGGTACCCCGCGACGAACTTTCTTCGGGCCCGGCGCGGGAACCTCAATCAATGCCGACGCGCAACTCGTGGTTGGTCCACAGCACGGTCGCGAATAGCAGCATCGCGCCGGCCTGGTGGGCGGCGGCGAGGGCCACCGGCACCACCAGCAGCAGCGTGGCGATGCCCATCGCCACCTGCAGCAGCAGCATCGCCAGCATCGCGTCGGCGGCGCGCCGCGGCGCCGGCGCGGCGATGGCATTGCGCACCCGCCACCACAACAGCGGCACCAGCAGCATCAGCGTCCAGGCGAGCAGGCGGTGATCGAACTGCACCGTCGCCAGGTTGTTGAAGACGTTGATCCAGCGCGGCTCGAGGATCAGCAGGTCGGGGGGCAGGAAATAGCCGTGCATCAGCGGGAAGGTGTTGTACACGCGCCCCGCGTGCAGCCCGGCGACCAGCGCGCCGGACAGGGCCATGACGAACACCAGCAGCAGCAGCAGCGCGGCGAAGCGCGGCAGGCCCGGCAGAGCCAGCGGCCGTCCGGTACCGCGCCGGCGCAGCAGGCCCAGCGCGGTCCACAACATCAGGCCGAAGATCAGGAAAGCCAGGCCGAGATGGGCGGCGAGCCGGTAATGGGACACCCGCGGATCGTCGACCAGGCCGCTCTTGACCATGTACCAGCCCATCGCCCCCTGCAGCCCGCCGAGCAGGAAGAAACCGAGCAGCCGCGGCGTCAGGCCGCCGGGAATCTTGCGCAGGGCGGCAAAGACGAGGAAAGGCAGGACAAATACCAGGCCGATCGTGCGGCCTAACAGGCGGTGGGTCCATTCCCACCAGAAAATGAACTGGAAGCCGGCCAGGGTCATGTCGCTATTGACGGTGCGGAACTCCGGCGTCTGCTGGTACTTGGCGAACAGCTCGAGCCAGTCCTGCTGCGACAGCGGCGGAATCGCTCCGACCAGGGGCTGCCATTCGACGATCGACAGGCCCGAGTGGGTAAGCCGCGTCACGCCGCCGACCACCAGCGTGGCGAAGACCATGGCGCAGCAGGCGAACAGCCACCAGGCGATGGCGCGGGAGGCGTCTTTCTTCATGGGACCGCCATTATAAGGGCCGGGCCAGCCAAGAGCGCGGCGCCGCGACGATGTTCGTCGGCGCCGGGCGCAGCGCAGGCGCGAAGCCGCCCAAAGGGACCGGTGATACGAGGCAACAGCAGCGTGGCGATAGCACTGGCCGAGATCGCCTGAAGACCGAAAGCCATCCCGGCAATCGACGGGCGGTTCGTCGCTACGCGGTCGCCCGTCGTACCGCGGGACCGGCCCCCGGTCGACGGCGATCCGAGCCGGCAACAGATCAAGGGGCCGTTATAGCGCCCCGTTTTAATTTTGTTATCCGAGATCAATTCCGGCGCGCACGGATCCGGGTAACTTCGCCGCCACGAGGGCCTGCCTCGGTGCAGCGGACCTTTTTGCAATAGACCAACCAGGGAGGGTAGGCGTATGGATAACGACGACGATGTGCCAATGATGCAGAAGCTGCTGGACAATCATTTCCTGCTCCTGTTTCTCGGCGTGGCTTCCCCTGGGCTCATCTACATCTTGTGGGGCATCGTGGACATCATCAGCGTCCCACTGGCCAAGTAAGCAATACAGTCAATCAGGGAGAATCCAATGAGCGCAATCCTGCCGCCTTCACAGCGGCTGTGGTGGAAAACGCCGATCGCCGCGGTCGAATGGACCTGGATCGGTATCGCCTTCGTCTGGGCCATGATCATGTTTGTCATGATGGTCTATTGGCATATCAACGGCAAACAGAACCTCTCCAACGAGGTATACAAGACCACGCCCGAGATGTTCGCCGCCAAGGCGGAAAAGTTCGTCAAGGAAAATACGATACGGACCGAAACCGACCAGCAGATTCCGGTCGTCAAGGTGCCCGCCGGCGGCGACGCTTACCTGATCGCCCGCCTGTGGAGCTGGTGGCCGATCCTCGAGCTCGAGGCGGGCAAGACCTACAAGATTCACCTGTCGGCCATGGACTACAACCACGGCTTCTCCCTGCAACCGGTGAATATCAACATCGAGGTTCTGCACGGCTACGAGCATGTCGTCAAGATGACGCCGACCAAGGCCGGCACGTACGCCATCGTCTGCAACGAATACTGCGGCATCGGTCACCACACGATGCTCGGCCGTATCTACGTGAAGTAAGGGGAGCACACAGATGGCAACTACTTACCGTACCTGCCCCCGCACCGGGCTGCAATTCGACCTGAAAGCCGACAAGCTGATGCGCTGGAACGCCGTGGCCGGCGTGCTCTGGCTGCTGGTGGGCGGCATCACCGCACTGCTGGTGATTCTGACGCGCTGGCCGGCCATCAAGCTGCTGCCGGCCGATCAGTTCTACCTGATCCTGACGGCCCATGGCATCGACATGCTGATCCTGTGGATCATATTCTTCGAAATGGCGGTCCTCTATTTCGCCTCCTCGACCCTGCTGCGCTGCCGGCTTGCCACGCCCAAGCTGGGGTGGGTGCAGTTCTGGCTGATGGTGGTGGGCGGCATCATGACCAACGTCGCCATCTTCGAGGGCGGCTCGAGCGTGATGTTCACCTCCTACGTGCCGATGCAGGCGGCGCCGCATTTCTACCTCGGCCTGATCCTGTTTGCGGTCGGCGCCCTGATCGGCTGCGGAGTCTTCTTCGGCACCCTGGTGGTGGCCAAGCGGGACAAGACCTACACTGGCTCGATTCCCCTGGTGACGTTCGGCGCGCTGACGGCGGCGATCATCGCCGTGTTTACGATCCTCTCCGGCGCGGCGATCCTGATTCCCACCTTCCTCTGGTCGATCGGCCTGATCAAGGAAATCGACGCGGAGTTGTATCGCATGGTCTGGTGGGCGCTGGGGCACTCCTCGCAGCAGATCAACGTCGCCGCCCACGTGTCGATCTGGTATCTGACCGCCGCCGTGGTGTTCGGCGCCAAGCCGCTGTCGGAGAAGGTATCCCGCTTCGCCTTCCTGCTCTACATCCTGTTCCTGCAACTGGCCAGCGCCCACCACCTGCTCTCCGATCCGGGCATGAGCGCCGAGTGGAAAGTGTTGAACACCTCCTACTTCATGTACTTCGCGGTCCTGGCCTCGATGATCCACGGCTTCACGGTTCCGGGCGCGATCGAAGCGGCGCAGCGCAAGAAGGGCTTCACCAACGGCATGTTCGAGTGGCTGCGCAAGGCGCCCTGGGGCAATCCGGTGTTCTCGGGCATGTTCATTTCGCTGGTCGGCTTCGGCTTCATCGGCGGCATTTCCGGCGTCGTGCTGGGCACCGAGCAGATCAACATGCTGATGCACAATACCTTCTACGTGCCGGGCCATTTCCACGCCACCGTCGTCGTCGGAACTTCGCTGGCCTTCATGTCGATCACCTACCTGCTGGTCCCGACCTTGTTCAAGCGCGAACTGATCTTCCCCAAGCTTTGCCAGATCCAGCCTTACCTGTATGGCATCAGCATGACCGTGCTGGCGCTGGTGATGATGGGCGCCGGCACCCTCGGCGTTTCCCGCCGTCATTGGGACATGGCCTTCTCGGGCGCCCCGTTCCAGTATGAGTGGCCGGGTGCCGCCTACCTGATGATGGGTGTCACCGGCATCTTCGGCGTGCTCGCGGTCATCGGTGGTGGTCTGTGGATCCTCCTGGTGGTCGGTTCGCTGCTGTTCGGCAAGAAGCTCGATGGCGGCAAAGTCTCCGACAAGTTCACGCCGATCCCGGACCAGACCATCGCCGCCAGCGCCTCGCACACGGGCAGCGAAGAACACACCGTGGTGCCGGGTACGGTGGCCTTGGCAATTACTCTGCTGGTCTGCTTCGTCCTGTACTACTTTGTCAACTGGAAGTATCTGTCCGAAGTCTGGGCGCTCAGCTGACCAGGAGCTCAATGAGCTGCCCGTCTCCCCGCGCCTAAGTGCGGCGAGACGGGCCTGGCAACAGAGCCGCTACAAACGACGCCAAGGCCAACAATCGCCGCATGCTTGGCTTTCCCTCAATCTGCCGATCGCTGCGAGCCCCTATGGAATCATCCTCAACTGTCAGTCGCGGACCCAATCGATCATCCGGTCTTACCGTCCGGGCGATCATGGGCGTCTTCAAGCTGCGTATCGGCGTGGTCATCACCTTTACCGCGCTGACCGGGCTGGCCGTCAGTTCCCACCCGGGACTCGGCCTGACGCAGATGATCGTATTGGCGCTGGCCGTGCTGGTTTCGTCGGCCAGCGCCGGTGCCTACAATCAATATTATGAACACGACATCGATCCCCTGATGTCGCGGACCCGCAAGCGCCCGTTTGCCACCGGGGCAATACGCCACGGCCCGGTCTGGCTGGTCATCATCGGTGGTTTGACGGCGCTTTCCGTCGGCGCCGCATGGATGGCGCTCAATGCCTGGTCGGCGCTGTTCGTCTTTCTCGGCGCATTCTTCTACGCCATCGTGTATACCGTATGGCTGAAGCGGCGCACCTGGCTGAACATCGTCGTCGGCGGACTGGCGGGCAGTTGGGCCGTACTGGCCGGCGCGACGGCCGCCGATCCGCACATCGGTGCGGTGCCCCTCGCCCTGGCCTTCGTCCTCTTCCTGTGGACGCCGCCGCACTTCTGGAGCCTGGCCATCGCCTTCCGCGACGACTATGCCGTCGCCGGCATCCCCATGCTGCCCATCGTGGTGGGCGATAAGCGTGCCGCCAAGACCATATTCGCCAGCACCGTGGCGCTGGTGGCGGCCTCCTTCCTGCCGCTGGCCTTCGGCCTGGGCCCCATCTACTTTGCCGGGGCCGCCTGCGGCGGTTTCCATTTCATGCATAAGGCATGGCGCCTGGTGCGGACCACCAACCGTGCCACGGCTTTGAGTTGCTTCCATGCCTCGCTGGTGCAGCTGACCCTGGTACTCGCTGCGGCAAGCATCGACGCTCATTTCCTGGCTTAGCGTCAGCTCGTGTTCCGCCCCGCCTTTCGCGCTTCGCTTGCCGCAGCCCTGCTCCTTGTCGCGAGCAGCGTCCAGTCCGCGGACCAGGCGCCGGAGCCTAAGATGGCCGAGCGCCCGCAAGGCGCCCGAAGCGGACTGGCGCTTACCACCCTCGACGACAAGGCCGCGTTGCAGCTCTCGCAGAGCGTGATTGGCAAGCCCGTCGGCGACTACGTGCTGCTCGATCGCCGCGAACGACCGACGCCGCTCGCCAAGTACCGGGGCAAGCCCCTGCTGGTCAGTTTTGTGTACACCGGCTGCTTTCAGCTCTGTCCGACCACGACGCGCAATCTGCGCAAGGCCGTGGAGAACACCGTCAACGCGCTCGGACCGGACCGTTTCAACGTGGTCAGCATCGGATTCAATCAGCCCTTCGACTCTCCCCAGGCGATGCAGGCCTTCGCCTCGCAGTACGGCATCTATCTGCCCAACTGGGAATTCCTCAGCCCTGCAGCCGCCATCGTCGGTGAACTGACGCAGAACTTCGGCTTCAGCTTCGTGGCCACGACCGCGGGCTTCGACCACCTGAATCAGGTCACCATTGTCGATGCCGAAGGAAGAATTTTCCGGCAGGTCTATGGCGAGACATTCACCGCCGCGGACCTGGCAGAACCGCTCAAGGCCTTGATCAACGGTTCTCCGATCCCGCCCCAGACCGGCACCCTGGCCGAGATCGCCGACCGGATCAGAATTCTCTGTTCGGTCTATGACCCGATCACCGGTAAGTACCGGACCAACTACGCGCTGTACTTCGAGATCGCCGGCTTCCTGAGCTTCATGATCTTCATGGTCTGGCTGGCCTTCGGTTTCATGAGAACTCAGCGGCAGGACAAGATTCAATCGGGTTGATTGCAGTCAAGTCGGAACGCTCCCGGCTCGCACATCATTGATCCCTAATAGTCGGCAGCAGGTCCGACCTTATGGAATCTCCCAACGTGAGCGTGCACGCAGCCTTGCGCGGCAACGTGCAAACCTTCTTCGAGCGCATCGAGAATGTTTTCGACGCCTTTTTCGGCGGCACCGACAATCCGCTGCGCCATCTGGGCGCCCTGGGTCTGTATTTCCTCTGGCTGCTGGTGGCCAGCGGGCTCTATCTCTACACCGTGCTGGACACCAGCGTCGCCGGCGTCTATCGCTCGATCGGCTACCTGTCGCAGCAGCAGTGGTATCTGGGCGGCATACTGCGCAGCCTGCATCGCTACGCGGCCGACGCCTTCGTGCTGGTCATGGCGCTGCATCTGCTGCGCGAGTGGGCCTACGGCCGCTACTACGGCTTCCGTCTCTATTCGTGGGTCACCGGCGTACCGCTGATCTGGCTCGCCTACATCTCGGGCATCGGCGGCTACTGGATCGTCTGGGACCGCCTGGCGCAGTTCTCGGCCATCGCCACCACGGAACTGCTCGACTGGCTGCCCTTCTTCACCGAAGCGACGGCGCGCAACTTTCTCGCGCCCGACTCGATCAACGACCGCTTGTTCACGGTCCTCGTGTTCATCCACATCGGCATCCCGCTGATGCTGATCCTCGGCCTCTGGGCCCATGTCAATCGCATCAGCCGGGTCGATTACCTGCCGTCGCGGCGCCTGATGCTGGGGACCCTGAGCTGCCTGCTGGCCTTGGCCCTGGTCAAGCCGGCGCTGAGCGACGCCGCCGCCAACCTGGCCTTGGCGCCGGCCGAACTGCGGCTCGACTGGTTCATCCTGTTCATCCATCCGCTAACCAACATCACGTCACCCGCTGCCGTATGGGCGCTGCTATTCGGCAGCACGGTCCTGCTTTTCGCCCTGCCTTATCTGCCCCATCCTAAGGCGCAGCCGATCGCCGTGGTCGATGCGGCCAACTGCAATGGCTGCAGCCGCTGCCACGCCGACTGCCCTTATGAGGCCATCACGATGGCGGTCCATCCCGCCAAGGCGGGCCACCGGATCGCCGTCGTCGATGCCGACCTCTGTGCCGGCTGCGGCATTTGCGCCGGGTCCTGCCCTTCATCGACGCCCTTCCGCAGCCAGGAAAGGCTGGTCAGCGGCATCGACATGCCGCAGCAACCGGTCGACCTGCTGCGCCGGCAGCTCGAAGCGCAACTGGCGCGGCTCAACGGTGAAACAAAACTGGTCGTCTTCGGCTGCGACCAAGGGGTCGATGTGCGCAGCTTCGCCGCCGCCGACACCGCCGCCATCGGCCTGCTGTGCACCGGCATGCTGCCGCCATCCTTCATCGAGTATGCGCTGCGCGGCGGCGCCGATGGTATCGTGATCACCGGCTGCCGCGACGGCGGCTGCGAGTTTCGCCTCGGCATGGAATGGACGCGCGATCGCCTGGCCCAGCGCCGCGAACCTCACTTGCGCAGCCTCGTCCCGCAGGATCGGCTGCGCCTGGTCCTTGCATCCCGCGGCGAGCCGCAGCGGCTCGCCACCGCCCTGTCCGAATTCAGGGCCGAGTTCGAAAACCGGGCGATCGCCAGCACCAGACCACCCGCATATTTCCGGAGAAATTCACATCATGTCTAAACCTGCCGCCATCGTCGGCCAGATCATCCTTTATGGGGCGTTTGCCGCCTTCATCGGCTACTTCGCCACGTCGCCCACCTACCGGCAGATCCCCGACGACGTGGCCCTGATCAAGCTGTCGATGAGTCATTTGGGCGGCCGCGAGTGTCGCAAGCGCAGCCCCGAAGAACTGCAGAAGATGCCCCCCAACATGCGCGCGCCGCTCGATTGCCCGCGCGGCCGCTCGGACATTACCCTGCAGGTGGAACTGGACGGCAAGCCCTTGTTCGACACCGTGATGCACCCCACCGGCCTCTCCGGGGACGGCATTTCCACCGTCTACAAGCGCTTCGCGCTCAAGGCCGGCACGTACCGGCTGTCGGTGAAGATGAACGACGATCTGTCCAAACCCGGCTTCAATCATGTCAAGGACGCCGAAGTCACGCTCAAGCCGGCCCAGGTGCTGGTGATCGACTTCAACCCGGACAAGGGCGGCCTGTTCTTCCAGTAACCATTGCCGGCACGACGACACGCCTCCCCGAATACCTTCCTAAATTTCCGCGGTCACCCGTAATGCTTACCCTCCTGCAAAGACTCGTGCGCTGGTTTTTCATGCGCGCGGAAAACCTGTTCAACGTCGCCTTCGGCGAAAAGATCAACCCCTTCTACCATCTCGGCACGATTACCTTCTGGCAGTTCTGGCTGCTGGTCGGGTCCGGACTCTACCTCTACATCTTTGCCGAAACCGGCGTGCATGACGCCTACGATTCGGTGCAGCGCATCACCCACGATCAGTGGTGGGCCGGCGGCATCCTGCGCAGCGTGCATCGCTATGCCACGGACGGCATGATCCTCACCATGCTGCTGCATCTGCTGCGGCACTTCGCCTACGATCGCTACCGCGGCTTCCGCTGGTTCTCCTGGGCCACCGGCGTGGCGTTGATCTGGCTGATATACATCTCGGGCATCAACGGCTTCATGCTGGTCTGGGACAAGCTGGCGCAGTTCGTGGTCGTTGCCACCGCGGAGTGGTTCGACGCGCTGCCGATGTTCAACGGCACCCTGATCCGCAATTTCATTTATCAGGAAAACGTCAGCAGCCGGCTGTTTACTCTGCTGGCCTTCGTCCACATCGGCGCCCCGCTGGTCGCCGGTGTCCTGATGTGGGTCCATGTGCAGCGGGTGCCGCGCGCCCACGTCAACCCGCCGCGGCCGATCGCCATAGCCATTACCCTGATGTTCGTCGCCCTGGCGCTCTTGAAGCCGGTTCTCAGCCAGGGCGGCGAAGCCGATATGCTGGTGGTGCCGACCAACATTCAGTTCGACTGGATCCAGCTGCCGGTACTGGCCCTGGTCTACATCATCAATCCGCTGTATCTGTGGCTGGCCGTCGTGGCCTTCTCGGGCCTGCTGTTCCTGACGCCCTGGCTGCCGCCCAAGCGCCTGCGCGGCGCCAAGGCGGAGGCCGCGGTAACCTTTCTTCCCGACCACAAGACCGTCGCCGTGCGCTTCGACGAAACCCTGCTCGACGCCGGACTCAGGCACGGCATCAACCTGCCCTACGAATGCCGCAACGGCGGCTGCGGTCAGTGCAAGTGCACGGTGCTGAGCGGCAAGGTCAATCCCGGCATCTACCAGCCCAGCGCGCTCTCCGCCGACGAGCTGGCCGCCGGCAAGGTGCTGTCATGCTGCGCCACCGCCCTCGACGACATGCAAATCGAGTATGAGGCCAGCGCCGCGCCGGGCGCCATCCGGCGCTATAGCGCGCGCGTGGCGAAGCTGGAGAAGCTTACCTACGACGTGATGCGGGTGCTGCTCAAGCTTCCCGACGGGCAGCAGATTCCGTTCAAGGCCGGCCAGTACATCAACATCGTTCTCGACGACGGCCAGCTAAGGGCGTTCTCCTTCGCCAACCCGCCGCACCATGCGGAATGGGTGGAACTGCAGATCCGCCTAGTGCCGGGCGGGCGCTTCACGACCCATGTGTTCGAAGGGATGAAGGAGGGCGACGTCGTCAAGTTCGAGGGTCCGCTCGGCGACTTTTCCTTGCGCGAATCGGAACGGCCGATCATCCTGGTGGCCGGCGCAACGGGCTTCGCACCGGTCAAGAGCATCGTCGAGGATGCCTTCCATCACGGCCTGAGGCGCCCGATCCATCTGTACTGGGGAGTGCGCGGTCTGGCCGACCTGTATCTGCCCGATCTGCCGCGGCAGTGGGAGCGGCAGCACAAGAATTTTCACTTCATTCCGGTGCTCTCCGAGCCCGCGCCGGACGATCACTGGAGCGGTCGCACCGGCCTGGTACACGAGGCCATCCTGGAGGATTTTCCCGACCTAAAGGGCCACGAAATCTACGCCTGCGGTTCGGTGAAGATGGTCGACGCCATCTTCCCCACGCTGAAGCAGCAGGGTGCCGAAGACGGCATGTGCTTCTCCGATGCCTTCACCCTGTCGGCCCGCTCGATGGCCTTGCAGCCTAAGTAGTGGCTACGCCTGATGAAACGGGTATCCGCCGGATAGCCGCTTCGTCAGTTCCGGCGCGGCCACATCGCCCTAAGGCAGACCACGACGAACATGATGCCGCCGATCACGGCGATCAAGCCGCCCAGTCCCATCATGCCCATGCCGGCCTTTTGCGACAGGCTGGTCAGCACTTGATCGGCGCCCGCCACCTTGCGCTGCACGCCATAGCCGCCCGACCAGGCCAGGCCGAGTATGTGTATCAGCTGTCCGCCACCGTAGACGTAAGCCTGCCAGCGCGCCAGGCGCCCCTCGGGTTCCCGAAAACCGAGCTGCGGCAACAGGACATAAGCAAGGCCCATGAAGGCCAGCGTCACGCCGACGATCGAGCCGTGGTAATGAGCCGGGATCACCACGTTGACCCCGTGGATCATGTAGCCGAGCACGCCGCCGACCGCGAACAGCGTGAAGGAAGCCAGGTAGGCCGACTTGGCCGGATGCGGAGGTACTCGACGAACCTGCCAGAGCATCAGCAGCCCGACCAGGATCAGCGGGCCCATGTAGGGATGGCCCCACACCATCAGACTGGCGAAGAGCTCCATGTGGGGCAGGGAGCCGGGGTCCTCGGTCAGGTAGATCAGCGGCACCAGGATCAGGGGCAGCGCGGCGACGGCAAACAATATCGTCAGGGCGCGCGGCGCAGCCACGACGACGCGGCCGAAATAGGCGGCGATCCACAGCCAGGCCACGATCATCAGCAGGGCGTGCTGGAACTGCAGGGTGTGCCCGCCGCCCCAGAACAGCACCTCGTAATAGATCTTCTCTTCGACCCAGGGGACCCGCAGCCAGGACCAGAAGAAGGCCGCCAGGGCCAGGAATCCCGCGACGGCGCCGAGGAAGGCGCCGAGCCGCAGCGGTTCGCCGAACAGGCTGAGAGGCCGGGTGGTGACCAGCGCGCGCAGCACGGCCAGCGCGAATCCCGCGCCGCACAGCCACAGCGAAACAAAGAATGCCGGCTGCTCCAATACCGGAATGTAATTGTTCAGCAGCGGCTCGGTGCCCGGCAGGAAGGGCGACAGCGTCATCACCAGGGTGCCGAGCGCCGCCAGGCCGAAGCCGCACCAGCCCAGCCACGCCAGCCCCGGACGGCCGACGGCGCTCCACATCACCGCGGCGAAGGCCATGAACCAGATGGCCACGGAAAGATCGACATGCACCACCAGCGCGGCGCGGAAAAAGCCCTGCAGCGGCAGCAGATCCATGAGCCCCGGCGTGCGCGAAAACACCAGCAGGATCGCCAGCACGCCGGAACCGACCAGTGCTGCCAGCCCCAGCCAGAGCCAGGCTCGCGCCAGGGACTTAGGCGTTCCTTCGGAAATCGTCAGATCATGCGCAGACACGTTTTCTCTCGCAAAAAGGCGAAGTATAAGGCGAGACCGGCGATATACTGGCCGTCGCTCCGCGGGGCCGCCGGCGGCTGCTGTCCAGATACCGCGAATCACCCGAAATTACCGCCACCGAGCGCAGCTTATCGCCGGCCGGCACATCCTTAGGAGAACCCATGAAACGATTCGTCCTCATCCTCGCCTGCGCCGTCCTCCCTGTCTCGGCCGCGGAACCGATCAAGCTGGACATCGGCACGCCGCCGGTCGTGATCATCAGGCATTCGATCACCCAGCGCTACTCGCGCCTGGTGCGTTTCTATGAAGCGGGCATTATCGGCCAGGGCGACGACGGGTTGATCTATATCCGCGACGATTCCAGGTTAACTCTGGCGCAGCGCCAGATCGCGGAAAAGCTGGTCGATGTCGAAAACGGCGAACGCAAGGATCTGGTCTTCGCCATCGCCGACGGCAACGGCCGCAAGGATGCCCAGCCCGAGGTCTGGGCCGGCCTGGTGCAGCGCTGGAAGAGCCAGTTCAAGCCGGGCTGGTGGTTCCGCGACGTCCAGGGCAACTGGAACAGGAAGCCTTAGGGATTCTCCCGACGCGGTTGCCCGCGGCCGTCGCCCTTAGGCGCCGAACCAGCGCAGCCGCGCGTGCAGCGAGACGACGCTGCCGACCACGATCAGTGCCGGCGGCGCCATCCCGGCCATGCGCGCGGCATCGGGCAGATCGGCCAGCGTCGACGCCAGCACCTGCTGCGTCGGCAGGGTCGCCTGGCGGACGATGGCCGCCGGGGTTTCGCGCGGCAGGCCGTGGTCGATCAGTTGGCGGCAGATCTCCGCCAGGGCGCCGACACCCATGTACACCACCAGCGTCTGCTGCGGCCGGGCCAGGGCGGCCCAGTCGAGATCGAGACTGCCGTCCTTGAGGTGGCCGGTGACGAACACGCAGGACTGGGCGTGGTCGCGGTGGGTCAGCGGGATGCCGGCATAGGCCGCCATGCCCGAGGCCGCGGTGATGCCCGGCACGACCTCGAAGGGCACGCCGTGGTCGAGCAGCTCCTCGATCTCCTCGCCGCCGCGGCCGAAGATGAAGGGATCGCCGCCCTTGAGCCGCACCACCTTGCGGCCGGCCCGCGCCAGGCGGACCAGCAAGGCGTTGATCTCTTCCTGGGGCAGCGTGTGGCGGCCGGACTGCTTGCCCACATAAATGCATTCGGCATCGCGGCGGACCAGTTCGAGGATGCCGGCGCCGACCAGGTGGTCGTAGACGACGGCGTCGGCCTCGCCGAGCAGGCGCGCCGCGCGCAGCGTCAGCAGTTCCGCGTCGCCGGGTCCGGCGCCGACCAGGTACACCGTTCCCGCAGCCTGTCTGTCCATGGCTGCATTCTCGCATCGGCGCTCGGTCCGGCAAGCCGGCCGGGGGGAACTATTTGCAAAAATTGACTCGGGTCAAGGATGGCCGATGGGTGCAAGCGGACCCTTGCCGTCTATGCAGTCGGCCCGCCGGCGAGTCCGTTGCGGCGGCGCGCGCAACCGTTTTTCTCTGGGAGGAAACACAATGATGCGATCGCGTTTGATCAAGGGGGTGGCCATCGCCACGGTCGTCGCGGCGCTGCCGCTGGCGCTGAGTCAGGCCTTGGCCGAGGAAGCGAAGAAGGGCGTGACGCAGGCCGAAGTGAATTACGAGGCCGGCAGTTCGCCGCTTGCCAACGTCGACATGTACCAGGACATCAATCCCAAGGCGCCGCCGATGAGCAAGGCGGAATTCGAGAAAGGCAAGCAGATATTCTTCCAGCGCTGCGCCGGCTGCCACGGCGTGCTGCGCAAGGGCGCCACCGGCAAGCCCCTGACACCGGACAAGACCATTCCCAACGGCACCGAGTACCTGAAGGTCTTCATCAAGTACGGTTCGCCGGCCGGCATGCCTAACTGGGGCACTTCCGGCGAATTGACCGACGACGAAGTGGACCTGATGGCCCGCTATGTCCAGCAGACGCCTCCGCAGCCGCCCGAGTACAGCCTCAAGGACATGCAGGCGACATGGAAGGAAATCATCCCGGTGGCCAAGCGGCCGACCAAGAAGATGAACAGCTACAACATCGGGAACATCTTCTCGACGACGCTGCGCGATTCCGGCGAAGTGGCCCTGATCGACGGCGACAGCAAGAAGATCATCAACATCGTCAAGACCGGTTATGCCGTGCACATCTCACGCCTGTCGGCGTCGGGTCGCTACCTCTTCGTCATCGGCCGCGATGCGCGGATCAACCTGATCGACCTGTGGATGGAGAAGCCCGACAACGTCGCCGAGATCAAGATCGGCCTCGAGGCGCGCTCGGTGGAGACGTCCAAGTACAAGGGCTTTGAGGACAAGTATGCGATCGCCGGCACCTACTGGCCGCCGCAGTTCGTGGTCATGGACGGCGACACCTTGAAGCCGCTGAAGATCGTCTCCACCCGCGGCATGACCGTGGATGGCGAGTACCACCCGGAACCGCGCGTGGCCTCGATCGTCGCTTCCCACTTCCATCCCGAGTTCGTGGTCAATGCCAAGGAAACCGGCAAGATCATGATCGTGAACTACCAGGACATCAGTAACCTGAAGATCACCACCCTCGACGCCGCCAAGTTCCTCCACGACGGCGGCTTCGACTCGACCGGCCGCTACTTCCTGGTCGCCGCCAACGCCTCCAACAAGGTCGCGGTCGTCGATACCAAGGACGACAAGCTGGCGGCGCTGATCGACGTGGGCAAGATACCGCATCCGGGCCGCGGCGCCAATTTCGTCGATCCTAAGTTCGGTCCGGTCTGGTCCACGGGACACCTCGGCGACGACAGCATCTCGCTGATCGGCACCGATCCCGTCAAGCACAAGGCCCAGGCTTGGAAGGTGGTGCGCACCTTGAAGGGGCAGGGCGGCGGCTCGCTGTTCATCAAGACCCATCCGAAGTCGAAGAACCTGTGGGTCGATACGCCGCTGAATCCGGACGCCAAGATCAGCCAGACCGTCGCCGTCTATGACATCGCCAACCTCGACAAGGGCTTCGTCACGCTGCCGATCGCCGAATGGGCGGGCGTCAGCGAAGGCGCCAAGCGCGTCGTCCAGCCTGAGTACAACGCCGCCGGCGACGAGGTCTGGTTCTCGGTGTGGAGCGCCAAGGACAAGCAGTCGGCCATCGTCGTCGTCGACGACAAGACGCGCAAGCTCAAGACGGTGATCAAGGACCCCCGGCTGATCACGCCGACCGGCAAGTTCAACGTCACCAATACGCAGCACGACATCTATTGATGGAATGCTAAGGGGATTAGGCTCAACACCTCACGGGGGCTTCGGCCCCCGCTTTTTTTGGCTTGACTCGAATCAAGGCGGGCCGGGCCGCCGCCGCGCATCCTCGCCGTCATGAACCGCCTCGCCTGCCTCGTGCTGCTCGCCTCTCCGCTCGCCGCGCCGGCCGCGCCCGACGCCGCACGCCAGCGCGAGCTGATCCACTTGGTGCGCCAGGACTGCGGTTCCTGCCACGGCATGGAACTCAAGGGCGGCCTCGGCTCGCCGCTGCTGCCCGAGGCGCTGCGCGGCAAGGCCGCCGCGAGCCTCGTCGCCACGGTGCTCGGCGGCCGTCCGGGGACGGCGATGCCGGCCTGGAAATCGCTGCTCGGCGAGGACGAGGCCGAATGGATCGTCGCCCGCCTGATCGGCGGCTTTCCCGTCGATACGCCATGATCGCGCTGCTGCACCGTCTCCTGCCGCTCGCCGCCTCCCTGCTGCTGGCCGCCTGCGCCCAGGCGCCGCTGCGCGGCACCGGCGACCTCGGCATCGTCGTCGAGCGCGCCGCCGGGCGGGTCGCCATCGTCGATACGACGGCGCGGACCATCATCGGCCGCGTCGATGGCCTCGGCGATCTGTCGCACGCCTCGGCGGTGTTTTCCCGCGACGGCCGCTATGCCTATGTCTTCGGCCGCGACGGCGGCATCTCCAAGGTCGACCTGCTCCGGCAGCGGCTGGTCAAGCGCATAGTCCAGGCCGGCAACAGCATCGGCGGGGCGATCTCCCAGGACGGCCGCCTCGTCGTCGCCCAGAACTACGAGCCGGGCGGGATCAAGGCCTTCGACGCCGACAGCCTCGAACTGGTGGCCGACGTGCCGGCCGACTACGGCGCCGAGGGCAAGCGCTCCAAGGTGGTCGGGCTGGCCGACCTGCCCGGCAACCGCTTCGCCTATGCGCTGTTCGACGCCGGCGAAATCCGCGTCACCGACCTCTCCGACCCGCGCCATCCGCGCACCGACAGATATGCCGCAGGCATCCAGCCCTACGACGGCCTGGTGACGCCCGACGGCCGCCATTACCTGGCCGGCCTGTTCGGCGAGGATGGCGTCGCCCTGCTCGATACCTGGAATCCGGCACAGGGGACGCGCAAGATCCTCGAGAACTACGGCCGCGGCGCCGAAAAGCTGCCGGTGTTCAAGATGCCCCACCTGCGCGGCTGGGCCGCGGCCGGGCGCACTGCCTGGCTGCCGGCGGTCGGCCGCCACGAGGTGCTGATCGTCGACAGCGGCGACTGGCGCGAAGTCGGCCGCGTCGCCGTCTTAGGCCAGCCGGTGTTCGTCATGGCGCGCCCCGACGGCCGGCAGATCTGGGTCAATTTCGCCCATCCCGACAACGGCTGGGTGCAGGTGATCGATACCGTCGAGCGCAAGGTCGTCGCCACCCTGGCGCCGGGCAAGGCGGTGCTGCACATGGAATTCACGCCGCGCGGCGAAGCGGTGTGGATCTCGGCCCGCGACGACAATCGCGTCCTGATCTACGACACCGCCAGCCTGGCGCAGGTTGCCGCGCTGCCGGCCGAAAGCCCCTCGGGCATCCTGTTCACCGCCCGCGCGGCGAAGATCGGCTTCTGATGGACTCGCCCTACAGCCCGCTCGAGTTCCGCCTGCTCAACGATTACCAGCGCGACTTTCCGCTGGTCGCCGAACCGTTCCGGCGCATCGCCGATGCGCTCGGCAGCGACGAGGCCACGGTGCTGGCGACGCTCGCCAAATTGGCTCGCCGCGGCGCCGTCAGCCGTGTCGGCGCCGTGCTGGCGCCGCGGCGCATCGGCGCCAGCACGCTGGCGGCGCTGGCCGCGCCGGCCGATCGCCTCGAAGAGATCGCGGCGCTCGTCAGCGCCGTGCCCGAGGTCAATCACAACTACCAGCGCGAGCACCCGATCAATCTCTGGTTCGTCGTCACCGCCGGCGGCGAGGCCGAACTGGCGGCCATCCTCGCCGGCATCGAGGCGCGGACCGGCTGCGCCGTCATCTCGCTGCCGCTGGTCGAGGAATATCACATCGACCTCGGCTTCGACCTCGCCGGCAGCGGCCGCCGCTGCATCCTCGCCCGAGCCGCCGAGTCGGCGGCGAGTTCCAATTCCGCCGCTCCGGCGGCGAGTGCCAATTCCGGCGCAGCGCCGGCGAGTCCCAATTCCGCCGAGTCGCCGACGCGTCCTAAACCCGCCGCGCCGCCGGCGAGTCCCGATGCCGCCGGCCGTCGTCTGCTCGCCGCGTTGCAGGGCGGCCTCGAACTGCTGCCGCGTCCCTATGCGCGGCTGGCCGCGGCGGCCGGGCTAAGCGAGGCCGCCACGCTGGCGCGCCTGAAGGACTTGCAGGGCGACGGGACGATCAAGCGCTTCGGCGTGGTCGTGCGCCACCACGAACTCGGCTTCAATGCCAATGCCATGGTGGTGTTCGACGTTCCCGACGACCGCGTGGCCGAATGCGGCCGCCGCCTGGCGACGCAGCCCGGCGTGACGCTCTGCTACCGCCGCCGCCGTGCCGCGCCGCAGTGGCCCTACAACCTCTATTGCATGGTCCATGGCCGCGCCCGCGGCGAGGTCGAGGCGACGATCGCCCGGCTGCAAGGTCTCGCCGCCTGGCCGGCCGCGGCGCTGTTTTCGACGCGCCGCTTCAAGCAGCAGGGCGCCCGCTATTTCGCCGCCGCGCCGATCGCCAGCCATGTTTAGACCGCAGCTCGATGCGATCGACCGGCGCATCATCAACGCCCTGCAGGGCGGCTTTCCGCTGTCCGACGAACCCTACCGCGAAGTGGCCGAATCGCTCGGCCTCTCCGAGACCGAGTTGCTGGCGCGCCTGTCGTCGCTGCTGGAGAAGGGCGTGCTGAGCCGCTTCGGACCGATGTTCCAGATCGAGCGCCTCGGCGGGTCCTTTGTCCTGGCGGCGCTGCGCGTCCCCGAGGCCGACTTCGAACGCGTCGCGGCGCAGGTGAACAGCCGTGCCGAGGTGGCGCACAACTACCGCCGCGACCATGACATGAACATGTGGTTGGTGCTGGCCACGGAAACGCCGCAGGGCATCGCCGCTGCGATCGCGGCCATCGAATCTCTGACCGGCCTGCCGGTATTCGCCTTTCCCAAGGAGCGCGAATACTTCGTCGGCATGAGGCTGACGGCATGAGCGGCGACGCCATCGAACGCCGCCTGATCGTCGCCACCCAGGCCGGCCTGCCGCTGGTGCCGCGCCCCTACCATGCGCTCGCCGCACAGCTCGGCATCACCCCGGAAGAGGTTTGCGAGCGCCTCGCCGCGATGCTCGAGCGCGGCGTCATCCGCCGCATCGGCGCGGTGCCGAACCACTACGCGCTCGGCTATGCCGCCAACGGCATGAGCGTCTGGGATGTCGCCGACCAGCGCGTCGACGAACTCGGCATGGCGGTCGGCGCGCTCGACTTCGTCACCCACTGCTACCGCCGCCCGCGCCGCCTGCCCGAATGGCCGTACAACCTCTTCGCCATGGTCCACGGCGCGGACCGCGCCGAAGTCGAAGATAAGGTGGCGCGGATCGCCGACCTGCTCGGCGCACATTCCCGCCGCCACGAAGTCCTCTACAGCTCGCGGATACTCAAGAAGACCGGGTTGCGCATCGCGGGCTGAATGGGGCTGTTTGGAGCTAGGCCAATAGTTCGCAACGGCGGCCGCGTTCGTCCATTCCAAAAGTTGGCTGCTCGGTAGTTGCGCGTGAGGGCCAACGCTGTGCCAAAATTGTAACCGTGCTGTTCGGCATCCTGGCCGCGGTTCGTGCAACGTAATCGTGCAACGTAATGTTGCCGTTAGCATGTGAAAGGAGTAGGCTTTCGTCCCGTCTACGTCTGGTTATCCATGTATCCATACCCCCCGTGTTACTTGAACGAGCGCTCCTTCCAGTGCACTGCGAAACTTAGAAATGAAGCTCGAAAAATTACGCCTACTGCGTGACGAACTGTTTGATGAGTTTTCCGCCGATGGGATCGTCGGCTCTATCTATTACTTCTTTCCTAACAGGTGGAATAGGCTTGACGATACCTTGAGGCCATCCCGAGGAACGATTCGACATCTAAATATAAGCACCAATAGACCGGCTGGCTATTGCGCCCGGGGTGACACGACGGCTTGGCTTGTGTGCGAAAACAATCAAGTCGTTGTTTCACTATCCTGTCCAGAAGCGCCTAAATCGGCAATGCTAGCCGCATTAGTAGAAAGGCTGTCTAAGGTAATACGGAGAGCATCCAATGCATACAAGGTGTCACATAATCCGCTAACGGAACTATTATCACGTGAAACCTTTCGCTTGAAGCTCGAACAGGCACTTTCAGAGCTTGCGGCTGTTTCCCCTCCCCGTGGCGAAGCTGATGAAGGTGCAGAGACCAAGCAGCTCGCTGTTCTCGCCCTCGACATTGACCACTTCAAACAAATGGGTCTTCGTGGAAGAGTGTGGGTAAAAACGCATGTCAATCAGATTTTCGGCAGCATACAGGTGAGGACTTTCAGTCGCAGGTACTGCTCGTCGCGCAGTCCGTATGCGCGACGCTGGATGACGCGAATCTTGT
>WNGH01000965.1_pt1 | contig 26071 bp, 23 predicted proteins | sample 5400631 | NCBI WGS metagenome assembly WNGH01 (sample SAMN13153373, study PRJNA577476) | soil metagenome | isolation source: 115 cm soil or saprolite under Garry oak tree replicate 1 | place: USA:California | collected 2016-06-15
GTGGTCGGCATCTACCTCGGCTGGTTCTCGCCCACCGAAGGCGCCGCCATCAGCGCCTTCGCCGCGGTGCTGATCGGCTTCGCCACCCGCACCCTCGGCCTGCGCGGGCTCGCCGATGCGCTGCTCGAGACCGTGTTCGCGAGCGCGATGCTGTTCTTCATCATCGCCGGCGCCTTCATCTTCTCGCGCTTCATCCTGCTGACGCGGCTGCCGAACGAGCTCGCGGCGTGGGTGCAGCAGATGCAGCTCGCGCCGCTCTCGATCGTGCTCGCGGTGATCGTGCTCTACGTCGTGCTCGGCACCGCGCTCGAGGAAGTGAGCACCATCCTGATCACCGTCCCGGTGATCCTGCCGCTGATGACCGGCATCGGCTACGACGGCATCTGGTTCGGCATCTTCGTCACCGTGATGGCGACCATCGGCCTCATCAGCCCGCCGGTGGGCCTCACCGTGTTCGTGATCCAGGCGCAGAACCCCGACATCCCCGCGGCGAAAATCTACCTCGGCACCCTGCCTTTCCTGGTCGCCGACTTCGTGCTGGTCGCGCTGCTGGTCGCATTCCCCGCCCTCGCCCTCTGGCTGCCGGCTGCGCTGAAGATGTGAGAAGGTAGGCGGCGCGGTTGCCCGAGGGTGGCGACTGGGCGTACCCTATGACGACCATGGTTCAGCGGATCATCACCTGCTCGCCGGACATTCTCGGCGGAACCGCCGTATTCGCGGGGACGCGCGTTCCCGTCCAGACGTTGCTCGACTATCTCGAGGGCGGCGAGTCAATCGACGACTTCCTCGACGGCTTTCCGAGCGTCAAGCGGGATCAGGTCATCAGTTTCCTCGAAGAGGCCAAGGCCAGCCTGGTCGCCCAGGCATCGTGAGGGTGCTGCTGGACGAATGCGTCGATCGGCGCTTGGCGCGCGAGATCGCGGGCCACGAAGTCCAGACGGTTACCGGGTTGGGGTGGGCAGCGGTAAAGAACGGCGAGCTGCTGACGCGCGCCGAAGGCCGTTTCGATGTGTTCGTCACCGTCGACCGGAATCTCGCGTTCCAGCAGAACACGATCAAATACTCGTTCGCGGTCGTGATACTGCGCGCAGCGTCGAACCGCCTCGCCGACCTGCGCCCCTTGATCCCTCGGCTGCTGGATGCGCTTGCAGGGGCGAGCCCTGGAAAAGTGACGTGGGTCGAAGGTGGGCGCAACGAATGAAAATGGTGAAAATGGGGACAGACCCCTTTTTTTCGCAAGCGCAGCTGAGAAAAATGGGGTCTGTCCCCATTTTCGATTTCGTCCTGGTCGCGCTGCTGGTCGCCTTCCCCGCCCTCGCCCTCTGGCTGCCGGCGGCGCTGAGGATGTGACTGCAACCCTTTAGATTGTTGAAGCTTTCGGGCCCCACTCCGCGCTAGAATCGCGGTCTTCGCAGGGAGGGGTCGAGGGGCTTATGTTGATACACCGTTTTCTTCTGGCCGGGCTCGTCCTAGCCGCATCCACCACGCTCGCTTTCGGCCAATACGGCCAGCAGCGGCAGGACGATCTTGGGATCATGTCCGCGCCGTCGGGCCAGCAGAGCTCGCCCGCCATGGGCGCGCCGGTGCAGCAGGTCTCGCCGCTGCAGACCTTGCCGGTGCAGTCGCCCGCGATCATAAATTCGGGGCAGCCGCCCACGCAGCAGCAACTGCAACTACAACAACTGCTGCAACAACAGCAACAACGAGTCCAAACCCAGCAAGGTGCCGCCCGCGCTGCCGAGTCGTCTGCCGAGCGCAACGAGTTCCAGGAATTCATCGCCGCCTCCACCGGCAAGCCGCTGCGCATGTTCGGCTCGAACCTGTTCGAAGCACCCTCAACTTTCGCGCCGGTCGAGAACATCCCGGTCACGCCCGACTACGTCATCGGGCCGGGCGACGAACTGCTGATCCGCGCCTGGGGCCAAATCGACGTGGACTATCGCGCCGTGGTCGACCGCAACGGCACGATCAACATCCCGCGCGTCGGCTCGATTCCGGTCTCGGGCGTGCGCTACCAGGACATCACGTCACACATCCGCACGGCCCTATCGCGCAATTTCCGCAATTTCCAGCTGATGGTGACGATGGGGCAGCTGCGCTCGGTGCAGATCTTCGTCGTCGGCCACGCCCGCCGGCCGGGCGCGTATACCGTGAGCTCGCTCAGCACGCTGGTAAACGCCATCTTCGCCGTAGGCGGCCCCGCAGCGCAGGGCTCGATGCGAGCGATCCAGCTCAAGCGCGGGGCCAGCGTGGTGACCGAGCTTGACCTCTACGACCTGCTGCTCACCGGAGACAAATCGAAGGACGTGCCGATTCTTCCGGGGGACGTCATCTATTTTCCCCCCTTGGGTCCGCTCGCCGCGGTCTTGGGCAGCGTCAACAACGCCGCCATCTTCGAGCTGAAAGGCCCGACCAACGTAGCCAAGCTGCTCGACCTCGCGGGCGGCCTTACCACCACGGCGCAGGCGCGCCGCGCCACCCTGGAGCGGATCGACGAGCGCAAGACGCGCACCGTGGACCAGTTCGCGCTCGACTACGACGGCCTCAAGCGCCCCATCAAGGACGGCGACCTCGTCTCGGTGCTCGCGCTCTCGCCTCGGTTCGAGAACGCCGTCACGTTGCGCGGCAACGTCGCGGAGGCTTTGCGCTACCCCTGGCACGAAGGCATGCGGATACGCGACCTGATTCCCGACAAGGAAGCGCTCATTCCGCCGGAATATTATCGGCGCGCCAACGCAGCGCTCCGCGTCGACCCCGCCAACCAGGGCCAACTGGCCTCCGACGTGCGCAAGCTGTTCGACGAGATCAATTGGGACTACGCCGTCATCGAGCGCCTGAACCGCAACGACCTGACAACCTCCCTCATCCCCTTCAACCTCGGTAAGGCAGTCATCGAAGGCGACGCCACGAACAACCTGCCGCTACAGCCCGGCGACGTTGTCACAGTCTTCTCCAAGACAGATGTCGGCGCGTCCGCCGCCAAGCGACCCGTGATCGTCCGCCTTGAGGGCGAGTTCATCTATGCGGGCGTCTATCAAGCAATGCCGGGCGAGACTCTGCGCCAGCTCGTCGCGCGCGTCGGGGGCGTCACGCCGCAGGCCTATCTCTTCGGCGGCGAACTGACGCGCGAATCGACGCGAAGAAACCAGGAAGAGCGCCTGAAGCAAGCCATCCTGGACTACGAGCGCGACCTCCAGCGCGCCGCCGCCACGCGCGCGCGCAACGTCGCCAGCGCCGAAGACGCCGCCTCCCTAAAGGTCGAACAAGAGGCGCAGCAATCCATGGTCGCACGCCTGCGGACCCTAAAGCCGACCGGCCGCATTGTGCTGGAGCTGCCCGAGGAACCGACCGTCGCTAGCCTTCCCGACATCCCTCTCGAGGACGGCGATCGCCTGATGGTTCCCCAGCGGCCGGGAATGGTGACTGTATTCGGAACAGTGTTCAACGAATCGGCCTTCCTCTACCGCCCCGATAAGAATGTCTCGGACTACCTTGCACAGGCAGGCGGACCACGCAAAGAAGCCGATCAGAGCAACATCTACGTGTTGCGGGCGGACGGCTCTGTCGTAAGCAAGCGCGGAGGCGGATTTTTGGTTGGCTCTCTTTCCGGACTACGGCCGATGCCGGGAGATGCGATCGTTGTCCCCGAGGATCTGACCCGGACTACATGGACGAAGGATTTGAAGGACTGGACGCAGATCTTCTATCAGTTCGGCCTTGGCGCCGCCGCGCTGACGATAATCAAAAATCGGTAGTTGAGCATGACCGACCACGAGGCGAAACCGAATTCGGAGATCCGTCCGGATGAACAAGAGGATGGGTACGCGTTCTTCGACTTCCTGCTCCTCATGGCGAAATATAGAAAACTCGTGATGGGTCTTCCAATAGTTACGGGGATCGTGGCACTAATCGTGTCCTTCTTGTTGCCAAACTGGTACACGGCAACGGCGAAGATCATGCCGCCGCAGCAAAGTCAGTCGAATGCAGTTGCCATTCTTGGCCAGCTTGGCGCGATTGCAGGCGGCGTAGCTTCTCAAGCTCTCAACGTGAGAAACCCGAGCGATATCTATGTAGCAATGCTCAAGAGCCGCACAGTAGCGGACGCGCTCATTCAACACTTCGATCTTAAAAATGTTTACGACGAAGAATACCTGGCAGAGACGCGAAAAAAACTGGCTAAGAACTCCGTCATCGTTGCGGGTCGAGAAGGCGTCATCACGATAGACGTGGACGATAAAGATCCCAAACGGGCAGCTGAGATTGCAAACGCATACGTTGAGGAGTTGCGAATTCGCACCTTAGGTCTCGCCGTCAGCGAAGCAGGTCAGCGTCGACTCTTCTTCGAGGGGCAACTCAAAAAAGCAAAAAATGACCTGATCGACGCGGAGGTCGAGCTCAAAAAATTCACGCTAGATACTGGTCTAATGAATCCCCAGGGGCAGGTCAGCCTTAGCGTGGCTGCCGCCGCCGCTCTTCGGGCTCAGATTGCGGCGAAAGAGATTCAACTTACGGCGATGCGCTCCTTCGCCACGGAAAATAATCCCGACTTGCGACGCACACTTCAGGAACTCTCGGGCCTGCGATCGGAACTCTCCAAAATGGAGAAGAACACACACGTCGAAAAGGGAGATGTAATGGTCCCCTTCGGCAAAGCCCCTGAAGTTGCTCTCGAGTACGCGCGCAGATTCCGTGATATGAAATATCAAGAAACTTTATTCGAGGTTCTTTCAAAGCAATATGAAATTGCCAGGATCGACGAGGCGAAAGACGCAACTCTTATCCAAGTGCTTGACGCGGCGGTTCCGCCAGAGCGCAAATCGAAGCCTTTCCGCACGCTGATCGTGATAGTCAGCGTAGTTGTCGCCGTCATACTCGCCGTCATGGCGGCGCTGACTCTGAATCGCCTAGGCAGTGCTCCGGATCAGGTCAAAATTCTGTCATCTGCCTTCTTTAGGCGCGACTGAACTCTTTGCGCGATTGATCGATGTTGGTGTAGTCCGTCCAGCGCCCATTTCTGCCGCCCATGATCCGCGAAACGATAAAGAAGATGGCAGGCGTGTTCGGTTACGAGATCAGGCGCGCACCACCTTCGAACCTGCCGCCAGCGCGCGTTGTGGTGCCGGACCTGGACCGAATTCACTATGGCTGCGGCGACATCTATATGCCAGGCTGGCTGAACGTCGACGTGCGCGCGGTTGGCAATCCCCCCGAAAACTATATGGACGTGAATCTCGTCACGCGGCATCCGTTTCCTGATAGCTCATTTCGCTTCGGCTTCACGCAGGACTTCATAGAGCACATCGACCAGGTTGATTCGATCACGTTCCTGGCCGAAGTATTCAGAACCTTCAAGCCGGGCGGGGTGCTGCGAGTTTCATTCCCCGGCTTCGAGCATGTCCTGTGCGCGCACTTCCCGCGCCCCGACTTCGACACAGTGCTCCGAGGCAAACACGACGCCTACGACCTCCACCGGCACCGGCACTTCTATTCGAGGGAAAGCCTTGCCCTCGTGGCCCGCCAGATCGGCTACTCGATTGAATTCGTGGAATACGGAAAATCGAAGTACGTGGAATTGTGCGGCCTCGATACGCGAATCGAGCAAATCTCGGGGAATATTCGAGCTGAATTGACAAAACCCTAAGGCGGTGGCTGCGCTTAGTGACACGAGGAACACAAGGAGAACATTCTTGAAAGCTGTAATTCTTGCAGGGGGTATGGGAACTCGCATTAGCGAGGAAACGGCCACGCGTCCGAAGCCGATGGTCGAGATCGGTGGCAAGCCAATCCTGTGGCACATAATGAAAATCTTTTCGAGTCACGGATTGAACGAGTTTATTGTTTGCCTGGGTTACCGCGGGTACATGATCAAGGAATACTTCGCCAACTATTTTCTTCACATGTCGGACGTTACTTTCGACGTGTCGCGTAATAGTATGGAGGTGCACCAGAAATACTCGGAACCTTGGCGCGTAACGCTAGTCGACACCGGAGAAAATACGATGACCGGAGGTCGGCTCAAGAGAATTACTGAGTACATCAAAGGAGAAGATTTCTGTTTCACATATGGGGATGGAGTTGGAAATGTTGATTTGAAAGAGCTGATCTCGATTCATCGTCGCGCTGAACTGCTTGCAACAGTGACGGCAACGCAACCGCCGGGGCGATTTGGAATGCTGCAAATTAGTGATGACCGTGTGACGTCATTGATTGAGAAACCCGAAGGCGACGGCGCGTGGATCAATGGTGGATTCTTTGTTCTTTCTCCCAGGGTCCTGAACTTAATCGAAGGAGACGACACCGTTTGGGAGAGGGACCCAATGGAACGTCTCGCGAGAGAAGGGCAACTAGGCGTATACAAGCATCGCGGATTCTGGCAGCCAATGGATACATTGAGAGACAGGAATTACCTGGAAGAGCTTTGGCAAAGCGGCAAGGCTCCATGGAAAATCTGGTAGCGATGAATAACGATTTTTGGGCTGGAAAGCGCGTATTGATCACAGGTCATACCGGGTTTAAGGGCTGTTGGCTCTCTCTTCGAATTCAGACCTCAGGTTCACGAGTTGCAGGATATGCTCTTCCGCCGCCACCGGGGCCATCAATATTTGCTGCAGCGAACGTCGGAGACGGGATGGAAAGCGTCATAGGCGACGTGCGTGACATGGAACATCTCCGTCAAGTCGTACGCTCATTTCAACCCGAAGTAATCTTTCATCTGGCCGCCCAATCCTTGGTTCGCAGATCCTACTCGGACCCGGTCGGAACATATGCGACCAATGTCATGGGCACTGTCCACCTACTCGAAGCCGCACGGGAAGGCGATTCCGTTCGAGTCATCGTAAATGTCACCAGCGATAAGTGCTATGAGAACCGCCAGAAGATCGAAGGCTATAAAGAGACTGACGCAATGGGGGGATATGACCCCTACAGCAGCAGCAAGGGGTGCTCGGAAATGGTTACAGCGGCTTATCGCCGCTCCTTTTTTTCTGACGACCGCCAAATAGCTGTTGCGTCGGTTCGGGCTGGAAACGTAATAGGCGGCGGTGATTGGGCCGAGGACAGACTGGTGCCGGATGTCATTCGAGCGTTTGCGAACGGCGATCGACCTGCCATCCGTCGACCAGATGCAATTCGTCCGTGGCAGCACGTCGCCGATCCCATATTGGGTTACATGCTGCTTGCTGAAAGGATGTGGTTTGATCCAGCGCTATTTTCAGAAGCTTGGAATTTTGGGCCGGACGAGAAAGATACCTGGTCGGTGGCCCAAGTAGTTGAGCGACTCACCGCTTTGTGGGGCGCGGATGCCGCATGGAGACTGGATCCCGGCACTCACCCTCATGAGGCCAAATCCCTGACGCTTGATTGCGCCAAGGCGAGATCACGCTTGTCTTGGCGCCCGGTGTGGCCTCTCGATCGCGCGTTAAGTTCGACTGTAGATTGGTACAAGGCCTATTACAGACGCGACGACGTTCGACTTTTGACGATACGTCAGATCGAGGAGCATGCAGCAATAGCGCGTTCGTCTAGCAAGACTTCTTTGCAATAGAACCTTTGGATAAGCACGAGCTGAAGTCTCTTTTGACGCTCGTAGAGTTCCTATGAATTGTCGGCATTGCAACCGAAACCTGAATCTACTTTTTTTGGATCTTGGTTTCGCCCCGCCGTCCAATGCCTACTTAGCGCGCGAGGATCTATGCAGACCAGAACTGCATCTCCCACTAAGACTCCTAGCCTGTGAGCACTGCTGGCTTGTTCAAACCGAGGACTACGCGCGTCCAGAGGAGCTATTTCGCGAAGATTATGCTTACTTCTCTTCCTCCTCCGAGACTTGGCGCGAGCATGCCGTACGCTACGTATCTGCGATCTCCCAACGGTTAAGTCTTGGTAGCGAAAGCTTTGTTATTGAGGTTGGTTCGAATGATGGCTACCTGTTAAGGCACTTTCTATCTGCAGGTATCAACTGCCTAGGTATTGAACCAACAAAGAGCACGGCTTTAGAAGCGGAGAAAATTGGAATATCAGTTCTGCGAGAGTTTTTCACCAAGTCTCTAGCTGAGCAGCTGGCCGCTAGCGGTCGGAAAGCGGATCTAATCGTAGGTAACAACGTCTATGCGCACGTTCCAAACATCAACGATTTCACTGCTGGATTAGCGGCCGTACTCAAATCACGCGGAACGGTAACGCTCGAGTTCCCACACTTGAAATGCCTTATTGAGCACGCGCAATTCGACACCGTTTACCACGAGCATTTCTCGTATCTTTCTCTATACACAGCGAGCAAGGTTTTCGGGCGCAATGGCTTGAGAATTTACGATGTTGAAGAACTTTCAACACACGGAGGAAGCTTGCGCGTGTACGGCTGTCACGCTGATGACCCGCGCGTCGCCTCAGAAAGAGTGGAGGGCGTAATAGCCGACGAGGCTAAATTCGGCCTAAGATCGAAAGCTACTTATCTGGATTTCCAGCAAAGAGTCGATCGGACGAAAGATGATTTGTTGGCATTTCTCATCGACTGCAAGCGGAGGGGAAAGAAAGTCGCCGCTTACGGAGCGGCTGCAAAAGGCAATACGCTGCTGAACTACGCAGGAATTAAGCGCGACCTGCTGCCTTTTGTGTGCGATGTGGCTCCATCGAAGCAGGGCAAGTATCTGCCTGGTAGTCACATTGAGGTTCATGCACCTTCGAAATTGATCGAACAGCGACCAGACTATGTTTTAATTTTGCCTTGGAATCTCTCACGAGAAATTTCGCAAGAGCAGAGTGTTGTAAAAACGTGGAAGGGTCAATTCGTCGTTGCGGTACCGAAGCTATCCTTCGTTGAATGAGGGCTCTCGTAACGGGGGCGACGGGGTTTATCGGACGGCACGTCGTCGCGCATCTCCTAGAGAAGAATCACGAGGTCGTTGCCATGGGGCGATCCGTGAGCAAGCTGTCAGAGATACCATGGAGTAGCTCCGTCAGATTCATTACTCATGATATTCACGGGCCAATCGGCGAGTTCTTATCGAGGTGCGGCAGCATAGACGTTGTCGTCCATCTCGCGTGGCAAGGACTCCCTGATTGTCGATCGGGGTTCCACGTCGAAGAGAACTTGCCGGCCAACTATCGCTTTCTCCGATCATTGGTCGAGTCCGGTGTGAACCACCTGTTGGTGACCGGTACTTGCCTCGAGTATGGAATGCAATTTGGCCGTCTTGGAGAAGACACACTTACCAGTCCGATCATTCCATATGGACAGGCGAAGGATTCTTTGCGCAAATCGATGCAAACGCTCCAGCAAGTGGTGCCGTTTACTTTGCAGTGGTTGCGCGTTTTCTATTTGTACGGCGCCGGGCAACACCCCAACAGTTTGCTGAGTCAGCTGGATCGCGCGATTAAGCGAGGGGATAACAGTTTCGATATGACTACTGGCGAGCAATTACGAGACTATCTTCCCGTAGAGGAGGTTGCAAGGCGAATTGGACTCTTACTGGAAAACCCTCAGGTGAACGGCGTAATAAATTGCTGTAGTGGGACCCCTATTTCGGTCCGCCGTTTGGTCGAGCGCCGAATCGCTGAAAGCGGAGCCATGATCAGACTAAACCTGGGGCGCCACCCATATCCGGACTACGAACCATTTGCGTTTTGGGGATCAAGCGACAAGCTTGAAGCCCTAACGCAAAACAGCGAGCCTGCGTAAGAAGTGGCTCGCGACGAGAACAGTTTGTTTTCCTTACGTTACACGCGATCGTTGCAGTGATGAGCATTTCGAGCGGCTGCTTGCTATGATCACAGCGATATCAATCATACTTGTTCAATAATGGCTCGATTTACGCAGATAGTCTTGGTCGGGGAGAAATCCTTCTTGGAATACAACAAAACCAAGACAATGAATAGGGTATTCGAGTTACTTCCTCTAGGCTATCGGTTTGTCGATATTAGCTCTGGCACCAAGCACGGGACGCTGAAAAAGCTGATCTACATCCTTGCCTATTTCAAGCTGTTCCTTAGCCTCGGGAAAAGTGAGCGGGGTCAGATTCTTTGGCTGAGTGAATTCAAGTTCACCCTGCCCCATATTGTTTGCGCCAAGCTTATTTCAAAGCTGCGAGGAATGGTCCTGATTGGCGGCCCGCATGGGCTCAGAGCGGATAGCATGTTGTTGACCAACCCGTCATACCAGCGCAGCACCTTCTCTACATCGCAAAGACTTAAGCTTTACCTGCTGGACATCTGCGACGGGCTACTTGTCAGGGCGTTTAACGTCCTGCAAAGCTACACCGTGCCCTACGCCGAACGAGCCAAGAGACTTGCGAGCCGTCCAGACAAACTAACGATTATCTTTCCAATCGGCACGACCGTTGATCGTCCAGCGCTGGCTTGGGAACCTTCATTCAAACAATCCGAGGAACTGCGACTGGTATTCTGGGGGCTCGCCAACGCGTTGCACGGACTGGATGTCATCCCTCCGGCGATCGATCATCTTCGGGCAATTGGCATCAACGTAAAAGTCTACATTTTTTCGCCAGCCAATCACTTTGTCTCGAGAATGTACTTAGACGTTAAGAGAAGAAATCTGGAGAGCCAATTCATCCTCGATACGGATACATTGATAAGAAAGGATTACTCAAAGGTGCTCTTTGCGGACCTGGCGATCAGTCATTTGATCTCCACCGGAATTCATGCCAGTGCAAAGTCGCTCGTGAATGCATTGGCAACGCCTAACAAGCTCTTCGAGATTCTCGGAATTGGAATGCCTGCGATCGCGGCCAGGACGGATGCCACCATTCGGGCATTTGGGCCGGACAGCTGCATATACGTCGAGCCATGCAGCAGCAGTTCCCTGGCCCAAGTCCTTGAATCCATTTATCAGGAGATGGTCGACATAAGAGCCATAGCGAAGCGTGGGCATCGGATTGTGCACACTCAGTATTCACCTCAATCGTTGGCAGACCAGGTCGCTCGTCAGCTTAATTCGCTTCCTGAGAGCATCAACAGTTAGCGTGCACTTCTGCGGGTGCATGCGCGGCACCTGTGCCTAACATTTCGCTGCATATCTGGGTCGCTATCAGCAATTGGGTCAACCGCGGCGTTGCGGTTCTTCTCCAGTTGGCGATCATTCCGATGCTCGCGCGAGCGCTCGGCGAGCGGGAGTTCGCAGCGTACGCGCTGGTGGCATCTCTACTCAGTTGGTTTGCATTGCTCGATTTTGGCCTTGGCAATGCGCTTCAAAACTATGTGTCTGAGTCGAAGGCAACGCGTCGTGATGCTGGCGCGCATGCTGCCCTCGTTTTTCTCCTTTCATGCGGGATAGTTCTGGTCGGCGGGATTCTGGTCGTTGCCCTGTCGCCGCTCATTGCGCAGTTCTTGTTTTCAGGAATCGAGTTTGCCGAGCTTCAGAACGGAACCACTTTGGTAACCGTTGCGGGATTCTGCTTTCTCTGCCATGCGGTGGGTGCAGTGGGCACAAAGGTGCTGTACGCCCTGGGTCGCGGCATATTTGCGAACCTGCTGCTTATCGGTACTAATTCGATAGCATTCGTCGCGCTTTGGTTGGCATTGTCGTGGGCCCCACGGGAAAACGCGCTGCTCGCTGCCGTTGTGGCCTACTTCGGATCCGCCGGCTTGATCGCGGTAGCGGTGGCGGCGATGGTCCTTTGGAGGTTGGCGGGGTGGTCGGGGGGCGAGATCAAGCGTGTCAGCGTTGGAATTGCCAAAAGAGCAGGCGCATTTTGGCTATTCGCCCTGCTGGGGGTCGGTGTTTACAACGTAGACTATCTGATCATGTCGCAAACTTTGGTGGCTCAAGAGATTGCGACCTATAACGTTCTCTCCAGGATATTTGGGGCCGCGATGTCTCTATACAGCGGGCTCCTGGGCGCCACCTGGCCGTTTTGGACGGAGTTGTTTACGGGAGAAAAATGGGCAGAGTTCAAATCGGGGGTGCGCACGTACCTAATTCTTGGCACCGGGTCAGTCTTCTTTCTAACGTTCGCGATGACGTTCGCCATCCCCGCTCTCTTGCCGATGCTGTTCAAGGATAATGAAGTCCATGTTTCGCTGCATTCCATCATTCTTTTCGGGGTGTACATTGGTCTTAGGGTGTGGATGGATACTTACTCGGTTGCGCTACGGGCGATGAACGACACCGGAACCTTGCTGAAATGGGCGCTGTTCCAGGCGATCCTCAGTATAGGAGGGCAGGTGGGGCTAAGCCTGATTTTCGGGCTAGATGGGATTCTGTTGGGGCTGATCTTGTCGTCGCTCTTGACTGCAGCCTGGGCGCTTCCTGTCCGGTTCCGGTGGCAGGTTTCACGACCAGGCGTCTCGTAGACGCGAGGCAAAGCATGCGACGTCCCGATTGTCCTCTCGTAAGCATTGCAATCAACAACTATAACTACGCGCGGTTTCTTCCTGCCTGCATAGAGAGCGCTCTGGCACAGACCTATGCGAATACCGAAGTGATCGTAGTTGATGATGGGTCCAAGGACGAGTCCAGGCAGGCGATCGAATTATTCGCCGGCCGAATAATTGCGCACTTCAAGGCGAACGGGGGGCAGGCGTCGGCGCTCAATTCAGGATACGCAAAGAGCGCCGGGGAGATCGTCATCTTTCTCGATTCGGATGATTTGCTGCTTCCCGACATCGTGGAGCGGATCGTCGGTGCATGGAAACCCGGGGTCGCGAAGGCCCACTTCCCGCTATTGCTGATGGACGAAGCAGGGCACGATTTAGAAGAGCAGGTACCTACGACATCTCATGAAGGCGACGTCACGCCGATCGTTCGCCGGTTCGGCGCATACGCCAGCCCGCCATCGAGCGGCAATGCTTATGCACGGGCTACGTTGGAAAAAATTATGCCGATGCCGGAGTCTGATTGGCGTATCGCAGCCGACACATATCCAATCATTCTTGCAGCGTTCTTTGGCGAAGTGATCAACCTCCCAGAGGCCGGCGGCGCGTACAGGATCCACCGGAAGAACGCCAAGTCGCGCTTTGTAATGAACAACAATCCTTCGACACCGGCAGAAGCTCTTCGTCGTCTCGAGAGGTCCCGGCTTCTTATCGGAACCGAGCTTCAAAGACGCGGGCTTCACCCGACGGCATCCTTTGAGCTTGAACCCCCTACCGCGGCCAGAATGAGGATCATCTCGCGTCGAGTGGATAAGGCGGTATCGACGGCAGGATCCGGCCGGATGATGACGATTGTTCGGGACAGCGTACGCAGCGTCTGGCATTGGCCCGACTTCACCGCGCTGGCACGGGTTCTGTATACCGTCTGGTTTGTCGCAGTGGCTTTCTTGCCGATGCCCTTTGCTGAACGACTGATAATCTGGGCCATCGACGCTCAGCGAAGGCCCCAATGGTTGAAAGCTGCAGCCTTAAGCTCGCACACGCGAGGCCCAGCTGTAAAGCGATCTAGAAAGTCTGCCCTCGCATGAAACTAATCGTTTTCGGCGGCGATGGCTTTTGCGGATGGCCGACTTCGCTATATTTGTCCGCCAAGGGCTGCGAAGTCCTTATTGCGGACAATTTCGCCCGAAGAAAGATAGACGTTGAGCTGGAGTGCGAGTCTCTAACGCCCATCAAGTCGCTCGGTAGACGACTGGAAACCTGGCAGAAAGTTTCAGGCCGGCAGGTTCGTGCCGTCAATTTGGATGTGGCAAACGACTACGGCCGCTTGCTCAACCTTCTGTCCGATGAGTGTCCTGACGCCATCATTCATTTTGCCGAGCAACGTTCAGCCCCATACTCGATGCGTTCGCCTGCGCATAAGCGCTACACGGTAAACAATAACCTCAACGCAACCAACAACCTGCTATGCGCGATCGTCGAAGCCAAGCTGGACGCGCATTTCGTGCATCTCGGAACGATGGGCGTATACGGGTACAGCACTTCGGGCTTGGAGATCCCTGAAGGTTATCTGGACATCTCGATACCTCAGGGAAATCAAGCCATAAAGTCACACATTCTGTACCCCGCCAATCCGGGCAGTATCTACCACATGACCAAAACCCAGGACGCGCTATTTTTTCAGTTCTATAACAAGAACGACGGCGTTCGCATCACAGATCTTCACCAAGGCGTGGTCTGGGGAACGAATATCAAGGAGACTTTGCTGCACGAGGATCTGGTCAATCGATTCGACTACGACGGCGATTTCGGCACAGTCCTAAACAGATTTCTGGTCCAAGCGGCGGTGGGATTTCCGCTCACTGTCTATGGCACCGGAGGTCAGACGCGCGCATTCATTCACATCAACGATACGGTCCGCTGCATCGAAATCGCTTTGAACAATCCTCCTAAAAATGGAGAGCCGGTGCATATTTTCAACCAGACCACCGAAACCCACCGCGTTCGTGACCTTGCGCAGTTGGTTTCCGAGCTGACCGGCGCGGCCGTGCAAAAGATAGATAACCCACGGATCGAAGCCGAAGAGAACGATCTCAAAGTGGCGAATCGTCGCTTTCTGGAGCTCGGTCTGAAGCCGACGACGCTGGAAAAGGGATTGTTGGAAGAAATCAGCGATGTTGCTAAACGGTACGCGGTGCGGTGTGATCAATCAAAAATCCTGCCTTCAGCCAGGTGGCGCACTTGAGCGCAGTCTCGGCTTCGGCGGTCTCACTGGAGATGCCGATCCGGCAGGTTGGGAATGCTGAGCTTTGGTGGATTCGGCCTCACACGTTTGCGCTGCTAGTTCTGCTGCCGTTGTTCTTGTCGCTTCCCTTGCTTCCATCGCCCCCCAGAGATGTCAAAACGTATTTCGGTACGGAGCTGTACTTGCTTGGAATCGGTTTACTTGTCCTGTTTGGAATAGGTTCCTGGTTCGGCGCACGCGGCATTGATCGTTTGCGAAGGAGACCCGCTAGCAGTCTGCGTATTCGCGTGTGGCTCCTGGATCTACTTTTTTTTATTTCGTTTGCCGCGTACGTAATTTGGTTTCTTGAAATTCTGCTTAACCCGCTGTTGCTGCTGCAAGCCACCCAGACCGGGGCATTCGAGATACGAGATCAAGTTTCAAATATTCCTGGAATTACAAGCTTCACTCAGGCTGGCATTCCGTTCTTCATCTGCTACTTCGTGGCGACTCGTTATTGCGGGCAGACATTGGGCTCCCGATTTCATATTTACATCGCCGTCTTACTTGCACTTACGATGATTCGTGCCTTTGCTTGGACGGAACGACTGGCGTTGCTCGAGATAGTGATTCCGGTATTGCTTCTTTCCTTACCCACTTGGAGATCACGATCGAAATCGTTTCGCCTTGGCTTGCGTATGGCACCGCTCTTCGGAATCGTAGCTCTGATCGTATTTTTTGGAGTGATGGAATACTTTCGCTCTTGGCTGGACTTTTACGCTGAATCGGGCGAAAGTTTTCTAGACTTCGTTCTCCAGCGTATATCTACTTACTACGTTACCGCCGTAAACAATGCGGTCGGCTATCTAGTTGAGAATAGTGATTGGCCGCGCTGGGATGGTCGATATATGCTTTCAGGGATATACGCCATGCCAGGAATAGGCGGGGCTCTGATCACGGAGTTCGCTCTCAGGCCGGATACGTACTCCACATTTTTGTCTACTTATCTTGATGAAGAATTTAATAACTTTTCCGGTCTCTATTTTCCGATAGTCGACTTCGGCCTTATAGGCGGCCCTCTGGTCCTGGGGGTCTGCGGCTTTCTGACGGGATATAGCTGGAGGCTTTTCGCCGCGCAAAGCATCGGCGGCTTACTGTTCTACCCGCTCGTGTACGTAGGACTCATTGACCTTTTGCGCGTCATGTATCTGGGTAATTCTCGTTCCCTCATTCCAATCGCTCTCCTCATAATCATCTATTTTTTGGGATTTCGACGGAGAGCCTCAAGGCCGCACGCGTATTCAATATAGGACCCGGGCCTCGGCGTCCATTTGAAGCACTGTGAGCCGCGATCGCCAACAGGCTGGCGCGGCGCGACGAACGGGCTCTTTTAGATGTGACTTCTTCTATGATGCCTTATCATCCGTCGCGCAAATGCGAGAGCTAATCTTCTTCACCATCGCCAATCACTTGCCGCGAGTGTCGATAAGCGATCGGATACGATTTCTGTTTCTACGCCTTGCAGGGATGCGTATAAAGGGCCGCTGCACGATATGCGCCCCCCTCATCGTTCACCCGGTAGGCGGCAGCAAGAACGTCGAGATCGGGGAGCGATGCTTCTTCAATACAGAGGTCCGATTCGGTGTGCCCAAGGAGCGGGTAACAATAGGATCATGGGTAGCGATAGGCGCGCGCGTGTGCTTTGACACAGCTAGCCACAGTCTCGCTTTCATTCCGGGTAAAGGAAGACAAAATTTTCATAAGCCAATCATAGTCGGCGATAGAGTATGGATCGGTGCTGGCGCCACAATCCTTAATGGCGTAACTATCGGCGACGGAGCTGTTGTGGCAGCTGGCGCAGTAGTCACGAGAGACGTACCGCCTAACACCCTCGTTGGCGGAGTGCCGGCTAAAGTAATTCGCAGCATTCACGACCAAAATCTCGAACAGCGCTTCTAGCGGGCCTCAATTTGTCCCCTCCCCGTCGAATAGTGGGCGTTCGTTAACGTAGTTTTGACGAGCGAACCATTTCTGAGGGCTAGACCCATCTCTTCTAAGTAGCGGTGGCGCGGCGTCACTGGGAGTAACGTTGATTCGATTATTTTCGATGCTTAATAGTTCCACATCGCCGCAACCGACAAGAGCAGTAAATGGTTCTTGCTTTGACCGGCTTCTGTGCACACGAAACGTGTTACCTTTAATCGAACATATTCCAGAGGCGCGCTGTTCAACCGATACACATGGGCCAGAGACCTCTGTAAACAAGTTCTTTGTAATTCGAACATTTCTACCGTTCACCCTAATACCCATGGGAACAGTCTCGAAAGTGTTTGCCGCCAATGTCACGTCCTCGATACGTTGATCGACCCGTACCGCAGGGCCTTTCCCATGACCTACGCCGACGATCTTGTTGCCTTCGATATTGATCTTGGAAACGGCGCCTGACCAAGCGTTTAACAGTATTGGCGCTTGATTGGGGCTGGGGAAACCGACAGCACACCGAACCAAAAGATTCGCCAGGACGTCAACTCGACTAACTGATAGCGTGTTCCAGGAATCCTCTTGGGCGAGCAAGATTCCCGCCGCCAGAGTGGATTCGCAGCGGTTTCCAACGATCAGGACGTCTTCGCCGCCGACGACGGCAATGCCGCGCGCCCGGTTTGAGAAGATCACATTATTGCGAATTCGTATTCGACTGCACGGCGCGCCCTGTCCTTTGTAACTGACTACGGCGATGCCGTCGTCGCCTACCTCTGTTACATTGTTTTCAAAGACATCGATCTCCTGTGCCCGCTTTGTATTGTGAATTCCATCCGCCAATGTGCCGGATATTTTATTTGCAAAGATTTTGCCGTTTGTGCCTCCGAGATTGAGAATGCCGGCAGACGCGGCGGAACGAATGATGCAATTGGAGACGCTGAATTTTTCAGCCTCGAAGATACATACTGCGGCCGCTTCAGGATTGGATAAGCGGGATCGGGCATTTGGCGAAGTAAAAGTTATGCCGACGATTTCTGCCGACTTGCCCGTCAGCATTACCGCGCCTCTGGAAGGATTCATCGCCTGAATCGTGGTTTTTTCGCCTTCGCCGATCAACCGAACGGAGCCAGCTCTAATCACATCGCTGTATGAATAAATACCCGCCGGCAGATACACGGCACCGTTAGACAGCGAAGCAGCCCGAATTGCGGAGGCGATCGCATCGGTATCGTCGCGACTTCCGTCGCCATGCGCACCCATCTCTCGGACGTTGACGACCGGTTGTGTGAATGCATACTGCGGAGCAAATAAAAGTGAGGTCCCTGCTAGAACTATGGAACGGCGTTTGACTGACCAGTGAGTTTTGATTGAGGCCACGATTGACCGACTATAAGATTCGGTAGGTCTAGCCTATTCTAAACATTGATAGGATTAAGAGTCCGAAAAATTTCCGATCGACCCGAGCGACCAAACCTATGCTTAAGCAGCTTGTAAAGAAATCATTATCTGCCCTGGGGTACGAAGTAAAGAGGATCCAAAGGGTTTACGACCGAATTCCCGATCGAGCTTTCTATACACCCTTTTTTAGCCCTTGGCTCGGCTATGGAGAGTTTGCGGAAGCGTACAAGCAGGCGTACAAGTTCACCGTTGTCAATGCTGACCGCTGCTACATACTCTATTCACTTGGACGCCAGGCCGCGCGTCTGGGTGGTGAGTTTGTCGAATGTGGAGTCTACAAAGGCGGGACGGCGATGCTGCTGCAGTTCGCCCTGGAGGGCAGCGCGTCGAATTTGCACTTATTTGATACCTTTGAGGGAATGCCTGATACAGATCCGGAGCGCGATCTTCATGTGGCGGGGGATTTTCGCGATACAAGCATCGATAACGTTCGCGCCAGAGTCCCGCTCGCAAAAATAAATAAGGGCTTTATTCCCCACACGTTCTCGGCGCTCCCCACTTCCATTGCGTTCGCCCATATCGACGTAGATATATATCAATCCGTGAAGGACTGCTGCGAACACATTTACCCACGCATGCAGCATGGCGGCTTCATGGTTTTCGATGATTACGGATTTCCTTCGTGTCCAGGTGCAAGACAAGCTGTCGATGAATTTTTTGAAGCGAAGGACGAGGTGCCGCTTGTTCTTCCCACGGCTCAAGCAATCGTATTCATAAAGTAGTCGCTGCAGCATCAACGAAAACTGATTCATGCAAATTATCAGAAGAGCGATCAAACGGTGGTTGATCGCCGCAGCAACCCGTCTTTTTAGGCGCGCTAATATTCGCTCTGAATCTGAGTTCACGAAGCTGCGGCTTCGCGCACCGAACAAGTTGCTGCTCGCAAATATCGGTCATCTCGGAGATGCCGTCATATCCAGCGCTCTTTTGCCTGTTATCAAGAACGCGTGGCCTGAGGTGCGAATTGGGCTTCTTGTCGGAAGCTGGTCGCGACATGTTTTCGAAGGGCATCCGCTCATATTTTCCATACATACCTTTGATCATTGGGCTCTCAACAGATCCGAAGCGTCTTTTGCCAAAAAGCTGTGGAAATGGATCGAGACGCGCAGAATTGCCGAGAAGGAGATCCGAAACACGAACTATGATGTTGCTGTTGATCTGCGATGCATTTTCCCGAACTCCGCGGCACTTCTGCGGAACGCGGATGTTCCCGTCCGCATCGCGTACGACCGGCTCGGAATTGGAGGTCTTCTGACGCATCCAATCCGCTATGCTGAAAAGAATCAGCATGAGCAGGCTTATCAGCTTGACCTCATAAGGCCTTTGATCGCAGACCCGAAGGCGCTCTCACATTGCAAGCAAAGCATTCACATAAAGAGCTCGACGGCCGCGAAAGAAGTCGACGTCTTGCTGAATTTCGCGGCATTAGGAAATCGACGCTATCGCGTTGTTCACATTGGTAGCGGCGCCCCTGAGAGAGAGTGGTCGCCGGAAAATTGGCGGACGCTCGCGAAAACGCTCATCGCCGAAGGACATACATTGGTGTTTTCTGGGGCTGGTAATAGGGAGTGCGGGGTCATAGACTGGATCATAGACGGCTTGCCAGGTTGTATTAACGCTTGCCATAAGCTTTCGTGGTCGGGATTCCTCGAGCTTATTCGTGGGGCTGAACTTGTCTATGGTGTCGAATCTCTCTCTGGACACTTGGCCGCAACGTTCGACGTGCCTTCCGTCTCCGTATACAGTGGAATAGGGGGAACCACGCGCTGGAGTCCCGTCGGTAAGAAAGCAATTGCGCTTACAAATGACGTGCCGTGTGCTCCATGTGGCTTAAAACACGGTTGTAAAGAGATGCAGTGCGTTGCGGGTGTCACGGTCAACCAGGTCATCGAAGCCGGAGACGAATTGGTGGGCAAATCCTCCCGTTAAATTAATGTCGGAAGGCGCGCAAAAGGTCAGGTGAACCAAGATGCAATTAACAGCAATCCAGTCCGTGGCTGAAAAGTCGACAGAGGCCCAAGCGGCAATCGCGGGTCTGCGAACTGCCGTCGTCCACGAATGGCTTGAAACCTACGCCGGAGCTGAAAGAGCACTGAAGCAGATTTTGGTGGCGACCAGCACTCGCGATCTATTTGCGATCGTCGATTTCATGCCGGATTCTGTTAGAGCAGACTCAACGCTTCCCGCTGCGCATACCTCATTCATTCAAAGCATCCCCGGCGCCAAGAAATACTTTCGTAAGCTGTTGTGGCTCATGCCCTTGGCAGTGGAGCAGTTCGACGTGTCGCAGTTCGACATCGTCATCTCCAGCAATCATGCCGTGGCAAAAGGTGTAATTACAGGCCCGGATCAGCTTCACATCAGCTACGTGCATAGCCCGATGCGGTATGCATGGGATATGCAGAATCGTTACCTCAACGCTGCGGGACTCGGCGGCGGAATGACGGGTCTCTTACCCCGCTATATGCTGCACCGACTGCGGCGCTGGGATGTGCAAACCGCCAACGGTGTTGACGCATTCGTGGCAAATTCGCATTACATCGCTAGGCGGATTCTCAAGGCGTACGGTAGGCGCGCCGCCGTAATTTATCCTCCGGTCGCGATCGATCAATTCCCCTTCACTGAAATCAAGGATTCCTACTACCTTTGCGTATCGCGGATGGTCCCGTATAAGCGCATCGACTTAATTGTCGATGCGTTTTCACGCATGCCGCAGCGCAAGCTCCTTGTTATCGGGGACGGTCCAGAGATGAATGCGATGAAGCGAAAAGCTGTCGGATCGAAAAATATCGAGCTACTTGGCTATAAAAAGCAGCTCGAGTTGGTCGACTTTATGAAGCGGGCAAAAGCGTTCGTCTACGCCGCCGAAGAAGATTTCGGCATTGCGATGGCAGAGGCCCAGGCTTGCGGCACCCCAGTGATCAGCTTTGATCGAGGGGGCGCAGCTGAGATCGTAAGAGGTCTAGATCGAGAGACTCCCACAGGGGTGCTGTTCGATCGGCAGTCGGCAGAGTCGATCATCAAGGCGGTGGAAGACTTTGAGCGGTTTGGGGATCGAATCTCTCCGGGCAACTGCCGAAAGAACGCGGAGCGGTTTGGCAATCAGCGGTTTCAGAAGGAATTTGTCGAATTCGTGAGTCGTGAGTGGGAGCGTTTTCAACAGAACCGCAGGCTGTGAATTGACGCGCTGACAATCTTTCAATCGAAGATTGTATAAGAGGGCTATCGCCGTCACGCGCGGCAGGTTTAATATAGCGGCGGACGGTCCCGGGGGGATTGCAGGATGCATCACGGTTGGCGCCCTAGCGTACTCAAGCCATTCGCGGGCGCGATATCCGTAATTCAGCGGATTTCTGACGCGAGCCTGATCTGGCTCGCGCTGTACATATCCAACTGGTTACTCGATCACGAGTGGAATGACTTGCTCACGTTCGCCGCCTTAACCGGCATTGCCGTTTTTTTGATGGGAGGCGAAGCGCGGCGCCTCTATGCGTCCTGGCGCCTGGCGTCGATCGATGACGAGTTCAGATCCGTGTTCGCGATCTGGGGCGTGACCTGCTGCGCGCTCGTGGTGGCGGCGTTTCTTGCGAAGATCTCCAGCAACTACTCGCGGCTTGCAATTACTTCGTGGTTTCTGATCACGCCTTCCTTCCTCCTGACTTCGCGTCTCCTGGTGCGCGCCGTATTGCGCAACCTTCGCGCCGCCGGAAGGAACACGCGGGCGGTCGCCATCGTCGGGGCGGGCCTCCTTTCCGATACGTTGATCCGGCAGCTGGAGGATTCGGCGACTTTCGGCGTGCGGTTGCTCGGGATCTTCGATGACCGCAGCCCCGAGCGGATCGCGAAAGATGGAAGCGACGGCTCGCGCCGCGTCGGAACCATTCAGCAACTCGTCGGCATGGCGAAGCAGGGCGATGTCGACTACGTGTTTGTCGCTCTGCCACTGCGCGCGGAAAAACGCATTATCGAGCTTGCCAACCAGCTTGCCGACACCACGGCATCGCTTTACGTGGTGCCGGATCTCTTTGTGTTCGACCTGATGCGCGCGCGCTGGACGATGCTGGGCGGTCTGCCGGCGGTCAGCGTTTACGAGTCGCCCTTCGACGGCGTGAACGGCTGGTTGAAGCGCGCGGAGGACCTCGTTTTCGGCGCGTTCTTCCTGGCGATTGCCGCCGTCCCCATGCTGCTGGTGGCGGCCGCGGTGAAGCTCGGGTCGAAGGGACCCATCCTGTTCCGGCAGCGCCGCTATGGCCTGAACGGGAAACTGGTCGAGGTGCTCAAGTTCCGGACGATGACGGCATTCGAGGACGGCGCTGAAATCCGCCAGGCGCGGCGCGACGATGCGCGCGTCACGCCGTTCGGCAGATTGCTGCGCTCGACGTCGCTCGACGAGCTGCCGCAGCTCTTCAACGTGCTTGCCGGAACGATGTCGCTGGTGGGCCCGCGCCCGCACGCCGTCGCGCATAACGAGCAGTACCGCCGCCTCATCCACGGCTACATGCTTCGCCACAAGGTGAAACCCGGCATCACGGGGCTGGCCCAGGTCAACGGCTGGCGCGGGGAAACGGACGACCTCGGCAAGATGCAGAAGCGGGTGGAGCACGATCTTGCGTATGTCGAAAACTGGTCGTTATGGCTCGACGTCAAAATCCTGTATTTGACGGTGTCTACCGTGCTGTCTCGCAAGAATGCGTACTGAGGAGGTTATGCGATGAAATATCTGGTGCTGGCGCTTCTGATGCTCATGGCGGGGGTCGCGCTCACGCAATCCGATCTCGGGACGCAGACTTACTTTCCCGTGGTGAGATTCCGAACCTCGGATGGATTTTTCATCACCGCCGTGCAGGAAGGCACGACGAAGCGTGCGGCGTGCAGGGAATCCATCGAACAGTTCATGGAGCCGATAAAGCGCGACTGCGCGGCATGCGCGCTGCAGTCGGCCGAATGCGTATCGGATCTGGTTGGCATGGAACTCGCTTTGGCTAACGGCGGGCTCCTGGACGTCCACACGATCACTGCGGAGGGGATCAAGATGGCGCTGGTTGGGCCGCCTGAATCGGCGCAAAAGACCTGCGAGGCCATCGCCGCTCGTATCGTATTGAATGGAATGAAAAATGCGTCATGCCTGTATCCAAGAAGAACTACAAATGGATAAAAGATTGTGCGGAGAGGTTTTCGGCCCTTGTTTTAGTGGAATATTTCGTTTTTCAAGGGGTGCGGCGGCTGGCCCGAAATCTCTGGACACTTACAGCGCGCTGACGGAATAATGAACCTTGAGCGGCGTTAGGGGGCTAGGGCCGCGGATCGTTTTCGGCAATCGGGAGGATGAAATGAGTTCGAATAGCACCGGGGCCTTGCGCTCCTTAGCACTCGTTTTGGGCGCGGCTTTGGTACTTTTTGCGGCGAACGCGCTGGCTACGGGCACTGTCCAGAGCTTCAAAGGCAGCGTCCGCGTCGGCAACCAGCAGGTGAACGAGGGCCAGGAGATCGCGCCGGGACGGACGATACAGACCGGCCCGGGCGCGCAGGTCGTGCTGCGCTTCGCCGACGGCCAGCGGATCGTGCTGAACGAGAACACCGACTTCAGGATCGTCGATTACCGCTACGCCGAGGCCGACCCGAAAGCCGACCGCTCGGTGTTCGACCTGCTGAAAGGCGGCGCCCGCTTCGTCAGCGGCCTGCTCGGCCAGCGCAGCCGCAACGCCTGGCAGGTGCGCGCGCCGCAGGCGACGATCGGCATCCGGGGCACCGACTTCATGGCGGTGATCGTCAATCCGCTGTATCTCAGCGTGACGGCCGGCTCGATCGCGTCGAGCAACGCCGCCGGCACCGTGGCCTTCGGCGCCGGGACCTTCGGCACGGTGGGCACGGCGGGCACGCTGGCGACCACGATTTCCGCGGCCCAGCTTCCCGCCGCGGCCTCTTCCGCGTTCGGCTCGATGAGCGGCGTGGCGGTCGGCGCGACGGGCGCGGGCGCGACGGGCGCGACGGGCGCTACCGGCACCGGCGCCGCGGGGGCTGCAGGTGCGGCCCCCGCCGGCGTGGGAACGGCGGCGATCGTGGGCGGCGCGACTGCGGCGACCATCACCTCCACCAGCCAGACCGGCACTACCGCTACGACGCACCACTAACGGCGTCGGCAAGCTCCCGAAAGGCCCCCCAGCGGGGCCTTTCTTTTTTTGGCAACGCAGGGAAAATTGCGCGTGCTCCATCGCCGCAAGAAAGCGCTCGCGCTGCTCGCCGCCTGCACCGTGCTCGCCCCGGCGCTCGGCGCCGAGCCCAGCGTCACCGGCCAGGGCGGGCTCATCAGCATGCCGGATGCGCGCTTCGCCCCGGAAGGAACCTGGCGCACCGGCCTGAGCTACCTGCGCCCCTACGAGGCGCTCTGGTCGAACATCACGGCGTTTCCGTGGATGGAGGGCTCGCTGCGCTACACGCGGGTCTTCCACGTGCCGGGCTTTGCCCAGGATCCGCAGAACCCGAACTACGGCACGGGCTATGGCGACTTCAAGGACAAGTCCTTCGATACCAAGGTGCGGCTCCTTCCCGAGCGCGGCTGGTTCCCGGCCATCGCGCTGGGCGGGCAGGACATCGGCGGCGGCACCGGGGTGTTCCGCGCGCTGTACGGCGCCGCTTCGAAGCAGGTGGGGGAGCTCGATCTCACGCTCGGCTACGGCACGCGGCGCATCGACGGCGCCTTCGGCGGCGTGCGCTGGACGCCGAGCGCGGCGCCGGCCTGGAGCGTGGTGGCCGAATACGACGCCTACAACTATGGCCGCGATCCGCATCCGGAGCTTTCCGGGTCGGCGGGCTACAAGAAGGAGCCCGCCGTCGGCCTCGAGTATCGCCAGGAGTGGTACGGCGTGAAGCTGTTCTCCTCGCACGGCCACGCCGGCTTCAACGTTTATATCAGCGCTCCGCTCCAGGAGCGCGAGTTCGTGCCGAAGGTCGAGGAGCCGGCGCCTTACACCCGCATCAACCCGCGCCCGACCGAGGCGCAGTGGCACGCCGACCGCGCGCACCGCGCGCGCCTCGCGCGCGCGCTGCTCGATCAGGATTTCCGCGAGATCGCCATCGGCTACAAGAACGGCCGCCTCGAGGCGCAGCTCACCAACGCGCGCATCTCGTCGATGCCGCGCGCTGTGGGCCGCGCCGCGCGCACCCTGCTGTCGTTCGCGCCGCTCGAGGTGCGCGAGATCCGCGTCACTTACCTGCAGGGCACCCTGCCCCTCGCCACCTACACCTTCATCAACGTGCCGCTCTTGCAGCGCTACTTCAACGGCATGGCGTCGCGCGAGCAGCTCGCGCCCTACGTGGCGATCGAGTACTCGCGGCCGCAGGAGCGGCGCGAGGAGGCGGACCGCGCCGAGACACTGGCCGCGTTCGAGGAGCCGCTGCCCGAGGGGATCGTGGTGACGCGCGACGGCCCGGACGTGGTCGCGCTGCGCGGCGAGAACGTCTTCGGCGGCCGCCTGCGCGTGCGTCCGGGGGTCTCCACCTATTTCAACGACCCGAGCGGCGCGCTGAAGTGGGACGTCTCCGCCCTCGCGGGCTACGACCGGCCGCTCGCCGAGAAGCTTTTCCTGAGCGCCGAAACCAAGCTCACCCTCTGGGAAAACGTGAGCGACGTGACCCAGCCTTCCAACAGCACGCTGCCGCACGTGCGCACCGACGTCGCCGAGTACAAGCGCGCCTCCAAGTTCAAGCTGACGCGGCTGCTGGTCAACGAGTTCGACCAGCCCGCGGAGCGCGTCTACAGCCGGCTGTCGGCCGGAATCTACGAGGAGATGTTCAGCGGCGCCGGCGGCCAGGTGCTCTACCTGCCGGGCGACGGCGCCTGGGGCGCCGACTTCGACGCCAACTGGCTGCGCCAGCGCGATTTCGACGGCTGGTTCCGCCACCAGCACTACTCGACGATCACCGCGCTCGCCTCGCTCAACTACCGCATGGCGCAGGGCGTCACCGGCACGCTGCGCGCCGGGCGCTTCCTCGCCAAGGACGAAGGCGTGCGCGCCGAGCTCAAGCGCCGCTTCAATTCCGGCGTCGAGATCGGCGGCTGGTACACCGTGACCAACGGCAACG
>WNGH01002498.1_pt1 | contig 26038 bp, 20 predicted proteins | sample 5400631 | NCBI WGS metagenome assembly WNGH01 (sample SAMN13153373, study PRJNA577476) | soil metagenome | isolation source: 115 cm soil or saprolite under Garry oak tree replicate 1 | place: USA:California | collected 2016-06-15
TTGGCCTCTCGCTCAGTGTGAATACCGATGCCCGCACCATCACTGACATCACCTTGGGCGAGGAGTATGAAAAGCTGCATCGGTTCTTTGCCTGGGACACCCAACACTTCCTGCACTGCAACCTGGAAGCTCTCCGCGCCTCATTCCTACCGGAACCCATCAGGCAACGGCTAGCAGCACAATTACAGGAAAGCTATCGAACCCTGTGAGTAAGGAACCCACCCCTCCCCGATGACTCGGGCTTCGGGGTAAACAGACTCACGCTACGCGAAATTCTGCTTGCCGACTTGGAAGGCATTGTGCATCTCGGCAAGACCTGCAAACGATTCGACCAAGTGGAGGACGGCCAGATCCGAAAAGGTTCACCTCACGAAGGAGAAGGAAACCCACCTTGCTACACTGTATTGCAGGGTGCTGGATAGTCGTTCGAAAATTCCGATTCTACACCTGTCTTGTTACCCAACAGTTGAGGTGCAGCGTAATAGGTAACATCTTGAGTAACACACCAGAGCAAACGCCGCGAGAGAGGGAACGAGGTGCCAAAGATCACATGCTCTTCTTTGTGTATTAGGAACACTTTTTAGGCGTACTTTCCTCCTTTCTTCGGCAAAAATCACCTTGCAATTACTCCTTTTGGGTACTGCCTTGCTCCCTGGTTGTCAACTATGCTCCTTAAAGATATCTTCTCTAAAGAAAACTGCTGAGCAGAAAGGGGAAGGCAGATGCAACTCGCATGGAAAGTTGAAGAAGGTAGCAAAGTCAAGTTGAAGGACTACGACCCAAACTATGTTGATAAGTATACTGATCGCGCATTAGCAAGTGCAGAACTGGAAAAACTCAGCGAGGAACTGAGCCAGTTACAGCAGTTGTTGGCGGCAGCACAGCATCATAGCTTGCTCATGGTGCTGCAAGGGATGGATACCAGCGGCAAAGATGGCACGATTCGCCAGGTCATGGCCCACGTCAATCCGCAGGGATGCGAGGTGCGCTCGTTTAAAGGGCCTGCACCCCGGGAACAGGCCCATGATTTCCTCTGGCGTATCCACAGGGTCACCCCAGGCAGGGGAATGATCAGCATTTTCAATCGCTCCCACTATGAGGACGTACTCGTGGTGCGCGTGCATAATCTCGTACCAGAAAAGATCTGGAGGCGCCGCTATAGCGCCATTAACAACTTTGAGCAAATGCTCGCCGAGAATGACATGATTATTCTCAAGTTCTACTTGCATATTAGCAACCAGGAGCAGGAAGCACGCTTACTCGCCCGACAAGAGGAGAAAACCAAGGCATGGAAACTCTCTGCTGCCGATTGGGCGGAGCGGCAATATTGGAACGATTATCAGGCAGCCTACGAAGATGCCCTCTCCAAGTGCAGTACCGATGAAGCTCCCTGGTATATCGTGCCTGCCAACCGGAAATGGTATCGCAATTTGCTCGTGGCACGCACCATCGTTCAGACTCTGCGTCCTTATAAGAAGGAATGGATGGACAAATTAGTCAAGCGTGGCGAGCGAGAACGGACACTTATAGAGGAGTTTCAGAAGACGGCAGGATGACCACCAAGGAGAAGAGAGAGATGCAACTCGCATGGAAAGTTGAAGCAGGCAGTAACGTCAAGTTACAGGACTATGATCCAGGCTATGTGGATGAGAATACCGATCCCGCATTGGCCAGGGCAGAACTGGAACAACTCGGCGAGGAACTCAGTGAGTTACAGGAGCTATTGGCGGCAGCACATCATCATAGCCTGCTCGTCGTATTGCAAGGGATGGATAGCAGTGGCAAAGCGGATACGATTCACCAGGTCCTCACTCAAGTCAATCCACAGGGCTGCGAGGTGCGCTCGTTTAAAGCACCTAATCTGCGAGAACTGGCTCATGATTTCCTCTGGCGTGTCCATCGGGTCACTCCAGCTAAGGGCATGATCGGCATTTTCAATCGCTCCCACTATGAGGACATACTCGTGGTGCGCGTACACAATCTCGTGCCAGAACAGGTCTGGAGTCAACGCTACGACGTCATTAACAGCTTTGAGCACGGGCTCGCCCAGAGTGACATGATTATTCTCAAGTTCTACTTACATATGAGCAACGAGGAGCAGGAAAGACGCTTACTCGCCCGGCAGGAGGATAAAATGGACGCCTGGAAACTCTCCATTGCTGATTGGGTAGAGCGGAAATACTGGGACGCTTATCAAGACGCCTATGAAGATGCCCTCTCCAAGTGTAGTACCGATGAAGCTCCCTGGTATATCGTGCCTGCCAACAACAAATGGTATCGCAATTTGCTCGTGGCACGCACCCTCGTTCACACTCTGCGTCCTTATAAGGAGCAATGGCTGGACAAATTAGTTGAGCGTGGCGAGCGAGAACTGGCGCTGATCGAGCAGAAGCAGCAGGCAGAAAACCAACAGCTTGCACGCAAAAAAGACCGCAAACCCGCACGCACAAAAAAGTAGCCAGAGCAATGCCTGACATCGAGTCATAACTCAGAGGGAGGGGATAGAATCAGGAAAAAGGAGTAAAGAACTGGAGGAGAAGTAGGTGCTGACAGCACCTACTTTTTTTCATGAGAAGACAGCCTCGATGTGGTATAGTCAAAGGAAGAACGCTTCAGCGCAATCAAGACGTTTCAAGACGTTTAGAAAGGCAGGATCATAAATGGACTTTGCCTACTCAGAGAAAGTCAATAGGCTCCGTCAACAGATCAACGACTTCATGGAACGTTATATTTATCCCAATGAGCAAACTTATCACCAGCAAATCGCCGCCTCTGGCAATCCACATCACCATGCCGAAATCGTCGATGAACTGAAGGCCGGGGCCAGAGAGGCAGGTCTCTGGAACCTCTTTTTGCCCGATAAAGAGTACGGCGCAGGACTCACCAACCTTGAATACGCTCCTCTGGCCGAGATCATGGGTCGTGTTGCCTGGGCCTCGGAAGTCTTTAACTGCTCCGCACCGGATACTGGCAACATGGAAATTCTAGCCCAATTTGGCACAGAGGAACAGAAAAAACAGTGGCTTCTGCCCCTGCTCAATGGCGAGATCCGCTCGGCCTTTGCTATGACCGAACCGGATGTTGCCAGTTCTGATGCCACCAACATCCAGTTCTCCATTCGTCACGAGGGCGATGAATATATCCTGAACGGGCGCAAATGGTGGGCTTCGGGGGCTGGTCGCGAACGCTGCAAAATCTTTATCGTCATGGGCAAGACCGATCCAAACAATCCCGACCGGCACAAACAGCAAAGTATGGTGCTTGTTCCTCGTGATACCCCCGGCCTGACCATCGTCCGCAGCCTGCCTGTCATGGGCTATATGGATAACGAAAGTCACTGTGAATTGAGCTTTGAGAATGTGCGCGTCCCCACCAGCAATCTGCTCGGTGAGGAAGGTGGCGGCTTTGCTATCGCCCAGGCACGTCTTGGCCCCGGACGCATTCATCACTGCATGCGTGCCATCGGAGCCGCTCAGTATGCCCTCGAACTCATGTGCAAACGTGCTACCTCCCGCGTCGCCTTCGGCAAACCCATAGCCGAACAAGGTATCGTCCAGGATTGGATTACTACATCACAGTTAGAGATCGAACAGGCACGCCTGCTCACCCTCAAAGCCGCCTGGATGATCGACACGTTGGGTAAAAAGGCCGCTCAAAAAGAAATCGCCATGATCAAAATCGTCGCTCCCCAAATGATGACCAACGTCGTCAACCGCGCCATTCAAGCCTTCGGAGCCGCCGGTGTCAGCGACGACTTCCCTCTGGCCTCTATGTGGGCACACGGGCGTACCCTGCACATCGTCGATGGCCCTGATGAAGTTCACAAACGTGCCGTCGCACGACTGGTTATCAAGCAACTAACATAGCAATCGTAGGAAGCACTCATGGAAGATCCATTCTTATTTCAACACACCAATGCCGCCGAACTCTTCCTCATCCGTCATGGGGACGCTCTCCCCGATGAAGATGAGATCATTCCCAGCGGCGTCTATGACAATCTCCCCCTCAGCCGCATTGGGCGCGAACAGGTCCAGGCTCTGGCTGCACGCCTGGGCGATTTGCATATCGATGCTATCTATAGCAGTCCTCTCGAACGCTGTAAAGAGACAGCCGCTCCCCTCGCTCAACGTTTAGGGCTGACACCAGTAATCGTACCAGACTTGCAGGAGGTCAGCATTGGCAAGATACGCCCACTGCCCACCGATGACAAAGATCTGGCAGCCCTCTCTCAGGCTCTTCGACAGCGTCTCGTCGATATTGTACGCATCGGTGCCGCTACAGGTAGCTGGGACTCCATTGAGGGCAGCGAATCCTCCAAAGCCTTTCGCCAACGCACCGTCAATGCCCTGGATGACATTGCCAGCAAGCATATTGGGCAACGTATCCTCGTCTTCGGTCACGGTGGTATCATCAACGCCTACGTTGCCGAAGTGCTTGGTCTGGACAAAGAATTTTTCTTCCCCTGTGGCAACACCTCGATTACCGTCGTGCGTGTAGCAGGCCAGCATCGTGTTCTGTACGTCTTGAACGATCTGGCCCACATCAAAAGACCGGCATAAGCCAAAGAAGCGTGTAGCCCGCCGGTTGGTGCGGGCTACACGCCCCCTTAGCTTCACAACGATATTAAGCATTGACTCGTTCAAGCAGGGCTTGCGCCTGTTTTTGTACCTGTTGCCAGTATTCGCCGATCTGGCGACGCGTCTCAGAACCAGGCCACGGAGCAAACAAGAGTGCGGCCACCACACCAGTCACTAATCCTATGCGGAACAGGAGTTTAGCTCGCGCCCGTTTGCGCTGATAGCTTTCGATACGATCCTGCATGGAATCCTGCATATCCTGCACGTTATCGGCAACCTTTTGCAGGCTCTTCGCCGCAGTCTCACTAGCCTTTTTGGCGTTCTTACTCAAAACATCTTGAGCTGTGCCCAGACCACTCTGCACATTCTCCTGCAGCGTACCCTGAAGCTTGCTTGCCTGCTTCTGAGCCTTCTTCAGGTTCTTACTTGCGATCTGGGTACCCTGCCCAAGTACATCTTGGGTCACTGACAAACCAACCTGCACATTCTCCTGCAGCGTACCCTGAAGCTTGCTTGCCTGCTTCTGAGCCTTCTTCAGGTTCTTAGCCGCCTGTTTCTGATTACGCGTGAGCAGTTCCTGGGCCAGATCAAGTCCTACCAGCAACGCCTCTTGAGTCTTTGCCAAACCAGTCTGTACGTTTTCTTGCACATTGGCAGCCGTGGTTTGCACAGTATCTCTGGCTTTACTACCTACATCCTGGACCGTTGCCACTGTAGACTGGGCCACATCTTTTGCCTTACCTTTGATATCCTGAGCCGTGTAACCATTGAGAGTTGTATTCCGTGCCATGATAGTATCCTCACTTTCCTTGACTACATACACCATCGTATGCTCATCCTTAGTATATAGGTCTACCTAAAGCACGCGATAAGCCCTTGCGCGGTTTCAACAACCTTCATTATGAGGAAGAGTGTTGCTCCTCCATCAGGTGTGTTGGCCACGGCTCCACGCTTTCCCATGTGCCATCCTCATGCACGAGCAGAGCAGCAATCTGGTGCTTCCGTAGAAAGTCGACACCTTGCCGCAAGCCGAGAATAAAGGCAACTTTTGCCGCTACCTCAGCCTGCTCACAGCGTGCGGTGACAACCGTTACCGACCAGAGATCGCTTTCGGCTGGCAGACCAGTACGCGGATCAAGCAGGTGATGGCGTAGAGTGTTCCCCATCCACCAGTGACGGCGTGCAATGCCAGAGGTCGCGACCGCTCCTTGACGCAGTGGAATTGTCCAGGTACACTCACGTCCGGGAACGGCAATAGGCCACTGTTCCTCATCAGGCGGAAGTCCCAACACTGCCAGATCACCTCCCGCGTTGACCAACGCAGAGTGTAAACCGCTCTGACGCAATTTCTCCAGAGCTGCATCGACAGCCATACCTTTAGCGATGCCTCCAAAATCAAGCTTAATACCTACCGGGAGGGTCACTCGCCGCCGGATGGTATCCACTCGAATGCCGCGCCATCCTCCTCCTGGCTCCCCAGGTAAGAGAGGAGCAACGCGGGTAGCCGGAAGGTCGTCGAAAGTACGGTCATAGCCTGCCCGCACCAGTTGATCGAGCATAGCGGGATCATAGACGCCTCCCGTCGCCTGAGCAGCAGTCAACGCAGTAGTTAGAACAGTATAGAGCAGGTCACTGACCGCAACGGATTGACCCGCTCGCTGATTGAGCTGCGACAATTCGCTCTCCGGTAGAAAGCGGCTCAAAGTATCTTCCCACTCCGTGAAGAGCGTGCGAACGATGTGCATCCCGACCTCTGCCTGGCTCTCAGGAACAAGGAGAGAAATGGTTGTTCCCATCGCCCGAAACTCTTCACGATGCATACCTGTAGGAGTCCTATATTCAGGAGGTATGGGTTCCGGAGAAAGGTTCTTGTGAATCGTGTCTGTGTCCAAAATGATGTTCTCCTCGACGTTCAAAGAAGCCATTGCAAGAGGATGAGTTCATAGGTGTTACCTGTGAATCCTCTGAAAATACCGAATTTGCCCAAACGTCAGCTTGTCGATATGCAATCGCTCCGCTGAATACGCCAAAGCCCACGAGGGACGCAATAATGAGCCATTTCTTATAGTTGCGTGCCAGCGCAAATGCCTGTTCCTTTGGCATACGTTCCAGCACTTTGAGCTTCTGCTCGTGGTTGGCAGCAGGGCTTGCATACCTATCTTCAATCAGGTGATGCTCCTGTGAATACCACGGCACTGTCCTATCGGATTCATACGGATTCGTTTCTTCAATCAGGTGATGCTCCTGTGAATACCACGGCACTGTTCCGTCGTTTTCATATGGATTCGTTTCCATAGTGTCTCCAATCTTCACACGGCAGGTCGCTCTGACCGAGCCAATCCGTCGTGTTTGGAAGCAGATGCTTCTGATGAACCATCAATATCTTGTGGCACAATAAATGTTTTTCATAATTAGATATGGGAGAGTTCTCCCATATCCTTCAGTATAAGCCACTAATATTAATTTTTCATTGGAAATGTATAATAAATTTTCAGCACTGCACTTCACAATCACCAAACACCCTTCCTCCTCATAGACATTTGGAGAGAATGCCTGTCATCCTGAGCGAAGCGAAGGATCTCGGCGTCCGTCGAGCCAGATCCTTCGCTTCGCTCAGGATGACAGGCAGGACAGCACTCAAGTCCGCTCACGGGAAGTCTTCTCTCCAAATGTCTGTCCTCCTCAGTCGTAACGCATAGTGTGTGGTAGTGTATGTCGTTGTTCCTCTCGCTGACACTTGTGTGCATACAGGAAGAGTTCACGCAAGGCACGTAGAATCACACTGATCTTAGCTCCCGTGGCACGTCCGCCTATGCGAGACAGGTGATGGACACCAATTTCCCGGTAGCTCCCCCCCGATCGTGTCAAGCGGTACAACATTTCTGTATTGATCATTGCCCCACGTGTCTCCAATGGTTGCTGATGGAGAAATTCTGTATGTAGGAGCTTGAAAGCACAGTCCATGTCTCGCACACGAACCCCTAACACCCAGCCAACCAGCTGTTTCCAGCCCCAGGCATTGAGTTTACGCATCCACGAGTCTTGCCGGTCTATGCGATAGCCAATAACAGCATCGTACTCTTCAATGAAAGGGAAAAACATATGCAGATCGCGAATGTCGAATTGCCCATCAGAGTCCATAAAAAAGGTCAACTCCTTGGTAGCCGCTGCAAATCCGCTCACCAGCGCAGCCCCATAGCCTTGGTTAGTTGGATGTGTAATGAGACGAAGCTGGGGGTGAGTATCGACCAGCGCAGCAACTATCGCACCCGTCCGATCTGTACTGCCATCATTGACTACTACAACCTCAAAATCCACCTGCCATGTGTTCAAGACATTGAGGATATCAGAGATGGTACTGGCGATGACTTGCTCCTCATTATAGGCAGGCAGAACAACAGAGAGACTATGACCACTAGCATGTGAGTTCCCATACTCACTCATCCAATCCTGCTCGCGCTCAGCGAACATATCTCTTCTCTCTATTGTCGATACTGATCGACGATCATCAGAAACATGTGTGTATACTGGAACATTTGTGTGCAACATAGTTGACTCCTTCTGAGATTTACTCACAAAAACCCAAAGACGCATCCCCAAGTAGGAGATGAGTACCGTACCAAAGATAGCGAACACCTTCGAGGCATTGGCCCACAGTGCCGCATTGACAATCAAGGGATGAAGGACATTACCAGCAAGCCAGAGGATGACAGTGCTCCATCCAATACCGAGAAGCGTAGTTGTGGCAAAGCGTGCCAGTTCTCTCGAGGTGGTTCTCTGCCTATGTCCAAAGGTCCAATACTTATTCAAGAGAAAGCTGTTGACAGCACCTACACTATAGGCCAGTGCATTATAAGCCAGCAGCATCAGCGTACTCGACGTGGGAAACAGGAACAGCAGGCCATTCAAAACGAGCAAATCCACCAGGGTGTTTACTCCACCAACCAGACCAAACCGGAGTACTTCTCGGAACAGGGGGGGCCAATCGCGGGATTGATCAAAGCGAGCATCATGCCTACCCTCAGACAGTTCAACAAACGAATGTACTTCTGACGATTCTACAGGACGCATTTCAGATACTTTTATCACAAACAAATCCTCTCAACCTGGTATGCGGCCTTTACAGCCACGGGATGGAACGGTGAAAGCTCCATCGTTATCTTTCTTCTTCGTTAGCAGCAAGCACTCTCAAAACACTCACCACTATTGGTCAGGTTAACAGAGGATGATGAAAAGTAAGTTGGAGGAAAATGAGAAATTTCTCACCAAGCGGGCTTGCGGAAGCCCCTGCGCTTCCGCCATGGGATGAGCAAGCCCTACCTTTTGGGGCGTGATGGGGGCGGATAAATCTCTCATCAGTTTTCCTTTCTTGACATCGTGATGAAAGTTTGGTACACTACACCCATGAACACAACGCTTTCGGCCAAGCTCAAACTGAATACCACCCCTGAGCAATTCAAGGCACTGCGAGCCACCCAGTTGGCCTATCGGGATGCCTTGAACTATGTGAGCCAGTACGCTTTTGAGCATGGCAAGATGAGCAACAAAGTCGGCTTGCAGACGGCAACCTATCAGGAGATCCGCACTCGCTTCAAGCTCCCTGCTCAAATGGCCTGTAGCGTTCCCAGGCAAGTGGGTGCCACCTACAAAGCGTTGTGGACAAAGGTGAAGCAGAATGCCGAAGCTCGCAAGGCTGGCTTGACCAAGAAACGTTACAAAGGGCTGGATCAAGCTCCCAAGTATGTCTCTCCCACCCTGACCTACCAACTGGGCCATGATTATAGCTTCAAGAAGGGCCAGCGAGTCAGTATCCTGAGCCTGGATGGGCGCGTCGTCGTCTCCTATACCGGCTACAGCAAACACGTGGCCCTGATACAGCAAGGGGCAAGCATGGGAGCCGCCAAGTTGTGGTACGACAAACCCCGTAAGCAGTTCTACCTACTCGTTTCCCTCGAAGTCGAGACTGCCGACCCTACACCCCAGACCCATACCAGCGTGGTGGGAGTCGACGTCGGAATGCGTTATCTGGCGGTGAGTAGCACCATGAAAGGAGAACCCACCTTCCATTCTGGCAAATCCGTGGTTTCCCAGTCCAATCACTACGCACGCCTGAGAAAGCGTCTGCAACAGAAAGGCACTCGTTCGGCTACACGACGACTTGTCGTGATTAGTGGACGAGAGAGACGGTTGAAGCAGGACGCCAATCATGTCGTGAGTAAACGCATTGTGGAAGCTCATCCTCATGCCCTCATTGGACTGGAAAATCTGACAGATATTCGTGAGCGCACCAAACGCAAGAAGGGCAAGAAAGCGACCAAGAAGCAGCGTAAGGCAAATGCCCGTCACACGAAGTGGGCGTTTGCTGAGCTGCAAGCCATGATTGCCTATAAAGCACTCTTGCACAGTTCGATGGCTATCAAGGTGGATGCCCACTACACGAGCAAGGCTTGCCCGACGTGTGGACACACCTGTGATGAGAACCGCCCTCGTAAGGGACTGCTTTTCGTCTGTCAGAGTTGCCATTATACGCTCCATGCGGATTTAGTCGGTGCGAGAAACATTACACTGAGAACGTTGCTCATCCGGCAAGACTGGATGAGTACGGGCTGCTTGTCAGTCAGCCCTGATGTGTCGAACGAAGAAGCTAAAGCGGCACGCCTGCAAAGGTATGCCGAGTTGCGGTGGAGTTCAGACACAAGCTCCCGGCTTCCAGCCGTGGGGTAACTGACATCAAATTTTCACACCAGAAGAGCCCGACTCATTGCCTTTTCGCCTGTTTGACAATAGAGTTATACGGCATCAACTCAGCCGGAACAATCTGGCCAGCTTGCCGTGAGAGAGCCGGACGCGCCGTGCCTACTTGCAGGCGTCGTTGGCCGCGCCTCTCTCGCTCTAGACGAGAACGGTAGGCCGCATGCAGAATATATTCGGAGATCGCTGCCACTTTGCGAGGTACGCCATAAAAACTGGGAAAATCATTGATATCGACCAGCACCAATCCCTGTGATGTTTCCAGCACATCCGCCCCATACAGATCAAGCCCAAATACCTGCCCCACACGCCGCGCCAGCTTCAACATCTCACGGCTCACCGGTATTTCCTGCTCTGACACCTCGCCATGCAACGGTGAACTCTTCGTAATCGCATGCACTTCCTGTCCCGTCACATAGAGTTTAATATCGTAACCACTATTCTCCACATAGCGCATCGCCAGATAGTGACTCTCATCTAACTGCAAATTCGCCATCTCTTCCGGCGTATGCACCAGATGAATGTCCTGTAGCGATGTACCATTGCTCGGCTTCACCACTACGGGATAGGCACTATGCGGCACATGCACGAGAGCACGAGGATGCCCTACAAAATAGGTTAACGGCACCGGCAGTCCCTTGGCCTGTGCAAAGGCCGCCGCTACTGCCTTATCACGTATCAGGCGGATCGCTCGGGAGTTATTAATTGTGGGAATACCCACCGCCTCCGCCGCCTCTAAAATTGTCAAACCAGGACCATCCGAAACCGTCTTCAACACATAGGCATCATACTCCGTTAAAGACAGATTCGTCAGATTGGTTACCGCCGCGTATGGTTGGAGCACATCAATCTCATGCCCCCATTGCTTTAACTGATCCGCCACTACCATAGGCATCGGCTTGCGATCATATCTCTCTTCCAGAATAAAACAGAAGCGCATCAACTCCTCCTTCAGACAAATAGCTCCAAATGATGCACGACAACACTTGCCACATATACTTGCATCAATTTGTACGCATATCCTACCTTACCAGAAAGAAAACTACTATGAAATCGGTCACACTACGCACTCCATAGGTAAGGGGGTGGTTCATTTTTTGAGGCCAAAGGGCATGGTAGGGGCGGCATTCATGACGCCAGTCCGCAAGCGAACAGACCAGCTCATGAGAGGCGGACTGGCGTCATGATGAGAGTTAACAAATTCATCCGGCTATGGGTCCATGGTGGGAGCGTCATCAATGCCGCCGCTCCCACGACCGTAAGTCTTTTGTTACCTTTCATAATGCCGCCCCTACCGTCTTTTCAGCTCATCTTTGCAAAAAATGAACCGCACCACATAGGTAATATAGGCTTTCATCATCACCCTCAAACGTGCTATAATATAACCATGAGATACTTTTCACACGTTTTCAATGTATATCTATGCCGCATAGCACCCAACATATGCCGCACCACCGTTGAACGCTACTTGCTTGCCGCTGGGTAGCGACGCTTCTTTATACCCCAAACTTCCCTACAGGTGCTTTCCTATTCTACACATATGGCACCTCTACCTGTTTTTATGTATACGTCACACTTTGTCCGTGCCGATATCCCTGAAAATATGATACCATAAATATATATGGGTCATAACTCTAATATACAGGCAAGTTTGTTTCTATCGGAGCGGAGAAAAAAAGCAAGCTTAAAGGAATTTCACACCTATGGACTTAATGGATAAACTTGCTAGCTTGGCCAAACGCTATGAAGAGCTGAATTCATTGATGGCACAGCCGGATGTCATCAATGATATTGGGTTGCTGCAACGCTATGGCCGTGAGCATGCTGAACTCGAAGACGTGGTCAGCAAATATCACGAACTAGAGAACAATGACCGCCAACTGGGCGAGGCCCAGGAGATGTACGAGAGCGATGATCCGGAGATGCGCGAACTGGCGTTTGAAGAAATCGAACACCTCAAAGAGCGTAAGGAGCAACTCCTCGAAGAAGTTCAAATCGCGCTCCTGCCCAAAGATATCATGGACGACAAAAATGCCATCGTCACCATCCAGGCAGGTGCCGGAGGCGATGAAGCTGCCCTCTTCGCCGGTGAACTCTTCCGCATGTATAGCCGCTATGCCGATGGCCGACGCTGGAAGGTGGAAATCCTGGATATCAACGAAACCGGCCAGGGAGGTATTAAAGATATCACCTTCGTTGTTCACGGCAAGGGAGCTTACCATCGTCTCAAATATGAAGGCGGTACCCACCGCGTACAGCGTGTTCCCGTCACCGAGGCCAATGGTCGTATTCATACCTCAACCGCCAAAGTTATTGTGCTACCAGAGGCTGACGAGGACATTCAAATCGATATCAAGGATACTGATATCCGCGTTGATGTTTACCGCTCCACCGGTCATGGGGGCCAGAGCGTGAACACCACAGACTCGGCAGTACGCATCACCCACCTCCCAACAGGATTGGTCGTCACCTGTCAGGATGAGAAGTCGCAGCTCAAAAACAAGCTCAAAGCACTCTCCGTCCTCAAAGCACGCCTCTGGGACCTCGAAGAGGCCCGCCGTCAGGAAGAGCTGAGTAAATCGCGACGTTCTCAGGTGCAAAGCGGTGACCGCAGCGAGAAAATTCGCACCTATAATTTCCCGCAAGATCGTGTTACCGATCATCGTATCGGTCTCACCCGGCACAATTTACCCGGTGTACTCAACGGGGAGCTTGACGAATTTATCGACAACTTGATCGCAGTTGATCAAGCCGACAAACTCCAAAACCTCTTCACGGAAGAGGCCAGAGTCAAATAGTAAGAGGTTCTGATGCCTTTCGAGCAACCACAAGCTATTCGTACTATCTTTTTCGATGCAGGTTTCACCCTCATCCGTCCGTACCCTTCAACACCGGAAATTTGTCTACAGGTCTCTCGCCAACTCGATCTGCATATTCACCTCGATGCAGTCAAAGAACGCATGGTTGAGGCTCAAGACTACTACTTACGCCACATGCGCCTCAACCGCCACACCTGGAGCAATGATCAAGCCATCAATGAGTTCTGGACAGGCTACTACATGAATCTCCTCCGTCCTTTCATCGAGGAACATGATGAGCGGCGTCTCTATCAACTAGCGCAAGCCATCAACGAGGAATTTGACAAACACACCAGCTGGGAGCTTTATCCTGATGTCCTACCCGCATTGAAGGCCCTACGTTCTCAAGGCAGCTATACACTTGGCGTCATCTCCGACTGGGGTATCGCCCTTGGCTCTATTCTCCGTAATCTTCATCTCACTCCTTATTTTGATTGTTTGCTCGTCTCAGCCATCGCACGTCATGCCAAGCCCTCTGCGATGCTCTACGAAATAGCGTTACAAAGGGCAAATAGCATTGCCGATTATACACTTCATATAGGAGACTCCTATATCTATGATGTCTTAGGGGCTCGTTCTGTGGGCATAACGCCCGTGTTGCTCGATCGCGCAGGACATATACACGAGAGCAATGTCGATTGTCTACTCGTTCACTCGCTCACTGAATTGCTCGATCTTCTGGAGGTACCGCAATGACAAAGGAACATACTGCTACACGCAATATTTTCACCCTGACATGGGCTGGTTTCCTCGCAGGTGCTACTGCCGGAACACTAACAACACTGGGCCGTTATGTTCGCCATGAGGTGCGTCGACGCGGCTATCCCAGCTGGGAGAGTTGCCGCTGCAACTTCAAGTCTCAACCCATCATTTTTCAGGTCTGGCATAGTCGGCACGAACAGCGAGGTGAAACCATCTTTGCCGAGGAGTGGGGACTGCGGCTCGCCGACCCACCACACTGGCTACGACGCTTATATCATCATAGCTCACAAATTCTCGCCACACTCAACCCAGGCGGCAACTACGTTCAGCGTGTTGCTCTTAGCCCGCAAGAAGCGCGTCAACTGGCCTTCCTACTGCGCTCATCCACATCCGAGGAAGAAACACCTCCACCTAGTACCCATATCGTCTGGAGACGCGAAGTATTGTATGCCCCGCGCCATTTCTTCGATAAATGCATCCGCCGTCTCTATCCCGCCCATATCCCCCAGGAACGCATAGCCACGGCTCAACCACTGCCCGCCCTCTGGGATCCACAGAGCAACCTACCTCTACCCACCGAAGGAGAACTCCTCGATACACCCATTGGCACACGCATCGATTATATCGGCTGGACTCCCTCCCAAATATCCTATTGCACTGTACGCCATAGTGCTAATGATCAATAACCTGCGGAGTGTGCGTAGGATCTTTGCATATTTACCTGTGCAAGGTGAACTGCTATACTAACTATATAGAAACATAGCATCTTCCCTTTTCTGAGGTACCAGTATATGCAAGTCAGGCAGCACGCGGACAAACTTGAGAGGCCATATAGCCCCACTGATCTCCAAAAGGCTCTGGGTGAACCTCTGCGCTCTGAGCAGCGCACAGGCGAATTGCTGCCACGAGTCCTTTCACGAGTGGACATGCTGGCGATCTTCATTGTGATTGTCCTCTTTATTCCCAATGCCTCCCTCGTCCAAGCTACGCAGGGAGCGGGTACCGACACCTATCTCTATTGGGTCATCGGTACCATCACCTTTCTTGTCCCCGGTGTACTCATCTCGGCTCAATTGTATCGCTTTATGCCTGTGGATGGCGGTATCTACGTATGGACACATCGTGCGTTGGGGCCTCTCTTGGGCTTCTTCGCCGGTTTCTGTGCGTGGTTTCCGGGCGTACTCGTGTTGCTTGCCGCCGCCGATGCCATTATCTCACTGATCCAGGGGATAGGTATACAAATTGCCGGCCCACATACACAATGGCTGGTAGCTCCCTGGCAAGAAGGTATCGTTGCAATCGCTGTCATCCTGATCGGTGGCTGGCTCTCCATCCTACCGTTACGCTCTGTCATGAAGATATCAAAGGCTGTTGTCCTGCTCTATGCTCTGGGTATCTTTGCCGTCGGTCTGGCCGGTTTCGTCTATCTGGCTCAAGCTCACTCAGCCCAAATTCCCTTCATCGGAAAACAGCCGAGCTTTGCAACGCCTCACATTTTCCTCTACGGCGTGATTGTCCTGGCTTTACTTGGTGTTGAAGTCCCCTTTAACATGGCCGCTGAAACAACCTCACCGGATGCTCCCACACTCTTTATACGTTGGGGATCACTGCTCGTCCTGCTGGCCTATCTTCTTGGTACCTTCGGCATTATGGCCGTAGTGCCGCCTAGTGATGCCGGTTCCGCCTACTCTACACTGACGGCTGTCGGCATCGCCTTTGGAGCTCCAGCAGCTATTGGCGTGGGCATCATCTTCATCGCCTTTTTCATGATTGTGGTCGTGATCTACAACGTGACCTTTGCCCGCATCTTGCTCGTCTCCAGTCTAGATCACCGGCTCCCACCGCAACTTGCCAAGGTCAATCGCCATCATTCCCCTTTCTGGGCTATCGCTCTACAGACTGGTCTTGTTATCATACTGGCTCTCTTCACCTATATACTCGGCCCTCTCCTCTATTCCGATCAAGGTATTGACTTCACCTCTCGCATCTATGATATTACTCAGGCTACCACCAGCGTGATCTGGTGCATCTCCATGATCATCCTGTTTCTCGATCTGCCGATTCTGCTCTATCGTTTCCGTCAACTCCTAGCGAAAAAACCGAAGCAGTTGATCGCTCCACCCTGGCTGCTTTATCTCTCAGCAACGGTAGGCGGCGTCGCCAGTATGTTCGGTATCTGGGTTACCTTGACCTCTTCGTGGGATAGTACGCTTATCCCCAATGCTCAATGGGGTCTCTACGTGGGAGGATCCACGCTTTTTTGCTTGATCGTTGGACTCATTGGCTCAGCCTATCCTCGCCTACTGAGCAGTTTGAATCAGCAAACTGCTGCCGCACTGGAAAATGCTCGTCTATATCAAGAATTAAGTGTAGCCTATGACAAGCTTAGCGAACTTGACCAGCTTAAAGACGCCTTCCTCACGACAGCCAGCCATGAGCTACGCACGCCGCTGACTATCGTCCAGGGCTACCTCGAACTACTCAATGAAATGGACGATGTCGATGCCCAGACCCGCAAAGCCTTCCTTAATAAGGCTCGCCGCGCCTGTGATGAGTTAGTGCTGCTCCAGGCAAATATCATGGATGCCAGCCGCGTCAAATTTGACGCGGCCACTCTCCACTGCACATTTCTCTCGCTTAAAGAAATCTCCACATCCCTTGCCGATCTCTTCGAACCACTTATCTTGCAAGAACGACGCCAGGTCGAGATAGATGTGGCACCCTCTATTACGGTCTGGGCCGATGAGATTCGTCTGAAACAGGTCATTCGTAACCTCTTTGCCAACGCCTTGCGCTATTCACCACGTGGCACACCTCTACGCATTACCGCCCATGTAGAGCCAGAGCAACATACGGTTCGCGTCAACATTATCGATCGTGGACTAGGTGTACCACTCGACCAACACAAAGCCATCTTTGAACGTTTTGTGCGCCTGGAACGTGACATGCATAGCACCATCCGAGGTAGTGGTCTGGGATTGGCAATCACACGCCAGTTGGTTGAAGCGATGCACGGCACCATCAGCGTTGAAAGTAGTGGCGTTGCTGGAGAAGGCTCTACCTTTACCTTTACCTTGCCCACAACCAGCCAGTCATAGCTTGTGTTCCGCTGCTGGATCAAAACGATAGAGGCGAGCCGGCCGATGTGTCCCTTCCATCTTCTTAGCGCCCGTATCTTCCAAAATACCTGTGGCGAGAATCTTCTTACGGAAATTGCGTTTGTCCAACTTTCTATGCAAAATAATCTCGTAGACACGCTGCAACTCGCGCAACGTAAATTGAGGAGGCAACAAGCTGAAGGCAATCGTCGTATATTCAAGCTTACCTCGTAAGCGTTCAAGGGCATAGTTCAAAATCTTGTCGTGGTCAAAAGCCAGTGGGGGGAGTTGATGAACCGGGAACCAGCCCACGTCAAGTGCATCGTCAGCGGCTCGTATTTGTAGATGTTGAGAAGGCAGTAGTGCAAAGTACACAACAGTGATCACTCGTGTACGAGGATCGCGTCCAGGGTCACCAAAGGTGTAGAGTTGTTCCAAATACACCCGGTATCGCCCACATCCCTTCACAGGGCCAGGAACGCCGCTTAATCAACAAAACCTGCAGATCTTGCTGTCGCAAACTCATCATGACCACATCCACAGTCACTGATGGACGTTCATACTTACTCGGATCATATCCATGCGCTTTCGCTTCATCACTTTGTTGCATTTTACTCTGTTTTTCCGTCTGCTCCATAACACCTTGCTTCTTTCAAACCATCTATGGCTGTCTCACAGCATATATACATGATATCATGTGTCCAGGCATATATTCTGAAGACATTACTCTTCAAATATATAACATTAGTGTATTATACACACGAATATAAGCGAACAAGACATACCTGTCAAGGGCAAAGAAGCCCCGAAACTCCTGCAAACATTGTCCCCTATACCTTCCTGTGCTATACTTGCACATGCATGCAAAACATTCGTTCTTAACCTACACATGAGAGAAGGTCGTATCATGGCAGATGCAGAGGTAGAACTACAGCAGATTGGTCTCTATACCATCACTTCGCTGCTCCATACAGGTTCTGCCAGCCACCTCTACACAGGCAAACACCGTAAAAAAGATATAGCGATCAAAGTATTTCGCACACCACTGCTTACCGAAAAGGCCAAAGAAGCCTTCCTATCACGTGCCAAACAGCTGAAAAAACTGAAACATCGTCACATTCTCGACATTCTAGACTTCGGGCTCACCCAACACTTCGGCACCTCAGACGACTACGGCTTCCTGGTCATGCAATATGCCGCTGGCGAGACGCTTCGCCAGCGCATTGCTCCCGGCAAACATCTCACCGCTCCTGAAGTGAGACCGCTTCTTTCACCGGTAGCCACGGCCCTGCACTATGCTCACGTCTCACATATCATTCATGGCAACCTGCATCCAGGCAATCTACTCTATGATGCACATAACGACATCCTGGTAAGCAATTTCTCGCTACCATTTGCTGATAATCTAGCAACCCTTCATACTGGCACATCTGCCATTCCATACATGGCCCCAGAGCAGTTACAAGGCCATCCTATTCCTGCCAGCGATCAATACGCTCTAGCAGTAATAGTTTACGAATGGTTATGTGGCCAACGTCCTTATGCCGCCACAGAGCGTGAGACCTTGCTCCACCAACAAACACACGAGCCACTGCCTCCACCCACTAGCCTCAATGCCAATATCTCGCCTGCCGTCGAGCGTGTACTTCTGCAAGCTCTTGCCTCCCATCCCGATGACCGCTTCCCCCATATCCAGGCATTTGCCGATAACTATTTACGCGCCCTAATGGGCCAACCTCTCCAACTTGAAAAGAAGCAGTCTGTGTCGTCTCCGAAAGTTAAATTAGTTGACAATGGTATACCAAATAACAACAAAACGAAAGAATCGCGGGAGGATATAGCAGATAAAGATACCCTAAAAATGGTGGCGCAACAAAATACTAGTAGCCCCTCTAAATTGACTATGCATGAGGATATTGAAATGAATAATAAATTAGAGGATCCAGCACACCCTACTCTTTACTGTAAAGTTTGCGGTAGCGCGAATCGCACAAATGCAAAGTATTGCTTTAGCTGTGGACAACCAATACTAAATGAGTCACCTCTTTTACAAATAAGTACAGTAGCTAATGGTGTAGGAACTTCAAATCCAGCTACCCTTAACTGCATTACATGCGGAGCAACAAATCGAGCAAATGCCAATAATTGTAATAGATGCGGAACCCCACTGAAAATAACGTCAAATGTAATACCCCCACATAACACAGATACACTCGCTCCTAATTACTTACTCAATCAACGATATCAAATTATTAGCCAACTGGGCAAGGGAGGGATGGGAACCGTTTACAAAACAAAAGATACTAAGTTCGATGGCAGTGACAGATTAGTGGCTGTGAAAGCACTAAGCTTAAGTGGTTTGAGTCAAAAAGAAATTACCAAGGCTACGGCAGCTTTTAAACAAGAAGCACATATGCTCGCTGGGCTCAGACATCCTAGCCTTCCTCGTATCTATGATCATTTTAATGAAGGGGAACATTGGTATCTTGTGATGGATTTCATTGACGGGGAAACACTAGAAGACTATCTGAATAGAGCAAGTGGAAGGCGTCTCCCATTTGGAAAAGTCCTATACATGGGCATACAATTATGTAAAGTACTTGAATACTTGCACAATCATACGCCCCCTATAATTTTCCGTGACCTTAAACCTCTCAATGTTATGATAACTCCTGACGGAGAATACCTCTATTTGATAGATTTCGGTATTGCTCGTCACTTCAAACCAGGAAAAGCAAAAGATACTACCCCTCTTGGAACCTGGGGGTATGCTGCTCCTGAACAAGCCGGTAGATCGCAAACGACGCACAAATCTGATATTTACAGTTTGGGAGCTACACTCCATCAGTTGCTGTCAGGAGATGACCCAGCACAAAGTCCGTTTCAATTTGCACCTCTCCAATTAGAGAGCAAATCAGCTGCTTATGATTTTGATAAGCTAATTATACAAATGCTAGATATGGATCCAAGTAAAAGACCTGATAGCATGACCATCATCAAACAGAAGCTAGAAAATATTTATGCCGAATGGTATACTACTCAGCATAGTAATCAGGGAAGTAAACAAAATAAATTAGTAAAAGCTTCTATAATAACCACCGACTCTCAGCTTGAGAAAACCATCTCTGACGACCTACGCCAGGGTGGTATCCTCTCTCAACGTCTCCCTGACTACGAAGAGCGACCGGCGCAGATCGAGATGGCCGCATTGGTAGCACGTTCGCTAATACAAAATGATCCGGCCATCTGCGAAGCCGGGACAGGCACCGGAAAAAGCTTAGCCTACCTCGTTCCTATCGTCCGTTCCGGCAAAGTCGCCATCATCAGCACGGCTAATAAAGCCCTGCAAGAGCAGCTCTTCTACAAAGATATTCCTTTTATACAGAAGCATATTCAGTCGTTCGATGCCGCCTTGGTCAAAGGGATAGGCAACTACGTTTGTATTGACCGCCTGGAAAGCGAGCGCGTGGGCCTGCAATTCTATGCTAAGAACCGCGAATTTATGCGCCTGGTTGATATCACCAACGATCCAGACTCAACATTTATGGGTGACTTTGAAACGCTGGATTTTCCGTTGGCACCCGATATTCGCAGTAAGGTCTGTGCGGATAGCGACCAGTGTGCCTGGAGCAAGTGTGGCTATTTCGCTGACTGTTATGTGCGTAAGATGCGCGTGAAAGCGGAACGCGCCCAGGTGATTGTCGTCAACCATACCCTCTTGCTCCTCGACGCAGCTATGGACGGCTATTTGCTGCCAGAACGCGACGTGATCGTGCTAGATGAGGCACATCATCTAGAGGAAGAGGCCACGCGCTGCTTTACAGTAACGGTCAGCCCCAACTCAGTTTTGACGTTGCTGGCACAGCGCACGCTAAAAGATCATAGCCTGCTCAGTTTGCAGGATGAAGCGAACAAAGCACTCTACACGGCCTGGGAGCAGTTGAAGCTGGTGGCCGACCCTGGCTACAAAGGACGTGCCAATCTTTCATCACCCTTGGAAGAAGGGCTGAAGCTGGCAACAGTGATCAGCGATCTGGCCGATTCGTTGCGTAAACAACGTCCAAAAAACCTGCCGGAGAAAGAAGAGCAACTTTATGACAAGTTGCTGGCCCGCACACAAAATCTGGCCAAGAACATCCGTACTGTATTTGCTGTCGATGAGCCGCAGAGATTTGTGTACTATGTCGAGCGCACAGCGACAGCCGGACAGAAGGGCTTCTTATTGCAGGTATCGGCCTCACCACTGGATGTCACACCATGGCTAAAAGAAAAGCTGTTTGATAAATGTAACATCATCTGTACCTCAGCCACCCTGGCAACCATTGGTCCCAATGCGGCCAAGCCCGAAGACAAAGGACCAAATTTCGCCTATTTCCGGCGACGTGTCGGCCTTGATCCCATCGACTATCCCAATGTGCTTGAACGCATTCTGCCCTTGACATTTGACTACGAAAGCCATGCCCTACTCTATCTGCCTCGCGATCTACCGGCTCCCGTCTTCGGCATCGGTTCGGATGACTATACGAAAGCTATTGCGCGTGAAATGTACCGACTGGTCAAAATATCGCGTGGACGGGCCTTCCTGCTCTTTTCCAGCAAACGTATGCTGGATCAATCCTATGAATTGATGGCCCCACATTTAGAGTATCCCCTTTTGAAACAGGGCGATATGTCACGCCTTGAGTTGACGCGCCGTTTTCGTGAGGAAACCGGGGCTATCCTCTTTGGCTTAAAGAGTTTCTGGGAAGGGGTTGATATCGCCGGTGAGGCCCTGTCGCTGGTGGTGATTGACAAGTTGCCATTTGATCCACCCGACGATCCCGTTCACGAAGCACGGGTAGCCCAAATGAAAGCGGCAGGTGAAAACTGGTTCGGTATCTATGTCCTGCCACAAGCTGTCCTGCGCCTCAAACAAGGTCTGGGCCGCCTGTTACGTACCCGCGAAGATCGGGGAGTGATGGCCATCCTCGATACGCGCCTACACACAAAAGGTTATGGAAAGATGGTGCTGGATGCCCTGCCACCGGCACGGAGAACAGCCAGCATCAAAGACGTACATGGCTTCTTTAACGAGGAAGACGGACCATTTTAAGTTACACAGAAAAACACGGAGGCTGGCTTTGATCCACATATTATAGAAGGATCAAAGCCAGCCTCCGTGTTGTATAAGCTGGCTCAGGAAAGTAGGCAACCTAGCGGATGCTACTCTGTCCCATACCACTTTGGCCCATTTTGCTCCAACTGGAGTCACTCTGATCAATACGCTGCGAGAGCAACTGTATAGCCCTTTGGGCACGCAGCTTGTCTTCCTGCTGCGCCTGCTGGAAGAACTGAACGAGTTCCTGATCACCGCTCAACTGGGCATCTCTAATATACTGCTCATACGTCTGACCACCTTGCAAAGCGTGATACAGAATACTCACCAGATTGTAATGGGTGTTCTGTACACCTGTCTTACTCCGTTCGGTTTGCATATTCACACTCCTTACTTTTCAGCTTTCACCGACTTCAGCACAGAACTGACTGAGTAGCCGGACGACAAATTTCAGTACCTATTACGCCAGGAGCAAGAGAAAAGTTTCTGGAAATTTATGCATATCTACTTCATTCCTGGTTAATTCAGCTTCACCCATTGACAATCTTCCCTACAACCTGCTATCCTTGCGCCAATATCCATATATTGGAGGACAGGGGCCATGGCATCCACACCACCATCCTACATGGCAGGCTCACATACCCAGGCACAGCAACAAGTAGCGCAACAACAGACTATCCCTCTGCCCGCTACGCCTATTCCTACTCCACCTATGCCACTATTTAACCAGCCCGGTACTTCGCTCACACGCCTATCTAGAGGACAGATCAAACGCATCATCCCTATTGTTCTCGTACTGGCATCGCTAGCCGGCATCTACTTCATCTGGAGCACAGGCAATGCATCTCCTGCTCTCTCTACCAATGCAGGCATTACCCAACAGAGCTTTGGGACAGGCTCCTCATCTAAAAATGCTCAGAGTAATAGCTCTTCAGCATCAGGAGAAATAAAGGTGTACGTCGTTGGCGCAGTCAAACATCCTGGAGTGTACACTCTTGCGACAGATGCACGAGTCTATGATCTGTTGCAAGCAGCAGGAGGACCACTGCCCAAAGCCAACCTCGTAGCCCTGAATCTGGCAGCCAAGCTGACCGATGGGGAAGAGGTCTATGTCACACTGGTTGGTGAAACGCCGCCCACATACATGGGTGGCGTGCCAGGGCCAGGAACGGGTACAAACAGCAACACAACAAATACGGGTCAGCTTGTCAACATCAATACCGCAAGCGCCGATGAGATGCGCCAAAGTTTGCACCTCAGTAGCACAACAGCCAACGCCATTGTGAACTACAGGTTACAAAATGGGGACTATACTTCCGTCGATCAGTTACTCCAGGTGGTGAGCAAAACGATATACGCCAAGATAAAGGATCAGGTGACTGTAGGATGATCGTCTCGCAGCATGAGCCCTCGGCACTTGATCTACGTGGCCTCACACTGGTAGTGGTGGCAGCAGCGTGCTTAGCCGGTATTGTACTCGACTCCTTGATGCCTTTGCCTTCATTGGCTTTATTGGCTGGTGCCGCTGTGGCACTACTTCTGCTTATCCCACTCTGGCGGGATACTTCAGGCCGCCTTGCTATGCTCATACTGCTATCGGTGTTGGTGGGAGCGTGGCGTTACACAGTAGCATCAGGCGTTGAAGATGCACAGCGTATCTCAAAGTTTATCGGGGCAGGCAAGGTTGAGATACAAGGTACGCTGAGCGATGAACCGAAAATATCGGGGAAAAGTCTTGTCTTAGCCATCACTGTGAGTGAGGTAAGTACAGATCAGGGAAAGACATGGCAACAGGCTGATGGGCAGATAGAAGTCCAGACACTGGATGGACAAAGCCAACCGGCTTATGGACCCAACTACGGCGATACAGTTGAACTGCAAGGGAAACTTCAGCTTCCCTCACAGTATAGTCCCCATGGAACAGCGGCAAGTATGGCCTTTCCACGACTGGCTACTCTTCATGCTAATGGCAATCCATTGATGGCCGCTCTCTATCACTTACGCCTGACACTGGCAACCGTGCTGGCCCAATCGCTGCCCCAACCAGAAGCAGCGTTGCTCATTGCAATCTTTCTTGGCTTACGCACGCCTGTCCTCAAACCGCTTACCCTGGCCTTTAATGAAACAGGCACCTCCCATTTGCTCGCACCAGAAGGCTTCAAGGTCACACTCTTAGCAGGGCTTGTAGCTGGCAGTACTCGCTGGCTCTATAGGACACCAGCATCACAAACTCCTCTGTTACCGGCTCAGAAACGTCGCCTCGCTTGGCGACGTTGGATAGCGACAGCTATCGTCATCGTGAGTATTGCCATTTACGTCGTATTAAATGGTGCTGGGCCGTCGGCGTTACGAGCCGGTATTATGGGTATCACCGCGGTAATTGCACCACGTATCGGGCGTGTCTATAACGTCTATACCTCACTTGCCATGACCACGCTCCTCATGACGCTCATCAATCCCTTTGTCCTGTGGGATGTGGGTTTCCAGCTCTCCTTCCTGGGAACGTTGGGTATTGTGCTGCTTACACCCTTTTTTCAGCGACTCCTGCGACCTCTTGAGCGTCTACCATTGGGTGACACTACAGCGGAGATTATTGCGGTTACTTTATCGGCTCAGATAGCCTCATTACCACTCTTGGCACTGAACTTCCAGCTAATTTCCTTGATTGCTCCCGTTGCCAATATCCTGACCGTTCCCTTATTGAGTCCCTTAATTATACTGGGCTTGCTAATTGGTGGCACAGGTTGGCTTTTCGCGCCGCTGGGCATCCTTTGCGGCTGGATAGCATGGCCGTTATTGTGGTATGTCAATACAATTGTGACGTGGTGTGCAGGATTACCACGGGCCTATGTACCCGTAGGCAACATGAATGCTGGGCTGGCATGGGGCTACTATGGACTGCTAGCTGGGCTCACCAGTTTTCTCCTGCGTAGATGGCCTCATCAACAGACCTCTCAGCACTCTCATACAGCCACTCGGCTCATATCACCTCGTATACGCCATGCCATACAGTTGAGTGCCGCCCTGCTCATGATTCTGGCTACCGGTACCAGCGCATTAGCGGCACGCCCTGACGGGAGATTCACCCTTGCCTTCCTCAATGTTGGACCTACCAACGCGCCATCGCAAGGAGAAGCCATCTTTGTACGTACCCCTGATGGGAAAACGATGTTGATCGATGGAGGGTTAGATGCCGCATCGCTGGCCCAGGAACTGGACACGCGTCTCCCCTTCTGGCAACGTACCCTTGATGTAGTGATCTTGACATCACCACGCTCGGATGCCCTCAGTGGCTTGCAGGATGCCGTCAGTCGCTATCAAATCGGCGAGGTAGTAGATGCAGGCATGTTACATCCTACTACCGGCTATACCCTCTGGCGCAAGACGATTACCGACCGCCACCTGAATTATGTACAAGTGCACCAGGGCATGACCATTCCCGTAGGAACATCGGTCATAGTCCAGGTGTTCTGGCCTCCTTCGCCCCTGCACAAGAGCAGTAATGAGGAAGTAGATAATGGCCTGATTCTGCGTATTGTCGCTCCCGGAATCAGTGTCTTGTTACTGGGTGCCAACATAGTGAGTCGCTATGCCCTCACAGGCTTGCTGACCAGTGTAGATGCCAGCTATCTGCAGGCGGATATTGTTCAGGTGGTAGGAGAGGCTGGGAAGAAGGTCCCGACAGAGTTGAGCACGCTACTCCAGATGGCGAAGCCCTCGCTCGTGGTTATCACACCAGCGGCCCTGAGCGCAAAGCAACGGAAGGCTGGAGCAACGTCGATATTGGAGCCGTTGCCTACGGTCTTCACCGGTGCAAACTGGCAGACGATACAGACAGCACAAACGGGGACTTTCGAGATCAGTAGTACCAACCAGGGATGGAGTAGTTAGGCAAGGGCGGTTCTGGCCTTTGGGATGAACATTCCTCACGAGATGCCTGCTCATTCAGCTCGTTCC
>WNGH01000971.1_pt1 | contig 26028 bp, 12 predicted proteins | sample 5400631 | NCBI WGS metagenome assembly WNGH01 (sample SAMN13153373, study PRJNA577476) | soil metagenome | isolation source: 115 cm soil or saprolite under Garry oak tree replicate 1 | place: USA:California | collected 2016-06-15
GATCCTGGCGCCAATGTCAAGCCAGTTTAGTGACTACATATAGAAACAAACAAATACCCCGCCATGGCCTGAACAACTAGCAAAGACGGGGTTCTTCTATCGCTGCCGTGACTACTCCTACGGCGGAACTTCAGATTAGGCGCATATTCGTTCGGCGACCTGCGGAAAGTAAGACTGGCCGGTGGCCAGGTCCTGGATCAGGCCGCGATTCAGGTTGGGCAAGCGGTCGAAGTCGAAGGCCGCGAGGGTCTTCTCGCCGCGGAAATTGGCGCGGCGCAGGCGCATCGAGAGTTTCTTCTGCTCGCGCCGGGCGACCTCGTCGGCGATGAGGATGGAGAGGAATTCCGTGTAGGCGAGCTTGCCGTCGATGGCCTGACGGTTGCGTAATTCCAGCGAGTCGAGGATGCCGGACAGGCGCAATTGCTTGAGCAGTGGAGAGAGTTCGGGAATCGGATTCATGATGGTGAGCCTCAATGGATCAGCAGGGATTTGGTATCGCGGGGAATCGCTGGGGCAATCGTTATTGAACATTCCCCGTCTGCCACGGTGGCGGCCCTGAAATGCAACAGCATGCTTCAAACGGCCCGTCGGTAAGCCGGCCGAACAACAGGGGTGGGATTAACGTTCCCGTCCCCATTCATGCAGCGCTTTTCGGACCGGGGAGATTAGGTATTCCATGACAGTCCGATCTCCCAAGTGGATTTCCGCATTGGTTTGCATGCCGGCTGAGAGAGGGAAACGCTCCCCGTCCAAGTTCAGCTGCATCTCTTGCAGGGCGACCAGGGCCTTGTAGACGAGGGGCTGCACTTTCTTGGCCTGGTCAGGCGGGGAATTGCCGTTGCCGGCGGCATTATCCGCGGCATCGGCACTCACGTGCTCCACCCTTCCCTCGATCATCCCATATTGCTGGAATGGGAAGGCCGCCAACTTGAGCTTCACTGGCTGGCCTGGGCGCACGAAGCCGATGTCCTCATTCGACACCCAGACTTCTGCCCGCAACGTCTCTTCTTTGGGCACCAGGGTCAGCAGGACAGTGCCGGGCTGCACCACCGCGCCGGAGGTGTGGGTGGCAAGATCCTTGACCACGCTGTCCTGCGGAGCCCGGAGTTCGAGGAGGGACTGCTTGTGCGACTGTTTGGCGATTTCCTGGTCGAGCTTGTCGGCCTGACCCTGGAGTTCGTTTCGCTCGGCATAGAGTTGCCTTCGATAGTCGGTGACGATCTGGGCGAGTTTCTTTTCCGACTGGAGGATGCTGGCCTTGGCCGACTCGATGATGAATACCTGGGTATTAAGTTCCTGTTCCTTCTCGATGCGCTCCCGCTTCTTGTCGCTCGCCATTAAGGGGCCGGCGAAACCGTCATTGGCCAGCTTCTCGAAGGCCAGATCCTGGTTGCGGTAGTGCGGCAGCGTTGCCTGGAGTTTGCTCTTCACCTGCTCGGCAGCGGCGAGTTCCTGTCTCGCCTTGACGAGCCGGGCGCGCTCTTCCGCCAGGGTGGCGTCCAAGGCGGCCCGGTTCGCCCGGTACTGGGCCTCGATCTCGCGGACAACCGGCGGGTCGGAGGCTTCGGTGAGAAACGGCGGGCCGCCGAGTTCGGCGTTGATCCGCCGGAGCGTCAGGCGCTTGCGCTGCGCATCGGCGTCCAGGGACTTGGTGTCAGCTTCGCTGATGAGAGTGTCCATGCGCATGAGGACCTGCCCTGCGTGCACCGTCTGGCCTTCATTCACCAGGATATCCTTGACGATGCCGGCGTCCGCCGGCTGGACAATCTTCAGATAGCTCTGGGGAATGAGTTTGCCTTCGGCCACGGCCACCACATCGAGCCGGCCAAACATTGCCCAGAGGAGCAACAGGACGATCAAACCCAAGAGCACCCAGAGCACCCTCTGCCCGAGCGGATGCGGGGGTTTGTCTTGCAGTCTGAGCAGGGGCGGAATGAAGTCGAGCGGGTCGGCCTCAGGCAGCGCAAGGTGACGGGACCAGGCAAGCGTCTTCATGCAATCGAATCCAGGTGGCGAAGGATGGCCGGGGCGCGCCGGCCATTCCCCCTTCTATTTAGCTGAGTTGTATCGTTCCGGCCTGCAGACTAGCCGGGGGCTGGAGCGTCTGGGGTTGGCTACCAAAGTTGGAGCTCCCCAATACCGATTGCACGGCGGTGACTCCAATGCCGGTCAATGTGCCGTGGGCGCCGTACTGATACGCCAGGTCCCCGCCCAGGGCCTCGGTGTCGCTGCCGCCGAGGTGGAAATCGGTCAACGCCTGGGTGAGCGACCAACTCGTCAATCCGGGATTGGCCGCCAGCGTTTGGTCGAAACGATTGGCGAGTCCTTGGAAGTCGAAGGTTTCGATGTTGTTGTCGCGCAGCGCATCGTTTCCGGACGGGTTGAAATCCGCCGCTGCGGCTTCGATCATCTGCAGCGTCAGCACACTATGGTGGGTGGCGGCGGCATACCAGTCCTGCAGAATAATGGCATCGCCATTGCCGGTATCGACGACGAGATTGTTGCCGTTCTTCCGCAGCGCCAGATCGTCCAGCCTGATGCCGCCGCCGAGGGAAAGGATGTTGTCCGCCCCAGCACTGGCGCCGACGGTGTCCTGGCCGTTGCCACGATTGAAGGCGATGACGTTGGCCCCGCTCCCCGTGGCGATGAAGTCGTTGCCGAGACCGCAGATGAACATGTCATTGCCGCTGCCACCCGCCAGACTGTCGGTGCCGGCGCCGCCGTCGAGAAGCTTGTTGCCCACACCGCCCTGCAACGTATCGTTGCCGGCGCCGCCCTGTAGGACGTCGTTGCCCTCGGCGCCATTCAGGTTATTGTCCGCACCGTTGCCGACAAGCAGATTGTCGAGGCCGTTACCGGTGCCGTCGATACCGGCGTTACCCGTGAGCAGAAGATTCTCAAGGTTCGGACCCAGCGTGTAACTTATGCTGCTGCGCACGCTGTCCATGCCTTCGCCCGCGTATTCGCCCACCCAATCACCCAGGTCGTCGACAACGTAGATGTCGTCGCCCAGGCCACCGACCATAACGTCGGAGCCCGTTCCGCCGTCGAGGACGTTGGCTGCGGCATTCCCGATCAGCATGTTGTTCAGTTCGTTGCCGACGGCGTTGACGGCGTCGGTCCCAGTGAGTGCCAGATCTTCGACGTTGGCTCCGAGTGCATAACTCAACGAACTTAGGACCCGGTCGTTGCCCCCATAATAACCAGATGTCTCCTGAACGAGGTCGCCTGCCTCGTCCACCACATAGATATCGTTTCCGTCGCCACCGATCATCACATCTGCTCCTGCGCCACCGTCCAGCGAGTCGTTGCCCGCGCTCCCGGTCAAGATATTGATGGCTCCGTTCCCGACCAGCACATTGTCCGTATCGTTGCCGGTGGCGTTGATCGCAGCAGAACCGGTCAGGGTCAGATCTTCGACATTAGCGCCCAGCGTGAAGGTGACCGAACTCAGCACAGTATCCTTGCCTTCATAATTGCTTTCGTTCACGGTGTCGCCGGCGTTGTCCACGACATAGGTGTCGTCGCCAGTTCCACCACTCATCGCATCGGCCCCCGCCGCGCCGTCCAGGACGTTGTTGTTGCTGCTGCCGATCATCACGTTGTTTAGAGCATTTCCAGTTCCCCGGACCGCGGCAAAGCTTGCCAGCGTCAGGTTTTCCAGGTTGCCGGCCAGGACGTAATCGATGGTGCTCCGGACCGTATCCACGCCTTCCCCGGCATTCTCGACAACCACGTCGCCGAGGTTATCGACGACATAGGTGTCGTTGCCGATGCCGCCGACCAGCGTATCCGCACCGTAGCTGCCGTCGAGCGTATCGTCCCCGCCCAATCCGGTCAGCACGTTGTCCACCATGCCCCCGAAAAGCGTGTTGTTCAAGGCGTTACCGGTCCCGTTGAGCGCCAGCCCGTAGTCCAGGCTCAGGTTTTCGAGGTTGTCGCCCAAGACATAATCGACGGCGCTCTGGACGGTATCGATGCCCTCGTTCGCCAACTCGGTAACGACATCTCCGGCGTCATCCACCAGGTAGGTATCGTTGCCGGCTCCGCCGAACATCGTGTCGGCGCCGGCCTGTCCATCCAGCGTGTTGTCCGCGACATTGCCCACCAGTACATTTCCAAGTTCGTTCCCGGTACCGTCAATGGCGAGAGTCCCCGTTAGCGTCAGATTCTCAACGTTGGCACTCAGCGTGCAGGTCCCTGAGGACTGCACGATATCGATCCCCTCGTTGGCAGTTTCGACGACCGTATCGCCACAATCGACCACGTAGGTATCGTCGCCGAGGCCGCCAGCCAGTACATCGCTGCCATCGTTGCCCATCAGGACGTTGTTGAGCGCATTGCCGGTGCCGTTGATCGACGCATTACCGGTCAGCGTCAGGTTTTCCAGGTTCGCACCCAGCGTATAGGTCACCGACGACTTCACGGTATCGCTACCCTCGCCGGCATTCTCGGCGATCACAGCGGCGGTCGTGTCGACGACATAGATATCGTCTCCGATGCCGCCCTCGAGCGTATCAATTCCGGAGCCGCCATCGAGATAGTCGTTGCCTGCGCCCGCGGTCAGCCTGTTATTCCCAGAACTGCCGATAAGGATATTATCGAGTTCGCTGCCGATGCCGTTGATCGAATATCCGATCAGCGTCAGATTCTCGACGTTGGCCCCCAGCGCGTAGGTCACGGAAGATTGGACCGTATCGATCCCTTCGTTCGCGTATTCGATTACAGTGTCGCCGCCATCGACAACGTAGACGTCATTCCCCAGTCCGCCGGTGAGCACGTTGGTCCCCGTGTTTCCGGTCAATACGTTGTCAAGGACATTGCCGGTGGCGTTGATGGCCGCCGTCCCCGCGAGCGTCAGGTTCTCGACGTTGGCCCCAAGGGCATAGCTGAGCGAGCTCTGCACACTATCGTTGCCCTCGTTCGCATTCTCGACGATGACATCGGCGCTGTCGTCGACAATATAAGTGTCGTTGCCCCGTCCGCCTTGCATCGTATCCGCCCCGGCACCGCCATCAAGCACATTGTTGCGAAGATTGCCGGTCAGCGCATTGTTGAGGTCGTTGCCCGTACCGTTGTAAGAATAGTAGTAGCCGGCATTGGATGGGGTATTGGTGAAATCGAATGCGGTGAGAATCAGGTTCTCGATATTGGCACCAAGCGTGAAGTCGGAAGAACTGCGCACGGTATCGATACCCTCATTCTGGCTTTCGATTATCGTGTCGCGGGAATCGACGCAATAGGTATCATCACCCAAGCCCCCTGCCAGCACATTAGAAATGCCACTACCGGTCAGTGTATTATTGAGCGCATTGCCGGTGCCGTTGATCGCGGCGTAACCGGTCAGGGTCAGATTTTCCAGATTGGCACCCAGCGTATAGCTTGCCGAGGCCTGGACGGTGTCGCTTCCTTCGTTCGCGTTCTCCAGAATCGTATCCAGCGCATCGACGACGACATAAGTGTCATCGCCTAAGCCACCGCTCAGGGTGTTGGTGGCGCTGTTTCCGGTCAGGACGTTGTTGAGCGAATTGCCCGTGCCGTTGATCGAGGCTGTACCGGTGAGCGTCAGGTTCTCGACGTTGGCTGAGAGGGCATAGGTCGCCGAGGCCAGTACCGTATCGGTGCCTTCGCTAACGCTCTCGGTCACCACGTCGCCGCTGTTGTCGACCACATAGGTGTCGTTGCCCAACCCTCCGAGCATCGTGTCGATGCCGGCGCTGCCATCCAGGGTGTTGTTGCCGGCGTTGCCTGTCAGCACGTTGTTGCTCGCATTGCCGCTGCCATTCAGGGCTGCAGTCCCCGTCAGGGTAAGGTTCTCGAGGTTGGCGCCGAGCGCATAGCTGAACGCCGCCTGGATCGTGTCGGTGCCTTCGTTGGCGTTTTCCGACACCGTATCGAGCGTATCGATGACGTAGGTATCGTCGCCGGCACCGCCGATCAGGGTGTCCGTCCCGCCACCGCCATCCAGCCGATCGTCGCCGGCGCCACCCGTCAGCGAATTGTTAGCGGTATTGCCGATGAGTCCGTTGTTGAGCGCGTTGCCAGTCCCGTTGATGGCTGCCGTCCCCGTGAGCGTCAGGTTCTCCAAATTGGCGGCGAGAGCGTGCGTGAAGTAAGCCTGTACCGTGTCGACGCCTTCGCTAGCATTCTCGATCAAGACATCGCTCGCATCGACAATGTACGTATCGTTACCCGTTCCGCCGACAAGGGTATCGGCACCGCCGCCACCGTCTAGGGTGTCATCGCCCGCGCCGCCACTTATCGTCGCGGCATACCCATTCCCCGTGATCCAATTATTCAAGCCATTGCCGGTTAGAGTAGTGACATTCACGTAATTGCTTAGGTTCAACTTCTCCACATTGGGTACAAGCGTATAAGTGGATGAATTGTAGGCATCGACGGTAATGGTATCGATCCCTTCGTTGGCGTTCTCAAACACGCTGTCGCCAGTACCATTGATGATATTAACGACATAAGTGTCATTGCCTGCCCCGCCGTACATACTGTTGAGGCCATAACCGTTGTAACACTCCAACTTGTCATCGCCAGCGCCACCGATGAGGGTGTTGTTGCCTTGCCCCCCGTCAAGATAATCGTTGCCATCCCCGCCATCCATTCGATCATCGCCGGCGAGGCCGTATAGGGAATTGTTGCCTGCGTTGCCGATCAATACATTATTGCCGACGTTACCCGAAGCTTGTGTATTTAGTACGCCGGTCAGCGTGACATTCTCGATCGTCCCGTAGAAGGTATAGTCTTGAATGACATAATCCCACCCAAGCTTGAAGATCTGGACGCTTCCATTGGTCTGGATCGTGTCGGTTCCGCCACCTCCATATTCATAATTGTACGTGGTGGATCCGTCGAGTTCGCCCGTGTAGTCGATGACGTACAAATCGTCGCCTGCGCCGCCTCGAAACCCGTCGTCCGCATTGCCAACGATTGTGTCGTTACCGTCGCCACCGTAAAGGGTATCCGCTCCTGTCACCCCGTCGAGCACATTGTTCCCGGCGTTCCCAGTGATGACATTGTTGAGACCGTTGCCCGTCCCGTTGGTCGCCGCCGTGCCCGTTAGCGTCAGGTTCTCGTAGTTGGCCCCCAGTGTGAAGGTTGTGGCGGTCTGCACGGTGTCCGTGCCTTCGTTGGCGTTCTCGACCGTAACCACGCCGGTGGCCATGGTGTAGGTATCGTCGCCAATGCCGCCAATTAAGGTGTCGGCGCCGCCTCCACCGTTCAAGGTATCGTTGCCCGCTCCACCTGTGAGCGTGTTCGCCGCACTGTTGCCGGTCAGCAGATTGTTGCCGGTATCCCCCGTCGCACTGATCGCTGAGGTGCCGAGCAGGGTAACGTTCTCGATGTTCCCGCCGGAGGCGAAGCTGAAGTAGGTTTGAACGGTGTCCGTACCTTCGTCGGCATTTTCGACGACGACATCGCCAGCGCTATCCAGGACGTACGTGTCGTCACCGAGACTGCCGATGAGTCGGTCGTTGCCCGCGCCACCGTCCAGCACGTTGTTGGCGGTATTGCCGGTGAGGACATTGTCGAGTGCATTGCCGGTGCCGCCGGCCGCGGCAGTTCCCGTCAGTACCAGATTCTCGATATTGGCCCCCAGGGTGACGGTCACCGACGACTGAACGGTGTCGATGCCCTGGTTGGCAACTTCGACCACTGTGTCGCCCGTACCGACGTTATAAATGTCATTGCCGGCCCCACCGGTCAGTACGTTCGCCGCGCTGTTGCCGCTCAACACGTTGTCGAGGCCGTTGCCGGTGCCGTTGATGGCGGAGGCGCCTGTGAGCGTGAGGTTCTCGACGTTGGCGCCCAGCGTAAGAGTGCCCGAGGAAAGAACGGTATCGACCCCTTGGTTGGCGCTCTCGACCACGCTATCGCCCCTGTCGACCAGATAGGTGTCGTTGCCCAAACCACCGGCCAGTACGTTCGCCGCGCTGTTGCCGGTCAGCACGTTGTCGAGGCTGTTGCCGGTGCCGTTGATGGCAGACGTGCCGGTGAGCGTCAGGTTTTCCAGGTTCGCGCTCAGGACTTGGGTCACCGCCGACTGGACCGTATCGACGCCTTCGTTCGCGTATTCGACGACGGTATCGCCGGCACCGGCCACATAGACGTCGTTCCCGGCACCGCCCGTCAAAACATTCGCGCCGCTGTTCCCGGTCAGCGTGTTGTTCAGGGCGTTACCCGTCGCGTTGATGGCCGCCGTGCCGGTCAGGGTCAGGTTATCGACATTGGCGGCGAGGACGTAGCTGACCGAGCTCTGCACCGTATCGGTCCCTTCGCCGGCATTCTCGACGACTATGTCGCTGACATTATCGACCACCAACGTGTCGTTGCCGCCGCCGCCGATGATCGTGTCCGCGCCGGCTGCCCCGCTCAGGACGTTGTCGAGCGCATTGCCGGTGATGACGTTGTTGCCCGCGTTGCCGGTCCCGTTGATGGCCAGGTTCGGGGCCAGTACCAGGTTTTCGAGGTTCGTGCCGAGAGTGTAGGTAAGGGAGGCTTGTACGGTGTCGTTGCCTTCATTGGCGTTCTCGGTCGTCACGTCCTTGCCGTCGTCGACGACGTAATAGTCGTTGCCGGTGCCGCCGATCAGCGTATCCGTCCCGCCACCACCTTCCAACCTGTCGTCGCCGGCGCCGCCGATCAGCGAATTGTTGGCGCTATTGCCGATGAGGATATTGTTCAGCGCATTGCCGGTGCCGTTGATCCGGCCGGTGCCGGTAAGGGTCAGGTTTTCGACGTTGGCGCCCAGGGTATGGGTAATAGCGGCCTGAACGGAGTCGATGCCTTCGTTGGCGTTCTCGACCACCGCGTCACCGCTGGTAACGATGTAGGTGTCGTCACCCTGACCGCCGGCCAGCACGTTGTTGGCGCTGTTGCCGGCAAGCAGGTTGTTGAGGTTGTTGCCGGTGCCGTTGATCGCCCCCGTGCCGGTCAGCACGAGATTTTCGACGTTCGCGCCCAAAGCATAAGTAACCGAACTTTGCACGGTATCGACGCCCTCGTCGGCGTTCTCGATCATGCTGTCGGCAAGGTTGTCAACGATGTAGGTGTCGTTGCCGAGTCCGCCTTGCAAGGTGTCCGCCCCGGCGGCACCGTCGAGCACGTTGCTTCCGGCATTGCCCGTCAGAGCGTTGGCCACGCTGTTGCCGGTGCCGTTGATGTCGCTGGTGCCAGTAAGCGAAAGGTTCTCCAGGTTGGCAGCGAGCGTGTAGGACAAGTTGGTCTGGACGGTGTCGGTACCCTCGCCGGCGGCCTCGACGATCACGTCGCCTAGGCCGTCGACAAGATACGTGTCATTGCCAGTGCTACCCGTCAGGGTATCCGAGCCTGCACCACCATCGAGCGTATCGCTTCCTGCGCCACCACTTAGGGCATTGTTGGCGCTGTTGCCGACCAGGAAGTTGTCGAGTGCGTTACCCGTGCCGTTGATCGCCGTGGTGCCGGTCAGCGTCAGGTCCTCGACATTGGCTGCCAGCGTATAGGTGACCGAACTCTGGATGTTATCCATGCCTTCGTTCGGATTCTCGACAATCACATCCGCCGCGTTGTCGAGAACGTAAATGTCATTACCCGTGCCGCCCACCAGGATATCGTTGCCCGGGCCGCCGTCCAGCGTGTCGTCACCCGCATAGCCGTACATCGTATCGTTGCCGCCCAGACCGTTGAGAGCATCGTTGCTGTCGCTCCCCAGGAGTAAATCGTCGCCTTCGCTCGGCAGGCGCTGCAATCGCGTTTGGATGGCTGCTGCATCCCAGATTGTGTTGTCGGCTAGGAACTGTATTTCCTCGATCGCGGCGTTTGCGGCAAAGTAGCCGCTTACGCACAATCGGTCGGAAGTTCCCGCAACCGATAAGAGAAGGTCATTGCCGTCCCGTATAACCCGCACCACACCCGGCAGTACATCGTTAGCGAATCGGATTGTGTCGAGCGTTCCGCTGCCGTCGGTCTCTCCGGTAATCGTGTCCTGTCCGGCACCCCGCCCGAAAAGATAAGTGTCGTTACCAACACCACCGTCGAGAAGGTCATTTCCTGCAGCCCCGTCGAGGGTGTCATCGCCGGCGCCACCCGCTAGCTGATTATCCCCTCCGCTGCCCGTCAAAATGTTATTCATGCTGTTGCCGATGCCGGTGCCGTTGTAGCTGTAATCACGGTCCATCAGCGTGAGATTTTCGGCATTGTCCGGCAAGGTATAACTGTTCCGGCTGACAAAGATCGTATCAATGCCTGCGTCAGGGTCCTCAACTACGGCGCTGGGTGAGTATCCCCCATACGTAGAGACAAAGTAAACATCGTCCCCCGTTCCGCCAATCAGCGTATCGTGCGCGTCGTAGCTGTCGTACAACGTATCGTTGCCCGCACCGCCACGTAGCGTCGAATTGTCATAGACGTAGCCGCCGTTGGAGATGATGTCATTGCCATCGCCACCATCGACGAGGAACGCCGAGCCATCGGAAATGGTAATGCTGTCATCGCCGGAGCCGCCGTAAATGGTGTCGTTGCCGCCACCGCCGACGATCGTATCGTTTCCTCCCAAGCCATAGATTGTCTCGCTGTCGCTTGTCCCCCAGAGATGGTCGTCCTGCTCAGTGGGCGTCAAGAAGAGATCCGAATAGGTCCAGAGCGTGCCATCGCTATCGAACTTGATCTGGAACCTGCCGTAGACCCGAGTAGCGCTGCCTCCCCCAATGGTCAGTTCGTCCGGTGAATTCTTGATACCGAGCACGCAGTCGTTGCCGACGCGACGCACCGTTACGTCCGACGGCGCCAGCGAAACATCGATCAGTATCGTACTTATATCTGAGCCAGACGGCGTGTCCACGATGACATCCTTACCCGAGTGCAGGCCCCATAGATAGGTGTCACTCCCTGCATTGCCGTACATCGTGTCGGAACCGACCGAGTTGCCGAAGACGTCGGCGTTGTTGGTACCCGAAATATGGTCACTGCCGGCGGAGCCGCCGAAATACATCGGGATGTTTGTACTCGACCAAGTCGTGCCGTCCGCAAACTTGATCTCCGCCACCTGGTTGCCGTAGTAATAGGTATAACCGTAGAAATAGCTATAGGTCGCTTGGGTCATGACAAAGTTGTTCTCGATCGTCACTGCGTCGTCAGTGCCGGCGATGGCCAGCACCAAGTCATCTCCCTGCCGGTAGGCATGAACATCCCCGGGCCTCACGTCGGCGTTGAATTGCAGGACGCCGGTTCCGCGATAAGGGTCGTCGAAGTTGACGATAGTGTCTTTGCCATAACCCCGGCCGAATACGTACGTGTCCGTGTCGCCATCGCCGTAGAGGACATCGTCGCCCGAGCCGCCGTCGAGCGTGTCGTCGCCGTTTTGCCCGTACAGAATATCGTCGTCCGCGCCGCCATACAGCTTGTCGTTGCCGTTTCCGCCCTGCAGCTCATCGACGCCCTCGTCCCCATTCAGGACGTCGTTGTCCGCCTGGCCGTACAGGCGATCGCTCCCTAGCCCACCGTAGAGCGTGTCGATGCCGTCGCCGCCCTGGAGCGCGTCGTTACCATCCTCGCCATTTAGGTAGTCGTTGCCGTTCTGGCCGGCCAGCAGATCATCGCCGGTGCCACCGAAGAGGGAGTCGGCATCGTCGCCCCCCTGGAGTTCGTCGTTGCCGTCCGCTCCGTCGAGAGTGTCGGTGCCTGCGAAGCCGAACAGGCGGTCGGATCCGGCGCCGCCGGAGACCTCGTCATCCCCGGCGTCGCCGGAGAGGATATCGTTGCCGTCTTCGCCGTCGAGATAGTCGTTTCCGTCGTCGCCGAAGAGGCTGTCGGCCTCGCTACCGCCGAAAAGCGTGTCATTGCCGGCGCCTCCCAGCAGCGTATCCAGTCCGCTTCCTCCATCCAGGGAATCGTCACCGCTCTGGCCGACGAGGTCGTCGTTGCCGGCACCGCCATCCAGCAAATCGTTGCCACCTTGGCCGTCCAGATAATCGTTGCCGTTGCCGCCGTCGAGCACGTCATCGCCGTTGCTATCCTGCGCCGCGAGGCCTTCACCGAACAGGGTGTCGTCGCCGTCGTCGCCGTAGAGCACGTCGTTGCCGCCACCGCCGACCAGGTAGTCGTTACCGCCCTCGCCATGCAACTCGTCGTTGCCGTGATACGCGACCGCGAGCGTGTCGTCGTCGCCGTGCACGGTATCGTTGCCGTCGCCGCCGTAAAGCACGTCGCTGCCGCCCTGGCCGAGGATCAGGTCGTCGCCGTCTTCTCCATCGAGATAGTCGGCGCCGTGCAGGGCGCCATCCAGGTAAGTTGCATCTCCCAACAAGGTGTCATTTCCGGGCCCGCCGAACAGTTGGTCCTGTCCGCCTTCTCCCTGCAGCCAGTCGTTGCCGTCTTCCCCGTCCAGGTAGTCGTTGCCTTGCACCACCTGGCCGGAGCCGCTGTCGTAGGCAAGGTTGCCGTAGTCGCCGGTCATCAGGTCGTCGCCGCTGCCGCCGAAGAGCTCGTCGTCGCCGTCATCCCCGCCCAGGACGTCATTGCCGGCGCCGCCGTCGAGGTAGTCGTTGCCCTTCAGACCGAAGATCGCGTCGTTGCCGTTGCCGCCGTAAGCCTGGTCGTTGCCGCCGCCGTCGCTGTCGAAGTTGGCGGCAATGACCGGCGACCATTGCCGGTCGAACGGGTTGCCATAGCCGGTCACGCGCCAGTCGAAACTGGCGGCCGTGTAGTCGTCCCCGGCGTTGATCACGTCGTCGCCCGCCCCGCCGATGATTAGGTCGCTGCAGCCGCCGCCGAACAGGACGTCGTTGTCGTCGCCGCCCACCACGATGTCGTCGCCCAGCCCGCCGTTTAGCCAGTCGCCTTGTTGTCCGCTGCCGGAGACGCTGTCGCCGCGCTCGATTGCGGCCTGGATGTCGACCATGTCGTTGCCGTAGATCCGGTCATCGCCCGCCCCGCCATTGACGATGTCGGAGTCCGCGCCGCCGAGCACCAGGTCGGCGCCGTCGCCCGCTTCGATGCGGTCCCGTCCCGTCCCGCCTTCGATCTGGTCGTCGCCGCCGCGGCTGGCGTGAATGACGTCGTCGCCGCCCAGCCCCTGGACCAGGTCGCTGCCGGCGCTGTCGTAGAGGGTGTCGGCGCGATTCGGCTCGAGCTGGCCGGGGTCGGTGACGATATTGCCGAGGTCGTCGGTGCTCGTCTGGATGCCGGGCTGGCTGGGGTCGGCGTCGAGGGGGGTGAAGTCGCCGACGATGCTGCGGGTGGTTTCCGGCGCCGTCAGCGCGTCATGCAAGTGGATGCCGAAGTCGCCGTCCTGGAAGTCGTCATAGCCGCCACCGAGCTGAATCTCGCCGCCGTCGGCCAGAACGAGCTTCCACGGGGAGTTGTGGGTGAGCACGATGTTGTGTTCGGGGTTGTACCAGACGTTTGGATCATCGGTGGCTTCGATGAAGATGCCGCTGGCGAGAATGTCCTCCGGCGTGCCGTCATTGATCTTGATCCGCCCGTGAATGAGCCCGTCGGCATCGCGCTCCTCGATGATCTTGTCCTTGCCGTCACCGGTGTGCCAGACGTAAAGGTCGTCGCCTTTACCGCCGATCAGGATGTCCGCGCCCCGGCCGCCTTCCAGGGCGTCGTTGCCTTCGCCACCTAGCAGGATGTCGTCGCCGGCACCGCCATAGAGTCCGTCGTCACCGCCCTCGCCGATGAGAATAACTGCGCTCGTTTTCGCTTCGCCAAAAGAATTCGTGCGGGCGTCCAGTGTCGCCCTGTGGTTCGGGTCGATCGACTGGCTGGATGCTTCGCGTCCCGGATCAAGATAGATGTTCGTTGCAAGATAGGCCGCGATATCCAGGTCGGCCAGAGAAGGATTGTCCTGCCTCAGCTGAGCCAACAATACGTATTTGGCAGGGTTGAGGGCGTCATTGATGTACGGAATGCTCACACCTGCAGCAGTAAGAGCGGAAGCGTATGTTGAATTGCCCTGCTCGATCATATCCGGCGCAGAGGCCGTGCCGTCAAACCCCGCAGAGTAATTGTATTCACGCTCCTCCATCCGTCCCCGATGCAATTGAAGGGTACGAAAGGCGTTCTGCGCCTCATCCAGGCGAACGGCTCCCGGATCATCATAGAGTCCGAAGACCGACGATTCCATGTAGTGACGCTTGGCCCAGCCGTTATTGGGGTTTGTCAATGGATTGGCATCAGGACTTTCTCCCCATCCATAGCGAATATTGAACCAAGCCTCGGCGCGGTCTTGATTCCACAACGCATTGATCAATTCCTTCCCGACGAGGGCAGGCGAGTTATAGCCGAGGCTGAGTATCGCGGTCCATTCACGGGTACCCGCGAGGCTCGCAAGCAGCTGGTCGCGTTTTGCATCACTGCCCAACACGGTCCGAAACTTCGCCTTGAGCTGCGCCGCGAGATGGTCGACGTCGGTCTCGAATAACGTGTCAGCTTCGGTGGCGGTGAGGTCAACATATTCCCAACCGGCGATGAATTTACCGATCAGTTGGTCCGTATTTGTCCAGTTGCGGTCTTTCGCGGCTTTGGCGAGTTCTGCGCCCTGTGCTGTCGCAATCTCTTTCAGCGCGCCCGCCTGGGCTTCCGTCAGCTCAATACCGATTATTTCGAGATCCTTTGCGAGATACACATAGGGCGCCCCACTGCGAACAAACGTGTAGCCGTAGCCGAAGGTGATGGTGTGGTCGCCGATGTTGCGGGGCTGCTTATTCGGTTCCCCATTCTTCCCCTCCGCCGCCCGGATTACGGCGCGCAGTACGCTGTTGAAGTTATCGATGCGGTGTAATTGCATTGTCATTATTAGTTCCTCCCAATATTGTGTCGACGCCGGCCAAAATATGCTGGCGGACGCGTGTAGTCAGTGCTTGAAGGGATCTCCCCACTTACAGTATTCGAGTGAGCGGAAATCCGTTAGATAAACGCTGACTTTGGTTTGTGTCTCTCCTCGTTTGGCCCAGTCGGTGTAGTCCAGTATCATGTGCCGTCCCCGATAACGGATCAGTAGGCTGAGTGCATCTCGAGCATCAGGCTTAAGCCAAGCTCGAGGCGAACTCACATTGACGTTCCGGCGAATCTCGCAACCCTTCAATTTCACCCAGGCGTAATCGTGGCTGTACCCGTTGCCATGCTCCCGGGACAGCACCACCTCCTCGGGGCCGTTCCTTGGATTGCCGTCCAACTCGATGCGGTAGAAGCGGTAAGGTGGCACGCCCAGCAGTTCAAGCCCCATGAAGACCTGGTACTCTTCTCGAGCCGTGCTGTCTTCGCGATTGATCGCGTCGCACCGGTGCCAATGCACGCGGGGATCGTCCATCGACAATTCCCTGACGCCTTCCGGCGTATCCTGAACCACTCGCTCGCCGAGCCGAGGGTCGTCGGCGGACAAGACCTGGAATTCCGGCTCGATGACCTCAAACCGTCCCGCCAGAAGATCCCGGGGGAAGGTCTTGCAGAACGCGGACCGGTTGTCGTCGTGCGAAGGCGCATGCAGTAGGCCGCTCGCCAGTGCCTTGCGAATCAGGGGAAGCTTGTCGGCATCGCGGGCGTATTGCCAGTTCTCGCCCAGTTGTTCAATTCGAACGGGGGCCTCGCCGTCGTTCGCTGTTTCGTCGCTGACCTGGCCGTTTACCGTTGTCGGGCGAATCGATAGAAGAAGTGCCAAACACGCGATACGCAGTGCCGGCCTTAGGAGCCAATAGGTCCTAGCATTCATGCTGCCATCCTTTCGAGGAGGTAGTCGTTGCCTTGCACCACCTGGCCGGCGCCGCTGTCGTAGGCGAGGCTGCCGTAGTCATCGGTCATCAGGTCGTCGCCGCTGCCGCCGAAGAGCTCGTCGTCGCCGTCATCCCCGCCCAGGACGTCATTGCCGGCGCCGTCGTCGAGGTAGTCGTTGCCCTTCAGACCGAAGATCGCGTCGTTGCCGTTGCCGCCGTAAACCTGATCGTTGCCGGTCGCGTCGCTGTCGAAGTTGGCGATGTCGATCGGCGACCGGCGTCGGTCGACGGGGTTGCCGGTGCTGGACACGCTCCAGTCGAAGCTGCCTTGTCCGCTGCCGGAGACGCTGTGGCCGCGCTCGATCGCGGCCTGGAGGCCGACTATGTCGTTGCCGTAGATGCGGTCGTCGCCCACCCCGTCGTTGACGATGTCCGTCCACGGGTTCGCCGCATTGACGCTGAACAGCGCAAGCAGAATGCAAGCGACGAGGAAGGCGGGCCTATTCATTGCAGGCTTCTATTGCAGTTGGCATACTACGCATCAACCCGCGCAACTGCATGGCATCGGTGGGCTCACTCTCGATCATGCCGAACATCTCTGTCTTTTGTTCTGTTGTATCCCATCACCATCCGGTAAACGATCTGCCGTTGGCTTCACCATCGATCCGATCACACCTCGATACCGCATGAGCGACTGCTTCACCTCGTAGCGTTCGACAATGGTCTGCCGTGCCGACTCCCTGATCGCTTGCATGCGATTTGAATGCGAAAACACTTCATCGACGCGCTCGGCAATCTGCGTCGGCGAGAAGAAATCCACCAGGAGGCCGTTTTTGCCGTGTTGCAGCACTTCGCGGACCGGCGCGGTGTCAGAGCCGATCACCAGGCAGCCGGCCGACATGGCTTCCAGCATCGACCAGGAGAGCACGAAGGGCACGGTGAGGTAGACGTGCGCCGAGGAGACTTGCAGCAGTGCGAGATAGTCGGCATACGGAAGCTTGCCGAGAAAGTGCACTCGCTTCGGGTCGATGCTGACTTCCTGCAACAGCTTCTGCCGGTAGGTCTGTCCTTGAGGGAGCCGCTGGCCGTAGCTGACCTCGTCGCCACCCACGATCACGATCTGGCTGTGGGGACGGCGCCGGCAGATCTGCTCAATCGCGCGCATGAATTGGTGGAAGCCGCGGTACGGTTCCAGGTTGCGCGCCGCATAGGTGACGACTTCATCTTCCCTGGTCAACATCGTGCCGTTCGGCAGTGTGAAGGTCTGTTGCCGCTTGGGTGCGACGGTGCGGGTATCGATGCCTTCGTGGATCACCGATATGGCGGAATGGAACTCGGCCGGGTGCAGGCTCTTCTGCCACTGGGTCGGGCTGACCCCGGCGTCGCAGGCCGTCAGGTTGAGCAAGTGCAGCGCGTTGCGCGTGCGAATGCGGGCGCGTCCGTCGAAGCTCAAGGGAAATTCCGGGTCGAAGTTGGAGTCGGCGCCCTCGGCGTGGTAATAGAACTCGAACAGGCTCAACAAAGCGGTGTCCGGAAAAACGTCCTTGACATACAGCGCTTCGCCCCAGCCTGGATGAGCGATGACGATGTCGGGGGCGAAGCCGGCTTTCTTTAGCTGCAGCAGCACCTTGGCCACGGCTTGGCCGTTGAGCACTCCTTCTTCGATGCCGCGCAGATAGTGATGAGCGGGAGGACCGGGCTTGCGCGCTGGCTTGTAGGTAATCGTGTTGGGGACTTGGGGATGCCGCGGCGCGTGCGGCTGGCAAATGGCAACCACCCGGTTCTGCCGGTCGGACGCCAGGTGGCCGGCCAGATGGCGGAACTGCCCGGGGAAGTTCTGGTGGATGAAGAGGACGTTCATCGCGGCCGATTCCGATCAGTGCGGTGGGCCATCGCGCTGCTCCTAGCTGCCTTCTTCCAGTACTTCCATCCGCACCGCGCCCTTCTGCCCGCCCAGGGAAAACACTTCGTCTACCTGCAGTCCCCGCGGAATCTGATGGGTAATGAAGAGCATCGTCACCTGTCCCTTGAGCTTGTTGATCGTCCTCGCAAAGTGCTCGGCGGTCGGCAGGTCGAGGTTCGAGACCGCCTCGTCGAAGATCAGGACCTTTGGTTTCTTGAGCAGTGCCCGGGCGATGGCGATGCGTTGCTTCTGTCCGCCTGACAGCCCAGTGCCGCGTTCGCCGATCTCGGTCTGGTAGCCGTCCGGCAACTTGTCGATGAACTCGTGGATTTCCGCCGCCTTGCAGGCCCGGATGACGTCGTCGAAGCTGGCATGGGGATGGGCCATGATCAAATTGTCGTAGAGGGTGCCGGAGAAAAGCACGGTCTCCTGGGGGACGACGCCGAAGGTTTGCCGCAGTTCGTTGGCGGCGAGATGCTGGATGTCCCGGCCGTCGAGCTGGATCAGGCCGTCGCTCGGTTGGTAGAAGCCGAGCAGCAGCTTGGCCAGCGTGCTCTTGCCGCAGCCGGAGGGACCCATAAGTACGGTCAGATGTCCGGGCTTGAAGCTCATCTCCAAGTTGCGGTAGAGCCACGGATGGTGTTCAGAATAGCGGAATGCGACATTGATGAGATCGATCTTCCCATTACCGGCCTGTTCTCGACTGGGGATCAGCGCATAAGGCTCCTGTGGCATGTCGAGGATGTCGCCGAGGCGCTTCACGGCGATGCTGGCCTGCTGGAAGTCCTGCCATAGGCCGACGAGACGCAGCAGCGGCTGGCTCATCCGGCCGGCGAACATCTGGAAGGCGACCAGCATGCCGACGGTGAAGCCGTCGTTTTGCATGACCAGTAAGGCGCCGGCGATCAGGATGGCGAGGGTCATCACCTGTTCGAGGCCATTGGCGATGACGTTATAGGTATTGCCGACCTGCTTAGTGGAAAAGCCGGCGGCGAGGTATTGGGCCAGTAGCTCGCCGTACTTCTTGTCGATATCCGGTTCCATCTGCAGGGATTTTACCGTGGCGATGCCGGAGACATACTCGGTAAGGAAGGACTGGTTGCGGGCGCCGAGCATGAACTGGCGGTTGACCTTGTCGCGGAAGACCGGACTGACCAGCATGCTGATCAAGCCGATCAACCCCATCAGGCTTACCGCAATAAGGGACAGTTGCCAGGAATAGGCAAACATCACCGCCAGAAAGACAAGGAGAAAGGGCAGGTCGAGAATCAGGGTCATCGCGGCGCCGGAGACGAACTCGCGGATGGTTTCGACCCCGTGCAGGCGGGCGACCAAGGTGCCGGTGGGACGGTGTTCGAAGTAGGGGAGCGGCAGGCGCAGCAGATGGCGGAAGACCTGACTCCCCAAAACCGCGTCGATTCGGTTACCGGTGTGGAGCACGAGGTATTGGCGCAGCCAGGTCATGGCCGCCGTAAAGAGCATGAACATAACCAGCGCCACGGCGAGGACGATAAGGGTGTTGTGGGTCTGATGAACGACCACCTTGTCGATGATGACCTGGGTGAACAGCGGGGTCGCGAGGCCCACCAACTGAATGGCGAGGGAAGCGAGCAGGACGTCGCGCCAGATGCGCCGGTGCTTCAGGAGTTCGGGAACGAACCAGCGAAAACCGAATTCCTTCTTCTCGGTGATGAAGCCGGAGATGTCGTCGTCCTTTCCCTGACCACCGGATTCCCTGGCCACGAGAATGAGTTCCGGTTCGAAGCGTGATGCGGCCTCTTCGACGGTAACGGTTTCCGGCATCTGGGAGTGGGCGCGGAAGAAAAGCACCCTTCGGCCATCGTTCTTTAGGAGGATGACGGGGGTTAGGTGTAGGTGGGCGGCTTCGGTGTGGTCAGCCTCTTCCGCTTTGCTGGCCGCCGGAGGCGCGGCCTCTGTGGGCGGGTCTGCGGTAGTCTGGGGGACAGGTTTCAGGAAGGCGATGGCGGGCAGCGGAAGCTTCTGCCAGTCCGAACCTTCCATCCGGCAGCTGCCGGTTCTAAGTCCCAGAGCCCGTGCCGCTTCGTGGAAGGTGGCCGGGCTGTAGGGAGGCGGAAACTCCTGCGCGATCAGCGCGGCGTCGAATGGCTGGCGATAAAGGCCACACAGGCTGCCAAGCAGCCATAGAAGATCGTCGCGCCCGACCGCCTCCCTGCGTGACGGCATGAAATGCCTTCCCAACCTTTAGCGTTTGAGCAATTGTAGCTGACCTTGGATGCCAAGTAAATATGACGAAAGATATATTGCTTTCGTCATAGTCCTTGCAGCGATGGCGAAGGAATTCAGGATTGAAGAGTGAGTCAGCCAAGAATTGCCATCGTCGGAGAGCCCGCTTCCATTCTGTTGCGCCCCTTCTGAATTACCTTTTCAGGTTGGCCAGAGCCGCATCCGACTGCTCACCACCGTGCCGCGTAGAGGTACCCGAACGGGAAGCATGGATTAAGCTTCGGCGAAATCGCCGGTTGGGTGGCGACGGAATTCCATGGTAGCTTGCGCCGGCGTCCCACCGCAGCCTCGACCCCCTATAATCGAGCCTCTTTCAAGGGGTTCCCGACGCATGTACAAGGACTATTTCCGGCTCAACGAGATGCCCTTCTCGATCGCGCCCGATCCGCGTTTCCTGTTCATGAGCGACCGGCACCGCGAGGCGCTGGCCCACCTGCTCTACGGGGTTCAGGGGGAGGGCGGCATCGTGCTGCTGACCGGCGAGGTCGGGACCGGCAAGACGACGATCTGCCGCAGCCTGCTCGAGCAACTGCCCGAGAACATCGACGTCGCCTTCATCCTCAATCCGCGCATGAGCGTCGAGGAACTGCTGCAGACGGTCTGCGGCGAATACCACATCGCCGTTCCCCAGGGCGGCCCGGGCAGCAAGGTCTATGTCGATGCCATCCACGCCCGGCTGCTCGAGGCCAATGCCCAGGGACGGCGGGCGATCGTGATCGTCGACGAGGCGCAGAACCTCGATCCGCAGGTGCTCGAGCAGCTGCGCCTGATGACCAACCTGGAAACCAATACGCGCAAGCTGATGCAGATCATCCTGATCGGCCAGCCGGAGCTGCGCGACCTGCTGGCGAAGACGGAAATGCGCCAGGTGGCGCAGCGGGTGATCGCCCACTACCACCTGACCCATCTCTCCCAGCCCGAGGTCTATGCCTACGTCGCCCACCGCCTGCAGATTGCCGGGGCGCCGCCGGGGCTCTTCGCCGAGGGCCTGACGCGGCGCCTCTACAGGGCCACCGGCGGCGTGCCGCGGCTCATCAACCTGGTCTGCGATCGCGCCCTGCTCGGCACCTACGTCCAGGGCCGGCAACAGGTGACGCTGCCGACGCTGCGCCAGGCGATCAAGGAAGTCGCCGCGGCGCGGGCGCCGAGCCGGCGCCGGCTGGTCCTGGGCATGGGCGTCGGCGCTCTGGTCGGACTGGGCGCCGCGGTGGCGGTCGGCGCCTCGCTGTCGGGCTGGTCCCTGCCCTGGGCCGTGGCGCCGGCCGGCCCGGCAGCCGTTGCGCCGGCGCCTCCAGCGCCGCCGGCCACCGTTGCGCCCGCGCCGCGCCCGGAGCCGGAGCCGGCCGCGGCGGTGGCCGCCGCGCCCACCGGCGCGGCCACGAGCGCCCCGCCTGCCGAGCCGGTCCTCGACAGCGTCGAGTGGCCGGCTTCGCTGTCGCGCGGGGAGAGCGAGGCCCTGGCCTTCGATGCCATGTTCCAGCGCCACGGCCTGCACTTCGAGCTGGCGCGCGGCGGCGATCCCTGCCGGCAGGCGCTCGAACACGGCCTGCGCTGCTATTCGGGGCGCGGCGGCATCGCCGATCTGGCCCTCCTGGATCAGCCGGCGATCATGCGTATGACATCGCCGGACGGGCGCGAGTACGCGGTGACCCTGGTCGGCCTGCAGGACCGCATCGCCACGCTGATCGTCGCCGGCGTGGAACGGCGCGTCGCGCTGGCCAGCCTCGGCGACACCTGGTCGGGCCGATTCGTGGTGATCTGGCGGGCGCCGGCCGGTTTCGGCGACAGCCTGCAGATCAGCCAGCGCGGGCCCGCGGTGGCATGGCTGCGGGAGGCTTTGGCGCGCATCGACGGGGCCGCCGACGAGGACGGTCCGGCGGTGTTCAATGCGGCGCTGGCCAGCCGCCTGCGCGCCTTCCAGATCGCCGAGGGCATCCAGCCCGACGGCCTGGTCGGGCCGCTGACGGCGATCCGCCTCAACGTCCGTTCCGGGCAGGGCGGACCGCGCCTGACCGGCGACCGCAAGGGGTAAGCATGTCCTACGTTCTCGATGCCCTGCGCAAATCCGAGCAGGAGCGGCAAATGGCGGCCGGGCAGGGCAGCAGCATGCTCTATCCGGTCCGGGTCGAAAGACGGGCGCCGGCCGCCTGGTGGCCGATCCTGGCGGCGGCCGGCAGCGTCGCCGTGATCGGCCTGGCCTGGTGGCTGTGGCCGCGGCCGGTCAAGGAGGCGGGCCCGGCGCCGGCCGTGACGGCGCCTCCGCCGGCCGCTGCCGCCGCGCCGCCGCCGGGCGCGGCGGTGGTCGCCCCGGCCCCCGTCGTCCGCGCCGCGCCGGCCGAAGCACCGCTAAAGCCGGCCGCCGTCGTCGCGCTGCCGAAACTGACGGCGCCCAAGCCTGCGCCGGTCCCGCAGCCCGTCGCCACCGCGGTGCGCAAAGCCGCGCCCGCCGCGGCGGCCAGCCCGCCGGCCGCCGCCGCAGCGGCGCTGGAGCTGGGCGAGGCCTCGCCCAAGGACATGCCGGCGATGTCGATCGCCGGCTACATCCGCGACGACCAGGCCGGCAGCATGGCCATGATCAACGACAAGCTGGTCCGCGAGGGCGAGGAAGTGGCCCCCGGCCTGCGCCTGGAAAAGATACTCAGCGAGGGCGCGATATTCAGCTACAAGGGGCAGCGCTTTCGGCGCTGAGCGGCGATGCGCCCGGCGCCGTTCCGGGTGGTGAAAAGCCTGATGCTATAATCGCGCCTGCCGCCAACCGGCCGGAACCCCAAGCCCTCTAAGCGCGCCGCATGCAGCAACTGCAGCTCTTCGCCCTCGGCATCAATCACCACACCGCCCCGCTGGATGTCCGCGAGGAGGTGTCGTTCCGTCCCGAGCGCCTGGCCCAGGCGCTCAGCGACCTGGTCCGCGACAAGCCGGTGCGCGAGGCGGCGATCCTGTCCACCTGCAACCGCACCGAAGTCTATTGCGCCGCCGAGCAGCCCGGCGCGGCGGCCGATTGGCTGGCCGAATATCATGCGCTGTCGCCGGACCGGATTACGCCTTACCTCTACACCTTTCCCCAGCGCGATGCGGTCCGGCACATGTTTCGCGTCGCCAGCGGCCTCGATTCGATGGTCCTCGGCGAACCGCAGATCCTCGGCCAGATGAAGCAGGCGGCGCGGACCGCCGAGGAGGCCGGCACGCTGGGCACGGTCCTGAACAAGCTGTTCCAGCGCACCTTCGCCGTGGCCAAGGAAGTCCGCTCGACGACGGCCATCGGCGCCAACATCGTCTCGATGGCCGCCGCCGCCGTCCATCTGACGCAGCGGATCTTCGAGAGCGTCGCCGGGCAGCGCGTCCTGTTCATCGGCGCCGGCGAGATGATCGAACTCTGCGCCGCCCATTTTGCCGCCCAGCAGCCGCGGGCGATGTCCATCGCCAACCGCACCGTCGCACGGGCCGAGGCGCTGGCCGCCCGCTTCGGCGCCGACAGCATGCGCCTCGACGACATCGCCGGGCGCCTCGCCGATTATGACATTGTCGTGTCGTGCACGGCCAGCCCGCTGCCGATCATCGGTCTCGGCATGGTGGAACGGGCGCTCAAGGCGCGCCGCCACCGGCCGATGGTGATGGTCGACCTGGCCGTGCCGCGCGACATCGAGGCCGAGATCGGGCGGCTCGACGACATCTTTCTCTACACGCTCGACGACCTCGCGCAGATCGTCGAGGACGGCCTCGAATCGCGTCAGGCGGCGGTCGTCGAGGCCGAGGAGATCATCAATTCGCGCGTCGATGGCTTCCTCCACTGGATGGACTCGCGCGAGTCGGTGCCGACCATCCGGGCGCTGCGCGATGCCGCCGAGCGGGCGCGGCGCCACGAGGTCGAGCACGCGCTGAAGCTGCTGGCGCGCGGCGACGATCCGGCGCGGGTCCTGGAGGCCCTCTCGCACGGCCTGACCAACAAGCTGATCCATCCGCCGACCCAGGCGCTGAACCAGGCCGCCGGCGGCGAGCGCGGCGAAATCGCCCAGTTGCTGGCCCGCATCTACCGGCTGCATTCCGGCGAATAGCCGGGCCTCGATGCCGCGCCGTGCGCCGCCGCGTCGCGGCAGTCCCGACGCCTTGCCATGAAACCGACCATCCGCGAAAAGCTCGAACGATTGACCCAGCGCCGCGAGGAAATCGACCGCCTGCTCGGCGCCGAGGCGGCGACCCGCGATCTCGACAGCTTTCGCAGGCTGTCTCGCGAGCACGCCGAAATCGGCCCGGTGGTGGCGCTCTTTGCCGACTACCGGCGCGCCGAGGGCGACCTGGCGACGGCGCAGCAGTTGCTCGCCGATCCGGACATGAAGGATTTTGCCGCCGAGGAGATCGAGTCCGGCCGGGCGGCGCTCGGCCGGATCGAGGCGCTGCTGCAAGCGGCGCTGCTGCCGCGCGATCCCGACGATGACCGCAATCTGTTCCTCGAGCTCCGCGCCGGGACCGGCGGCGACGAATCGGCGCTGTTCGCCGGCGACCTGTTCCGCATGTATTGCCGCTACGCCGAACGGCAGCGCTGGCGCGTCGAAGTCGTCTCGGCCAGCGAAGCGGAACTGGGCGGCTACAAGGAAGTCATCGCCCGCGTCGTCGGCGCCGGCGCCTATGCCAAACTCAAGTTCGAGTCGGGCGGACACCGCGTCCAGCGCGTCCCGGCGACCGAGGCCCAGGGCCGCATCCACACCTCGGCCTGTACCGTGGCGGTGCTTCCCGAAGCCGACGAGGTCGGCGACGTCGACATCAGCACTAATGACATCAGGATAGACACCTTCCGTGCCTCGGGGGCCGGCGGCCAGCACATCAACAAGACCGACTCGGCGGTGCGGATCACCCATCTGCCGACCGGCATCGTCGTTGAATGCCAGGACGACCGCTCGCAGCACCGCAACAAGGCCCAGGCCCTGGCGGTGCTCGCCGCCCGCATCAAGGACGCCCGGACGCGCGCTCAGCAGCAGCAGATCGCCTCGACGCGCAAGGGCCTGATCGGCAGCGGCGACCGTTCCGAGCGGATTCGCACCTACAACTTTCCCCAGGGCCGCATCACCGACCATCGCATCAACCTGACCCTCTACAAGATCGATGCGATCATGGACGGCGACCTCGACGAACTGGTCGCGGCGCTGGCCGCCGAGCATCAGGCCGAGCAGCTGGCGGCGCTGGCCGGCGAGGGCTGAGCGGTGCCCGGCGAGGCGCGCGGCGCGGCGCTCGATCGGGCGCGGCGGCTGATTCCCCCGCTCGAGGCGCGGCTGTTGCTCTGTAATGTCATCGGCATATCAGCGGTGGCGCTTGCGGCGCATGACGACGTGGTGCTGACCGGCGCGGAGGCGGCGGCCTATGCCGACCTGGTGCGGCGCCGGCTGGCCGGAGAACCGATCGCCTATCTGACCGGCGAGCGCGAATTCTACGGCCGCGTCTTCGCGCTGACTCCCGACGTGTTGATTCCCCGGCCGGAGACCGAACTGCTGGTCGACCTGGGCCGGGCCAAGACGGCCGGTCTGGCCCGGCCGCGCCTGCTCGATCTGGGTACCGGCAGCGGCTGCCTGGCAGTCACGCTGGCCTGCGAGCTGCCGCGCGCCCGGGTCGCGGCGGTCGACCGCTCACTTCCGGCGCTGCGCGTCGCCAAGGACAATGGCATACGACACGGCGCCGCCGTGAGCTTCTTCGCCGGCGATTGGTTCGCCGCCGTCAAGGGCCAATTCGACCTGATCGTAGCCAATCCGCCTTATGTCGCGGATGGCGATCCGCACCTGGCCCGCGGCGATCCGCGCTTCGAGCCGCGGACGGCATTGGCGGGCGGGGCGGACGGGCTCGTCGAAATCCGGCGCATCGTCGCCACGGCACCGGCATTCCTGTCGTCGGGCGGCTGGCTATTTGTGGAGCACGGCTACGATCAGGGCGAGGCCGTCGCCGGGCTCATGGATCGCGCCGGATTCGCCGCCGTCGAGTCGCATCGCGACCTGGCGGGCATCCGCCGCGCCACCGGCGGCAGGCGGGGTTAACCCAAGTTTGCCAATTTCCCGCTGATTTTCCCGGTTTTCGGGCCCCCATCGCCCGGAAAGCCGCGTGGTTGACGGGGGGTGGTTAAAAAAGTGATTTGTAGTGCCATAATATTTACATTGCTGTGATTTTTCCTTG
>WNGH01000972.1_pt1 | contig 26026 bp, 24 predicted proteins | sample 5400631 | NCBI WGS metagenome assembly WNGH01 (sample SAMN13153373, study PRJNA577476) | soil metagenome | isolation source: 115 cm soil or saprolite under Garry oak tree replicate 1 | place: USA:California | collected 2016-06-15
TTTTGAAGGGTGCGTTTCATTTGTTTGCAGAGCCTGACCCCCACAAGGGGGGTCACTCTTAGGCGTCAACTTAAGCACCTGAACAAGAGAAAAGAGAAGCCAGATCCGCGTCAGAGGCCAAGAGCGAATGAAAGCGGAGGCGACGGTGGTGTTCGAGCAAGGGACGCTTACGGCGCTCACGAAAGAGTCGGCGAAACTCGGGGAGCGCATCGGTGAGTTGTTGGTGACTGTACCAGCCCTTGACGACGTGTTGCAAGCCCTCAAAGGCCAAGCGAGCCAGCCGCCAACTACTCAGGGGAACCGCAAAGGGTTCGCCATCAGCAAGTTGGCGTCGCAAGCCTTCGAGGTCCTCCTCAATGAGCAACCAGGCCACCAGCAACGCAGCAATCATGGCCTGAGCGGTCTCCGGCGTCTCCCAGCGCAAGCCATGCAGATCGAGCAGCTGTTTGATGCGTTTGAAAAGCACTTCGATGTGCCACCGACAGGCGTAGAGCTCGATGACCAGGCTAGTCGGCCACTGCGGACGCGGTAGGGTGGTCACCAGCAAGATGAAGCCCGCCAGGAAGCGCGCTTGCTCGCTCAGCTTGCGGCCTTTGGCTCGCGCCTCATGCTCCTTCTTGCGACGCAAGGCGGCGGCCTTCTCGGGGGTGGGCACGATGGCGATCACTCGCACCGACAGCGTCGTCTGCTCGCAGTGCACCAGCGCCTGGCGTTCGTAAACGCGTCGTGCGAGAGCGAGTGTAACCAGCCGTTCACATCGAACTGGAAGGCCGAGCTACAGCTGGGGGCCTGAGCGGCATACAGCGGCAAGTGATGCGGGCTGAAGCGCGTCAGCGAGAAGCCACCCTGCTGGTCCACTGCCACCAATTGACGCGCGCGGCTGTAGATGCCATCGCCCACCAGGATATCACCCACTTGCACCGGCACCAAGGCGAGGCTCTCGCCAATCTTGCGCGTGGTCACGCGCACCCAGGCCAGCGTTCCCGTCAACAGGTTGTAGGCGCAATGCAGCCGCCACAACTCACCTTTGGGACCCAGGCTTTTGACCTCGGTGCCATCCACCAACAGGATGCGCTGGCTCGTCGGACCGCTCCAGGACGGGGGAGGCGCCGCTAGCAGTTCGCCAAAGAGCCAGAGCAGCCAGGCCAACGACTGCCGCAGGCGCTTGTGCCACCCTTGCGCCGAGATGACCATGTCGGTCACCCCCACCAAGCGGCTCCACATGCTGAGGTCTTTCAACGACGACAGGCTGAGCACATAACACAGCAGCGCACGCAAGAGCAGGGATGCTGACCCGATGCGACGGACGCGTACAAAGGCTCCGAGGGCCTTGGCTTGGCTTTCCAGATTGCTTGGCAAGCGTTCCTGCACCAGCCGTTGCCAGTCCTGGGCGCAATCGCTGACTTGCCGAGACAACTCCTTTGACGTATGCTGTTTTCGGTGAGACATCGCTTCTTTCCTCCTTGACTGAGAGAGAATACTTTACGCTTTCAGTTTAGCAGGTTTGACGCCGTCTCGCTTCTCTTTTCGGTTGTTCCGGTGCTTAAGTTGACGCCTAAGGGGGGGTCACTACATCTTCTCTCGCTCTGCCTGCGCCAGATGTAGTGACCCCCTTGTGGGGGTCAGGCTCCCCCATCTGCGCTCAATGCAAACAAATGAAACGCACCCCATTTTTGATCTTAGCTTGACGATTAGCTCGAGAGCAGGTATAATGCAATGGTTATGACTGTTTGCATGGCATGGAACAGACTGCTCGCATATCCTGTTCCCCGGTAAAGACGCTAAAGAGCTCTGAGCAATCCTCTCTAGAAAACTCTCTTCCTGCACACACGTTCGTACCTGATATCAGCTAGCGGCATTGCTCCCGTATCCTACGGCCTGCTCCTGGTACTCCCCGTCGGCACAGCTCCCTAAAGGCACTGTGTTGGCAGGGAGCTGTAACGCGCCCGCAAGGGGCGCATTGGCCGAAAGGATTTTTAATGCCATCTTTTTATGACTTCCTTTTGCAACCCGCGACCCACGCGGCACTGGCAAACATGAGGATTACAGAGCCTACGCCGATTCAGGCTGAGGCAATTCCGGCGCTACTCGCTGGGAATGATGTGGTGGGGCAATCAGCTACCGGATCGGGCAAGACGCTCGCCTATGGCATCCCCCTGGTGGAAAGGGTAGCCAGGGACACACGTGCAGTACAGGCGCTGGTACTCGTGCCAACGCGTGAGTTGGCTATCCAGGTAAACGCTGTGCTGGGCAAGCTGGCAACGAGCCGGCGGCTTTCGACGGCACTGCTGGTAGGAGGACGACCCTATGGCAATCAACTCTCAGCGCTGCGGTATGGATCGCAGATTGTCGTCGGCACACCAGGACGCGTGAAGGACCATCTCGATCGCGGCACTTTAGTGCTGAGCCAGCTACGGATGTGTGTGCTGGACGAGGCAGACCAGATGCTGGATAGCGGTTTCGCCCCAGCCATTGAAGAGATACTGGCAACCACGCCTGATACGCGACAAATGGCCCTCTTTTCAGCGACGATACCGGATTGGGTTGCGAAGCTTCAGGAAAAATTTCTCAAAAATCGGGTCAAGGTTGACATTACACTACCCACGGGTACGCAAAGTACTATTGAACAGATCGCGTACCAGGTACCGCAGGAACAGAAAATGGCAGCCCTCTGTACCCTCTTGCATTCCACAGAGGGAGAAAGTAGCCTCATCTTTGGCAAGACGAAATTCGGTGTCGAGAAGTTAGGGAAACAGCTCACCAGGCTCGGGTTTACGGTGGGAACATTACATGGCAACAAGAGCCAGCACGCCCGTGAAGAGGTGCTTACCGCGTTCCGCCGGGGGCAGGTGCAGACGCTGCTTGCCACAAATGTAGCTGCTCGCGGGCTGGACATTCAAGGGATCTATCAGGTCATCAATTACGAGCTCCCGGAATCGAGCGAGCTTTTTACGCACCGAATTGGCCGCACAGGCAGAATGGGGCGACAAGGCAAGGCAATTACGCTGCTGGTGCCATCAGATGTACCCAAATGGCGGCGTATGACACGCAATTTAGGGCAGGGAGTCGCCTTGCAGCAGCTCATTATTGACGAGGAAGCCCTTGATACACCACCGCTCGCCAGTCCAGAGCCTTCGCGAACGCAGGAGCACGAGCAGAACGACGAGCAGCGACTTGTCCGTGACCGCAACCATTTCTCGCCGGGTCAGGAGCGCAGCAGACGTACACAGCCACAGCATGACAGTGATGCGGCATCCGGCACGCAAAGGCGACAGAAAGAGCGTGTTACCAGCGCAACACCAGCACGCACACCTCCATTGCAGCCAGAAGACTTTCCCTTGCCAGAACGCCCATATTCCGGCAAGGCAAGGGATGGCAGGAGAGGAGCAGGAAAGCCGTCTCGCTTCAGGAGAACCACAGGGAAGCACGAAGCCCATTCTTTTGCAGCGACTGCGCCGCAACAGCGGACAGCCAGGAGAAAGTCCAGAGCGACACCGGTAGCACAGGCACAGCGGGCGTCTGCTTCAAATCGTTCTGCGAGCCGTTCGCATTTTTCGAAGAGGGCTTGATTTGCATGAGATGTCACCAGGTGCAAGAGAGATGATGAATGCGGTCCATGAAATGAATAAGAGCACGCAGACACTTGACGTGTTTTTCTCGCTTGATTAAAATGGGGGCAGATATTCCTCAGATTGAGTCAGTGATTTTTAGATCGTCAAGCTAAACTCAAGGAGGCCCCTTATGACCGAGCGTGTGGGAAGACAGGTTGGAAACTATCGCTTAATCTCTCTGCTCGGCCAGGGAGGATTTTCTGATGTCTATCTGGGTGAGCATATCTACCTGCGAAGCAAGGCTGCCATCAAACTGTTACACACCCAATTGCATGAGCAGAATAAAGAACACTTCCTTGAAGAAGCACGCTACCTGGTCAACCTGTATCATCCTCATATCGTGCGCGTACTCGACTTTGGGGTAGAAGGAGAAACTCCCTTTCTCGTTTTGGACTACGCTTCCCGTGGTTCTTTGCGCCGACTTCATCCCCCTGGGATTCCCCTTCCTCTTGAGACTATCATCACCTACACCAGGCAGATTGCTGACGCCTTACAGTATGCCCACGAGCAGAGGCTGATTCATCGGGATATCAAACCGGAGAACTTACTCCTTGGGCGATCCAACGAGATCCTGCTCAGTGATTTCGGTATCGCCATACTGGTGCAAAGTTCGCTCAGCCAGAGTGTGAAGGAGGTAGCAGGTACCGCAGCATATATGGCCCCAGAGCAATTTCTGGGGAAGCCACGCCCTGCCAGCGATCAATACGCCCTTGGTATCCTCATCTACGAATGGCTCTGTGGCGTCACTCCTTTCAAGGGGACGTTCATGGAGATAGCAAGCCAGCACATGTTTGTACCGCCACCGCCTTTACGCAGCAAAAATCCGGCCATCCCTCCTTATATTGAACAAGTCGTGATGATGGCTCTTGCCAAAGAGCCCAAGCAACGCTTCGCCAGTGTTCGTGCCTTTGCCAATGCTCTGGAACATGCCTTTCGACTGTCACAACCTCATCTCTCTCTTGCTGAGTCCAACCCGCCCTTCTTAGGAGCATCTCAGACTGCATCCACTGTCATCTCTACCAAAGCAACCATCTATCCAGATACGCCGTTACCATCCACGCAGTTGACGACACCGACAGCCCTGCCTGTACACACTCCTCCCGTACAACTCCCCAAAGAAGCCATCACCCTCCCCCCACAGCATGCCTCAGCGAGTCCGATCCCTGTCCAACCGTCTCAGTCGCCACCGAGAATATCCCGGCGGACAGTTCTCGCAGGGTTGGTAGGGCTTGGCACGATTGGAGCAGTTGGCGGGATTGCATGGCTGGAACATCTTCGCTCTCTCACACCAGACTCAGGGTCGAATACCAATATATCCTCCTCAGGTGCTATGTTTGGCCTGAACCCCCAACGTACACATTTCAACACCGACGAGCAAATCCTTTCAACCGGTAGCGTCTCTCGTCTCACGCAAGCCTGGGCCGCAATGGTCGAAGGGATGATCGGTCTCTCCTCACCCACGATAGCCAATGGCATGGTCTATATCGGCTCATACGACCATAAAGTCTATGCCTTCGATGCTCCTACAGGCAACCGCGTGTGGGCTACTCCCACCAAAGACACCATCTACTCATCCCCGGCAGTAGCTAACGGTGTGGTCTACATTGGCTCAGCCGACTTCAACGTCTATGCCCTTGATGCCTCGTCAGGAGATGTGCTCTGGACGCGTCCAACGGGTGGAGTCGTTGGTTCCTCAGCTGCGGTTGTCGATGGCGTGGTCTACATTGGCTCATCTGACTCCAAAATGTATGCTCTTAACGCCTCGACGGGGCATGTTCTCTGGACGTTTCCCACAGGCTCGAATATCAATTCTTCTCCAGCGGTCATTGATGGCGTGGTCTTTTTTGGCTCATATGACCATAAAGTCTATGCCGTCGATGCCTCGACCGGCAAATTAATCTGGGCCGTTCCCGTTGATGGCGGAATTTTTGGCTCGCCAGCAGTCGATAATGGCATTGTGTACATAGGCACACGAGAACACCCTACCCTCTATGCCATTAATATGTCCACAGGCAAGATCAATTGGACCATGCCAACAGGCGACTACATCAACTCCTCACCTGCCATAGCGTACGGGACGGTGTATGTCGGCGCAAAAGACGGCAAGTTATACTCCTTTGAGGCCTTCACCGGCAAAAAGAACTGGACAGCCATCAATATCCCAAGTGCCGAAGTCGCCTCTTCCCCAACCGTTGCCAATGGCGTCGTGTACGTAGGCTCGTGGAACCGTATTCTCTACGCGATCGACGCTTACAACGGTACGATTCTCTGGAGTACGACCACAGGAGATGGGATCGAATCATCTCCAGCCGTCGTCAACGGTGTTGTGTACGTGGGTTCACGGGACCATAAGCTCTATGCATTTAAACTTTCCAATTCCTGAAAATCCTTCGTAAAAAGTACAGAAATTTGTAAACAAAAAGGGAAAGCAATAAGGAGAAATTTCTGGAATTCTTTACCAGCATTCTCGGTTTGGAGCCAATCAGAACCCGCCAGTCGAGTGAATAATCTGGCCTGTCACCCATCCTGCCTCTTCACTAGCCAAAAAGGTGATGAGGCGAGCGGCATCCTCGGGCAATCCCACCCGTCCCATAGGAAAGCGGGGCAGGAGTATACGCTTCACCTCCTCAGTCATCCATCCCGTATCCGTGGGACCTGGATCAACCGCATTCACCGTGATCCCTCGTGGAGCCACTTCAACTGCCATCGTGACGGTAAACGCCTCAATGGCTCCTTTCGTGGCGACATAGGCTAACTTGCCTGGCATCGCACCACGTCCTTGCCCTGAAGTCAGATTGATGATCCGTCCGCCCGACGGCTGTGCAAAACGCCGCGCAAACTCGACACTCAAGAGCATCGTGCCTCGCATATTCACGGCATAGTAGGCATCTAATGTCGCTGCATCCAACTGGTCAAAGGGAGCCTCGGTATCGTCATGCGTGGCGTTGTTGATCAGGATGGAAACTGGCCCCAATTGTACTTGAGCCGTTTGCATAATCCGTTGTGGAGCATCTGGTACCCACAAATCGACCATCAGGTGTTCACAGCGTACCCCCAGAGCCTGAAGCTCCCTTTGCAAGAAAGCCGGTTCATCTTCTTCCGCTCCCCATGGCATGCGGCGGTCATAGGGACTCCAATGCGTGAAAAAGATATCAACGCCCGCTTGTGCTAACGCTCGACAGATGGCAGCTCCAATACCCAGGCTTCTACTTGCCCCTGTCACAATCGCCAATCGTCCTGGCGCCTGTTGAGTGACCATCGGCTGTACCTTCCTCCTCTCAAATGCTGTCACTTCAGAACTCAGCAGATGCTATTGTTCCATTCTCTCTGCTTCATCGTACCTCATCTCATATGAAATGACCAGACCAGATCCTCACCCTTTGCAGCAACCACACATTTGATGAAAACGGAACAGATCGGTTACAATAATCAACAAAGGAGTAATTTATGTTTCGTTTTCTCACCGCCGGTGAATCGCACGGCCCCTGCCTCACCATTATCGTAGAGGGGCTACCTGCCGGATTACCGATTGAAAAATCATTGATAGATGCTGACCTGCGCCGTCGCCAGGGAGGCTATGGGCGTGGCGGGCGCATGAAAATCGAAAAGGATAGTGTGCGCTTTCTATCGGGGGTGCGGCACGGCAAAACACTTGGCTCTCCCATCACCATGCAGATCGAAAATCGTGACTGGGTTAACTGGGAAGAGCGCATGAGCCCCGATCCCATTGAAGCCCAGCCTGAACCCGTCACGCGCATTCGCCCCGGTCACGCCGACTTCACGGGAGCGATCAAATATGGGCAGGATGATATTCGCAACGTGATTGAGCGTTCCAGTTCGCGTGAGACCGCCTCGCGTGTCGCCGTTGGCGGGCTGTGTCGCCAGCTCTTGACCCAATTTGGTATCGCCATCCATAGCCATGTACTCTCGATTGTCGAGGTAGGCTATGAGACGCCGCGCCCGCTCACCCGTGATGCCTATACCGAAGAGATGTGGACTGCCGTCGAGGCTTCACCCATGCGCTGTGCCGATGCAGCTTTGACCGAGAAAATGATTGCGCGTATTCTTGAGGCCAAACGTGACGGGGATACCTGTGGCGGCACCTTTGAGGTTGTGGCCCTGGATGTACCGATTGGCCTGGGCAGCTTCAGCCAGTGGGATCGCCGCTTCAGCACGCGGCTGGCCATGGCGATGATGAGTATTCCCTCGGCTAAAGCGGTGGAGATCGGCTCAGGCTTTGTCGCCTCGCGCACCACAGGCTCACATGTCCATGACGTCTTGCGCCACGGCGAAGATGGACAGTGGTATCACCTGACGAATAATGCCGGTGGTATCGAAGGCGGGATCACCAATGGCGAGCCCGTAGTGGCGCGTATCGGCGTCAAGCCCATTCCTACCCTGGCTCATCCCCTACCTTCCGTAGACCTGGCAAGCGGTGAAAACATCGATCAAAGCCGCTACGAACGCAGCGACGTCTGCGTCGTTCCCGCCGCCGGTGTGGTCGGTGAAGCCATGATGGCCATAGTGCTGACCGAGGCTGTGATTGAAAAATACGGCGGCGATAGCCTATCTGAAATGATGCGGCATCGTCGAGCCTGACCCCCATAAGCTTACAGAGGTAGACTTTTTGCATGTGAGTCCGTTGCACCTGACGGGAGCTTCCAATCTCGAAAAAGCCTCCAGTGGGCCAGCCATCATGAGATCAAATTCAGCCTCGTCCGGTCATGTGCAAATACTTGTCGTGCATAAAGTTATCTACAGTATAAGTCAGGATGGACTGGTTAGAGCCATGTGGGTGAGGAAGAACGATGTCTTCTTGCTTTGGAGCCACCATGTTACTCCATCTTCTAAGCTTTTAGAAGTGGATCACGACGTAGTCTATATTGCTTCGCCACATGGGAATATAATAGCTCTACGAGCCAGCGATGGGGCTGTTCTGTGGAGAAAAAAAGGAAGGTGAAGGGTAGCGTATCGCTGCTGTTGTTGTAACACAGCCCCGGGTTTTAAATAGTCTCTCGCCATATTGCTATCACTCGCGCCTGAAAATGCGGAAGAAGCGCGAGAAAAGTGAGTTCTTCTTGCCGGTCATTGCCAGTTGGGGTAATTCATAGTAGGCAAAATGCAGATGTGCGAGTTCGGATGGTGGGGGTCTCATCGGCTTTTCCCAGTAGACAGGACGAATAAAGCCATCGTATTTGTAGTGCTGGAGCGCATACTGACATTCCTGGTACACATATGGTGACTGTGCCGAACGGTCTGACCAAAACAACTGGAAAATGTCGGAGTTGTCTATCATTCTTAGTAGCGCCGCATTCCAGTTCTGACCAGACCTGAGGTTCTCAATATCAAGAAAGCTTTTATCGCCAATTACTTCATAAGCTCTGTGAATGGCGAGGACTATGGGTGTATCGGCATGACTGTATGAAGTAAAGATCTTTTTGTAGCCGGTTGCTGATACCTCCTCCTGGTTACGGTTGTCCTGGAAGCCCTGTTCTCCAAAGCGCAATGATATCTTGAGCGATGCAATAATCAATGGGCCAGCAAAAACAATAATCTCGCCACTGCTCACCGCTCCTGCCCATCTTCTATCTGCGTTGAAGCTGAAAATGGCGGGATGCCAATCTTTCACCCAGGTAAATGCTATCCTCTCCGGGTAAAACCGTCAGGGCAATGAAGCCGTCCCAGAAGTGGTGTGGGCCCAACGCTGCTCCAAGGAGCGCAAGGAGGACTCGCGTTTGTGGCGAAAGCGCCACATCTTGAGTTGGGTCCCTTGCTGAGTACGGCAGTGCAGACGAGCCGTTTGCCATTGGTGGTGACTAACTCGCATGAGTCGGGCCTCAAAGACGGCATCCCCTTCGCGCTGCAAACAGTCATAGTAGGCCACGCTGCGTCCATAGCGCAGCAAATAGCTATTCCAATTCTTGCGCCCACTGATGCGACGGTAGCGCGTTTTGATCGAGCGGATGTAGCCCTCCATGTCATTGTTGGTGCGCGGAAAAGCGGGGTGGTCATAACAGAGGACCAGATGCGGACGCAGATTGTGGGTGATCTGCAAAAAATGGGCCAAACAGCGCTGTTGCTCCTCAGTGAGGGGGCCCGTGGCTTGCACCTGTGCCAAGGTCGCGCACCACTGATCGCGACGCTGACTGACCGTGGCATTGCTCAGCGGCTCTTGGGAGGTGGCCCAGGCACCCGAGAGGATGTGTTCGGTGGTCAGCACCCAGTCGCGCATGCCTCTGAGCGCATCGATCGTCTCTTGCCACTGCCTGCGTCGCCCAACCAACTCCGTGAGCCGCTCCAGCTTTTGCCGCACCGTGCGGCTCACAGGAGCCCCCTTTTCCCAGTTCTTGCAGACTGGTTTCGATCTCGCTGAGGGCATCGTAGCCTTCCATGCCGGGATAGGCGAAGGGAGCAGGACCATCGAAGTTGAGCGCCGTTTGGATCGCGAGGGCGTAATCGGCCAACACCCCCAGTTGTTCCACTTCCTGCGCCTTGTCAGGCTCGCTGGCCTCTTGTCCGGCTTGAATGTGTCGGGCCAATTGCGCTCGGGTCTGACGCACCTTGTTCTGGATATCTTTGCGCATGGCGGTCCTCATGCTACTCTCGGCATCGTGGATCGGACGAGCCGCTTCGCGCAGATAATGGAACTGGCAGGTTTGATGGGGAATGGTGGGCCACAGCTCAGCAAGCGCCTGCTCCAGAGACTCTTGGGCATCACTAATCGCTCCGATCACCGGGACTTGTAAGGCGACCACGGGTGCCAGCAGGCGCTTGATCACCGCTGTTTCACTGGAGGTGACATTGTCAGCCGAGAGGACTCGCCCAGTGAGGACATCGCGCACCAGGTACACCGTTTCGTTGCCCTTGTCGGGCTGAATACCATCGATGGAGAGGATGAGACCGCCATGTTCTTCGACCTGTGCTCGCCATGGGGCATCCTCGCCCACACTGCCAGCCGCCTGCAGCAAGCTAGAGTAGGCGTCAAACAAGTACAACACCTCTCGGCGCGAGATCGTCAACGCGAAGGGGGCCAAGCGTTCCAAGAGGGCTTGATGCACTTCATCGAGCGTCTGATGCCTTGCCAGTCGGAGGTGACCGACCAAAATCACGAGATCCAATCCAAACGTGAAGCTGGGCAAGGCCAGTGCATCGGCGGCCGCACTGCGCTAGGTGCGCAGTCGCGTGGCACACGCAGCATTGGGGCAGCGAGAGCTCCGATGGATCAGGTGCAGAGGACCCTGCAACGTAATCACCGTTCGCTCAGACGCAGTGGCGTAACGCCGTAAGCGGGTCTGACAGGTCGGGCACTCGGTCAGTTCGGGACGAAAATAATGCGTGGTCAGCTTGGGATACACGCGCGGTTGTTTTGGTTTTCTCATCGCTAGGCCTCTTTTCGGGACACTCCATCAACTTTCTCCTGTTGAGCGTATACCACAGCCTGGGGACGGCTTCATTGCCCTGACGGTTTTTTCCAACCAGCCCACCTGCACTTTCAGTTGGCCGATTTCTTGATAGAGGGTAGCAATTAAGGCTTCTTCACTTTTTTTCTGGTCGCTCGCTCGCGTCGAGAACAGATCGGGCAAACCATCCAAGGCCTGCTTCTTCCATTGTGCGATCTGGGTCGGATGCACTCCATATTCAGAGGCGATCTCATTGGCCGTCTTTTGTCCCTTGATCGCTTCCAATGCCACTTTCGTCTTTAGGTCCGCGCTGTATCGCTTGCGTAGTCCTGCCATCGATTTTCTCCTTTTTCTGCCTTTCTCGATACAGCTATTTTATCTTATCCTCCTGTCCAGGATTCTGGGACCATTATACGATTTATGAATCAAACTACATTTATCTTGCTAGTTTTTCCGCAGAGTGATGACAGCGGGCAGTATATTGAACATCATGATTCCAACCGGCATGGTCAGGATGCAAACGAACATCCCATAGGCAAGCCATGACCAGGCCAACCCGGCCCACCATCCCACAAAGATGAAGTACAATGCACGAATCCAGAAGTTTATTTGCTGTGCTCCACCAATGCTGATATTTGTTGTATTCCCGGTGATATTGATGTTCACCGACTGGCTTGCAGGCTTGAGTGTAAGGACATACGGGAGCCGATTCAGCATCACCAAGCCAAACGGCAAACCGATGATTGTCATCACAAAGAAATACCCAACATTAAGCCAGATCAATCCTGCCCACCAACCAATAAAGATGAAGTACAACGCACGCACGAAAAAGCCATGTTGGTGTTGTTGAATGTTCACGTTGACGACTTGTTGTGGCATCATCATCGGCTGTGATGGATAGGGATACCCTGGCTGCTGCATTTGAGGTGCAGCCATTGGTTGCCCTGGATTGCCTAGTGGTGGCTGTGGCCACTGCTGCTGTGGTGGATACTGCTGTGGCATTTGTTGTGGTGGATACTGTTGTTGTATTTGAGGTGCAGCCATTGGTTGCCCTGGATTGCCTGGTGGTGGCTGTGGCCATTGCTTCTGTGGTGGATACTGCTGTGGTATTTGTTGTGGTGGCTGTGGCCATTGCTGCTGTGCTGGTTGCCATTGTGGTTGTAATGGCGATGGTTGAGATGGTGGTTGCCATGTACCCTCTGGCGGTTGCTGCTGCCGTTGTGGGTACTGTTGAACTGACCCAGATTGACCTTGTTGATCCGGTTCGGATGGATTGAATTGCATGGTAATTGTCTCCCTTGCTATACTCTACACTATCCTCTACAACGAGACAACAGCATAAAGTTAACATTTCTTATGAACTGTCAAACTTAAGATATGCAGCATTTTTCAAGTCTCACCAAGCAATCAATGCAAGGGCAAATCAAACGAGAAGGTTGTTCCCTGACTCTCAGCGGTATGGGGTTCAAGGCGCAACATCCCCCCATGCGCCTCTATAATGCACTTCGTAATGTAGAGGCCCAGACCCGAACCTCGCTGTCTATTTGCCCCCTTCAAGCGTACATATGGGCGGAAAAGCTCGCTGCTCTCGGCTGATGGAATGCTCGTTCCTTGATTGTGTACGCTGATATGGGCCACATCTGGAGTAGTAATGATGCGCACCGTAATCGTCGTTTCTGGATCGGAATACTTAATGGCATTATCGAGCAGATTGCCCAATGCCTGTTGCAGGCGGCCACTATCCCAATTGCCTATAACAGGTGCATCCGGCACTTCCACTTGAAGCGTATGATGAGGAGCGATAGGACGCAGTTGTTCCACAATCTCCTTTGTCAATACCACCACATCACACATCTCACGTACCAGGGCAAACTGACCAGAAGACAGACGTGCATTATCGAGTAGATCATCCACAAGCCGTACTAAACGTCGTGCTTGGCTGACAATAATTTTTGTGCCACGCTGGATAGTCTCCGCACGCTGGGCAGGCCGTCCCACCATCTGTGCATAAATGATGATGGGTGACAGTGGATTGCGCAACTCGTGGGCGATCATAGCATTAAACTGCTCTTTGCGGGCTAACTGTTCTTGCAGCAAGAGGTTGGTGGCCGTCAGCTCGTCCACCTGGCGTCGTAGGGCCTGCATTTCCTCTTCCTGCGATTTCTCACGCTGAACTTGCATTCCTATTTACATCTCCCTATTTTTCCCCAACATGCTCTCATTCTAGGAGTGGTGTAAATAGTATACATCCTGATATCCGTTGATACGCACACAAGAAAACTTTTATAGGAATTTTGGGTTATGGTAAGTAACATACGGCAAGCCCTATCGAGTGATTATGTCTGCCTGATACAGCTTGCAACATTGATCAATGAAGGAGATCGAGCTCCTGTAACTCTTCTAACGCCCCTTCGCTCAGTTGTGTCCTATCCAATGTCGGATCCGCATGAGCAATCAGATGGCGCAAACGCTCAATGATTTCCAGGCGCATATAGTGATCTGTAGTGAGCCACAACTCACCTATGGTTACCTCAATTTGTCGTCGCTGCATCGCAGCCAATAGCGATTCTGCCATAGCTATCTATCTCCACATTATGAAAAAAGCAAAAAATACCCACACTCAATACATATAACATCGAATATTTTCTCTGCCTACTTCGTTGGAGAAGCTACTTTACTTTCGCTCTTCGCGCTACTACCACCAGTACTCTTCTCGCCGGTAGAGGTTGGCTTGTTCTCGCTGGTTGCGCTCGTGCCACTCTCAGTACTCTCAGCAGCCTTCTCGTTCCCATTCTTATGCGCATGACCATTTAAGTCAGCCACCGAGCCCGAAGCATGGTGATCGGTCTTATAAAAACCAGAACCTTTAAACACAATACCGGCTGGATAAAGTACCCGCCGTATAGTACCACCGCATTCGGGACAAATGGTCAATGGTTCATCAGTCATCTTTTGCCACTGCTCAAAACGGTGGCTACACGTTTTACACAGATACTCATATGTAGGCATACGGTTCTCACCCCTAAATTGTCTAGACATTTGGAGATAACGCATGTCATCCTGAGCGAAGCGAAGGATCTCTGCGTCCGTCGGGCCAGATCCTTCGCTTCGCTCAGGATGACACGCGGGACAGCACTCAAGTCCGCTCATGGGAAGTCTTATCTCCAAATGTCTATAAATTGTCCAATAAACTTGACACCCCATAGGGATGCCATGCTCTGTTACCATCTCGTTTCAATGCTAGCAGGGACGCAAAGCAGTACGCCATCTCCACTTCTTGCGCCCACTTACTCCGCATGATTGCTACCTTTTACTATTATAGTAACGTACCTTCTTTATGTTGTCAATCGCACAATGAGAGTGCTAATCTCCATCTATTTCTAACAACACCCTTTGCCCGCCCAATTATTCCAACTTCCCAATATATTCCTTCACCTTTTCAGCAGCATCTCGCGTCATGCCATCCAGAGCTGCCAATTCCTCAATACTGGCGGCACTCATAGCCCGCACCGAGCCAAAATGCTTCATCAACGCCTGTTTGCGTTTAGGACCAATCCCTGGTATCTCATCCAGCACTGACTTGAAGGTACGATCAGAACGAAGCTTACGATGGTAGGTAATACCAAAACGGTGTGCCTCATCGCGTATGCGCTGCACCAGATAGAGCCCCTGCGAGGAGCGCGGCAAGAGAATCGGCTCTGATGAACCAGGAATAAAAATCTCCTCGTTCTCCTTGGCTAGCCCAATCGTCGGAATCTCAACGCGCAACTCCTGCAAAACCTCCAGCGCAGCACTCAACTGCCCTTTGCCGCCATCAATAATAATCAAGTCTGGCATAGCCCAATCGTGATGCAGTTGCGCGTTGGTACCATCTTCATTGTCATTGACATTATCAGGAGAGACATCGGGTTCAGGTGTAAGGGAGGGCGCAATGAATTCGTGGGCACTAAGTGCGGCCCCTACAGATGTGCTATCAGTTTGAGTCAAGTGTTTGCTCACCGGGCGAAAGCGGCGACGCAGGACTTCTTGATGGCTGGCAAAGTCGTTGGGACCTTCCACCGTTTTAATTTTGAAACGGCGATATTCACTGTTTTTGGGACGGCCAGCCTCAAAAACCACCATCGCTCCTACCGAGTTCGTTCCCTGTGTATTCGAGATATCATAGCACTCAATACGCATAGGTGGAGCGACCAGATTGAGGGCTTGCTGAATCTCCTCCAGAGCCAGTTGCGTTTTCTGGCTATCACTGAGCCACTTAATACGCTGCTGTTCCAGCACCTCCTGGGCGTTCTGCTTGACCATCTCGATCAGGTGCAGCTTCTCACCGCGTTTCGGTACGCTAATCGCCACTGCTCCCTTGCGCCTCTCACGCAGCCATGTCTGTAGCACCGCCCGATCATCCGGCTCTACCTCCACCAGTATTTCAGGGGGGATATGTGGTGACGACTCGTAGAACTGTTGCAGGAACGAGGTCATAACCTCGCCAGGGCTGCTATCACGTGTACCTTGCAGGATAAAAAATTCGCGCCCGATCAGCTTGCCGTTACGGAAGAAAAAGGTCATGGCACACGTCTCGTCTTCCCCACTGGCAAGCGCGATCACATCCTGGTCATCCTGTCCCTCTGTAGAGATCACCCGCTGCTTCTCCAGCACCCGTTGCACCGCCGCAATGCGATCACGAATACGCGCCGCCTCCTCAAAATTCAAGTTCTCCGCCGCCGCCTGCATCTTCTCTTCCAGCATCTTCACCACCTCATCATGCTTACCTTCCAGAAAGAGGATGACCTGTTTAATCACGGCAGCATATTCTTCTCGTGAAGCATACGCCACACAGGGAGCAATGCAGCGATGGATATAATATTGCGTACAGGGCCGTGGCAACAACTTCTGCTTCCAGCCCGCCGGTGGCTCACCATTGGCCGGAGGAGCCCAGCCGCTCGCATCATAACGACAGGTGCGAAAGGCAAACAACTTATTTAACAAGTCCAACGTGGCATCCACTGCCCCCGCATTTGTATACGGCCCGAAGTAGCGATTGCCATCATGCGCAAAACTCCTCACCCGGTAGACTCGTGGAAAATCCTCCGCCAGCGATACCTTAATATAGGGATAGCTCTTATCATCACGCAGCAACACATTGTATTTAGGCCGGTACTGCTTGATATAGTTGCTTTCAAGGACAAGGGCCTCAACCTCATTTTTGACCACAATAAACTCAATGTCCTCAATCTTCGCCACCATACTTCTATTCTTCGGGCTGAGGTCGGTCGACTCCTGGAAATAGGAGCGCACCCGATTATACAGCGAGATCGCCTTGCCCACATACAAAATCCCTCCCTGCGCGTCCTTCATCAGATAAATGCCCGGCTTATGTGGCAGTGAGTTCAGTACAGACTGTATTTTCTCGTTCATTCCACTTCTGTTTCCCGCTTATTGTCCGCTATCTATGCACATTTTTGTTTGCCATTATTATATCGCTTCAGGTGGCATGTGTCGATGAAGAAGTAATCAGTGGGTGCGTATAGGATTTTTGCAAGTTGGCAGAGCGACCACGAGGGCCTCCCCATAGGCGTCACGTGAAGACTGTAGGGACCCGATTTGTGGAAAAATTGTAAAGTACGGGAAGAAACTGGCTCCCCCAGGAACGCGATTTCGTTACTCAGAAAGCCATTTCGCCGTCCTGCAGGTCTTGCAGGTGAGAAAAAAGCGGAGGTGATCAAAAGTATGTACGCTTATGAATTAGCGTGTGTGAGAAACACTACGGTGTTGGTTTACCTGTTATTGTTGCTACTATTGTGGCTAATGAAGTCTTTATATCTCCAATATCTATCTTGCTCTGTTCTGCGATCGTTTTGAGATCAGCAATACTTGTTTCAGTATTTATTTTTAGCGCGTCAATGCTTTTACGGTTACTTTCAGAGCCCGCTTTGATAACTTCAATGTTTTTGTTGGCTTGATCGGAACTTGCCTTCAGGGCCTCTACGCCTTTACGGTTCTGCTCGGAGTCGGCTGTGAGAGTCGCAATGCTTGCTTTAAGCTCTGTAAACAAGCTTTCAGCCTTTTTCTCAAAGTTCTGCATGGTTCGAATGCTCTCCTCTATGGCGTCTACGTTTCTATCCAGATTCCTCCATTGGGAATCCAACTCTCTCCATTGGGTGGCAATAGCGAATGACGATACAATAGACAAAGCTGTAACTATTACAGCGAACAGCACTTCGATCAATGAAAATATATCAGCGTGCTGAGGTATATATACAAACTTTGATACTAAGAAGTTAATGAAAAATGCGATTATTAGTAATATGATGCCTTTGACCAGGAACAAGCTACCATCTAATAGCCATTTGAGCATTTTCACCGGATTCGCCAACATATCCCCTCCAAATTCGGATAGCTTAAGGATATGATACATCAATCCTGTACGTTAATCAAGAGCACAGTAGACAAGACAAAGATCACGCTGGGGTTCCAGTAGGAAGTGGACAATTCCCAACGTTAAGCAGATGAAACCGCTTGTGGAGCGAGGAGAGTTTATTTGTTATAGCTGCTCTTTCTCTACAGTCTGCCACAATTTCTGCATTTCTTCGCTTGTCTCCAGGAGGTCATTCAGTGTTCCCTGCGCTTCAACTTGACCATCCTTTAAGACTATCACATGATCGGCTCTTTGTAACACACTGCGCCTGTGCGATACTACCAGGCAGGTACGCTTGCCTTCGGAGAAAAGGCGTTCCCATAGTTGTTGTTCGGTTTCGACATCGAGGGCGCTAGATAGGTCGTCGAAGACAAGCAGTCCTGCCGGGCGGGCGAGCATTCGTGCGGCTGCGGTCCGCTGGGCCTGACCGCCGGAGAGTTTTAGCCCTCGCGTGCCAATGATGGTTTGCAGGCCCTCTTCAAAACTTGCCACGTCGCGTTCCAGGATGGCTGTCTTGATGGCGGTTTGCAGCGCGGCGGCATCTTCTGGCAATCCAATCAGGATGTTTTCTTTGAGTGTGTCGCTGAAGAGGTGCGGTACCTGGGGAGCATAGGCGCTGCGCGGCGGCACGAAGAAGCTGGCGCGGTTGGATACCTGCTCGCCGTTCCAGCGAATATCGCCCTCGTCTTCTGGCAATAGTCCCAGCAGCACGCGCAGCAGGGTGGTTTTGCCGGATGCCACACGCCCGGTGATTACGGTGAGCGTGCCTCGCTGCAGTGTGAAGCTGATGCGCTGAATGCCGCGCCCGCTTTCCGGGTAGAGATAGGTCAGGTTGCTGGCGCTGAGTGTTTGTAGGCGGTCTTGTTCTTTGAGAACGGGAGTAGAGGCAGTGGGAAGGTTGCCCTTGAGGTATAACGGGTTGTGTTTCGTGAGTGTTCCGGCTGGCGCGCCCTGCAGAAGACGCTCCATGCGTCCTAATGATACTCCTGCCTGTTTGTACTGGGCGATGAACGTGCCAAAGCGCTGGGTGAAGGTGGTCACGAAGCCCAGGTAGTAGAGGAAGAGCGCGATATCGCCGATGCCCAGGTGCGAAGTGTAGACGGTGAAGGCCACGATAAACAGGATAGCCCCCTCGCCGAGGCCAACGGCTGAACCAAAGGTCGAGTTGAGCGTTTCGGTCAGGGTGCGATCTCGCACCATGCCTGCGCGCCTCTGGTCGTTCAGTGTGTAAAAGTAATCGACGACGTGTTTTTCCGCGCCTGCTACCTGGATGGCCTGTGCCGCGCTGAAAATTTCGCCGATGGCTCCGGTGACACGTCCCGTAGCCTGGCGGCTGACCACGCGATACTTCTCGATATGCGCGCTCAGGCCCTGCGTGATGGCAACGACCAGGGCCAGGGGTACAAAGACCAGCAGTGTCAAGGACGCATCCACTCTCAACAATTGGATAAAGGCGACAATAGAGAACAGGGCAAAACCAATCACCCAGAGCAAGTCTTGCAGCAAATTTTCGACGTTCAGGGCATCATCGCGCAGGATATTGAGCGCCTCACCGGGCGAGCAAGCAAGCGACTGCGCTCCCGGACGCTGCAAGATGTAGTCCAGTATATTGCGCTGGAGCAGCGTCTTGTGCATGAAGTCACTATACGTCTCGGTCAAGGTTTCACCGAGGATCACCCCCACGCGCAAAATGGCAACGAGGGCCAATATGACCATCAAGGCCCATAAAGTGAAGCTCAGGTGCGGCTGTGTAGGCAGCAAATTAAAGAAATCCTGCACGATGACGCCGAAGGCTACCCGCGAAAATGTGAACAGAGTAAGGAGCAGACCTTCCAGGGCGTACAGCCAGGGGCGATAGCGCATGATGCGCCAGAGCGATTGCCACGTTTTCATGCGCGTACCTCCTCTAAACCAACCTGGAGCAAATGGGAGAATCGCGAAAGGGGATCGGCTGCCAAAGCTTCACGCGGGCCATATTCGCGTATGCGCCCATCTTCAAGGATCAGGATATCGTCGGCGCGCTGGATGGTTGCCAGGCGATGAGCAATCACGATGCCGGTGCGGTTGATGAGAATGCTGCTCACGGCTCGCTCGATGAGGCGTTCGGTAGCGGGATCGAGGCGCGACGAGGCTTCATCGAAGATGACCAGTCCGGGGTCTTTGAGGAAGACGCGTGCGAAGGCCAGCAACTGCGCCTCGCCAGCAGATAAGCCCTGGCCGTCCGCGCCTAACATACTATCGAGTCCAGAGGGGAGAGTCTGGTACCACCTACTTAGTCCTACCGTGTCGATTACTTGCAACAGTCGCGCGTCGTCGATGGCGCGATTGAAAAAGGTCAGGTTGTCACGCACCGGGGCGTTGAAAAGCTGCACATCCTGCGTGACCATACCGATGCGCTGGCGCAGGCCGCGCAGAGCGAGGGCCTTGAGAGGAGACCCACCGAGAGAGATTTCACCCTCCTGCGCGTCGTACAGGCGAAAGAGCAGGCGCACCAGCGTGGTTTTGCCACTGCCCGTCCTGCCCAGGATGCCCAGCACCCTGCCCGGCGCGATGTCAAAGCTGACTTCACACAGCAGCGGCTCGTCGGCGTTATAGCCGAATGTCACATTGTGAAAGGCTACGGACAGTGGGCCTGACGGCGGTTCGATACTCTGCTCGCTCTCCTGAATGGCGGATTGCGTGCTGAATAGCTGCTCGATGCGCTGGATACAGGCTTCCGCCTGCTGCAAATCCTGCAACTGGTTGCGAATCTGCTGAATGGGCTGCGAGAGCAGGTCGGTATACGACCAGAAGAGGTAGACGGTTCCCAGGGTAATCGCGCGGATGCTCCACAGGTACGCGCCCAGTCCCATCATGAGCGCGGAGCCAAGCACAAAAATCGTGAGGGTGGTCGCACTCGAAAAGGAGGTTGCCATACGCGTGCGGCGGTTGCTGCGCAGCAATGGCCGCAGCAGTTGATAGAAACGCTGCATAATGTAGCCGGTTGCTCCGTTGCCGCGCATATCTTCGGTCGCCGCCAAGTGCTCGCCTAAAAAGCCATAAAAGGTGGCTACCAGTTGGCGATAGCTGACCCACAGCGGGTGAGCGTAGCGGCGTAGGCGCAACGAAATCAGCAGGGTGGCCAGGGAGAAGATGGTCAAGACCCGCCCGGCGCGCCAGTCAGCGAAGTAGACGGCGATGAGCACGCCAACCAGCAAGACGACGTTGGTGAGCAAAAAGATGACGAACTGCGAGAAGAAGTTGGAGAGCGCGTCTACATCGCCATCGATGCGCTCGATCATCTCGCCCGCCGTGCGCGCTTTGTGAAAGCCCATATCCAGCGAGAGACAGTGGGCGAGGAGATCGGTACGCATCTGGTTGGTGGCAGTCCAGGCGACGCTCTCGCTGAGATAGGTGGTGGCAACCGACACGCCTTCGTCGACCAGCGTGATAGCTAGCAGTAACAGGGCGTAAAGCGCCAGAATGCTTGATGGTCCCCTGGCAATGACGGTATCGATGAAAAAGCGCACCATTTGCGGGCCGAGCAATTGCAGGCCAACATTGACGAGCAGCAGCACTCCCATCAAGAGTGTTCTGCCCCACTGCGGTTTGCGGTAGGTCACAAGCAACGCCAGGTAACGTTTGATCGGGAGGCTCATTGTGCTGCGGTATCGCGCCTTTCACGGTTCCATGCGTGGAGGAAATACCGCCTCTCCTTCCTGAGGTATCATTACATCGAACAAAACCGACACACAAAGACAGGGTTATTGTTGTTGGGTTCAATGAGAGGATACTTGAAAAAGCGCAAAAATACATCGTCCCTTCGGACGATGTGTAACGGTTGACAAATGCGTTATAATGGAGCCGTGAGATGATTATTCCACCCCATCTGTCAAATGCTTATCTGCGAAGTAACTCCACATTATCTACACATATCCATCCTGCGCCGCATCCTGGATTACCTGTGCTTCCAGTCGGCTCATCCGTTTCTGCACTTCCTGCTGGATCTCACGTAAGCTCGCTTTGGGAGGGGAGCGTCGCCAAGCTTTGATGCATGTGAAGATATGGTTAACCAACTTATGGTATTTCCAAAACTCATCTATAGTTCCAACATATAAACAAACACCACACTATCAATATATTATTAGAAATGCACGAAGAACAAAGACTCCTTATCCCTGCCAGCGCTGCTCTTCCAGGTCCAGCTCCCGCTCGACCAGGCGCAGCGTCTCATCATCAATACGGCCTCGGTCGCGTAACCCGATCACCACTGCCCGTTCGGCCCGGAGGACCTCTTGCCGGAGCCGCTGTTGGACTGGCACATGCCCATCGAAGTGTTCATCACCCGCACCATCCATTGCTTCGGTGAGGATCTCCAGTTTGTGTGCATAGTGGGAACGCAGGTCGGTGAGTGCGTCCTGGGGGACCCATGCCTCGGTCGCCAGTTCATCCAGACGGGAGAGGGCCGCACGTGCCGCCACAAGATGCGCAAGCGCGTGTTCCCGTTCCAGGGAGCTATCCCGCTCGAGGCCGAGCAGCCGGATGATCGGCATGAGGCTCAGTCCTTGCCCAACCAGCGTGGCCAGGATGACGCAGAAAGTGAAGAAGATGACGAGATCGCGCTGCGGGAACAGCAGACCACCCGTGAGCGTGAAGGGCAGCGCCAGAGCTGCGGCAAGCGAGAGGCCTCCACGCATGCCGACCCAAGCCACCATCGCCACCTGGCGCCATCCTGGATATGGGTCGCGTGTACGCAAGCGAAGGCTGACCAGGCGCGGTAGATAGGCAGCGGAAAAGACCCAGGCGATGCGTACGGCGATGACAACCAGACTGATGAGCAGCGCTTGCCAGACCAGCGTGAGTAGCGAGCGGCCTGCAATCGTTTCCACGATGCTGCGCAGTTGCAACCCGATCAGCAGAAAGACCAGGCCGTTGAGCAGGAAGACCAGCACGTTCCAGACCGCAGTGGCTTGCAGACGCGTATTGGAGGAGAAGAAGCGCGACGACTGCCGACTGAGGTACAGGCCAGCCGAGAGCACAGCCAGCACCCCCGACACCTGGAGGGCGTCTGCTACCAGATAGGCGGCATAGGGCGTGAGCAGGGTGATGGTGATTTCGATGGGCGCATCGTCCAGGTGACGGTGCAGCCAGGCCACCGGCCAGCCGATGACGAGCCCGATGACCAGTCCGCCCAGGCTCACTGCCACAAGCTCCAGACCTGCTTGCCCCAGTGAGAAACTCCCCACCACTACCGCAGCCACGGCAAAACGGTAGACGACGAGCCCGGTGGCATCATTGACCATACTCTCGCCCTCGATCACGCTCACGATCCGGCGAGGAAGGCCCAACCTCTGTGCGGTCGCACTGGCAGCCACAGCGTCGGTGGGCGAGACCACGGCTCCCAAGACAAAGGCCACCGGCCAGGAGAGGCCTGCGATAGTATGGGCGACCACGGCAAGGACGATCGTGGTCACCAGGACCAGGCCGAGAGCAAGCTGCAAGATCGGGCCCAGGTTCGCACGGAATTCTCGCCAGGAGGTGAGCCAGGCTGAGGAGTAGATCAGCGGGGGTAAAAAGAGTACCAGGACGAGTTCTGGATTGAGCACAATCCTGGGAAGACCTGGGACGAAGCCGAGGAGCAAGCCACCAAGGACAAGCAGGATGGCATAGGGCATGCGCAACCGTGTCGCCAGGGTGGCCAGGACCACAATCGCCACCAGCAGGCCAAAGAGCAGCGATAGCGTAGCCGACATAGGCAGAACCATCCTTTCCACGCTGTATGGTGCCCGGTTTCTGCGTGTCGAGGAGCATTCAGCCCATCAAGAACACAAAAACACCCGGACCTGCCGACCAGGCTTCCCGGCTCTCCTTGTATACTTCCACTGTTATTGTACCACGCCTCTATTCTACTATGCCTTTCCTTTTTGTGCCGTAAGCGTTCTTTTGCTTGAATGAGCTTGCGCTGCAACTGATCCAGATTGGTGCAGCAGACATTGCCCAACTCCACTCGCCTGAGATCATTCCAAATCCCCTCCGCCCGACTGATACCTGCCTTGTTCAAAAAGTCGTTGCGCTGTTGACATACTGCTGTCACTCGTATGCGGTAGACTATGGGTATGAAAGATATAACATACCACTGAGGAGGCAACTTCTCAATAGTGAAAGGAAGGAACACACATGGCAAAACTGCTTGGCCCCGACTTTTTCAGCTTGCAGGTGCGCAACCTCTCCGCCTCGCGCACGTTCTACACAGAGCTGTTAGGCTTGGCTGTCGATCCGCGCTTCGATACACCCGATTTTGTCCTCTTCGATACCAACTCGATCCCCTTTGCTCTCAGCGAAGCAAAAGTGAACCTGGATGAAGCACCGCAGCCGGGATGGGGTGTGACGCTCTGGATCGACTGCGATCATGTCAATGACTTGCATGCCAAATTGGAAGCGGCTGGAGTCACCATCATCACGCCACCCTACGATGGTCCGTTTGGGCGTACCTTCGTCTTTGCTGACCCCGATGGGTACCGACTCACGGCCAACGAGAACCCCTGGGATCGGTTTCCTTTAGGCGGCAGGCACTAACGAAAGTCGGCTGAGGTGGGTGCCCCCATAGGCGTGAACTTCAGCCAAGAAGGACCGGTGTTCAAGTGCTCAAGGCCACGCCCAGGAGCTCGCCCCGCCATCTGTCATCCTGAGCGCAGCGAAGGATCTCTGGCTGGGCCGAGCGGAGATCCAAAGCTCGCGCTCAGGATGACAGCCGTGCTGAAGTTCACACCTATGGTGGGTGTCCCTGGGAGCCAGGAGGGCGAAACAGGGGCACCAGACATCGGATGGCACAACGACAGCGAAGAAAGGAAAGAAGCATGATCGCGCTGAGCAATTCAATTCATCTCTATGCCCGACCTGACACGAAGGAGCAATTCCTGGAATTCTTTACCAGCGTGCTTGGTTTGGAAGCCGTTGCGAGCTCGGATGCGGTGGGTTCGCCCGAACCGATTTACGCCTTCACCTTTGCGAACGGTGCGAGTCTAAGCGTGGAGTTTACGGAGGATGCGCTCTCTGACCAGCAAGCGCAACGGGGGGCGTGGCTTGAGTTGAGAACAGATGATGCAGTGAGGCTGCAACAGAAGGTGCAGACGTTTGGACTCAAGAGAGTGGTTCACCCGTATACGCCGTTCTTCTATATCCAGGCGCCAGGAGGACAGGTGTTCAGGATCGTCGAGAGCAAAGAAACGTAAGCTCCATCTGTTCCCCTTCTCTGTACATGTTCGCATGGAATGTCGCCTAAGCGAGAGGGGCGCCCCTCTCGCTTAGGCGACCGCATTATTTCAACATATCCCCCATGGGGGAGGGGAACTGAATACGTTCATGATCGGAAGCACAGCCACTCTCACGACCTTTCATGCATTGCATCATTATACGCCCAGCCATCGAGGTCGGGTGGCTCGATATCCTGTTGGCTCAGCAGCGTGGCGATCTGCGAACGATGATCGATGGCGTGGTTGATGGCCTGGATCACCACGACGATGGCCGGAGCCTCATAGGTTCCCCCGTCAAGATAGAAGATCTGACTCAGGTCCCTCTGCTCCGCGATGGTGATCAGCTCTTTTCCTGACCTCTCTGCTCGTCGCCGCAGTTCGTCGAAGCCTGCAAAAGTGGTGAGTTCTTTCAGTGCAGGGATAGGGGTTGTTCCAGTAAAAGACTGCACATAGCCTTCTTCGGAAGCGAACAGGTGCATGAGGGTCTCTCGCACACTGCCAAATGTTCCTGTCGTGGTGGCGTCCAGTTGTGCGTCGGACAGGTGGGCACACGCGTCGAGCAAACGCAGGTTCGCCCAGAGGTTATACTTAAAAAAGTTGGGAAGTCCTATGGTCATTGCTCTGATCTCCTTCTATAGATCTGTTTTCTAACAACGCTTCGAGGAAACGATGGGGCAGAAAGAGGGGATGGAGAGAGCACATCATCGCCTGCGCTGAGGGACGCGAACCTGCTTTGCGCGACGACAAAAGACGGCGTCCATCTGCCTCGGGTGTGGTGGATGGGGAACATCAGCGATGCGCTCGCCGCAAATCCCTGCCTGACACCTGTTTGCCGTGCGCTTCTCCATACCGGCTTCCCACCATCTTGCTGCTTGCTTTCCCATCCGCCGTCTCTCTTTGGCAAAACCAGAAGCATCGTCGCGCACGAATCACGCCACGCGGCATTCCAGGCGGAGAACGGCTGAGCGCTCATTCTCGATGAGAGACACGCGAGCGATGGGAGCAAGAATGGTGGTGTCTGTTTCACTGTTTGAACAGGAAACAGGATGGAGTTAGCGGCTCACTGGCATAGATGTCAAAACCTCCCAAAAAACGAGTGCATACTTCTTTCAGCAGTATACAGGTGGAGAGATGATCCTGTCAAGAAGGGATTGGCGAAGGGGTGCGTTTCATTTTTTTGCAGTGAGTGCAGGTGGGTGAGCCTGACCCCCACAAGGGGGGTCACTCCATCTTCTCTCGCTCAAGCGGACTTCCCAAGCCATTTCACCCGTACGTACCGCTCAGAGCAGTGACGATACCGAGCGGTTTCAATTCCAAGCGGACTTCCCAAGCCATTTCACCACCCAATCGATTGGGTCATGGGCAGATGGC
>WNGH01003507.1_pt1 | contig 26018 bp, 17 predicted proteins | sample 5400631 | NCBI WGS metagenome assembly WNGH01 (sample SAMN13153373, study PRJNA577476) | soil metagenome | isolation source: 115 cm soil or saprolite under Garry oak tree replicate 1 | place: USA:California | collected 2016-06-15
ACAAGCGATAGCCGCGGTCGGCCCGCCGCGCCAGGTCGTGATTGTGAGTGGCGACGACGAGGGCGAGACGGCGCTCGGCCTGGAGCCGCATGAAGAGCTCCCAGATCACCTCGCTCGTCTTCGGATCCAGGTTGCCGGTGGGCTCGTCGGCCAGGATGACCCTGGGCTGAGCCACCAGTGCCCGCGCGATGGCCACGCGCTGCTGCTCGCCGCCCGAGAGCTCCCCGGGCCGGTGGCCGAGGCGATCGCCCAGCCCTACTTCGTGCAAGGCCCCCGCGCCGCGCTCCCGGGCCTCGGCGGCGGACAGACGCTGGAGGAGCGCCGGCAGCATGGCGTTCTCGAGCGCCGTCATCTCCCCGAGCAAGTTGTAGAACTGGAAGATGAAGGCGATCTCCGTGCGCCGGAGCCTCGCCAGCGAGCTCTCGGATCTGGCGTACATGTCCTCGCCGGAGAAGAGCACCTGGCCGGCGCTCGGCCTGTCGAGGCCGCCCAGGAGATGGAGCAGGGTCGACTTCCCCACCCCGGAAGCGCCGATGAGGGCCACGCTCTCAGCCTGGTTGACCACGAGGCTGACCCCCCGCAGGACCCGCACCGTCTCGGGCCCGACCCGGTACTCCTTCTCGAGCTCCCTCACCGCGAGGAGGGGCTCACTCATAGCGCAGGACCTCGACGGGGTCGAGTCGCGCCGCCCGTCTCGCGGGCGACAGGGTGGCGAGAAAGGAGATCAGGAGCGTCGCCGACGTCACCAGCGTGAAGTCGAGCCACGTGAGCTTCATGGGCAGATGGTCGATCTGATAGACGTCGCCGGCCAGCCGGATGATCTTGTAGGTGTTCTGCACCCAGATCAGGAGGAGTCCGAACAGGCTGCCGCTCAGGGTGCCCACGACGCCGATGAGCATGCCCGTGACGAGAAAGACCGTCCCTATGCTGCGCGCCGAGGCGCCCATGGCCTTGAGAATGCCGATCTCCTTGCGCTTCTCGGCCACGAGGAGCACGAGGTGCCCGATGATGGCGAAACCCGCCACGAGGACGATGATGGTGACGATCACGAAGAGCGCGAGCTTCTCGAGCTGGAGCGCCGCGAACAGGTTGCGGTTCATCCCCATCCAGTCGCGGATCCAGAGCCCGGGCCCCGCCGCCTTCGCCACGCGCATGCCGACGGCCTTGGCATCGAAGGGGTCGTCCAGCTTGATCTCGACGCCGGACACGCGATCGCCGAGCCCCGCGAACTCCTGGGCCGCGGCCAGCCCCGTGTAGGCCATCGACGCGTCGTACTCGTAGAGCCCGATCTCGACGTAGCCGGCGACCTCGAAGCGCCGCATTTTGGGTACGAGGCCCACGGCGGTCATCGCCCCCTGCGGGGAGATGACGGTGACGTGATCCCCGGGCACGAGCCCGAGCGTGCGCGCCAGCTCGCGGCCGAGGAGGAGGGCGGGCTCGCCCGAGGTCCTGAGGAGGGGCTCGAGGCTGCCCGCTCCGATGTCGGCCTGGATCTGCTTGCGCACGGCGGGCGAGGCGAGGTCCACCCCGCGGAGAAGACCGCCCGTCGCGCCACCGCGCTGCCCGGTGAAGAGGGCCTGCTGGAGCACGAAGGGCGTGGCCGAGCGCACGCCGGGAACGGGCTGGACGCGCGCGGCCACGCCCGGGCCGTCCTCGATGCCGCGGCCGCTCGGGTCGACCACCAGGATGTGCGGGTTGGCCGCGATGATCTTCTCCTTGATCCCGTCCTGGAATCCCGTCATCACGGCCAGGACCACGATCAGCGCGCTGACGCCGAGGAAGACGCCGCCCACGCCGATCCACACGAACAGAGAGAGATTGGCCCGCTGGCCCCGCGCCCGCAGGTAGCGCAGCGAGAGGAACAGCTCGACGGGCAGGCCGCGCCCGGCCATCAGGCGTCGGACTCCTCGTCCGCGGCCGCCGCCTCACCCGGCGCGCGACGCTCGAGGCGGAGGTGGGGAAAGAGGATCACGTCCCGGATCGACGGAGAGTCCGTGAAGAGCATGGCCAGCCGGTCTATGCCGATCCCCTCGCCGGCGGTGGGCGGCATCCCGTATTCGAGCGCGCGGACGAAGTCCTCGTCCATCCAGTGCGCCTCCTCGTCTCCCCGCTCGCGCTCGCGCGCCTGCTCCTCGAACCGCCGCCGCTGATCGATGGGATCGTTGAGCTCGGAGTAGGCGTTGGCGATCTCGCGCCGACAGACGTAGAGCTCGAAGCGGTCGACCAGGCGCGGGTCGCCGGCCTTGCGCCTGGACAGGGGCGAGAGCTCGATGGGGAAGTCGGTGACGAAGGTCGGCTGGATCAAGCCTGGCTCCACCAGGGTGTCGAAGACGTCCTTCCAGAGTCCGATCGCTCCCGTCCCCGGCTTGGGCGCGGGCACGCCCGCGGCCAGCGCTGCCCGCCGGAGCGAGTCCTCGTCGGTCTCCGATCCCACCGCGAGACCGATGGCCTTCGAGATGGCGTCGAAGAATGGCACGCGCCGCCAGGGCGCGGCGAGATCGATGGTCTCGCCCTGGTACGAAAGGGTCGTGCGCCCGAGCAGCATCGTGCCGAGGTGGGCGAACATCTCCTCGGTCAGGGCCATGAGGTCTTCGTAGTCGGCGTAGGCCTGGTAGAACTCCAGCATGGTGAACTCGGGATTGTGCTGGGTCGAGATGCCCTCGTTGCGGAAGTTGCGGTTGATCTCGTACACGCGGTCCAGGCCGCCCACCACGAGGCGCTTGAGATAGAGCTCGGGGGCGACCCGGAGGTACAGGGGCATATCCAACGCGTTGTGGTGGGTGACGAAGGGCTTGGCGGCCGCCCCGCCGGGAATGGGCTGCATCATCGGTGTCTCCACCTCGAGGAAGCCGCGGGCGTCGAGGAAGGCGCGCAGCTCGCGGATGAGCCGGCTCTTCATGACGAAGGTCTCGCGCACCTGCGGGTTCATCACGAGATCGACGTAGCGCCGGCGATAGCGCGTCTCCACGTCCTTGAGCCCATGCCACTTCTCGGGCAGGGGACGCAGCGACTTGGCCAGGAACTCGAAGCTTCGCACGGCGACCGTCAGCTCCCCCGTCCGCGTCCGGAAGAGCTCCCCGGTGACGCCGATGAAATCACCCACGTCGAGCTCGGTGAACGCCGCGTACCGCTCCCCCAGGGCGTCGGCCCGCGCGTAGAGCTGGATCTGCCCGCTCTGGTCCCGCAGATGGGCGAAGCAGGTCTTGCCGTGATGCCGGAGGGCGACCACCCGCCCCGCCACGGTGACGGGTCCCACGGCCTTGAGAGCGTCTTCGGACGCGTCCTGGTGTCGGCGGGCGAGCTCGCCGCCCCAATGGGTGACGGGGAAGCGCTGGCCGAAGGGATCGACCCCGCTCCGCCGGAGCGCCTCGAGCTTCTCGAGCCGGCGCCGGACGAGCGGATTGGCACCGCCGGGTCGTTCATCGGGCGGCGGCGCACCCGGTGGCGGCGCGGAGGGAGGTGGCGTGGCGCTCATGTCACGCCGATCTCGGCTGGCCGAGGTACGCCTCGATGAAGGGGTCGATCCCGCCGTCCATGACCGATTCGACGTTGCCCACCTCCACGCCCGTGCGGTGATCCTTGATGATCTGGTAGGGGTGGAAGGTGTACGTGCGGATCTGGCTGCCGAAGGCGATCTCCTTCTTCTCTCCGCTCAGCTCCGCCAGCTCCTCGCGCTGCTTCTTCTCGTAGACCTGGTAGAGGCGCGACTTGAGGATGCGCATGGCGGTGTCGCGGTTGCGCAGCTGCGAGCGCTCGTTCTGGCAGGCGACCACGATGCCCGTGGGCAGGTGCGTGATCCGCACCGCGGAGTCGGCCGTGTTGACCCCCTGCCCGCCCGGTCCGGACGAGCGGTAGACGTCGACGCGGATCTCCTCGTCCTTGACCACGACCTCCACGTCCTCGACCTCCGGAATCACCGAGACGGAGGCGAAGGAGGTGTGGCGGCGCTTGGAGGCATCGAAAGGCGAGATCCGGATGAGCCGGTGCACGCCGATCTCGCTCTTGAGATATCCGTAGGCGTACTCTCCGGTGATCTCGATGGTGACGGACTTGATGCCCGCCTCTTCCCCCGGCAGGAGATCGAGCACCTCGGCCTTGAAACCGGCCCGCTCCGCCCAGCGCAGGTACATGCGCATGAGGTTCTGGGCCCAGTCCTGCGACTCCGTGCCGCCCGCCCCCGGATGGATCGAGAGGATGGCGTTCTTCTTGTCCTGGGGTCCGGACAGGACGATCTTGATGGAGAAGCTCTCGAGATCGTGCATGAGAGAGGCGAGCCCCTTCTCGATCTCCGAAGCCTCGCTCTCATCGCCCGCTTCCGTGGCCATCTCCCAGAGGACACGGAGGTCTTCCGCCTGCTGGGCGAGCTCCTTGAAGCGGCCGACCGTGCGGGCCACCTCGGCGCGCTCCTGGACGAGGGTCTGTGCCCTGCGGCTGTCATCCCAGAAGGCGGGCGCCGACATCTCCTGGTCGATCAGGGCGAGCCGCGTCTCCTTGGCGGGAAGGTCAAAGATGCCCCCGGAGGTCCTGGAGCTGCTTCTCCGCGTCGGCGAGATCGCGCTTGAGGTCTCCGAGCATGATTTAGGTCGCTCGCCGACGGAGAGCCGCCCCCGCCGTCGTCCCCGAGACGGCGAGGCAGAGGTAGGGCAGCCAGTCCCCCCAGCGCGTGTAGAGCGTGGTCCGGCTCCGAAGAGTCACGCGCGCCGAGAGGTGACCGCGCTCGAAGAGGGGCAGCATCGGCCCCACCATACCCGATGGGCTCACGAACGCCGAGATTCCCGTGTTCGCGGCGCGGACGATGGCGACCCGGCTCTCCACCGCGCGAAGGGGCAGCGTGCCCAGGTGCTGCCAGGGCCCGCTCGTACGCCCGAACCACGCATCGTTGGTGATGTTCGCCATGAAGCTCGCGCCCCCGACCACGAAACCCCTGAACAGCTCGGGGAAGATGACCTCGTAACAGATCACGGTGCCGAATGGCGCCCCGGACAACGGGAAAACCGTCTGGCTGGTCCCGGTCGCGAAGTCCGAGATGAACTCGGCCCAGCTCCTGACGAAGCCGATGAGGCCGGCGAGAGGGATGTACTCGCCGAACGGCACGAGGTGAATCTTATCATACTTGGACGTAATCCCCTGTTCTCCCAGCAGAAAAGCGCTGTTCAGGAATTGACCGCGTGGCCCCGCCAGCCGGTCGATCGAGCCCACCAGGATGGGCACTCCGAGCTCGGCGGAAAGGCTGGTCAGCCGCGAGAGCAGGACGGGATCGCCGCGCAGGAAAATGGGTGCTGCCGTCTCGGGCCACAGGATGACCCTCGGTTTCGAGCGCGCGGCCTCGCGCGTGAGTTGCTCGTAGCGGGCGAGGGCCTCGGCCTGATGGTCGGGATCCCACTTGAGGGACTGCTCGATCGCGGGCTGGATGACGGCCACCTCGATGGACGAGGCGGGACGACCCGTCGCCGGGCCGTATTCGTGAGCGAGCACCCACCAGCCGAATGCGAGCGATCCCGCCGCGAGAACGGCGGCCGCGGTGGCGCCGGGCGCCGCCCGCCGAATTCCCAGCACGCACCAGGACGCCAGGGCGGCGTTGACGGCGACGATGATCAGGGAGACCGCATAGACGCCGCCGAACTCGGCGATCTGGATGACCGCGAGCGCCCGGTGCTGAGAATAGCCGAGTAGCCCCCACGGGAAGCCGCCCATGAGCCAGCCGCGAATCCACTCGCCGGCTACCCACAGGGCCGGCGCCGCCGCCAGTCCCCAGCCTCGGCCGAGCCGGCTTCCCAGCCACGACACGGCGGCCGACACCACCCCGACGTAGAGTCCGCAATAGGCGGCGAGGGCTCCGATGGGAAGCCAGGTCAGCGGCCACGGAATCGCGCTGTAGCTCTCGAAGGTGTGATCCAGCCAGCGCAGGAGCACGACGAAGAAGCTGAGCCCGGCGAGCCATCCATCGGCGAGCGCCCCGCGTAGGGACCGCTCGGATGCCGACACGAGCGCGGGCACCAGCCACACCCAGGCGAGGAGCGACCAGTCGTTCGCGGGAAAGGCCAGGGCTCCCGCCGCCCCCGAGAGGATGAGACCGAGCCGCCGGCGAGCGTCGGCCCCCGGCCAGCCCGGCCTAAACCCCATTGGCGAGGCGATCGGCGAGCACGCGCGGGAGCGAGGCGGCGAGGATCTTGTGGGCTGCCGCGCGATGGTCGTATTCGACGCGCCGGAGCGTCACGCTGCGCGCGTCCTCGTCCCAGAGCACGTAGGCGGCCCGGCGATCCCGGTCGCGCGGCTGGCCCACGCTGCCGACGTTGACGATGTAGCGCCGCCCGTCGTGGAAGCCGATGCGGCGGTCGGCTCCCTCCGGACCGCCGAGGTCCTCGAAGTCGGGGCCGCTCGAGCCCAGCGACCAGACGCCCGGCCGGTGCGAGTGGCCGACGAAGCACAGACGCGTCGAGAAGTCCAGGAAGGCGCTCCAGCCATCCTCGGCGGAGATGAGATAGTTCCACTCCTCCGGGTGCCTCGGGCTGGCGTGCACGCACGTCGCTTCCCCGAGAGCGGCGGTGAGGGGAAGGGCTTCCAGGTACGCCGCGTGATCGGGCCCGAGCTGCTCGCGCGTCCAGAGGGCGGCGGTCCGGGCGACGGGATTGAACCAGTCGAGGTCTATCAGGCCGAGCGCGCCGTGCTCGTGATTTCCCGCGACCATCCGCGTCACGCGCTCGCCCAGAAGCTCGACGCACGCGTTCGGGTCCGCGCCGTAACCCACGGCATCGCCCAGGCAGATGAGCCCGGTCGCGCCTTCCCGCGCGGAATCGGCGAGGACGGCGGACAGAGCTTCGAGATTTCCGTGCACGTCCGAGAGCACCGCGTAGCGCACGCAGGTCTCAGTCGGAGGGACGCAGCTCTTTGTGTATGCGGTCCAGGACGCCGTTGATGAAGCGGGAGGATTCCTGCGTGCTGAACTTCTTCGCGACCTCGAGCGCCTCGTTGATGGCCACCTTGGGCGGCACTTCCTCGGCCCACAGGAGCTCGAAGATCCCCTGGCGGAGGATGTTGCGGTCGACCACGGCCATGCGCTCGATCTCCCAGTTCTGGGCGTACCCGGAGATCATCTCGTCGATCTTCGCCTCGTGAAGCTTGGTGCCCCGGATGAGGGATTCCGTGAACTCCCGGACCTCCGCGTCCACGGGATGTCGCATCCAGAACTCGTCGAGGTGCGGCTCGGGGGAGGACTCTTCCTGCAGATCGAGCTGATACAGGAGCTGGAGCGCGAGCTCGCGCGCTTTCCGACGCTTGCCCATCAGCCGCGCCCCGACCGGCGCGAGGCGCGGCCTTCCCGCATCCACCCCGCCATCTCGAGGGCGGCCCGCGCTGCCTCCTCCCCCCGGTGACCGACGGACCCGCCCGCGCGCTCCCAGGCCTGCTCCTCCGTCAACGAAGTGATGACGCCGAAGGTGACGGGGACGCCGGTTTCCAGAGCCACGCGCGACAGCCCCTGCGCGGCCGCGCCGGCCACGTACTCGTAGTGGGGCGTCTCCCCGCGGATCACCACGCCGACACAGACGACGGCCGCGTAACGGCGCGTGCGCGCCAGCGTCATGGCGGCCAGGGGCAGCTCGAACGAGCCGGGCACCCAGTGGACGTCGACGCGCTCGGGCCTCACGCCACCCTCGCTGAGGGCGGCCACGGCGCCATCGGCGAGCTTCTTCGAGATGGCTTCGTTGAAGCGAGCCGCCACCACGGCGAAGCGGCCCGCCGGGACCGCGCGCGGTCGCGAGGGGGTCCGGGGAGCTCGGCCCGTCATGTCAGTCCGGGAACGAAGCAGACGCTTGGCGCCGAGATCGACGAGGATCTGCGCCCCGATGCCGTAGTGGCGCAAGTCGGCCTGGAAACCCAGGACGGTGTTTGCCTCCACCGTGTCCTTGCCCTGGTCCTGCAGCTCGTAGGCGCGAAGCTTGTTCAGGAGCCCGATGCCGCGCCCCTCCTGGCGCATGTACAGGAGGATTCCACGGCCCTCGCGCTCGATGATGGCGAGCGCCTTGTGGAGCTGGGAACCGCAATCGCAGCGGCGGCAGCCGAAGACGTCGCCGGGGAGGCACTCGGAGTGCACGCGGACGAGGACGGGCTCCTCGCCCCGCACATCGCCCATGACCAGAGCCAGGGGCAGCCGGTCGTCCACCGTGGTCTCGTAGGCGATGCAGGTGAACTCCCCGTACTCGGTGGGCAGCTGCGTGGTGGCGGCGCGCCGGACCAGCTTCTCCTGGTGGATGCGGTACTCGATGAGGTCCCTGATGGTGATGCACTTGAGCCCGTGCCGCCGGCCCAGGGCGAGGAGGTCGGGCACTCGCGCCATGCCGCCCTCGTCGTTGAGGATCTCGCAGATGACGCCGGCCGGGTAGCAGCCGGCCAGCCTCGCCAGGTCGATGGCGGCTTCCGTGTGGCCGGCCCGCCTCAGAACGCCCCCCGGCATCGCGCGCAGGGGAAAGATGTGGCCCGGCCGGGCCAGATCATCGGGGCGGGCGGTCGGGCTCACCAGGGTGCGGATGGTCACCGCCCGGTCATAGGCGGAGATGCCGGTCGTCACCCCGCGCCGGGCGTCCACGCTGACCGTGAAGGCGGTGCCGAGGGGGGCGGTGTTGTCGCTCACCATCATGGGGATCTGCAGCTCGTCGAGACGCTCGGCGAGCATGGGCATGCACATGAGGCCGCGCCCGTGCATGATCATGAAGTTGACGGCCTCGGGGGTGACCCGGTCGGCGGCCATGAGGAAGTCGCCCTCGTTCTCGCGATCCTCGTCGTCCACGACCATGATGATCTGCCCCGCGCGAATGAGCACGTACTTTCCGATCACGTCCATCTCGAGGTTGACCCTCCGTCCCGGCTTGAGGGCGCCCAGGGTCGTGCGCTCCAGTGTATGCGGGATCAGCATGATCTCGAAAGCCCCCGCCTCCAGGGCCGCCACCGTCAGGCTGACCCCGTCCACGGCCACCGAACCCTGGGGAATGAGCAGGGGCGCCAAGTCCTGACCTTGCCACTCGATCCTGAGTCGCGCCGTCTCCCCCGCCCGATCGAGCGCGATCACCGAGCCGACCCCGTCGACGTGCCCGAGCACGAGGTGGCCGCCCAGGAAACCGTCGAGCCGCATGGGCTGCTCGAGGTTGACCGAGTCGCCGGTGCCGAGATCGGCGAGGGCCGTGCGCGACAGGGTCTCCGGGCCAAGATCGAAGGCGAGGTGTCCGGAGCCGATGGCCACCGCGGTCAGGCAGACGCCGTTGACGGCCACGCTCGAGCCGATCTCCATGCCGCCGAGCGTCGCGTCGGCTTCAACGGTGAGACGCGATCCGTCCCGCTCGAGCACCCGTCCGCACTCCTCGACGATCCCGGTGAACATCCAGCCTAGCTCCTTCTCCACGCTTCCACGTCGCCCTCGAGCACCCAATCATCGCCGACGGGGCGCGCCTCGAGACGCCCCACCCGGAGCGCCTCGGGCAGCCGAAGTCCCTGGCCCGCGAGAGGCCCCGGGGCGGAACGGCCGCCCAGGAGCACGGGAGCGACGAAGGCGACGATGCGGTCGACCAGTCCCGCTCGCAAAAAGGAGCCCGCCAGCTCCCCGCCGCCTTCGAGCAGGAGGCCCGTGACGTCGAGGGCCCCCAGGCGCGCGAGCAGATCGACCGGTGCCACGTGGCCATCCTCCTCCTTGCATCGGAGCACCGTGACGCCGCGCGCCTCGAGGGCGGCCACGCGCTCGGGATCGGCGAGATCGGTGACGGCGACGACGGCGCGCGCCGGGGGCCCCGCGGCCACGAGTCTCGCGTGGAGAGGGAGGCGAGCCCGGCTGTCGACCACGACACGCAGCGGCTCGCGCGGCCAGGGAGCGGCCAGGCGCACGTCGAGGGCGGGATCATCGGCGAGGGCCGTGCCGATCCCCACCACGACGGCATCGCTCGCGCTCCTCAGCCGGTGCGCTTCGGCCCGCGCGCCCGCGCCCGTGATCCAGCGCGAGCGCTGATCGTGGTCCGCCGTCTTGCCGTCCAGGGTGGCGGCCCACTTCAGCGTGACGTGCGGTCTCCCGAGACCGGCGACCGTGAAGAACGCGCGGTTCAGAGCGATCGCTTCCCGCTCCCGGCAGCCCAGGGTGACGGCGAGTCCCGCGGCAGCCAGCGCGCGGGCGCCGCCCCCGCTGACTCTCGGGTTGGGGTCGGCCACCGCCGCGACCACGCGCCGCACTCCCGCCCGCAGGATGGCGTCGACGCACGGGGCCGTCCGACCCGCGTGATTGCACGGCTCGAGGGTGACGTAGAGATCGGCGCCGCGGGCCAGGGCTCCCGCTGCGGCCAGGGCGAGGACCTCGGCATGAGCCGTGCCTGCGCGCGCGTGGAAGCCCTCGCCGAGCGCCCGCCCGTCGGCCACGACGACGGCGCCCACGGCGGGATTCGGCGAGGTCATGCCACGTCCCCGCTCCGCGAGCTCGAGCGCGCGCCCCATCCATCTGATGTCCATCGGGCTGATGTCCATCGGGCTGATGTCCGTCGGCACGATCTCCGGCGTGCGCGCGGTCATGGTCGCCCTCATTCCCCCGCGAGGCCCGCCGCGAAGATCTTCGCGTCGAAGGGCTGGAGATCCTCGATGCTCTCACCCACCCCGATCAGCTTGATGGGCACGCCCAGCTCCTTCCAGATCCGCACCACGATGCCGCCCTTGGCGGTGCCGTCCAGCTTGGTCAGCACGAGCCCCGTGAGCCCTATCGCGTCGTGAAAGAGGCGGGCCTGCTGGAGCCCGTTCTGGCCGGTGGGCGCTTCGATCACCATGAGCGACTCGTGGGGCGCCCCCGGAAGCTGTCGCGAGATCACGCGCTTGAGCTTCGCGAGCTCGTCCATGAGATTGCTCTTGGTGTGGAGGCGCCCCGCCGTGTCGACGAGGAGGACGTCGATATGGCGGGCCATGGCCGCCTTCACGGCGTCGAAGACCACCGCGGCAGGATCAGCGCCCGTCCCCTGACGGATGACCTCCGTGCCAGAGCGTCGGCCCCATTCCTCGAGCTGCTCGACGGCCGCGGCGCGGAAGGTCTTGCCGGTGCTCGTCGTCTTGCCCGAGCCGTTGACGCCCAGCATGAGCACGACGCTCGGCCTCGCCTCGAGCTCGAGGGGCGCCGCCGCCCCCGCGAGCGTTTCCTCGAGGAACTGTCTCAAGAGGATTCGAAGATCGGCAGCCGAGAGGGAGCCGGTCCGCTTGGCCTCGGCGCGCACCCGGCTGACAAACTCCTGGCTCGTCTCCGCCCCGAGATCCGCGGCGAGCAGAAGCTCCTCCAGCTCGTCGAGCATGGACTCGTCGACCTGACGCCCGAGGGCGAGGAGGCCATCGAGCCCCTGGCTCATGGCCTGGCGGGACCGCTCGAGTCCCTGGCGGAAGCGATCCGCGATCCCGCTCAAGAAGCCCATCAGGAAGCCTCGGGCCTGTCTGGCGGAAGCACGAGCCGCTGGATCACGGCGCCCCGCGCCCCGAGCGACGGAAGGCGACGCCCGTTGAAATCGACCTCGAGCCCCCCGGCATTGCCGACCGTGAGCACGAACCCGCGAGCGGCAGTCCACTCGCGAACGGCGCCTGTCGGCAGGAGCTCTTCGGCGACCGCGCCATCGTCGATCTGGACGCGGACCCAGGTCGGCTCGATGGCGCGCATGACGAGTCGATGGGATCCCGTCGGCTTGGCTTCCGCGGCGACGGTCGCCGGGCTGGGCGCGGGTGACGAGGACGCGGCCGGCGTCGCGGGTGCGGAGGGAGCGACCGCGACCGGCTCGGGCGCGCGGGTGACGCTCGAGGCCTGCACTCTCTCGCGGGCGGGACCCTTGAGGCCGAGGTGAAGGGCGAAGAGACTCCCGCCCAGAGCCAGCACGAGGATGGCGCTCACGAGGAGCGGCCCTCCTCGACGCGGCCGCGCTCCGAAGGAGGGCCGCGATGTGGAACGCTCAGCCCGTGCGGGCTCGCCCGCCGTCTGGCGGAAGAGGTCGAAGGCCTGGTCGGGAGGCGCCTCGAGGGTGTCGCAGTAGGCGCGGATGAAGCCCTTGACGAAGACCCGGGCGGGGAGATCCTCCAGCTTGTCGCTCTCCAGCGCCTCCAGGTGGCGTCGCCCGACGCGGGTGGAGCGCGAGATGTCGTCGAGGGACACCCCCTTGGCCTCGCGCAGCCCACGCAGATACACCCCTAGAGAGCTCATGGTTACTCACGCGGAGTCTACGCCCCCGCGTGGCGAACAGTCAATCCGGAGGGATAGTTACGCTTCGGTCAGCTTGACGGAGACGAGCCGGGAGAGACCCGGTTCCTGCATGGTGACGCCGTAGAGGACATCGGCCGCCTCCATGGTCTTGCGGTTGTGGGTGATGACGATGAACTGGGTCTGGGTGCAGAGCTCCCGCAGCACCCGGATGAAGCGGTGGATATTCGCGTCGTCGAGGGGAGCGTCGACCTCGTCGAGCACGCAGAAGGGGCTTGGGCGGTAGTAGAAGATCGCGAAGAGCAAGGCCAGGCCCGTCAACGCGCGCTCGCCTCCCGACATGAGGGTGACGGCCTGCAGGCGCTTGCCCCGGGGCTGGGCCATGAGCTCGACTCCCAGCTCGAGAGGATCCTCGTCGCCGTCCTCGGGTGGCACCATGCGGAGCTCTGCGCGCCCGCCCTCGAAGAGACGGGAGAAGATCTCCCCGAAGTGCCGGTTGATCTGCTCGAAGGCCTCCTGGAAGCGGTCCTGAGCTGTGCGCGTCATGCCCCGGAGGGCCCTCTCGAGATCCTTCATGGACTGGACGAGATCGTCGTGCTGGCTTCGCAGGAACTCGAGCCGCTCGGTCAGCTCCCGGTACTCGTCGTCGGCGACCAGGTTGACCGGGCCCATGCCCTCGAGCTTTTCCGCGAGCTCCAGGTGCCTGGACCGCGTTGCCTCCAGATCGCGCGTGGGGTCGTACGCGGCCAGGAGCCCTTCTGCTCCGGACACGGCGTGGCGCCGACCCGCTTCCTGGAGAAGCTCCTCGCGCCGCACGCGCCCTTCCGTCTCCCGGATGTCGATCTCGTGGATGCGTCCCACGAGCGCGTCGAGCTGGCGCTGGGCGTCGCGTAGCTCCGTCTCCGTCACCTGCCGCTCCTCGAGCCGGCGATTGTGCTCCTCGGCGCGCAGGGCGACGTCCCGTTCCATCCGATCGCGCTCCGCGCCGACTTCCCGGGCGTGGCCGTCCGTCCGTTCCTGCTCGCGCGCGAGCTCCTGCCGGCGCTCGATGATCTGCGCCCGGCGCGCCCCCGACTCCTCGATCCGCGTTTCGAACTCGCTTCCCAGCGAGGCCAGCCGCTCGATATCGCGTCCCAGCGACTCCACCCGCTCGAGCACCGTCGCGAGCTCCACCCGACCGGCGGTGGCCCCTGACAGGAGCGAGCCCTCGGCCGCCTGGTCCACCTCGAGGCGCTCACGGAGCGTGGTCATCTCGCGCTCGAGCGAGCTTTCGCGGGCTTCGATATCGCTGAGTCTGCCCTCGAGGCTGGTGAGCTCCCCGTCCGTCTCGACGCTCTCCGCGCTCACCAGCCGAGCTTCCGCTTCGAGCGTCTCGAGATGACGGATCACCCGCTCGGACTCGCGCCGGGTCGCCTCCAGGTCCTTGCCCCCGCTGAGACGGGCCGTCTCCTGGGCATGCACCGACACCTGCAGCATGCCCTGCCGCGCGCGCAGCGAGTCGACGGCGACCTCGAGCGCGTGGAGGCGCTGCTGGCTCTCCTCGACGTTGCGCCCGAGGGCACCGACCTCGTCGGCGAGCTGCCGGATGGCGCGCTTGCGGCCGAGAAGCGATTGTTCGTTGACGTGGCGCTCGCCATCGCGTCGCCCGCCCGTGAGGGCTCCCGCCGGCGACAGCACCTCTCCCGCGCGCGTCACGTAGGTCGCGACCACGCCATTGCGTCGCCACAGGGCCTCGGCGGCGTCGAGGTGTCTGACCACGCCCACGCGGCCGAGGAGATGGCGCACGAGCTCGGGACGCGGGCCGCCGACGAGCCGGTCCGCCCACATGATCTCGGGATCGTCGTCGAGCGGCGGGGGTGCCGCGCTTCCCCTCAGCGTCTCCAGCGCCAGGAGCGTGGCCGCTCCCGCGCCTTCGCGCTCGAGGTAGGACAAGGCGGCTCGGCCCTGCTCGAAACGGTCGACGATCACCCACTGGAGACGGTCTCCCAGCACGGCTTCCACGGCGGCCTCGAGGCCCGCGGGCACGTCCAGGAGATCGGCCACGGTGCCGATGACTCCCGCCACCGCGGCCGCCCCGTGCCCCGAGAAGAGGGAGCGCACCCCCGAGCCATAGCCCTCACGCTCCCGCTCGAGGCGAAGGAGGGACTCGAGCGCGGATTCCTTGGCCGCGAGGCTCACGCGCAGGAGGGCGAGGGCCTCTTGGGCCTGTGCCCTCAGCCCCTCTTGTCCTTGAAGCTCCTGGTCGACCTGCTCTCGCTCTCCTGTGAGGAGCGAAAGCTGAGCGCCCGCCTGCTCGAAGCTCGATTCGAGCCGGTGCCGCGCGGCGGCCAGGACATCGGCCTCGGCGCGCGCGGCCGTCGTCTCGGCCTGGAGCCGCTCGCGCCTCCTCTCGACCTGCGCCAGGCGCTCGCGCAGCTCGCCGGCCGAGCGGGTCATCTCGGCCCGCTCTCCCGCCGTCCGGATCTGCTCGAGGCGCAGGCCTTCCAGGGCCTCGCGTCGCCGGCCGAGCTCCCGCCGGCACGCCTCGAGATCCGCCTCGAGCGCGCGCACCTGCCGCTCCCGCTCGCCGAAGCGCTCGCGCGCCTCCCCCAGTCCGCGGATCGTCTCCTCGCGCTCCACGCCGACGGCGGCGCGCCGCTCGCCGAGGGACCGCACCTCCTCGGCGAGTCGCACCTCCTCCTCGCCGAGCTCGCGGATCTGCGCGCCCATCTGCTCGCGGCGCTCGAGGAGACGCTCGAGCTCACCCTGGAACTTCTGCGCCGACTGGCGCAGGTCGGCGAGCCGGTAGTCGCTTTCCTGGATAGTGGCGCGCAGCGTTGCCTCGCGTGACTCGATCTGCGCGATGGTCACCCGCTGCGTCTCCTCCTCCCGGCGGAGCCGGCCCATCTCCTGCTCGAGGGCTTCGTGGGCCGCCGTGAGCCCGGCATAGTCGGCGGCCATCATGGCGAGGTCGAGGGCCTGGCGCTCCTGATGGAGGGCCTTGTACTGCTGGGCCTTCTTGGCCTGTCGCTCGAGGGAGCCGACCTGCCGCTTGACCTCGTCCATCACGTCGCGCACGCGGAGGAGGTTCTGCCGGGTTGCGTCGAGCTTGCCCTGCGTCTCCGCGCGCTGCTGCTTGTAGCGAGCCACCCCGGCCGCTTCCTCGATGAAGATGCGGCGCTCCCAGGGCTTGGCCGTGAGCACGTGGTTGAGGCGGTCCTGGTCCATGAGCGCGTACGCTTTGGGATTGACGCCCGTGCCCGCGAACAGATCCTGCACGTCGCGGAGACGGCACACGCTCTTGTTCAGCAGGTACTCGCTCTCGCCCGTGCGGTAGAGGCGGCGCGCCACCCCGATCTCGCTCCACGGGACGTTGAGGTCTCCCGCGAGGCTGCCGTCATTGTCGAAGACGAGGCTGACCTCGGCGAGTCCCACCGCCTTCCTCGAGGCCGAGCCATGGAAGATGACGTCTTCCATCTTGTGGCCGCGGAGGGTCTTGGGGCTCTGCTCTCCCAGGGCCCAGCGAATGGCATCGGCGACATTCGACTTGCCGCATCCGTTGGGCCCCACGATGCACGTCACGCCCGGAAAGACCTCGACATCGGTTTTCTCAGCGAAGGACTTGAAGCCCTGGATGAGTATGTGCTGGAGTCGCATGGTTTGCGCCGTGTCAGGCGCACTTACTGATACCACGGGGTGCCCTGGACCGCCAAAGAAAAAACCCTACACGTGGGGGACGGCGAGGCTCCCAGGTACTAAATGCGGGGCTGGATGCTGCCTCAGGCGCCCTTCAGGAGACAGCATTTCTTGTACTTTTTTCCTGAGCCGCACGGACACGGGTCGTTGCGACCCACCTTCGACGAGGCCACGACCTTTGGGGATGAATTGGCCGCGCCAGCATCCCCGTGGATCTCGCGCCACCGCGGCTCGGGAGGCGGTGCCTCGGCGGCGCTCGGCGCCCCCAGCTCCGCGGGGCCGATGCGCACCTTGAAGAGCTGCTCGAGGACGATCTCCTTGAGGCGCTCCGTCATCTCCTGGAACATGTCGAAGGCTTCCTTCTTGTACTCGGTCAGCGGGTCGCGCTGCCCGTAACCGCGGAGGCCGATGCCTTCCTTCAGGTGATCCATGTTCAGGAGGTGGTCCTTCCAGAGCTGATCGATGCCGCGGAACTCGCCGTCCTCCCAGCGCAGCCCGAGCATGATCCAGCGCTCGAGGCGATGGAAGAGCTCGGGGCCGACCTGCCGCTCCCGCTCCCGGTACACGCCTTCGACGGCCTCCTGCACCTTGGCCTCGAGAGCTTCCGCCGATCCCGACTCCACGGCGGCCTCCGCCTCGTCGGCGGCCAGCCGCACGTCGAACTGGCGGTAGAGGGCCTCGTTGAGCCCCGCGAGATCCCAGTCCTCGACATGAGCGTCCTGCGGGGCGAAGCGGCCGACCATGGCGCTCGCGACCTCGCTCGCCCACTCGAGGATCTGCTCCTCCTGGCTCTCGCCCTCGAGGGTCTCCCGGCGGAGCCCGTACACGATCTCCCGCTGCTTGTTCATGACGTCGTCGTACTCGAGCAGGTGCTTGCGGATCTCGAAGTTGCGCGTCTCCACGCGCTTCTGGGCCGTGGTGATGGCGCGCGTGACGAGCTTGTGCTCGATGGGCTCGCCCTCTTCCATGCCCAGGCGCTCCATGATGCGCTGGATGCGCTCGGAGCCGAAGATGCGCAGGAGATCGTCCTCGAGGGACAGGTAGAAGCGCGAGGAGCCGGGATCGCCCTGGCGTCCCGATCGACCGCGCAGCTGGTTGTCGATGCGACGCGACTCGTGGCGCTCCGTGCCGATGATGTGCAACCCCCCCAGCGTCACCACGCGCTCGTGCTCGGGATCGGTGAGCCGGCGCGCCTCCTCCCAGGCCGTCTCGCGCGCCTCGGGGGGGGCGAGGGCGGGATCGAGGCCCTTCTTCCTCAGGATCTCCTTGGAGAGAAAGTCTGGATTGCCGCCGAGCAGGATGTCCGTGCCCCGCCCCGCCATGTTGGTCGCGATGGTCACGGTCTTCTCGCGGCCGGCCTGGGCGACGATCTCCGCCTCGCGCTCGTGATACTTGGCGTTCAGCACCTGGTGGGGGATGCCGCGCTTCTTGAGGAGGCGGGAGAGATGCTCCGACTTCTCGATGGAGACCGTCCCCACGAGGACCGGCTGCCCCTTCTCATGGGCGGCCACGATCTCGGAGCTCACCGCCTCGAACTTCTCGCGCTCGCTCTTGTACACGACGTCGGGATAGTTGACGCGCGACATGGGCTGGTTGGTGGGGATGACGGTGACGTCGAGCTTGTAGATCTTCGCGAACTCCTCCGCCTCGGTGGCGGCGGTACCCGTCATGCCGGCGAGCTTGTCGTACATCCTGAAGTAGTTCTGGAGGGTGATCGTGGCAAGGGTCTGATTTTCCGATTCGATCCTGACGCCTTCCTTCGCCTCCACGGCCTGGTGGAGGCCGTCGGACCACCGCCGCCCGGGCATGAGCCGCCCCGTGAACTCGTCCACGATGATGACCTGGCCGTCCTTGACGACGTAGTCCACGTCCTTCTTGAAGAGGGCGTGGGCCTTGAGGGCCTGGCTGATGTGATGCAGGTGGTCCATCTGCGACGGATCGTAGAGGTTGTCGATGTTCAGGAGGCGCTCGCAATGCGATATCCCCTGCTCCGTCAGCGACACCGCCTTCGACTTCTCGTCCACGATGTAGTCCCCGGGGGCCTGGGCTTCGATCTCCGACAGCTTGCCCTCGACGATGGTGGCGGCCCGCTTGAGCTTGGGGATGATGCGGTCGATCTTGTAGTAGCGCTCCGTCGAGCCCTCCGCGGGGCCCGAGATGATGAGCGGGGTCCGCGCCTCGTCGATCAGGATGGAGTCGACCTCGTCCACGATGGCGTAGCAGTGCTCGCGCTGGACCATGTCCTCCAGACTGAAGCGCATGTTGTCCCGGAGATAGTCGAAGCCGAACTCGTTGTTGGTGCCATACGCGATGTCGGCCTGGTAGGCCTCGCGGCGCGAGCAGGGGCGAAGGGCCTGGAGCCGGATGTCCGGCGAGGCGTGCGAGGGGTCGTAGAGGTACGACACCTCGTGCTGGATGACCCCCACCGAGAGCCCGAGGGCGTGATAGATGGGGCCCATCCACTGCGCGTCGCGCCGCGCCAGGTAGTCGTTGACGGTGACGATGTGGGTGCCGAGGCCCGGCAGGGCGTTGAGGTAGGCCGGGAGGGTGGCCACGAGGGTCTTGCCCTCGCCGGTGGCCATCTCCGCGATGGTGCCGCGGTGCAGGACCATGCCCCCCATGAGCTGCACGTCGAAGTGGCGCATACGCACGGTGCGGCGGGCAGCCTCGCGGCAGACTGCGAAGGCCTCGACGAGCAGGTCGTCCAGCTCCTCGCCATCGGCCAGACGCTTCCGGAACTCGTGCGTCTTCGCGGCGAGGGCCGTGTCGCTCACGCGCTCGAGCTCGGGAGCGAGGGCATTGATCGCCTCCACGGCCGGCCGCATGCGCTTGACGTCGCGCTGGTGCTTGGTCCCGAAAACGGCGCGGAAGAGAACGGAGAGCATGCGCAGTATCTTACACTACTCGCCCGAGCGCGCGGCCTTGAGCAGCTCGCGCGCATGACGCCGCGACGCGTCCGTGATCCGCTCGCCACCCAGCATGCGGGCAATCTCCTCGACCTGGCCCCCGGTGTCGAGGGCGGTGACGGTGGTCTTGGTCGCTCCCTTCGCCACGCGCTTGTCCACGAGCAGGTGGTGCTCGGCGTACGCGGCGATGGGAGCGAGGTGCGTGACGCAGAGGACCTGCCGGCCCGCTGCCGTCTGGCGGAGCTTGTGGCCCACGGCATCCGCCACGCGGCCCCCGATTCCCGCGTCCACCTCGTCGAAGACCATGCTCGGCACGTCCTCGCTCGCGGCCAGGATGGTCTTGATGGCGAGCATGGTGCGCGAGAGCTCTCCGCCCGAGACGACCTTGGCCAGCGGCTTGAGCTCTTCCCCCGGGTTGGCCGAGAGGAGGAACTCCGCGCTCTCCGCCCCCCGCGCGCCGAGCCGCCATCCGTCGGGGCCGCTCGCGAGGTCTTCGGCGCCCGCGACCTCACGGCGAAGCGCCACGCGGAAGCGGGCATGATCCATCCCGAGGGTCCGGAGCTCGCGCTGAATCAGTCGCTCGAGCCGCGGGGCCGCTTCCGCCCGTGTCTCCGAGAGCTCGCGCCCCTGACGGCTTGCCGCCTCGCTCGCCCGCGCGACCTCGGCCTGCGTCTCCTCGACGATGGCATCGTGGCGCTCGATCCGGTCGAGCGCGCGCGCAATCTCCTCCCGGTAGGCGCTCACCGCGGCCGATGTCTCGCCGTACTTGCGCTTGATGCCGGAGATGGCGTCCAGGCGCTCGTCGACGAAGCGGAGGCGGTCCGGGTCCATGACCGCGCGGTCGCGGAGCGCGCGTGCCCGGGCCACCGCGTCCTCGACGTAAGCCTGGGCACCCTCGAGCGCCTCGATGGGTGCGCCCACATCGGGATCGAAGCGGGAGAGATCACGCAGGAGCGACGCGGCGCGCCCGAGACGGGCGCCCGCGGCCTGGGCGTCCTCCTGCAGGAGATCCATCACCTCCTGAAGGCCCGCATAGATCCGCTCGGCGTTCTGGAGGCGCCGCCGCTCGCCGCGAAGCTCGTCCTCCTCCCCGTCACGCAGCTGGACTGCGTCGATCTCCGAGAGCTCCCAGCGATAGAGCTCCTCCTTGCGGGCGCCCTCGCGCGCCTCGTCCCGGATGCGCGCAAGCTCCGACCGCGCCGTATCCCATTGCCGCCACCGCTCGCCCAGCCGGAGCCTCGCCTCCTCGCAGTCCGCGAAGCGGTCGAGGAGGTCGAGCTGCCGGGCGGGCTCCATGAGCCGCTGGTGCTCGTGCTGCCCGTGGATTTCCACGAGGACATCGCCGAGCCGCTCGAGCAAGCCCACCGTCGCCGCCGAATCGTTCACGAAGACGCGGTGGCGGCCCGATCGCGACAGCTCCCGCTTGATGACGAGCTGCCCATCCGCGGGGGCGTGCCCCGCCTCGTCGAGGACGGCAGCCACCGGACCGGACGGGGGCACCTCGAAGACCGCTTCCACCGAGGCCGTCTCGGCACCCGTGCGAATCAAGTCGGCCTGCACCCGCGCTCCCCGGACCAGAAGGAGAGCGTCGATGACGATGGACTTGCCCGCGCCCGTCTCCCCGGTGAGCACGTTCAGACCCGCGGCGAAGGCGACCTTCGCTTCCTCGAGGACGGCGAGGTTGCGGATGGTGAGCTCGCGAAGCATGTCGGCCGTTATGCTACGTCGCGAGGAGCGCCAGACTCAAACCGTATCCCTCCGGACACGCCAGGCGATCCCGGAGCGGCCCGCTCAGCGCTCTCCCCACTTGAGCTTGGTCCGGAGCACCGAGAAGAAATGCTTCTGGGGGAAGCGGAGGAGACGGATGCGTGCGGTGGCCTGGCTGATGGCCACTACGTCGGCTTCCTTGAGTGCGAAGCCAACCTGTCCGTCCAGGGTCAGCATCACGTCCTGGTCGGACTGCAGGGTGACCTCGATGCGCTGGTCCGCGGGCAGCACGATGGGCCGATTGGTCAGGGTGTGAGAGCAGATCGGCGTGAGAACGATGGCGGGCATGGTCGGGAACACGATAGGGCCGCCCGCCGAGAGGCAATAGGCGGTGGAGCCCGTGGGCGTCGAGATGATGAGCCCGTCGGCCCGATACGCGGTGGCGAACTGGCCATCCACCGACACCGCGAGGTTGATGATCCGGCTCATGGCCGACTTGGTGATGACGACGTCGTTGAGGGCCGCGTACTCCGAGAGGCGCTCACCCTGACGCCACACCTGCGCGGCAAGCATGACCCGCTCCTCGATCACGAGGCCCCCGGCCAAGAAGGCCTCCAGAGCCGGGAAGAGCTCCTCCTTGGTCAGGGCGGTGAGGAAGCCGAGCCCGCCCAGATTGACGCCCAGGATAGGCACGCCCAGGTCTCCCACGAGGCGGGCCATGGACAGGAGCGTGCCGTCTCCGCCCAGCACGAGGAGGAGATCGACCTGCCCGGGCAGGTCGGGCTTGCGCGCGGTGGACGCCTGCGCGTCCGGACAGAGCCCGGCCGTCTCCTTCTCGAGCACGGGCTGCAGCCCGCGCTCGGCGCACCAGTCGAGGAGGCGGGCGACCACTCCGGCGGCATCTGGCCGGTCCGGCTTGGCGACGATGCCGATGCGCTTCATTCGGGCTCGGGCGTCTCGGCCGCGCGGGCGATGAGCTGATCGAGATCGGCGGCGGTGCGGCCGGTGCGCGTCAGGTGGAGGAAGAACTCGCGATTGCCCTTTGGACCCTTGAGGGGCGACACCGCCACTCCGCGCGCGTGCCACCCGTGGAGCACGCAGTAGCGCGCCACCCGCGCGACGACGGCCTTGTGATGGCTCGCGTCACGCACCACGCCGCCCTTGCCCACGAGGCCCTTGCCGACTTCGAACTGCGGCTTCACGAGCGCGATGGCCTCACCGTCGGGGGTGAGCACGTTGAACACGGGCGAGAGCACCTTCTCCAGCGAGATGAAGGAGATGTCGATGGTGGCCAGCGTCGGTGGGTCCGGGAAGGCGTCGGGCGCGAGCTGACGCGCGTTCGTCTTTTCCATGACCACGACGCGTCCATCGGCCCGGAGCGACGCGTCCAGCTGGCCCTGTCCCACATCCACGGCATACACGCGCGCGGCGCCGTTTTCCAGGAGACAGTGCGTGAAGCCGCCCGTCGACGCCCCGACGTCGACGCAGACGCGGCCCTTGGGCTCCACCCCGAAAGCCACGAGGGCGTGGGCGAGCTTGTCCCCGCCCCGGCTGACGAACTTCTGGCGCGCCGTCACCTTCAGCTCGGCCCCGGGGGCCACGAGGACGCCGGGCTTGTCCACGCGCCGGCCGTCGACGAGCACCGCGCCGGCGAGGAGGAGCCGGGCTGCCTTCTCGCGCGTGGGGGCGAGCCCTCGGCTCACCAGCGCCACGTCGATCCGCTCCTTGACCTTGGCCTGTCCCCCGACGGGCGCGCGGCCCGGGGCGGGGCGCGCGGGTCCGGGATGCGGCTTCTTTGCGAGCGATTTCTTCACGCGGGCTCCTTTCTCCAACCCGTGATGCGTTCGCGGTACTCGTCGGCCAGGCGTTGCGCGCGATCTCGATCCGACGCTTCCGCGACGACGTGAAAGATCGCCCGGTCCGCATCGGGAATGGCCGCCACCCAGTCCTCACCCATCTGCACCCGGACGCCTTCGATCAGCTCCACCTTGAAGTGCTTGGTCGCCTCTATGAGCCGCCGCATCACCGCCCCCTTGCGTTCATCTGGGCACGGAACCTCGAGCCGCACCATGTGGCTCTCCGGCACCGCGCGCGTCAGCTGATGGAGCCGCACGTCGAGACGGGCCATCATCTCGAGGACCCGCACCACGGCGGACATGCCGTCGAAGGCGGGGTGGAAGGTGGGAAAGATCAGGCCGCCGAGCTCCTCGCCCACGAAGGCCACGTCGGGAGCGAGGGCGGCCTCGGTGAGCGCGCGCGAGGTGCCGCGCGAGCGTGTGACCGTGAAGCCGTGCTCCTCCGCCATCCGCTCCACGGCCCGCGAGGCGGTGATGGGGACGACGATCCGGCCCGGGGGCCGCGTACGCATCACGAGGAGGGACACGAGGGCGAGGGCAAGGTCTCCCGGCAGGATCTCGCCCTTCTCGTCCACCAGGAAGACCTTCTCCCCGCCCGTGTCGAGGAGGACACCCAGGTCCGCCCCCAGGGTGCGCACGATGTTCGAGAGTTGCTGGAGCGAGCGCCCGAACTCTTCCGCGGTCTTCGAGATCCGTGTCTCGTCCAGGTACGCGTTCAGCGCGATGACCTCGACACCGAGGGCGCCCAGCACGGCGGGGAAGATCGAGGAGGCCGAGCCGAACGCGTAGTCGAGCACCATCTTGAGCCCGGCCTTGCGCACGATGTCCCGGTCCACGGATTCGAGGAGACCATCCCGGTAGCGGTCCGTCCCCGCGTGCGGGAAGGACAGGGAACCGATCTCGTCCATGGGCGCCCGCTCGAAGTCTTCCATGTAGAAGAGCCGCTCGATTGCCTTTTCCCTGTCGGGGGCGACTTCGAGGCCGCGCGCGTCGAAGAACTTGACGTCGGCGAGCTGCGGATCGTACGGCGACTTGCGGACATGCGTGCCGCCGGCGAGACCGAGCGCCCCGACCTGATAGCGGACCACCGGGATGGGCGCCACCCCCAGGTCCTGCACCTCCACGCCCACCGAGAGGAGGCCGGACATGAGCGCTCGGTTGATCATCCGGGAAGCCTTGTGATGGTCGCGGCTCGTGATCATGACCCGATGGCGCCCGACGGTGGCACCGAAGGCGGCTCCGAGCTTGGCCGCGAACTCCGGGGACACCTCGATGTTGGCGAGGCCGGAGACCCCGTACCGCCCGAAGAGCGACCGACTCCAGCGCTCGCCCCACACGAGGCTCATGGCCAGGGTGGCGCCGTCCTCGACCTCCTTGTAGGGCCAGACCTTGACATTGGCCTTGACCACGCTGCCTTCCCCGATGCGGCAGGAATCCGCGATGACCACGCCCTCGGCCAGGAAGGCGTTGGCCCGCACGATCGTCTTCCGCCCGATGACCGCCTCCTTGATCACCGCGCCGGCCCCGATTTCGACTCCGTCCCACAAGACGCTGCCCTGGATGTCCGCCCCTGCGTGAACCAGGCTGTCCGGGCCGATGACCGAGTTGCCCACCCGCGCGCCCGGAGCGATGTGGGCGTTACGTCCGACGATGACCGAGCCGGTCAAGCGCGCGGAATAGTCCACGCGCGCTCCCTCGTCGAGCCAGACGGTGTGGCCCGCGCCTTCGTGCCGTTCCCCCGGGATGTCCACCCCGACCGCGCCCTGGAGCAGATCGATGTGCGCCGTCCGGTATTCGGTCAGATCCCCCACGTCGCGCCAGTAGCCGCGGGCCACGTGACCCCAGAGGGAGCGTCCGGAAGCGAGGAGAGCCGGGAACAGCTCCTTGCCGAAGTCATACGGCCGCTGCGGCGGGATCGTGCCGAAGACCGAGGGCTCGAGCAGGTAGATGCCGGTATTGATGGTGTCGCTGAACACCTCGCCCCACGCGGGCTTCTCGAGGAAGCGGAGGATGCGACCCTCCTCGTCCGTGATGACGATGCCGTACGCGAGTGGCTGCTCCACCCGCGTGAGCACCATGGTCGCCTCGGCGCCCTTGGCGCGGTGGAAGGCCGCGGCGGCCTCGAGGTCGAAGTCCGTCAGCACGTCAGCCGACATGACGAGGACGGGCTCGCCGGACTCCTCCGCCGCGAATCGGACGGCCCCGGCCGTGCCCAGGTCGGCGGCAGGGGTGATGTACGTCATGTGCACGCCCCAGCGGCTGCCATCCCCGAAATGAGAGGTAATGGTCTCGGGCATGAAATACAGGAGGACGACGAGATCGCTGAACCCGTGGCGTTTGAGCAGGCGGACCGTGTGCTCCATGATCGGCACATTGCCTACAGGCACGAGCGGCTTGGGCACATGGGCCGTGAGCGGTCGGAGACGGGTCCCAAACCCCCCCGCCATGATGACAGCCTTCATTCGATGCTCTCCAGGCCGGTGCCTCGCCCGGGGATAGCCTCCGGAGCAGCCTGGGGCCCTTCCAAAGGATCGCCGCGCATGGAGAAAGTATAGCGGAAATCCTCACGGAGGCAGAACTTACCAGGAGCGGCGTGCCCCGCCCGGCGCAGGGCGTCTCGGGTGGAACGCGTAGAGCAGCGCCATGCCCACGAGAAAGCCTCCGATATGGGCAAACCACGCCACGCCGCCCCCAGTCCCCCCTGACGCGCTCGCGCTCCACCTCATCAGGCCATTCAGGAACTGCACGGCGAACCACAGCCCGAGGACGATGACGGCAGGAATCCGCACGAGCCGGATGAAGAAGCCCAAGACGATGAGGGTCAAGACGTTGGCCCGGGGAAAGAGAAGAAGATAAGCGCCGAGCACCCCCGAAACCGCCCCGCTCGCTCCGATCATCGGCACGGTCGACTCGGGGCCGAAGCCGGTCTGCCCGAGGGCAGCGCCAACCCCGGAAGCGAGATAGAAGAGGACGAAGCGGGCGTGACCCAGCGTGTCCTCGACATTGTTGCCGAAGATCCACAGGTAGAGCATGTTGCCGGCGACGTGAAAGAGTCCTCCGTGGAGGAACATCGACGTGAACATGGAGACCACCGGTGGAGGAAAGCCCTCGGGGGACACACAATGCCCGGTAAGCCGGCAGGGCACCAGCCCGAACTCGAGGACAAAGGCCTCGGCGGCACGGGAGCCCTCTGCCGAGGCCAAGCCCTGGAGGGAGACTTGATAGAGGAAGACCAGGACATTGATGGCGATCAGGCCGACGGTGACGAAGGGCGTGGAATTGGTCGGGACATCGTCTTTGAGAGGAAACACTGGCGGAGGCGCGGTCCTTCCGAGCGGGAGGGCCCGAGTCGCGATCAGCGCGGCACGGGCTCGAGCCGCACCACGGTGGGCGAAGTCAGGTAGGCCCGGGCCACCCGGAGGACATCGTCCGCCGACACCGCCTCGATCGCGCGAACATACCGGTCCGCGAAATCGTGGCCCACTCCGGCGGCTTCGTAGAAGGCCGCGTACCAAGCGAGCCGGGCGTTCGTGCGACGATCGAGGGCGAACTGTCCGAGGAGGTAGGCCTTGGCGCGTTCCAGCTCTCCTTCCGACACACGCTCGCTGCGGATCCGCTCGACCTGCGCACGCATACCCTCCTCGGCCTTTCCCGCGCTGGCCGGCGCGGTGCCGATGAAGGCGA
>WNGH01000973.1_pt1 | contig 26010 bp, 22 predicted proteins | sample 5400631 | NCBI WGS metagenome assembly WNGH01 (sample SAMN13153373, study PRJNA577476) | soil metagenome | isolation source: 115 cm soil or saprolite under Garry oak tree replicate 1 | place: USA:California | collected 2016-06-15
GCTCCCTTTTCTGATCAGAGCTGCTTCGGCGGTTGACGCCCTCGCGGGAGTCGTCAACAATGGTTGCCACCATGGACGTTCTCAAGAAGCTTTTTGAGCAGCATTTCCACGTGCCCGTCGGGCGGATGCAGCCGCTGCAGGGCGAACTCGGCGGTTCGGGGCGTAAGGTCATACGGCTTGCGAGCGAAAAAGCCAGCGCGATCGGCATCCTGTATGACGTGCGGGAAGAGAACGTTGCCTTCCTCGAATTTTCCCGGCATTTTCGCCGGCATGGCCTGCCTGTGCCGGAAATTTATGCTGAAGATCTAAGCCAGGGCGCTTATCTCGAAGAAGACCTGGGGGACACGACGCTTTTTGAGTTTCTCTCGAAAAATCGCGTCGGCGAGAACATTGCCCGCCCGGTCGTTGAAGCCTATCGCCAGGTTGTGGCCGTGTTGCCGCGCTTTCAGATCGAAGCCGGCCGCGATTTGAATTACAAAGTGTGCTATCCGTGCGCCAGCTTCGACGGCCAGTCCATGGCTTGGGATTTGAATTACTTCAAGTATTATTTTCTCAGACTCGCTGGCATCCCCTTCAACGAACAAGCGCTGGAAGACGATTTCGGACGCTTGACGAAGTTGTTGTTGAGCGCCGGCCGCGATTACTTTCTCTATCGGGATTTCCAATCCCGCAACGTCATGTTGCGCGACGGCCATCTATTTTTCTTGGATTATCAAGGCGGCCGCAAAGGGGCGTTGCAATATGACATCGCTTCTCTTTTGTACGATGCCAAGGCCGATCTGCCGCCGGAGCTGCGCCAGCAACTGCTCGCCCATTACATCGAAACGCTTGCCGGTTTCATCGAGCTGAAGCGCGAAGCGTTCATGGAGCACTACTATGCGTACGTTTACATACGCATCCTGCAGGCGCTCGGCGCCTACGGCTTTCGCGGATTTTATGAGCGCAAGACTCATTTTCTGCAAAGCGTGCCGTACGCGTTGAAAAACTTGCGTTGGCTGCTTCACCACGTCAGGCTCCCCATCGCGCTGCCGACGCTGATGGATGCATTCAAAAGCATGCTGGCCTCGGAGAAATTGCAGAGCCTGGCTTCCGAAGCGGAAAACCTGATCCTCCGGATTTTCAGTTTTTCGTTTCACCGGGTCCTGCCGAAAGACGAGACCGGGCATGGCGGCGGGTTCATTTTCGATGGACGCAGTCTCCCGAATCCCGGGCGCGAAGAGCGCTTCAAGACCCTCACGGGCAAAGACGCGCCGGTGATCGATTATCTGAATCAGCAAGAGAGCGTGCATCAGTTTCTCGCCAGCGTGATGTCGCTGGTGGATGCCAGCGTGAGCGATTATCAGCGTCGCGGCTTCAAGAGTTTGATGGTGTCGTTCGGCTGCACCGGCGGCCAGCATCGCTCGGTATATCTGGCGGAGGAACTGGCGAAACATTTGCGCGGCAGGAACGGCGTGGAAGTGGTGGTGCGGCATCTTGAGCTGGAGAACTTGGGCAAATGAAAGCGATGATTTTGGCCGCCGGGCTCGGTACGCGCTTGCGGCCACTCACCGACCACCGCCCCAAGGCCCTGGTGGAGGTCGCCGGCCGCACCCTGTTGGAGATCACGCTCTCTCGCCTGGTCGCCTTTGGGATTCGCGAGGTGATCATCAATGTGCATCACTTTGCCGATGCGATTCTCGACTATCTGAAAACCAACAAAAACTTCGGCATACGCATTGAAGTCTCTCGCGAGGACGTCTTGCTCGACACGGGCGGCGGCCTGAAAAAGGCCGCCTATTTTTTCCTCGAGGATTCCAAGCGTCTTAGCGAGCCGTTTATTTTGCACAATGTTGACGTCATCTCGACCATTGATCTCCGGCGTATGGTGCAATTTCACACTGAAAATCAGGCTCTCGCCACACTGGCGGTGCAAGACCGGGAGACGGCCCGATACCTGCTCTTCGACGAGCAGCTTAAGCTTTGCGGCCGGCGACGCGGTCAAGAGACTGAACTTGTTCGACCTTCCAAGCACGTGCAGGCACTGGCTTTTTCCGGCATCCATGTCATTTCTCCTCGTCTCTTTGCGATGATGATTGAAGAAGGCGTTTTCTCCATCATCACTTCCTATCTGCGGCTCGCTGCCCACGGAGAAAACATCCTCGCCTTTCGTGCCGATGAGTATTATTGGCGTGACCTAGGCAGGCCGGACGACGTGATGCGAGCCGCTCAGGATTTGAAGCAAAAAGTTGTTTTGTAATGCCGGGTAGCGGGAAAATGGGAAACTGACCCGGTACCGAAGCCCGTGGTGGTTGGTCCGCGCTTGACCGGTGTGTTAGGATGATTCGCGGAACGAGCGATGCCGAGTGAATACATCCCCGTCCTGATTTTTGCGGCGCTGGTCGCCGCGTTTCCTGCGGTCACCCTGGTGGTGATGAAGTTCATCCGGCCGGATTCGCGGGCCGTGGGAGCGAAGCTGAAGCCTTATGAATGCGGCGTCCCGGCCGAAGGCGACGCGCGCGGCCGGTATTCCGTGCGCTTCTACATTATTGCCATGCTGTTTGTAATTTTCGACGTCGAAACGATGTTCCTGTTTCCCTGGGCCATCCGGTACAAGCAATACGGGTTCTTCGGGCTCGTCTCGATGTTCGTGTTCCTCGGCATCCTGGTGATTGGCTACGTCTGGCTGTACAAGAAAGGCGCGCTTGAATGGGTGTAGCGCGCGAGCAAATCAGATTTCTTTAGCCCGGCCCTGTGCAGCGGCCGGGATTTTTTTGTGGCGGGAAACATTTGACGCCGTTTTCCGCCGTGTGTTAGAACCTACGGTTCACAGTTTTTAAGCTGGCAAATCCTGTGCAGTGCGCTGCACCCCGGACAAATGGCCGACGACTCTCAGGACCAAAAGCCGCCTGTACCCCCCGCCGGCGATAAGCCCGCGGCGCCGGCCCAGCCAGCCGCTCCGGCAGGAGCCGCGCCTCCGAAGCCGGCCGCTCCGCCGCCACCGAAACCTCCTGCGTTCGCGCCGGTTCCCCTCGATAACGACCTGGTGAAGCGTTACAAAGCGCGCTTCGGCGAGGCCATCCGCGAGGCCTGGGAAGACCGCAAGCAGGCCATCCTCGTGGTGGATCGCGCGCGCCTCCTGCAAATTGCCGAATACACGCGCGATGAAGAAAAATTCACTCTCCTTTCGGACCTTACGGCTGTGGACTGGCCGAAGCGCGAGAAGAGATTCGACGTCGTGCTGAATCTCTATTCCTTCGAGCACAATGCGCGTCTGCGCATCAAGGTTTACGCCGGAGAAAATGAGCCGGTGCCCAGCGTTTCCGGCATATGGTCTACGGCCAACTGGCTCGAGCGCGAAGCCTTCGATATGTTTGGCATTCGCTTCGAAGGCCATCCAAACTTGAAGCGCATTCTGCTGCCCGACGAGTGGCAGGGTCATCCGTTGCGCAAAGACTACGACATTCTTACGCAGGACACCGCCTGGGTGCGCGAAAACCTGGGGATCGAGAGCGGACAGTAGCCGATGCCCGAGACACCTAGCGCCGGCTTCCCCAACGTCGAAACCACGGTTCTCGGCGCCGACGAAATCATCGTAAACATGGGGCCGCAGCATCCCTCGACGCACGGTGTGCTGCGCGTGAAGCTGAAGCTCGACGGGGAGAAGGTGGTGGACTCCGAGTGCATCATCGGCTACCTGCACCGCGGGGTCGAGAAAATCGCCGAGCACCGCACCTACCAGCAGTTTGCCCCCTACGTGGACCGCATGGACTACGTCGCCGCGGTGAGCAACGGCCTGGGTTATTGCGAGGCGGTCGAGAAATTGATGAACGTCGAGGCGCCGCTGCGCGCCCGCGTCATCCGCACGATCCTCACCGAGTTGCAGCGAATCGCGAGCCACCTGCTCTGGCTCGGCACGCACGCGCTGGATATTGGCGCACTGACGCCGCTGTTTTACTGTTTCCGGGAGCGCGAAGAAATTCTGAAGATTTTTGAGAAGTACTGCGGCGCGCGGCTGACCACCCACGCGTTCCGCATCGGAGGCTTGCAGTACGAGGCCTACGACACCCTCGAGAAGGACGTTGCGCGGTTTTGCAAAGACTTCGCATCGAGAATTGACGAGTACGAAGCGCTGCTCACGCAGAACCGCATCTGGCTGGGCCGCACCAGGGGGGTCGGCGTGCTGGTCGCGCAAGACGCCATTGACATGGGCGCGACCGGGCCGGTGCTGCGCGCGAGCGGCGTGAAATGGGACATTCGCAAAGCCATGCCGTATGCGGCCTACGACCGGTACAGATTTGAGATCCCCACGGGCAAGACCGGCGACACCTACGATCGGTACCTGGTGCGCGTGGAGGAGATGCGGCAGTCGCGCCTGATCTGCCTCCAGGCCATCGAAAGCATCCCCGCCGGGCCGATCATGGCCAAGGTCGGTAAAGTATTGAAGCCCCCTCCCGGCGAGGCATATCACGCGATTGAAGCGCCCAAAGGGGAACTAGGCTACTACATTGTGAGCGACGGCACGGTGCAGCCTTACCGCGTGCGCATTCGCCCGCCGTCCTTCATCAATTTGCAGGCGTTTGACAAGATGGTGCGCGGGCACCTGGTGGCGGACGTGGTCGCCATCATCGGAACGCTGGACATTGTTCTCGGGGAAGTGGACCGGTGAGGCGGAGGAGCTGCTGATCGCGGATGCATGACTTGATCGAATTCTTTCGGCCGCACTTGTTGCCGCTGCTCTATGCCGTGGTGATCGTGGCGCTGCTGCCGCTCGTCGCGGGCTACATCGTTCTGCTCGAGCGCAAGGTGATGGCCGACATGCAAGCGCGCCTCGGGCCGATGCGCGTGGGTCCCCACGGCTTGCTGCAGCCCATCGCCGACGCGCTGAAGCTGCTGATCAAAGAAGACATCATCCCGGAAAGCGCCGACGCGTGGATTTTCTGGTTTGCTCCGGTCATTTCGGTCACAACGGCGATGCTGGCGATGGCTGCGCTGGCGTTTGGCCCGTCGTTCCAGATTGCCAAGGACATCAACATCGGGATTCTGTTTGTGGTCGGCGTGAGCGCGCTGGGTATTTTTGGCATTGTGCTGGGCGGCTGGGCCTCGAACAGCCATTACTCGCTGCTGGGTGCGCTGCGGAGCTCCGCGCAACTCGTGAGCTATGAAACCGCCGGGGGCATGGCCATTGTGAGCGGTCTCCTGCTTTCTCGCTCGCTGCGCATCCGCGGGATTGTGGAGATGCAGAACGCACAGCACGTCTGGTTCGTATTCCTCGCTCCTATCGCGTTCTTCATTTATCTGGTCGCATCCATCGCCGAAACGAATCGCGCGCCGTTTGATCTTCCGGAAGCGGAGTCGGAACTGGTGGCCGGCTACATGACCGAGTTCAGCGGCTTCCGCTGGGCGCTGTATTTTCTGGCGGAATACGCCAACATGATGGTCGTCGCGTCGGTGGCCACAACGCTGTTTCTTGGCGGCTGGCTGCGGCCGTTCCCCAACGCGAGCTGGGGAGTTGTTTTCGATTACGTTCCGCCCCTGCTGATGGTGCTCGTCGGCTTTTACTCTTTCCTGCGCGCGCCAAAGCAGCCTGTCCAGGTCCAGAAACTGTTCATGGTCGCCGTGGGTGGTCTGTGCCTGCTGCTCGCGGTGGCGTTGGCGCTGCCGCAATTTGCAGCGGCGGGGAGTTTCCTCGCGGGCCTCAAACCCGCGGTTCACGGCGGATTCTGGTTCCTGCTGAAAGTGTTTTTGTATCTCTACGTTTTTATGTGGCTGCGGTTCACGCTGCCGCGTTACCGCTTCGACCAGTTGATGAAGCTGGGCTGGCACTTCCTGATCCCGGTTTCCATTGTCAACGTGATGAGCCTGGCGCTTGGATTGGCGCTGTACTGGCAACTGCACTGGAAGCCGTGGGCGGCGCTGCTGCTGACCACGGCGATCACCCTGGCGATTGCCTTGTGGCTCATAGCTGGCGAGACGCGGCGAAGCACCACCGAAGCGCAAAGGTCGGGTGCTCATGCTGGATAGCGTTCTTTTTTATTTCTTCGCGGGGGTCGCGGTACTCTCCGCCATCCTGGTGGTCACGCGCCGCAACGCCGTGCACAGCGCGGTCTTCTTGATCACCACGCTGCTGGCAACAGCGGGAATTTTTCTGCTGTTGCGCGCGGAGTTCCTCTTCATCGTGCAGATTATTCTGTACGCCGGCGGCGTCATGGTGCTGTTCGTCTTCGTCATCATGCTGGTAAACCTGGACGTTGCGCTGCATCAATTGAAGTTCAACCGGCAGACCTGGGTTGCGGTGATTTTGGCGCTGGCCTTGGGCGGGATGACCGGGTTCGCCATGTACTTCGCAAGGCACAGCCAGAATTCGCCTGTGTTTCAGCTTCCCGCGGCCGCGGCGGCGCGCCTGGAGCCCAATACGGAACTGGTGTCGCAGGGCCTGTTCCACGAGTATCTGCTTCCCTTTGAAATTGCTTCGGTGCTGCTGCTGGTGGCCATGATCGGTGCCGTGGTCATGGCCAAGAAGAAGGTGTGAGCGAGCGATGATGCCCGTCGGCCATTATCTTTTTTTGAGTCTCGCGCTGTTCATCATCGGCGTGGTCGGCGTGCTGACGCGGCGCAACGTCATCATCATTCTGATGTCCATCGAGCTGATCCTGAACGCCGTGAATATCAACTTGGTGGCTTTCTCGCGGCTGTTCGGCTCCGTGAACGGCCAGATTTTCGCGATCTTCGTTATTACCGACGCGGCCGCGGAAGCCACGGTCGGGCTCGGCATCATCATCGCGTTTTTCCGGAATCGCGAAACCGTGCTGGCCGACGAAATGGATTTGCTGAAATGGTAGCTGTGGGGCGCTGACGAGTGAATCCGACGCCATATTTTCTGGACCATATCTGGCTGATTCCGCTGTTTCCCCTGGCGGGAGCGGCGCTGATGATTTTAATCGGCCGCAAGCTCCCGAACTCCGCGGTCAGCGCAATTTGCGTCGGCAGCGTGCTCGTGTCGCTCGTTTACGCCGCAGGCGCCGTCCGGCAATTGATTGCGCTTGATCCGGGACACCGCGTCGTCCAGAAAATCCTTTTCCAGTGGGTTCCTGCCGGGCTGATGCACACCAGTTCCGGCAGGCTCGTTGATTTTGTCGCCGATTGGGGCTTCCTCCTCGATCCGCTTTCTGCGGTGATGGCGCTGGTCGTCACCGGTGTCGGCTTCCTGATTCACGTGTATTCGATCGGGTACATGGGCCACGAAGGCGGTTACTACCGTTTCTTCGGCTACATGAACCTGTTCATGTTCTCGATGCTCACGCTGGTCCTGGCGAACAATATGCTGTTGCTGTTCGTCGGCTGGGAAGGTGTGGGCCTGTGCAGCTATCTTCTGATTGGTTTTTATTTTCAGCGAAAATCCGCCGCGGATGCGGGAAAGAAGGCGTTCATCGTCAACCGCATTGGCGACGCGGGCTTCCTGCTGGGAATTTTCCTGACGGTTGCAACGCTGGGAACGATTCGCTTCACGGAAATTGGCCCCGCCCTCGCAGCGGGACATTTCGCCGCTGGAGCCCCCGTGCTGACCGGGATAGCCCTGCTGCTTTTTGTCGGTGCGACGGGGAAGTCGGCGCAGCTTCCGCTCTACGTCTGGCTGCCGGATGCCATGGAAGGACCCACGCCGGTCAGCGCGCTGATTCACGCGGCCACCATGGTGACTGCCGGCGTGTACATGGTCACGCGCATGAACGCCATTTATCAACTGGCGCCGCTGGCGCTGGAAGTGGTTGCCGTGATCGGCGCGTGCACGGCAATCTTCGCCGCCTCGATGGGTCTGGTGCAAAACGATATCAAGCGTGTTCTCGCCTATTCCACTATCAGCCAGCTCGGCTACATGTTTCTCGCCCTCGGCGTGGGCGCCTTTGCCGCGGGGATTTTCCACCTGATGACCCACGCGTTCTTCAAAGCGCTCCTCTTCCTCGGTTCCGGCAGCGTGATCCACGCGCTCTCCGGCGAGCAGGACATGCGCAAGATGGGCGCGCTGTGGGGAAAGATTCCCGCCACTGCCCGAACGTTCTTTATCGCCACTCTGGCCATTGCGGGAATTCCGCCCCTCGCCGGCTTTTTCAGCAAAGATGAAATCCTCGGCAAGACCTTCGAACGTTTCCCCGCGCTGTGGATGGTCGGTTTCCTGACGGCGGGCATGACCGCGTTTTACATGTTCCGCCTGGTGAATATGACCTTCTTCGGGAAGTCGCGCGTCGCTCCCGACGTCGAGCACCACATCCACGAATCGCCGAAGACGATGACCGTACCGCTGATGATTCTCGCGCTGCTCTCGATCGTTGGCGGATGGATTGGCTGGCCGGCCTCGCTTGGCGGCAGCGGCCGCTTTGACCGCTTCCTCGAACCCGTCCTTGCCTCTCGCGTGGAAGAACGCGCCGAGGCTGTTGCCGGGCAGGCTGCTTCGATGGAGTATTTGCTCATGCTCGTTTCTGTCGCCATTGCCGTTGCAGGCATCCTTCTGGCGCGCTATCTCTACCTGCAGAGGACCGAGCTGCCCGGCAAGCTCGCGGCAAGCTGGCCGCGGCTCTACCAGTTGCTCTATCGCAAGTATTACGTGGATGAGATCTACGATGCGATGTTTGTGAACCGCGCGAAAGATTTGGGAACGACACTCGGCGCCTTCGACAATGCCATTGTGGACGGCTTGGGTGTGAATGGCGCGGGCTGGCTGACCCGCGTTACATCGCGGCTCTCCATCGCTTGGGATACCTGGATTGTGGACGGCCTGGTGAATTTCGTGGCGCGGGTTATCAACCTTTTGAGCTACCCCGTGCGCATGATCCAGAGCGGGCTGGTGTCCGGCTACGCGCTGCTGATTATTCTTGGGGTGCTGATTTTTCTCGGTTATTACGGATTCCACTTGCGCTGAAAGGCGAGGGAAATGGACTTCTTTGCGACTCACATCTTGAGCGTGATTCTCTTCACGCCGCTCGTGGGCTCGGTCTTGCTGCTTTTCGTGCCGCGCGAATCCGGGAACGCCCACCGCGTCCTCGGAAACCTTTTCGGCATGCTCGGGTTCATCGTTTCGCTGCCGCTGGTCGCGTGGTTCCAGGTGGGCAAGTCCGGCTACCAATTTCAAGAGACGGCAAGCTGGATTCCGTCCATCGGCGCAACCTACCACCTAGGGATTGACGGCATCAGTTTTCTACTCGTGATGCTCACCACGCTGCTCGGCGCCATCTCGATTCTTTCCTCGTGGTCCGCCATTCAGCTTCGCAAGAAGGAATACTACATTCTCTTCCTTTTGTTGCAGACCGGGATGCTGGGCGTCTTCATGTCCCTTGATTTCTTCCTGTTCTACGTCTTCTGGGAAGTGATGCTCGTGCCCATGTATTTCCTCATCGGCGTGTGGGGCAGCGACCGCCGGCTCTACGCCGCCATCAAGTTCTTCCTGTACACGCTGGCCGGCTCCGTCGTGATGCTCCTGGGAATCCTGGCCATTTATTTCAAGGCCGGGGGCACCACGTTCGATGTGCCGGCATTGCTCGCCGCCGCGGCCAATTTCCCGGACTCACTCAAGGTCTGGCTTTTCTGGGCGTTCTTCTTCGCCTTCGCCATCAAGGTGCCGATGTTCCCGTTTCACACCTGGCTGCCGGATGCGCACACCGAGGCTCCCACGGCGGGCTCGGTCATTCTGGCCGGTGTCCTGCTGAAAATGGGAACGTACGGCTTCATCCGCTTTTCGTTGCCGCTGCTCCCGCGCGGCCACGACGCCAGCCACAAAATCATCATCATCATGGTGGTGCTCTCGCTGATTGGCATCGTGTACGGCGCGCTGGTCTGCATGATGCAAAAGGACATGAAGAAGCTGATTGCCTATAGCTCGGTCAGCCACCTCGGCTTCTGCACGCTGGGTATTTTTGCGCTGACGCCGCACGGCCTGTCCGGCAGCGTCATCCAGCAGATCAATCACGGCATCTCCACCGGCGCGCTCTTTTTGATTGTCGGAATACTCTACGAACGCCGCCACACGCGGTTGATTTCCGAGTTCGGTGGGCTCTCTACGCCGATGCCGAATTTCGCGGCGGTCTATTTGATCATCAGCCTGAGCTCACTGGGTATGCCGCTGCTCAATGGCTTCATTGGAGAGTTCACGATTCTTCGCGGCACGTTCGAAGTAAGCAAGACCTGGGCCGCCTGGGGAACTCTGGGCGTGATTCTCGGCGCGGCGTATCTGCTGTGGCTCTACCAGCGCGTGATGTTCGGCTCGGTCACCAACCCGGCAAACGAGCGCCTGCCGGACCTGAACGCCCGCGAGTACGCCACGCTGCTGCCGCTCGTGGCCCTGGCCTTCTGGATCGGCATTTATCCGAAGCCGCTGTTTGCCTATTTGGATCAGCCGGTGCACGAGATTGTCGAGCGCGTAAATCCGGGCTATTACAAGACGGAAAGCGCCGCCAGTCCCGCGCTCCCCGCAGCGCCTAAAGCCGTGGATGAGAAGGCGCTTCCACCGGCGGCTGCGCCCGCTCCGGCGGGCGATGTGCCCAAACCTGCGGGAGCGGCTCGCTAAACGGACTCTATGGTCAGCCAATTCTTCGACATCCGGGAATTCCCGCTGATTCAGCCCGAAGCGGAGTTGGCGCTGTTCGGTGTGGCCATCCTGCTGATCGATACGTTTTTGGAAAAACGGGAGAAGTGGTTCAACGCCATCACCGCTCTCATCGGCGTGGGATTCAGCACGCTGACCTTGGTGGGGATGCCGGATTTCCTCATCCGGAATCTGCAGGGGTTCGCAGGCGGGCGCTTTGCAATTCGCGGGTTGATGGGATTGATGCGCGATGCGGAGAAAACCAGCCCGGACTTCGGCGGCTTTCCCGGCTTCAATGGCACAATCCTTGTGGATCATTTCTTTATTTTCTTCTCGCTCATTTTCCTCGCGGCCGCGGCGCTGGTGATCCTACTTTCGGTGCATTACCTGGAAATCGAAGACGAGCATCACGGCGAATACTACGCGCTGATGCTGTTCGCCACCGTCGGGATGATGTTCATGGCTTCCGGCGTGGACCTGATTGTCCAGTTCCTCGGCCTGGAAACGATGGCCATCAGCTTCTATATTTTGGCGGGCTTTCTGCGCCGCGAGCGCCGCTCGAATGAAGGCGCGATGAAATATCTTCTCCTCGGGGCCTTCAGCTCGGGCCTTTTGGCCTATGGCTTTTCGATTTTGTTCGGCCTGACGGCCTCCACCAACCTGTTCGAGATCGCCACCGTGCTGGCCAGGAGCTACAAGCCGGATGACATGCTCGTGTTTCTGGCGTTCGTCACCATCGCTGCCGGCCTGTTCTTCAAAGTGGCGGCGGTGCCGTTCCATCAGTGGGCGCCGGACGTGTACGAAGGCGCGCCGACGCCGATCACCGCTTATGTCAGCGTCGCTTCCAAGACCGCCAGCTTCGCACTGTTGCTGCGAATCCTCTATTATGTCTTCGAGCCTTCCAAGTCCGTGTGGCTCGTGCTTGTCGCCGGCGTCGCGGTTGCCTCGATGACGGTCGGCAATCTGGCTGCCATCACGCAGTCCAACGTCAAGCGCCTCCTGGCCTACTCTTCGATTTCTCACGTCGGTTACATTCTGCTGGGCGTGGTGGCGGCCTATTCGCCGGAAGACGGCCTCAATCCCACGGCCCTGAAGGGTATTGCGTTCTATCTTCTGGTGTACGCGTTCATGAACACCGGTGCGTTCGCCATCGTGATTCTGCTGCGCCACAACGGTTTGATCGGCGACGAACTGGAAGACCTGAACGGCCTTTACCAGCGAAGCCCGGGCGCGGCTGTTCTCCTGCTGATTTTCATGCTGTCGCTCGCGGGCATTCCGCCGACCGCGGGCTTTCTCGGAAAGTACTACATTTTTCTCGCGCTTATCGAAACCAAGCACTATTGGCTGGCCGTATTCGGCGTGCTCTACGTTGTCCCGGCGCTGTACTACTACTTCCGCCTGGTGAAACATGCCTGGCTGACCGAACCTGCGGACCCCATCCGTCCGAGGGTGACGTTCGGCCAGGCCATTGCGTTGACGGCCACGATTCTCATCACGCTGGGCGCCGGCATCTATCCCGAACCGTTTGCGCGACTTGCCAGCTTCGCCTTTGCCCTTGGACGATAGGCCATCCAATTCCGGATCCGAATCGCCGGAGAAGCGCCGGGCCCGGAAGATCTCGCAGCAATTCGCTGTGGCGATGGAGCTGCCTTTTATATTGGTGTCGGCCATTCTGGTCGGCGGGCTGATTGGATACTTTCTGGACCGCTGGCTGCACACCAAGCCGATCTTTATGCTGATCCTCGGCGGACTCGGATTCTTTGCCGGTCTGCGCGATATTCTGCGCCGGTTGCCGGGAAATGACGATGCAAGCTCAGACTCTTGAGAGCGGGCGGCACGAACGCACCGAGCGGCGAATCGCCTGGCTTACGCTCGCCCTTGGCGGCATGGCTGGAGCATCGGTAGCCGCGATCTATTCTTGGCGATGGGGGCTTGGTCTTCTTGTCGGGGCAGCGCTGGCTTGGTTGAATTTTCGATGGCTGCAAGGTGCGCTGGACGCCTTAAAACTGCTGTCTATTGCGCGGCCAGACTCTCCCAAGCCGCAAGTGCCGTTGTCCACATGGGTGCGGTTCGTCGGGCGGTACGCCTTGATCGGTATATGCTTGTATGCTATTTTTATTGGTTTTAATGTGCCTATTTTGAGCATGTTGGCGGGGTTGTGTGCTTTAGGCGCCGCGGCGCTCGCGGCGAGTGTGTACGAAATCCTCCACCCGGTGCCATAGAGAATGGAACATCACGTAAGCTGGCTGACGCACTTCCTGAATCATTATTTGGGTTCCGCGGTGTTGCCTCTTCTTCATGCGCTCCACATTGCTCCGCAAGATCCGAAACTGCCGATTCCGGAGCATGTCGTGATGATGATCGTTGTCGTGCTGATTGGGTCGCTGCTCGTGTTGTGGCTGCGCTCCCGGCTTTCGGTGGAGCGGCCGGGTGCGGCGCAGCAAATAGCGGAAATGCTCCTGACGAATCCGATGGGATTCGGAATCCGCGATCTGGTGGAAGAAAACGCCGGGCACGGAGCGCAAGAGTTTATCGCCATGGTGGGGACGGTCGGTTTGTTCGTTCTTCTGGCCAATTTAATGAGCGTGTTTCCATTTTTTACGGCCCCCACATCGGTAGTGAGCGTTCCGCTGGGCTGCGCGACCATCACATTTCTCTATTTCAATTGGCAGGGAGTCCGTCATCACGGAGCATTCGGTTATCTGAAGCACTTTGGCGGGCCCATCTGGTGGCTCTCGCCGCTCATGTTCCCGGTGGAAATCCTGAGTACGACAGCGCGCGTGCTGTCTCTTACGGTTCGTCTCTGGGCAAACATTTTCGCAAGCGATTTGTTGTATTCGATCTTTTTGGGTCTCCTCGTCGGCCCTACGGCCTGGGGGCTGCACAAATTCACCCCCTTGGGCGTCGTTCTAGGTATCTTCCCGGCGACGATTCCCATCCTTTTCATTGGGCTCCATATTTTCGTTTCGATTATTCAGGCCTACGTGTTCACGCTGCTGCCGTCCATCTACATCGGATTGGCGGTTGCCGAGGAACACTAGGGCGCACCGAGAAAAAGGAATTTTACCGTTTGTCAACCGCTTCAGTGTGAGCCCGGTCTGCACGAGGGGTGATCGGGAACCACCGCCTGGCGGAATTCGTAAGGAGGAAACAATGAAGAAAGTGATGTTCGTAATGATTGTGCTCGTGGCGGTGATCATGCCGGCGCCCGCTGCGTTCGCGCAGGGCGCGGGAGCTACGCCGTTGAGTGGCCATGCCGGCACATTTGCCATTGCCGCGGGATTCGGCATGGCGCTTGCTGCATTCGCAGGTGCCTTCGGGCACGGGAAAATCGCTGGAGCTGCGTGCGAAGGCATGGCCCGGAATCCGGGAGCTGCAGGGGCAATCCGCGCGGCAATGATTCTGGGCCTAGTGTTCGTCGAGACGCTCTCGCTGCTGACGTTTGTTGTCGCGATCACATTGTTGCTGAAGGGATAGAAGGATCACGCGAGGGTTTGAATGGCCCGGGGCGCAAGCCTCCGGGCCTTTTCTTTTAGGGAAATTTTCGGGATGCAGCTTTTGTTAGCGCTGAAGGAGTCCTGCCTGCGACACGAATCCCATCACGCGATTCGGAAAGAGACCTAGATAAACCGTGGCGGCCGAGGCCAGCAGCAATACCGTCGCCACCGGCGCCGGGACTCGTATCGCGCCCACTGCTTGCTGCGGCTCGCGCATATACATCACCACGATGACGCGCAAGTAGTAGTAAGCGCCAATCACGCTGTTGACGGCCATCAATACCGCCAGCCAGATCAGCCCCGAATCGAGTGCCGCCTTGAAGATGTAGAACTTGCCCAGGAATCCCGCCGTGATGGGCAGGCCCAGGAGCGAAAGCAAAAACAGGCTCAGCGCCGCGGCCGTGAATGGCTGGCGTTGGCCGAGCCCCGCGTAGTCCTCTATTTCCAGTTGCCGCTCGCCCGTGCCGCCCAGGTGCGCCACCACCGTGAACGCCCCCAGCTTCATCAGCGCATACGCCAGCAGGTAATAGAGCACCGCGGCCAATCCGATTTCGCTCCGTGCGGCAAACGCCACCAGGATGTAGCCCGCGTGGGCAATCGAGCTGTACGCCAGCAGGCGCTTCAGATTCGTCTGCACCAGCGCGCCCAGGTTTCCCACGAACATCGTCAGCGCTGCGGCGATCCACAGCGCCCAAAACCAGAAATCCTGCGCCGCGGTTACCGTGGCAAAGATTCTCAGAAGCAGCGCAAATGCCGCCGCCTTCGGCCCTGCGGAGAACAACGCTGTGACCGGTGTCGGCGCGCCTTCGTATACGTCCGGTGTCCACACTTGAAAGGGGGCCGCCGCGACTTTGAACGCCAGTCCAATGAAGATCAGCGCCAGACCCAGCCGCACGAGCATCAGGTTCGGAGGTGCTCCAGAACCGTTCATTTGCGGAAGGATGGTCGTTCCCGTTCCGCCGTACAGCAGCGCAATTCCATACAGGAAAAACGCCGTCGCAAACGAACCCAGCAGGAAGTACTTCATCGCCGATTCGTTCGACTTGGGGGCGTCCCTGCGATAGCCGGCCAGGATGTAGCTCGATATCGAACTCATCTCCAGGCCGATGAACCCCGTGACCAGTTCCTGCGCGCTGGCCATCACGCCCATCCCGGCAGTGGCGAAGAGCACCAACGCGTAATATTCGCCGCCGCGAAGCTGCTCGCGTTCGAGGTAATCGGCCGAGCCGAGGATCACCAGCGCCGCCACGGCGCCTACCAGCACGTGGAAGAAGAAACTGAATCCATCAATCGCCAGCAGCCCGTTAAACGCTCTTCCCGGCAGGGCCTTCAAATAAAATGTGGACGCGAGGCTCGCGACTGCGCCGAGCAGAGCCAACACGCCTGCGACCCGTCGCCTGCGGCTGGAGAGGAAAGGCTCGACCAGCATCACCAGTGCGCCCGTCGCACACAGTACGATCTCGGGCGCCAGCCGGTAAAAGTCTTGGGAGAGAGGAGACATTTATCGCTTTCCGGGTCCTTTCGCCGAGTTGCTCCATGAGCCGCCGGTTCCGCCGCTCCGCGGGACGCCGACCGAATAAATGGTGTTGCGCTTCATCTGGTCGAGAACATTCTGGCAAGCCCCCGCAAAGCGCCGCGTGAACGTTGTGGAACCCACGCCCATCCACAGAATCACCACGGCCATCGCCACCAGTATCCATTGCTCCCGTGGGGAGGCGTCCGGCAGCGCGCGGTTCTTTTCTGACGTGACCTCTCCGAAGAACACCCGCTGGTACGACCACAGCAGATACACGGCGGAGAAAATCACTCCGGCCGCCGCAAAACTGGCCCACTGCCAGTGCTGCTGAAACGTTCCGAGCAAGATGAGGAATTCCCCGACGAACCCGTTGAGCATCGGCAGGCCCAGCGAGGAGAGCACTACAAACAAAAACAGTGCCGCCAATCGCGGCATCGGCGTTGCCAGCCCTCCAAACTCGCCGATCCAGAACGTGTGACGCCGGTCGTACAGCATCCCCACCAGAACGAACAGCGCGCCGGTTGAAACGCCGTGGTTGAGCATCTGATAGACGGCGCCCTGGATCGAAATGGCGTTAAACGCAAAGATTCCCAGGACGACGAATCCCAGATGGGCCACCGAGGAATAGGCGACGAGCTTTTTCAAGTTGGGCTGCACCATCGCCACCAGCGCTCCATAAAGGATGCCGATAATCGCCAGCGTGGCGATCGCCGGCGCGAACTTGTGGGATGCTTCCGGAAACAGCGGCAGGCAGAAGCGCAGCATGCCGTAGGTGCCCATTTTCAGGAGCACGCCAGCAAGAATTACGGAACCCGCCGTTGGCGCTTCCACATGCGCGTCCGGCAGCCAGGTATGCAGCGGAAACAGCGGCACCTTGATGGCAAAAGCCACAAAGAACGCTCCGAAGAGCAGCATCTCGGTGAGCGGCGAGAGGTGAATCAAGCCGGTTTGCAGCATTTGCTGGATGACGGGCAAGTCGAAGGTGTATTTTTCCGCGCCTGCTCCCGCTTGTACAGCCAGAAAATGAAGCCACAGGATCCCCACCAGCATCAGGATGGAGCCGGCCATGGTGTAGAGGACAAACTTCACCGCCGCGTAGATGCGCCGCTCGTGTCCCCAGATGCCGATGAGGAAGTACATCGGAAGCAGCATCACTTCCCAGAAGAGGAAGAAGAGAAACAGATCGAGCGACAGAAAGACTCCGATAACCCCGGTTTCCAGCACCAGCAGCATCAAGAAAAATTCCTTTACGCGCTTGTTGATGCTCGTCCAGGATGCCAGGACCGAAATCGCGGTCAGAAAGGTGGTCAGCAGGACGAGGAACAAACTGATGCCGTCCACGCCCAGGTGGTAATTGATGGAAGGGTCTTTGATCCAGGTGTGAAATTCTTCCAGCCCGTATCCGCTCGTCCCCATCCGCACGCCGGGAATCAACAGAAGCGACAGCGCAAATTCCGCGAGCGCGGTGGTCAGCGCCAGCCGCCGGATCCACACGTGGTCGTCGCCGCGAAGCAGCAGCAGCGCCAGCGCTCCCAGCGCCGGCAGAAACGTGATAGCGGTCAACAGGTGCATGTTCGGCAAATCAGTTTCCCATTCCCTGCGGCGGCTTGAGCGTCGGCCACAGCACCATGGCGATGAACAAGATCGCTCCCACCACAACCCATGCGGCATAGCTGCGCGTGTTTCCCGACTCCACCCGGCGCAGGCGGCCACCCACGGCCTGCGCGCCGTCCGCCAGGCCGTTCACGGAGCCGTCGATTGCGCCCTCGTCTACCGCGTTCCAGAGCACGCGCGTCGAAATCCAAACCAGCGGCTTGACGAGGATCGCGGCGTAGATTTCATCCACGTAATACTTGTTCAGCAGAAGCGCGTATGCGCGGCTAAAGGATTTCGCCAAACGCTCCGGCGTATCCCTCCGGCGAAGATAGAACCACCCCGCCATCAGGAAGCCCGCCAGCGCAATCCCCACGGCCACCGCGGCCAGTTGCGTTTCGAGCGATCTGGATGCAGCGGCATTCCCGGCAGCTCTCGCCTGTCCCATCGCCGGCCCGAGGAATTCCTCAAAACGGTCCACACCGCCAAAGAATGTCGGCGCCGCCAGCCATCCTCCCATCACCGAAAGCACACCCAGCACTACCAGTGGCCCCAGCATATTTTTCGGCGATTTATGCACATGCACTTTTCCCGCGTCAAACCGCGGCGTGCCGTGGAACGCGAGGAAAATCAGCCGGAACATGTAGAACGCCGTGAGCAGCGCGCTGAACAACCCAAGCCCGTAGAGCCACCGGCCGCCCGTTTCGCTTTCGAACGCGTGGAACAAGATCGAGTCCTTGCTGAAAAACCCCGAAAATCCCGGTGCGCCGGCGATGGCTAGCGTCCCCATCAGCATCGTCCAGTAAGTCCACGGAATCTGTTTGCGCAGCCCGCCCATCTTGCGGAGGTCCTGTTCGCCGCCCAGGGCGTGAATCGCGCTGCCCGCGGCGAGGAACAGAAGGGCCTTGAAAAATGCGTGCGTCATCAGGTGGAAGATGCCCGCCGTAAACGCTCCCACGCCGCAGGCCAGGAACATGTAGCCCAACTGGCTCACCGTCGAGTAGGCCAGAACCTTCTTGATGTCCGTCTGCACCAACCCGATCGTCGCTGCAAAAAACGCGGTCATGCAGCCCGTCACGGCCACCACCAGCATCGCTGTCGGCGCGTGGAGAAACAGCACATGCGTGCGCGCCACCACATACACACCCGCGGTCACCATCGTCGCCGCGTGAATCAGCGCGCTCACCGGAGTCGGCCCCTCCATCGCGTCCGGCAGCCAAACGTACAGCGGAAACTGCGCGGACTTGCCTACGGCGCCGGTGAAGAGCAGCAGGCAAATCACCGTGAGTCCTCCGAACTGGCCCATGCCGTCGGGCGCCATCCCGTTGGCCTGGTCAAACACCTTCGTGAAGTCCAGCGAACCGAACGTCCGAAAAATCAAAAACATTGCCAGCATGAAGCCGAAGTCGCCGATGCGGTTCACGATGAATGCTTTTTTCCCCGCGTCGGCCGCGGATTTCCGCAGGAAGTAGAACCCGATCAGCAGGTAGCTCGACAGCCCCACGCCTTCCCAGCCCACAAACAGCAGCGGAAAGTTCGCCGCCATCACCAGGATGAGCATGAAGAACATGAACAGGTTCATGTATGAGAAAAACCTGTAGTAGCCGCCCTCGCGGGCCATGTACCCGGTCGAGTAGATGTGGATGAGCCAGCCCACCCCGGTGACCACCAGCACCATGACCACAGTGAGCTGGTCAACCTGCAGATCGAAGCCCGCGCGGAAGGTTCCCGCGGCAATCCATGTGAAATAAGATTTCGTCCAAGTCTGCGTCGCAGGGAGCTGCGAGAATTCCCGAAAAAGCTCCAGCGCCGCCGCGAACGAAAGGCCCGTGCTCGCGACGCCGGCGATGTCCACCCAGCGCTTCGGCCAGGTCGGTCCGAGCAAGCCGTTCAGCGCCGCGCCCAGCAGCGGCAGCGCGGGAATGATCCAGAGATATTCGAGAATGAGCATCAGAATTTCAGCAGGTCTACGCGCTCGACGTTGAGTGTTTGCCGGTTGCGCGCAATCATGATGATGATCGCGAGTCCCACCGCGGCTTCCGCCGCGGCCACTACGATGACGAAAAACACAAACACCTGGCCATCCAGCTTGCCCATCGCCCGGCTAAACGCCACGAACGCTAGGTTGACGGCGTTGAGCATGAGCTCGATGGACATGAAAATCGTGATGATGTTGCGCTTGAAAAGAAACGCGATGACGCCCAGCCCGAACAACAGCGCGCTCAGCACCAGGTAGTACGAGGTGGGCACCACTTCTATCTCTCCCTCTGCGCCAGCACCACCGCTCCGAGGATCGCAATGAGAATCAGGATCGAAGTCAGCTCAAAGGGCAGCGCATATTTCTGAAAGAGCAGCTTCGAAAGCTCTCGCGTCGAGCTCGCCGCCGTTTGCGCGCTGGAGCCGGCCGGACCGGCTCGCGCCACCCAATAGACCAGCTCGAACGCCAGAAAAAATCCCAGCGGCAGACCCACCAGTCGCGCCATGCGGCTCAGGTTCGTGCGCTCTTCCGCTCCCGCGTTGAGCAGCATGATGACGAATACGAACAGCACCATGATCGCGCCGCCATACACGATGATTTGCACCGCGGCCACGAATTCCGCCCCCAGCAGCAGGTAGAGTCCTGCCAGCGCCACCATCACGACGATCAGCGACAGCGCGCTGTGAATCGGATGGCGCTGCAGGATCAGGCTCACCCCCCCAGCCAGCGCGATTCCGGCCAGCAGGAAGAAAATAATCGCGGGCGCCGTCATGGCTCCTCCGCCTTCATCGGTTGAACCACACGATAGCCAGGCTGGTCAGCACGACATTGGCGAGGGACAACGGAAGCAGGACTTTCCATCCTATCGCCATCAATTGGTCGTAGCGAAATCGCGGCAACGTCCCCCGCAACCATACGTAGAAAAACAAAAACAGAGAAACCTTCAGTAGGAACCAGAAAGGGCCTTGCACAAAATCGTTCACGTTCGGAATCGTAAATGCCGCTGCCAGCAGGCAGAATGCCGCGCCAAGACCCGGAAGAAGGATTCGTCCAAGAACGGTTTCATAGCGGATCCCATCCCAAATCACGTACAGGCCGCCCAACCCGAACAGGACCGTCGGTAAAAAGCGCGTCCATGCCCACGCCCCCGTGTCCGGGAAAGGGGAGAGCCATCCGCCAAAAAAAAGAATTGTCGCCAGGCAAGAGACCGTAATCATGCTGGCATACTCGGCCATGAAGAACATGGCGAACTTGAAACTGGCGTATTCCGTGTGAAATCCGGCGACGAGCTCGGATTCGGCTTCCGGCAAGTCAAAGGGCAGCCGGTTGGTTTCGGCGATCGCCGCCACAAAAAAGCAAAAGAAGCCCAGCAGTTGTGGAAACGGCCCCGCGAAAATATTCCAGCGCGGCAGGAATCCCCAATGAAAGTTCTTTTGGTTCTCGATAATCTCCCGCAAATTGAACGATCCCGCCAGCAACAGGACGCCCACAACAGACATCGTCAGCGCCAGCTCATAACTCACCATCTGCGCCGAGCTGCGCAGCCCGCCCAGCAGCGGATACTTGCTGTTCGAGGACCAGCCGGCCAGCGCCACGCCGTAAACTCCCAGCGAAGTAATCGCGAACAGGACCAGCAATCCGATGTTCAGATCGGCAATCGCCAATGGCGTGCGATGCCCGAGAATCTGGATCTCTTTCGGCCCGAAGGGAATCACCGCAATCGAAGTGAGCGCCAGTGAAAACGACAGAAACGGCGCCAGGTAATAGACGAGCCGGTCTACGCCCGCCGGCCGCGGGTCTTCCTTGAACAAAAACTTCAGCCCGTCGGCAAGCGGCTGCAACAGCCCGTGCGGCCCCGCCCGGTAGGGTCCCCAGCGCGATTGCATGTGCGCGACCACCTTGCGCTCGAACCAAGTCAGATACGCCAGCGTCGTCAGCAGCAGGAACATCAAAACAATTACTTTGATCGCCGAAACGATCAGGATGGGGTGCCGCGCGAGGAGTTCGCTCACGGTTTCGCTTCGGCCTCGCGAAGGGAATCAATCACCTTGCAATAGCGCCCCAGCGTACCACTGGTGAACAGCGTGTCGCGCGAGGAAAAAATCGTCCCCGCGGGAACGTCGTAGGACGCGCGGCCATTCACCGCCAGAACCGGCACGGCCATTTCCGCGCCGCCGGTCAGCAGCCCGGCGAGCGCGACATCATAGCCGCGCACGTTTTTGCGGATTTCCTCGAACACGGCGTCCGGCGCCTTGAAGGGAAAGCCCTTGCCGAGCCCCATTCGTTCGAGCTGGTAGGAAAGGATGCGCAGGATTTCGAAATCGCTCCGTGGCCCCATCACGTCCCCGCCCTTGTGCAACAACTGCACTTCCCCGGCCGTATTCGTCACCGTGCCGTCTTTTTCATAAGCGCACTCCGCCGGAAACACGATATCGGCCAGCGTCGCCGTCTCGGTCAAAAACATTTCATGAACAATGAGCAGTTCGAGTTCTCCGCGGCCCTTGTCTTTTCCGGACGCAAACGTCTTGATCGGATTTGCGCCGGCGACATACAACGCGCCAAGCTTGCCATTCCGCGCGGCCTCGAGCATTTGCTGCGCGCTCAGTCCCGGCTTTTGGGGCGGCTCGGCGCCCCAGAGTTTGCCGAACGCCGTCCGCGCCGCCGGATCATCGGGATGCCAGTAACCGGGCAGGCGATCCGGCAACAATCCCATGTCGGCGGCGCCGCGGGAGTTGGAATAGTCGCCCAGCGCCATGTAGCGCGTCTGCCCCGCCAGGGTCGCGCCCAACTGAACCAGGTCGCGCGTCGCCGCGCCAAAAATTTCGGAGCCAAACACGATGAACACATCGGTTTCACGGGCAAGGGCATCCTTGAGCGCCGCCAGATCCGCGCCAAGGCTTCCGTCCACATTTCCTTCGCCGCGCGCCAGCCAGTGGACCGCCGCGGCTTCCGCGCCCGCCTTGACCTGCACAAACACCTTCGCCTTTCGCCGCAGCTTTATGTTCCGCGCGTTCAAGATATAAAGCCGCGCGCCGTACTGCCGCACGGCGCTGCGAATCTGCCAGCCAACAAGCGGGTTTTGTTCGGTTGGATCATTCCCGACCAACAGGATCGCCTTGGCATCCCCAAGCTGACCCATCGTTGCCATCGCGCGCGGCGCTTTTTCCCCGAGTGCCTCCACCAGGCTCGCATAATCCGCCGTCCGATGGTGGTCCACATTGTTTGTTCCGAATGTGGCGCGCGCCATCCGTTGCAGCAGGTAATTCTCTTCGTTGGTCGTCCGGTTCGAGCCGATGAAGCCTACCGCGTCAGCCCCGCGCACCCTGTGGACTTCTTTCAGGCGCCGCGCGGCCGTTTCAAACGCTTCTTCCCAGCTTGCGGGTTCGAGTTTTTCATTTCGCCGGATCAGCGGCTCACGAAGCCGGTCGCGGTGTTCCGTGAAATCGAAGCCGAAGCGCCCCTTGACGCACAGAAATTCCTGGTTGATCCCGGAGAGGTCGCGGTTATTGGCGCGAAGAATCTGGTTGTTCCGCACGCTGAGCGTCGTCTTGCACCCGTTCGAGCAGTGCGTGCACACCGTCGAAACGTATTTCATCTCCCATGGCCGGGTCTTGTAGCGGTACGTCCCGCTCGTGAGCGCTCCCACCGGGCAAATGTCTATGCACATCCCGCATTCTTCGCACTCCAGGTGGTCCTGGCGGTTCGGAATAATCACGGACTGCGAGCCGCGCTGGCCCACTCCCAGCGCCTTCACGTCCATCCCTTCGTCGCACACGCGCACGCAACGGAAGCACAAGATGCACCGCGGCGCATCGTAATAAACCGCTTCGGACCATTTTTCTTCCGGCCGGTGTCTCTTCTCTTCGGTGAAGCGGCTCGTGTCGGCGCCGTAGCGGAAGACCATGTCCTGCAATTCGCACTCGCCGCCCTTGTCGCACACCGGACAATCGAGCGGGTGATTGGTCAGCAGGAATTCCAGCATGCTTTTGCGCGCGGCCTTCACCGGATCGGTCTCCGTCCGCACCACCATGCCTTCCAGCGCCGCCAGCGTGCACGCCGTCTGCAGCTTCGGCGCTTTTTCCACCTCGACCAGGCACATCCGGCAGGCCGCCTGCAAAGAGAGCCCGGGGTAATAGCAAAACGACGGCACTTCGATGCCCATGCGCCGCGCCGCTTCTATGACCAGCGTGCCCGGAGCGACCTTCACTTCGCGGTCGTTAATCTTCAGCGTGACTTGCTTCTGATCCGCCATACATTCTTATCGCGCCCCGAGAACCGCTTCGCTTGTACGCGCACCGCCCGTTCAAGTGCTCCTCGAATTCGTTGCGCCACTTGTTCACGATGCTGATGGTCGGCAGCGCCGCGGCATCTCCCAGCGGGCAAAACGTTCGGCCGAGCATGTTTTTTGCCAGTTCGCCGATCAGAGGAATATCTTCCGCCCGTCCCATCCCGGCATGAAAACGGTCGAGCATTTTCTTCAGCCACGCCGTTCCCTCGCGGCACGGAATGCACCACCCACACGATTCGTGCGCGTAAAAATGCATGATCCGCCGCGCCAGGTCCACCATGCAGGTTTCTTCGTCAATCACCACAAGCCCGCCTGACCCCAGCATGGACCCCGCCTTGGCCACGGAGTCGTAATCCATCGGCAAATCGGTTTCTTCCGCCTTCAGCAGCGGGCAGGAACTCCCGCCGGGAATGACGGCCTTCAACTTCTTCCCGCCGCGAATGCCGCCGGCCACTTCATGGATCATCCGGCGGAGGTTGAATCCCATGGGCAGCTCGTAGATACCGGGACGGTTCACATGTCCGGAAATGCAGAACAGCCGCGTCCCTCCGTTTCTCGGCGTCCCGCGATTCGCATATGCCTCGCCGCCCTCGCGAATCACGGCCGGCACCGAGCTCAGTGTCTCGACGTTGTTGATCACCGTCGGGCATCCGTACAGCCCGACCACCGCCGGGAAGGGAGGACGGATGCGCGGATAGCCGCGTTTGCCTTCGAGCGACTCCATCAGCGCGGATTCTTCGCCGCATTCATACGCGCCCGCGCCGGTGTGCGTGCACAAATCGAAATCGAATCCGCTGCCAAGAATGTTTTTGCCCAAGTATCCGCGCGCGTAAGCCTCCTCGATGGCCCGGTCCAGGATGTCGAGGATGTAGCGGTATTCCCCGCGGATATAGATGTATCCGTTGTGCGCGCTCACCGCACGCCCCGCGATCACCACTCCTTCAATCAATTGGTGTGGGTCCATTTCCATCAGCGGGCGGTCTTTGCACGTGCCGGGCTCGCTCTCGTCCGCGTTGCACACAATGTACTTCTGCTTCGCGGGGTCTTTCGGCACGAAGCTCCATTTCATCCCCGTTGGAAAGCCGGCGCCGCCGCGTCCTCGCAGGTTCGACTTCTTCACTTCCTCGATCACCTGTTCCGGAGTCATCTGTTTGAGCGCTTTTTCCATCGCCACGTAGCCCTGGTACCGCAGGTACACGTCGAGCCGGGTCGAATCGTTCACTCCGAAGAGCCGGCTGATGAGCGGGGTTTCCGCCGAGTGTCGCTGATGCACCGCCCCAAAGGTGTACGCTGACGGGCTCGGCTTGTGTCCCGCATCGAGCTCGTCCACGATTTCGTCGAACTTATCCGGGCTTACGTCCTCATAGAAATCGTAATTCACCTGCATCGCAGGCCCGCCCGTGCAGGCGCCGATGCACTCCACCTCTTCCAGAGAAAACACGCCGTCCGCGGTCACTTCCTTGTGGCCGATCTCTAGCTTGCGCTTGGCATGTTCGAAAAGTCGGTTCCCGCCGCGCAGCATGCAGGAAACATTGGTGCAAATCTGGATGTGGTGTTTCCCCGCGGGCTTCTGCCGCAGCATCGAGTAATACACCAGCGTTTCCGTTACCTGCAGCGTATTCAAATCCAGCCGCCGGGCAATCTCGGCAATCATGTCGTCGCTGATGTAGCCGTACTCGTCCTGCGCATAAAGCAGCATGGGGACCAGCGCCGAACGTTTGATGGGATACCGGGTGATAAGCTGTCCGAATTTCGCGGCGAGCTGCGCTGGCAGGTCCATTACCGGTCCACTTCTCCCAGAACAATATCAATCGTCCCGATACAGGCAATCACGTCGGCGATCAGCCGGCCTTCCGTCAGCCGGCTCAGCGACTGCAGGTTCACGAACGACGGCGCGCGCACCTTCACGCGCAGCGGCTTTGGCGAACCATCGCTCGCCACGTAGAAGCCCAGCTCCCCGCGCGGCGATTCGATGGTCTGGTAGGCTTCGCCGGGCGGCGGAGAGAATCCCTCGGTGAAGATCTTGAAATGGAAGATCAGCGCCTCCATCTCCGTTTTCATCTTCTCGCGCTCCGGCGGCACAATCCCCGGCGCGTCCGTCCGGATCGGGCCTTCCGGCGGGATTCTCGTCATCGCCTGCTTGACAATCTTCAGGCTCTCGCGCATTTCCGCCACCCGCAGCAGGTACCGCGCATAGCAATCGCTTTCGGTCGTCGTGGGCACTTCGAAATCAAATTCTTCGTAGCTCGAGTACGGGAAAAATTTCCGGACGTCGTACGGAACGCCGGCAGCCCGCAGCGTCGGCCCCGTAACGCCCATGGCTATCGCGTCTTCCGCGCTGAGGATTCCGACGCCCTTCGTGCGCCCGATCCAGATGCGGTTCTGCGTCAGCAGGTCTTCGTATTCTTGCAGTCGGCTGGGAAACATGCTGAGGAACCGCTGCACCTTGTCCAGCCAGCCCGCCGGAGGCTCCAGCGCCAGGCCCCCGATGCGGAAATAGCTCGTCATCATCCGCTGCCCGGAAACCATCTCCAGAATTTTCAGGATCTCTTCGCGCTCGCGGAAGCAGTAAAGGAACACGCTCATCGC